>Ga0182736_1000110_pt1 | contig 155663 bp, 129 predicted proteins | sample eDN5th30CKraftBY_FD_128882 | JGI IMG/M metagenome (GOLD analysis project Ga0182736, IMG submission 128882) | Enriched backyard soil microbial communities from Emeryville, California, USA - eDNA 5th pass 30_C Kraft BY (version 2) (version 2) | ecosystem: Environmental > Terrestrial > Soil >... | reverse complement strand
TGAATTCATTGTTCAAACGCCCAGTTACTTTTGCGTACGACCTGTTGTTGTACAATGCATCAGTTTTTTCATAGTTTAATGAAGCCTTTGTTTTAACAAAATCATTCCCGTGTGTTATCGAAAGACCATGGGACACTGTGGGTGCATAATCATTTATCAGCTCGTTGACCCAATCTGTAATCGGGTACCTGTCCGGATCCATTCTGTTATTTTCGGCATAGTCTGCTATATAATCCTTTTCATAGATGCTATATTCCGCCCCTGCCTGATTTCCTCCGTCATTCCACGCCACCTCGTTAATCATCTCCATGTAACGCTTATGATCTACTGTGCCGGGAAACTGTGTAGGTGTGATGACACCGTACATCCCTTGATATTCAAGATTTAATTGGTTGGATTTCGCCGTCTTGGTAGTAATCAAAATAACCCCAGCAGAAGCGCGGGATCCATAAATTGAGGCTGATGCCGCATCTTTTAATATCGATATGCTTTCCACATCGTTAGGATTTACCCGATCAATACTTTCCACAGGTATACCATCTACCAAAATCAGGGGGTTACTATCCCCTATCGTCGTTATACCCCTTACACGGATCGTTCCGGTAGCTCCGGGCAGGCCACTGCTCCTGGTCACCGTTACGCCGGGTGCAAATCCTTGTAGGGCCTGGGACAGCTGCGTATCGTTTCTTTTTGCCAGATCTTCGCCATCGATGAGTGCCACCGAACCGGTCAAGTCTTTCTTTCGGGCGGTTCCGTAACCAATCGCGACGACTTCTTCTAAGCTTGTGATCGCGGCTTCCAGTGTTACGTTCAGCACGTTGCTTGTACGGAGTGTGATTTCCTGTGTCTTCATACCAATAAAAGTGAAAACCAGCACCTGAGGGGTAACATCAGGTACACTAATGGTATAAGCACCCAAATCATTGGTCATCGTAGCCACGTCCGTGTGCTTTAAACTGACACTTACGCCTCGTACGGGGCGGCCGTCCTCATCTATCACTTTTCCGTTGACCTCCTTGTGGACAGTTTGTGCAGATAGTGCCCCGGAGATAAATAGCATAAAAAGGATACCAAGCAATTTGCTAACTTGCTTTTTCATATTATTTAGTGTTTATATGTTGAATAAATACGTTTACTGTATAATCTTTGGTTATTATTTCATCAAATAGTGACAGACTATATGCGCTATTTGAGGCGTTCTGTCATAGTATCGATTTCTTTCCATACTTTTTTATAGGATTCTAATTGTGATAAACGGCTATCTCATCAACCATTAGCCTTGCTCTTGAATCATTTTTACCAATTCTGAAGCGCACTGGACCTTGGATATCCAGCCAGTACTCCTGAAAATATTGCTTCTCTATGGTGGTCACCTCTAAATCATCTCCTAAAGGAAGCCAGGTATTCCCAGAATCTTTTGAATATTCCACTTTTACAACGATGGGCAACCCTTCGACGTCGTTGGCATTAGTTTGCGTTACGGTGCCATAATAAAAAGAAAACAGGGAAGCGCCCTCTTGTAGATCGAAGTTCATCTCCAGATATGTAGCAACATCGTTTTTCATCATCAGTCCCCACGTTCCGATTTTGTGTACAATCGTAGCAGTTGAATTAAGATACATGTCTGGCATTAGCCATTCGCCGGATGGAAATATATCCGATGCTCCATCGTATGATTTTTTTCTGGTACCCTCGTGGTCTTCCCATCCTTCGGGGAAATTGGGATACAATTCGGGCTCTTTAAAATTTTCTGCGACAAAACCATATTTGGGCATGATTCTCGCTCCCTTCTGCTCATCCTGGAGATACACCCAGTCTGATGCAGCCGTGTTAAAGTTTGCCCGCACACGGACATAATAACCGCGAGTCTCCTCCAAGCCAGTAAATTCATAATGATCTTTCGAAATTGTCGTGTAACTTGGAATCGGAGCATCACTTTCCTTTGTCGTCAGCAGCTGTACCGTATAGGAAGTCGCACCTTCTATGTGATCCCAGGTAATGGTAATACTTGAGTTTGAATAACCGGATAAACGAACGTTTTCGGGAACCCAATCTTTGAAATCACCCGAAACGTCGGAAGCCTCCTCTTTGCAGGAACATACCCCCAATAACAACGTGATTGCCCATATATGGCAGTAATACATCGTAAGTTTTTTCATTGTTTAATGGTTTATTTGATTAATGGTTTATTTGGTAATTATTGATTTAGCTTAGTCTTGGTTTAACGCTGCGTTCAGCTGGAACCTTGCCCCGTCGCGATTCAATGCCTCCATATGCAGCCGAAAACCTTCGGTGAAAGCGGGCTGTTCTCTTAAATCTCCAAACACTTCGGTAAGGTCCAGAAAAAGAAGTGGGTTCCGCTCCTCCTCGGCCTGCGCCACAGTTTTCAGCAGCCCTCCCGCTAGTTCGTCCTGCACCTTGTGAGGGAAAGAAAGGTTCTTTTTCAGGTATTGATACCAGGCAGCGACAATGAGCGTCGCGATATGCACAGACTGGTTCCCCTTAAGCCTATCCAAAACCACCGGAAGAATAAATTTTGGAAACTTGGCCGAGCTGCCTGAAATAACCCGGGCCACTTCATCTTTGATAAACGGGTTCTTAAACCGTTCAATTAAGGTAGCCTTATATGAAGCTAAATCAATTCCAGCCACCGCATCCAGCGTAGGTGTCGCTTCCTCATCCATATATTTATTCAGTAAGCCCGCTATTGCCGGATCAACAACACTCTCGTGAATGTATGGATAGCCTAACAAATCACCCATCAGCCCAACCAGCGTATGTCCACCATTGAGCAGGCGAATTTTCATTTTTTCATAAGGAGTTACATCCGATACCAGTTGCGCCCCTACTTGTTCCCATGCTGGCCGGCCATCAGCATAAGCATCCTGAATGATCCATTGGTAAAAAGCTTCACACATCACTGGCCAATTGTCGTGCAGTCCGAAATCGTCCGCAAGCACTGTTTTCAGACCCTCAGTAGTCACCGGCGTAATCCGGTCTACCATGCTGTTCGGAAATGCGACATACTCATCCAGCCAATCGATCATTTCCGAATCGATCTTGGCTATAAAAGCACGCAACATGCGGCGGATGATATCGCCATTATGCTCCATATTGTCGCACGATTGGATGGTTAGCTTGCCCAGCCCTTGTGTATACCTGATCTTTAAAGCCGCATAGAGGTACCCGAATACCGTTTTAGGCTGATCGGGATGCCGTAGGTCCCAGAGAACTCGTTCGTTCTCCCAATTGAAACTGCCATCGGAAGTAAAATTATACCCACCCTCTGTGATAGTGAGCGTAATCAACCGGATCGGTTCATCAGCCATCTTCGCAATGGCCGCAGACGGATTTTCAGGCGCATACAACAGTTCTACTATCGACCCAATCACCTGTGCCGAAAAATTGCCTTTAGCATCCGGTATCATCAGCGTATATAGACCATCCTGTACCGACAGCACATCGTAAATCCGCCGATCGGATTCCAACAGCGCAATTCCACAGATGCCCCAGTCCGTTGCCAGACCTTGCTCCAGTAAGCGATCGACAAAATAAGCTTGATGAGCCCGATGAAATCCACCAATGCCAATATGTGCAATGCCCGCGCGGACTTCATTACGATTGTACAACGGTATTTTTATGGCCGCTGGCAGCGACATTAGGTTTTCAGCATTTAGTTTTATTGGTTTAGTCATATTCATCATCTTTAATGCGGTGCACTCGAATTGCGCGCGACGATTTGGGTTTCCAGCACAATGCTTTTTGCAGAGCGGTTACCGTTAATCAGTGACATCAACATCTCGACAGACTCACTTCCGATCTGTTGCAAGGGTTGCTTTACAAAGGTGATGCTGGTGTTAAAAATCTTATACGCATCTGCCTCGTCAAAACAGACAATGCCCATTTCATCCGGCACTTTGATATTGTGCTTCACCAATACCGCCAGCCCCTCCATGGCAATTTTATTTGTAGAGAAATATACCAGATCGACCCCATCTCTCAAGAGGCTAAGCATTCGCCCTTCTATCTCTTCAGACAGCAACTCTTCTCGAATTTCCACCACCTCTGGCTTCTTTATTCCTAACAGCTCCATAGAAGCATTCTTAAACCCCGAGGTGCGCTCCTGCATATGAAATAGATCGGTGCTCAAGGTCACTATCGCCGGCTTTTTAAAACCGTTTTTGGTTATGTGCTCGACAACGGCATACGAGGCCTGGTAATTATTAATGCCAACGGTATTGATATCGGCCATTCGTGGAAAATACCGGTCAATCAACACAAACGGAACGTCTTGGTTTCGTAGATAATCCAATGTATCCTCGGTACCCTTAGGTGCTGCTAGAATAATCCCATCCACCTGTCTGCTCAGCATCACATGGATCAGCTCACTAAACTTATCTGCATTCTCATCTGCACTTCCGAAAATCAAGTTATATTTATACTTCTTCGACTCATCCTCAATGTGTCGGGCTATATTCGAATAAAACAAGTTGGAAATATCAGCTATAATTAGCCCAATGGTAAGGGTTAGGTCTTTCTTTAAACTTTTGGCAATCTGATTGGGAAAATAATTCAGCTTCTTGGCCATATCCTGAATCTGCTTTGCTTTCATCTCACTGATCCGTCCCACATATTTATCATTCAGCACATAGGAAACTACCGCGGTCGAAACGCTCAGTTCATTGGCAATATCCTTTAAAGAGACCCTCTTTTTCATGCTTGTTTACTTTGGTTATCTTAGTTAATCGATTAACTAATCGAGATCTATTTATTCTTCACATTTTTTGGCCTATGCCTACAATTTCGGAAACAAATTCCTCTGCATGTTCATCGCTTGGTTTAATAATGGACCAAACCTAGTCCTTTATTTTATATTAACAAATTTTTAAATAATAATTTTATATTATAAAATATTAAATATGTACTTTTGAGATAAAATATAAAATATACTATGATTCAGGTATTAAATAGGGCATTCGATATTTTGGAATTTTTGTCTCGGAATATAGACAAGGAGCATTCATTGAGTGAGATTGCGGACCCGTTAAATCTCAACCATGGAACATGTGCCAATATCATTAAGACAATGGTCAACAGAGGCTATGTAGACAAAAATAAGGGCTATGTATTGGGTAGACAATCTTACTATCTAACAAACAATTTCTCTAATGAGGCAGAGCTTGTCAAGTGTGCTGTAACCCCCATGAAAAATTTAAGTGAAATTTTGAATGAAAGTTGCGTTTTATCGGTCTTAAAAAACAATTCACGACGAACTCTCCACAAGGAAACCGTTGTACGAGAGTTACAAGCAAATCCGAAAGACGAAATAAATGCTTACCAAACTGCAACTGGAAAGCTACTGCTTGCATATTTGGACCCTGCTGACCGTAACACTTATATAAAAACCTATGGTCTCCCGGGGGATATGTGGAAAGAGATAGATTGTGAACGGGCATTAATCGATGAACTTCAAAGGATCAATAAAGCTGGATTCGTCATACACTATGACGAGATCAACATTGCAGGTGTAGCCATGCCCATATTTAACAAGGAACAGGTAATAGCAAGTCTAGGTGTCTATCTTCCCGCAAACCGTTTTACTAAAGCCACAAAAGAGCAAATAATTGAAAATCTTGCAAAAACAGCAAAGACCATCAGTGATAGAATAAATTTTTAAACTGAGATAAAAGATTAACTGCGAAATACCATCCCTGTATCCAAACTGCATTGGGGCTTTGTTAATTATCGATAAAACGCCCTAACAAGTTTGCCTTAAGTTTTATCATTTACCGGGAGTTTATCGTAGCAGTATTGTACCACGTTCGCGCAGCTAAGGATCAAGCAGCCATCAAGTGGTCATCAAGCGGCGGTTTAAGGCCATTCACGCTGCGAAGGGGCGGTTGATGGCTTGTTATTTACTCTTTTATTCAAAAATTTTATAAACTCTTCCAATTATAATATAAAATTGAGTAATATTTTTTTTCTTACCTTTGTTTTTGTGAAGAAGCTATTTGCTTTTATATTGACCTTTTTATACCTTGGTATTGCCACCGGGTTTAGCACGTACAGCCATTATTGCATGGACCGTTACGTGGAAACCACACTATGGCAAAAGGATAGGAGCAAATGTGGTGTTTGCGGAATGGATAAAACCAAACACGCTGATAAAAAGAAATGCTGTAAAGAAGAACATAAGCAGGTCAAACTGGAAAAAGATCATCAGGCAGCCGAATATGCATTTAAACAATTACAGCTATTTTCCACGATCATCTTACCTACCGCCTACGCCATACAGCCGAGCAAAGCCATGGTATGCTTAACAGAGGCCTACCCTATTAACAATGCACCACCCGATCGAGCCTATAAACCTATTTATATGCTCCATTGTACCTACCTGATTTAGACCCTTCGCAATTAGTGCGTTAATTGAATAAACAATTGCCACTGTCCTCCCCAATATGAGTAATAACTGGCTGTACGTGCTAGCGTATTTTACGCAATGGCCGAGCAGCTGCTACTATCATTATTAAGTATCTGCCAACTAGATAAAGTCCGTCCTCATCAGACGAACAACTAGTAGTTAACAATCCGCCAGCAGGCGGACAAGCTCACAACTCGCAACTCAAAAAATGGTTCACCGCATAATTGACTGGTCTTTACGTAACCGATTCCTAGTCCTATTTTTAAGTTTAGGATTATTTGTATGGGGCGCTTTTGCTGTAAAAAAGAATCCCATCGACGCCATACCTGATCTTTCCGAGAATCAGGTCATTGTTTTTACCGAATGGATGGGGCGTTCGCCACAATTGGTAGAAGATCAACTCACCTACCCCATGGTAACCAATTTACAGGGTTTACCTCGTGTAAAATATGTACGTGCCAACTCCATGTTCGGCATGAGTTTTATCTATATCATTTTCGAAGACAATGTTGATATCTACTGGGCACGGGAACGGGTCTTAGAACGTCTAAGCACATTAAACAATACACTACCAACAGGGGTGACCCCTACCTTGGGGCCAGATGGAACCGGTGTAGGTCACGTACTCTGGTATACTTTAGCTGCACCCAATATGGATCTGGGCGAACAAAGGGCCATACAGGACTGGTATGTAAAATTTGCCCTCCAGAATGTCCCCGGAGTAAGTGAAATTGCCTCTTTTGGTGGCTTTCAAAAACAATATCAGGTAACGATCGACCCAAACAAGCTTTTATACTATAAACTTTCAATCGCCCAGGTAATCCAAGCAATCCGCAGCAACAATAACGAAAGCGGTGGACGTAAATTCGAGCTAAGTGACATCGGTTACATCATTAAAACAAGTGGCTATTTAGCTTCCATGCACGACATCGAGCAGCTACCGGTTGGCAATCAACAAGAGAACCCCATCACCGTATCCGATATTGGAACGGTGCAAATGACAGGCGAACCGCGATTGGGCATCTTCGATCAGGATGGTGAAGGCGAACGGGTAGGTGGCATCGTTGTGATGCGTTATGGTGAAAATGCTGCTGCAGTAACCGAAAATGTAAAAGCAAAAATGAAAGAAGTAGCTAAAGGCTTACCGAAAGGGGTGACTTTTGATGTCGTCTACGATCGGGGCGAGTTGATTAGAGAGTCGGTATCGTCGATTAAACATACACTCATAGAAGAAATGGTTATGGTATCGCTCATTGTTATCCTCTTCCTCTTCCATTGGCGCAGCGCACTGAGCATTATTATTCAAATTCCGGTAACCATTGCCATTAGCTTTATTCTATTAAACGCCTTTGATATCTCTTCCAATATTATGTCATTAACCGGAATCGCCTTGGCCATTGGCGTCATTGTAGATAATGGTATTATTATGAGTGAAAATGCCTACAAACATCTTTCCGAAAGGTATTATTCTGTACATCAAGCAAATACAAAAGAAGCATGAAGAGATTAAAAAAGTTATTTAAACGTAAAACGAGCTGGATTTCGGAGGAAGAACGGATCGAAATAATCGGCAAAAGTACCAAGCAGGTAAGCCGTGGTGTTTTCTTTGCTACGGTGATCATTATTACTTCCTTTTTACCCGTTTTTATGCTTACCGGCCAAGAGGGCAAACTCTTCCATCCCTTAGCTTTTACCAAGACCTTCATTTTGGTAGTGGATGCCTTATTAGTTATTACCTTGGCACCGGTATTGATTTCCTTTTTTATGAAAGGAAAGTTTAAGCCCGATCAGGCTAATCCGGTAAATCGGTTCTTGGAAAAAATATATGAACCCATCATAAAAGCTGTATTAACATGGCGTAAAACAACGATCGCGATCAACATCATTGCTTTACTGCTCACCATCCCCTTGCTGAAAAAATTGGGAACCGAATTTATGCCTCCTTTAGACGAACAAAGCATTCTTTTTATGCCAATTACGCTACCGGATGTGAGCAACAGCGAAGCTAAGCGCATTTTACAAGTACAGGATAAAATCATCAAGAGCGTTCCGGAAGTCGCTCAAGTATTAGGTAAAGCAGGTAGAGCAAATACCGCAACCGATAATGCTCCAATGAGCATGATCGAAACGATTATTATGCTCAGGCCTAAAGACCAATGGCGGGAGGGCATGACCAAAGAACAGCTTATTCAGGAATTAGATAAAAAACTACAGATTCCGGGGGTGGTAAATGGCTGGACACAACCCATCATCAACCGCATCAACATGCTTACAACCGGTATCCGTACGGATGTAGGTATTAAGGTTTTTGGTCAAAACCTGGACACTTTGGCCAGCGTTTCAGAGAAAGTAAGAGAAACGCTAGAGGGAACGCCTGGTATCCAAGACCTTTATGTGGAACCAATCATTGGTGGAAAGTATTTAGCGATCGACGTCAAAAGAGATGCCTTGGCCCGTTATGGGTTAACGGTAGATGAAGTGAACCAAACCGTAGAATCGGCTATCGGTGGTGCTGCAATCGGACAAACCATTGAAGGGCGCCGACGATTTAGCATCAACGTTCGACTCGCACAAGACTATCGCAATAGCTTAACGCAATTAGGCAGAGTGCCTTTGCAAAGTGCATCGTTTGGCGAAGTACCTTTAAATGCTGTAGCTAATCTCCGTTTTGAAGATGGCCCGCCCATGATTACCTCCGATAATGCACTTTTACGGGGGGCAGTTTTATTTAATGTGCGCAATCGGGACTTAGGTACGACGGTGCAAGAAGCCATAGAAAAGCTAAACAGTGATAAGGCAATCTTACCTCCAGGCTATTTTCTGGAATGGAGCGGACAGTATGAAAATTTAATCCGCGGGCAGCAAACGCTGTTATGGATTGCTCCTATCGTGTTCATTATTATCTTTTTTGCCCTCTATTTTGCGTTCCACTCGCTAAGAGAAGCCTTCTTAAGCTTGATTACCATTCCTTTCGCTCTCATAGGCGGTGCTTATATGATTTATTTCTGGGGTGTCCATCTCTCCGTAGCCGTAGCAGTAGGCTTTATTGCCTTATTTGGTGTAGCAGTTGAGACCGGTATTGTCATGGTAATTTACCTCAACGATGCCATGCACCAGTTGGTTAAAGCGAAAGGAAATAGCAGCGAAAGCATTAGCAAAGAAGATCTTAGAGCCTACGTTATCCATGGTGCAGCTAAAAGATTAAGGCCAAAAATCATGACCGTCTGTGTTTCGTTGTTTGGGCTTTTACCGGTATTGTGGGCCACCGGTGTAGGTACAGATGTGATGCGCCCCATCGTACTCCCGATGATTGGGGGCGTACTAACCTCTTCTACACATATTTTATTGGTTACCCCACTTATATTTTTAATGACCAAGGAATACGAATTACGTAAATATGGAAAATTGGAAATTCATGATGCTAAATAATAAGCTATATAGATCCTTATATCCGCTTTGCTTGACGCTGCTGTTACTCCTATCGGCCTACGGTAGTCGTGCGCAGACACCTCAGGCAAAAGTACTCCCCCTGGATACCATTCTGGCATGCATCGACCAGCAAAACAATAAATTAAAGGCTTACGTTTCCAGAAGTCAGAGCTTTGCCTATAAAGCAAAAGCTGCAACCAGCTGGATGGCGCCTATGGTAGGGGCCGGAACCTTTATGACGCCCTATCCCGGGCAAGATCTCATGAATGATGGCGACAAGGGTTCGCTTATGTTCAACGTAGAACAAGAAATTCCGAACCCCAGCAAACAGCAAGCTAAGAAACAATATATCCAGTCGCAGGCAGCTACAGAAGACGCGAAACGTGCCGTTAATTTGAATGAACTCCAGGCACAGGCTAAAAGTTTATATTACACCTCGATTATCGCCATGCAGCGGATTAGGCTGTTGGAAGAGAATGAAACCTTACTCCAAAGCATGAAGCAGATTGAAGCCATCCGATATGAATATAACCAATCGCAGCTTAGCAATGTCTTCAAGGCCGAGGCCCAACTCGAAGAAAACCAGAACATGCGCAATATGCAGGAAGCGGAAATTGCACGAGCTAAGGCTTGGTTAAATAGTCTGATGAATGTTCAGGGCAATACACCCTTTAGCATCGATACTACCGCTACTCCCACGTTCAGTCCGCAAGCAGCACTCGATACCGCATTACTTGCTGAACGCAGAAAAGATATCCATCAAATGAATGCCGATATGCAAACGATGCAGTTGGGTATTGAAAGCATGAAGCGTGAACGTAAGCCAGATTTTAAAATCCGCTTCGATCACATGAGTCCGTTAGGCAAAATGATGCCCAATGCTTACAGCGTGATGGGTATGGTGAGCATCCCCATAGCACCCTGGAGCAGCAAGATGTATAAAAACGAAACGAAAGCGATGCAACTGGAGCTGGATGCCATGCAACAGGAGCGGCAAGGGATGCTATTGGAAAGTCAAGGTATGGTATACGGCATGCAAGAAGAAATCAGCAATATGGAAGAGCGGATAAAAAGGATAAGCGACAAAGTAATTCCTGCCCTACAGCGATCTATGGAAGCCAACTTTCAGGCTTATCGTGAAAATAAGCAGCAATTACCCACTGTATTGTCCGATTGGGAAGCCCTTAATATGATGAAGAATTCTTTATTGGATGAAAAGCTAAAGCTCTATCTAATGATAGTAAACTATGAAAAGGAACTGTATAAATAAACTCGCTATAGGCTGTTTGTTTCTGTTGATTGGAGCCTGCACGCCAAACAAGAACAATACAACAGATGCGGGAGCACATGAGCATAGCACTGTAGACTCAGGCATCCGGCAGCTCGCGCAAGCTACCAATCAACAAGTTATTGCGCAAGTAGCTACAGTACAGGCAAAAAAAGGATTAAAGGTATTTCCGGTTCAAGTCACTGGAAGAGTAAGCTACGATAGCCGGAACAATACCAGCATAAGCAGCCGGGTAAGCGGTCGATTGGAACGAATATACATTAAATATAACTATCAGCCGGTTCGAAAAGGACAGCTCCTTTTCGAAATTTATTCGCCCGAACTGGTTAGTGCCCAACGCGAGTTATTGCTTTTACGCAATAGCCGGCAACAGGCCCTAATGCGATCCGCCACGCAGAAGCTGCAATACTTAGGGATGAGTGCTCAGCAAGTACAACACGTTTTGAAAACGGGTACCGTGCTATATCGCATACCCATTTACAGTACAGCAAGTGGTTATATCCTCGAAAAAAACAAGTCGGGCTCCGCGACATCAGCAACTGATGCTACCACCGTTAATGCCGACAATGCTGGAGAAATGGACGCCATGGGCGCACCGTCTACCTCGATCATGCAAGCACCTTCTTCCACCAGCCCGGAAAGCTCACCCGTGTTATTACGGGAAGGGCAATACGTGAATGCCGGGCAAGGGCTTTTTACCATCTATACCAACACCGATTTAATAGCCGAATTTGCGTTCCCTCCTGTATGGGCCACAAAAGTTCTTGTAGGCAAAAAGATACTTTTTCAAAACATAGACCAGCCCGGCAAAAGCTATCAGGAAGAAATTGGCTTGATTCAGCCGACTTTCAACGCGGGTGAAAATTTTAGTATAGCGCGTGTTTATCTTAAAGGAATAAAACTACCTGTAGGCCAGCTGTTAAAGGGGATGTTGGCTTTTAGCGAAAAAGAAAGTTTCTGGGTCCCTAAACAAGCGGTCATACAGCTGGGAAATACAGCTGTGGTCTTTAAGAAAGAGAATGGTGTCTTTAAGGCTATCCCTATACGAACCGGCATTTATACGCAAGATGAGGTGCAAATAATTAGCAATATTGAACATTGGCAATTAGCAAAGAACGCTTCTTATCTCGTAGATAGTGAAGATTTTGTATTAACAGATAAAAAAGCTGGCGATGAATAGAAAACAGGCAATAAAAATCATATTGGCAACTGCGGTTGTACCATCGCTTTGGTTAAGTGCTTGCTCTGGCGGTAAACAAACTAACAATGCGGCTACAACCAGCACGTACACCTGCCCTATGCACCCGCAAATCATACAGGAACATAAGGGTACCTGCCCCATATGCGGAATGGATTTAGTTCCCTTTGATCGGAATAAAAAGGATAGGTTTTTAACCCTGAATGAAGATCAGCAGGTTTTAGCTCATATTAGCACCACCGTTATTGGCGCAGGAAGTGTAAACAATTATACCAGAACTAACGGTAGACTTAAGGTAAATCCTGAAGAAAGCAATGTTATCAGTAGCCGTAATGCCGGAAGAATCGAACAATTATATGTAAAGGAGACAGGTACCCCCATTCGGAAAGGGCAAGCCTTATGTAAACTCTACTCTGAACAACTGCTTACTTTACAGCAAGAATTATTAATGACCCATAAGCAGGCCGAGCAATTTACCGAAGACCACCGCTTTCAGGATATTTTTGAAGCAGCGAAACAGAAACTATTGTTATATGGCCAAACTCAACAACAGCTTTCTACTTTATTAAACAACGGAAAGGCCTTCCCTTATATTACTTTTTATGCACCCAGTAGCGGTGTGGTAGCGGAACTTTTAATTACAGAAGGGCAATATATCGGTGAAGGAAGCGCTCTATTGCGCTTAGAAGGTTATCAAAGTATGTGGGTTGAAGCCGATATTTATCCACGCGAGGCTTCTTTTGTAAAGGAAGGGCAAAAACTTACGGTATTTGCCAATGGCAATACCGAACAGCCGCTAAGCATGGAGGTGCAATTTATTACACCTTCTTTTCAAGAAAACACACAACTGATGCAATTGAGAGGAACGATTGCTAATCCAGATAAAGGCCTTCAGGCAGGTATGCCCGCTATTATACTACTTCCTCAGGCTTCACAAAACGCTGCATTAAGTGTTCCCAGCAATGCCATTATCCGAAGTGGAAAAAGCAGTCATGTTTGGATAGCTTTAGGGAAAGAGAAATTCGAACCCCGTATCGTAGAAACAGGGGCTGAAGCCTTCGAGCAAACGGCTATTACCGATGGCTTAAAAGCTGGAGATAAGGTGGTTGTCAGTGGAGCTTATTTATTGTACAGTGAATACGTACTAAAGAAGGGAGGGGTAATTAATTAGCGAATGAGATGATTAGCCAATTTAGTTATAAGTTTTAAGTTATACGTTATAAGTTTTAAGTGCCTGTCTTAAAGTTATGAGTGCCTGTATAGTTTACAACTCACTCATCACTTACAGTTCATCGTTCATCACTTATCAAGACTTTTCTAATAGCTAATATTTAAAATATCTAATATCTAATATCTAATATCTAATATCTAAATAACATGAAAACAACAAATCTTAAAATCGGAATAGCGGCCGTAGCGACCGCGCTTTTTCTAGTTTCTTGCAATGCAAATAACGAATCAGCGCAAACGACAACTAATCATGCCGCTCATCAAGAAGAAAAAATAGATGATGTATCGAACGGAGTGCCACAAACAAAAAGTAACGAGCTTAATGCCTTGTACCCGCATTACCTGGCTTTGCAAGAAGCGCTAGTTGTGGGAGATTCAACCCGGGCAAAAGAAGCCACATTATTGGTAGAGGAAGCCGGGAAGCAAGTAAAAGAAGGGCAAGCCCTCCAAGCGGCGGCAGGTAGTATCTTATCAGCAACAACCTTAGCGGAGCAAAGGAATGCATTTTCTTCCTTAAGTAATGCACTAATTGCACTTATCAAATCAACTGGTGTAAACGAAGGTGAATTTTATCTTGCGCACTGCCCCATGGCCTCTAACAATAGCGGTGCTAATTGGATTAGTCCATCTAAAACCATCAAAAACCCCTATTTTGGAAACAAAATGCTTACCTGTGGAAGCATAACAGAAACCTTAAAAAAACTGTAATTCCTTACAGGGCGCCTATTCAATTTAAAGTTTGACTTTAAATTGAATAGGCCAATTTTTACCTGTTACATACATCATTTTTTCCTGATCATCCCATGCAACTCCATTCAAAACATCTTCCTCTCCCCTTATAATATTCGGCAAATAATGCGCTAACATTCCTTCAAAATGCATCCGTCCCACGACGTACCCTGTTTGTGGATCAATTTTATAAATGGTATCATCATGCCACCTATTGGCATAAATATACCCATCAATAAATTCCAATTCATTAAGTTGATCGAGCAAACCCTCATTACTGTTTACGGAGAGTGTCCTTATTACAGTGAAATCGTCTGGCTTAATGTAATAAAGTGTAGATGTTCCATCGCTCAATAGTAGATTTGTACCATCATTAGTTAATCCCCACCCTTCTTTGGGCCATGTTAATACTTTTAGCGGTTGCTGTAAATTATGCTCATCATATACAAATACCTTATGTTCGCGATAAGTTAGCTGGTACAATTTCCCTTTTAAATGAGTAATCCCTTCACCAAAGATGCTTTTATCTTTATTCTTTATTACTTGTTCTACAGCGCCGCTGGCAGGGTTATAGATTCTAATGGAGGTTTTACCATATTCCCCCGTACTTTCCACCAATTTTCCCCGATAATATTCAAAACCCTCCGTAAAAGCATCCTTATCGTGATGTATAGTATCCACTACAGTAAAAATTATCGTAGCAGGAGCGGGTATCGATGAAGCAGTATCACTTTCATCAATTGCAGCATTATTGGAGTTTTGACTTGGATTACAGGCAAAAAGAACGGAGGCAAAAAAGTAAAATATACTAGTGTATTTCTTCATTTTTAAGGGGCCAAGATCATTTGCACGGCAAAGTGCCAATGTTAATACAAAAACGTGCGAATTTAGCTAAAATTGTAGAATTGCCTATACAAAAAGAATTTATACAGCATAAAAAAAGGCTTTCAATCGGGGAGATTGAAAGCCTTACTAACCAATTATAAACCTAAATTATGATGAGACAAAGATAGTGTATATTTCACACAAACCAAAATAAAAAAGCTTTTTATTTCGCCGGTATTTATTTTGTGTCTTGAAATATATCCTGTTTCCATCTGAAAATATTAAACGCTTTAGGCATTTCAATACATGAATATTCCCTATCTTTATTTGATAAAACGACTGTGTCATGAAAAAAGTAATTACCTTCTCCATTATCGGGTGTCTCTTGGCTACATTAGCCTTGGCACAAGCCGTAGATAAAATAGACGATATTACTGTTCAGCCCATTGAACATGCCGCATTTATGCTTGGCTGGAAAGACCAGCATTTGCTATTTGATCCCAGTACCGATCCTAAAAATCTAAAAGCTCTTCCAGCGCCCGATTTATTGTTTATAACGGATATTCATGGCGACCATTTTAATATCGAGGCGATCCAAAGTTTAGATCTGGCTAAGACAACTTTAGTCGTTCCTCCGGTTGTAGCCGAGGAATTACTACAAAATCTGCAAAGTAAAACTCGAGTTTTAAAAAATGGTGAAAGTTTGGAATTAGCCGGAATAAAGATCGAGGCCACCCCAATGTACAATTTGCCAGAATCGACAGATGCTTTCCACGTCAAAGGAAGAGGCAATGGCTATGTGTTGACTCTCGGTAAAAAGCGGGTTTATGTAAGCGGAGATACCGAAGACATCCCCGAGATGCGCGCTTTGAAAGACATATCACTTGCCTTTATCTGTATGAATATGCCCTATACAATGACCGAAAAGCAGGCCGCTGAAGCGGTATTGGCCTTTAAGCCAAAAATTGTATATCCTTACCACTACCGCGGCCAAAATGGAAAGAGTGATTTAAAGGCATTCCAACAGCTGGTACATGATGGCGATCCAACTATAAAGGTTATTATACGGGATTGGTACCGTTAGCACTTGTTAAAGCCGCATAAATTTTCTTTAGTTGATGCTCGTGACGCGCTAAATGGAATTGTATAAACATAAACCATTCGTATCGGGTTAAAAAATCTAAAGTTGGAAAAACCGCATCAGCGCAAAGCGCCTGAATATCGTTTAACTGGGCATTCTCCAATAGCATGGATTCATGCTGCTCCAATTGCTGGATAAGTGCTTCTTTATCGAATGGCCCACTTCCAGGATAAATAAAATCCGGCGACTCCAGTTGCGTATCAAAATTAAGAAAAATAGCCTTTAGATCAGGCACAAAACGATCGATAGCCCGTTCTGCCTTTTTAGTATGGCCATCGGGCAAACCGGCAGTAGCCTTAATCATATGGTCGGCTACCTGCCCTGCTGTCCACCCCCCATAGCCGGGCTGCTCATTTAGTTGCTCAGTATTAAATAAGCTGAGCGCATGGATAAAATGACCAAATTTTTCCTCAATGCCACTTAATACACTTTGTTTGTCGAATTGATTTTCCATAACCATTACTTTATAACAAAGATAAATAAGCCCTAATTAGTAATTGATGGTGAAAAACGACAAATATAGCGGCAAAAAGCGCAAATTGTATTTCATCGTATTTTTGACGAGCTTTGCATAGCTAATGAATGCACAACAACAATATTATACCGTATTGGCTATTGCCGGCTTTGATGGCAGTGGTGGGGCGGGCATACCAGCGGATATAAAAACCGTTTCTGCACTAGGCTGTTACGCTACTTCCGTACTCACCGCTGTACCTGTACAAAACACCCTGGGTGTACATGCACTTCATGCTATCCCTCCGGCGGTAGTAGCTAAACAACTCGACGTTCTACTACATGATATCCCACCTCAAGCGATCAAGATTGGCATGGTACATACAGAAGCTGTTGTGTCGGTGATAGCGAGTCGATTAGCTACATTTCCATCCGCCCCACTAGTCTTCGACCCTGTAATGGTATCCTCCAGTGGCCATCAGCTCATGGAAGAACACACCATACAAGTGGTTATAGCCAAACTATTCCCCTTAACCCACATACTGACGCCTAACCTGGATGAAGCAAGTTTATTGGCTAACATGCCGATTGAAACCATAGCCGATATGCGTAAGGCAGGTCAAAAGATAAAAGATTTAGGCTGCTCTACCGTACTCTTAAAAGGCGGCCACCTGAAAGGTAATATTCTTACATCCATTTATTTCGCGTCCGACGGACAACAGTATACCTTCTCTTTCCCAAAGATTGAAACGCCTAACACCCACGGTACCGGGTGCACACTCTCTAGCGCCATAGCTGCTTATCTCGCACTAGGTGAAAGTGAGCTAGAAGCCGTTACTAAAGCCCAACAATATGTCTATCAAGCACTTTTGCAGAGTAGAAATATAAGCCTGGGTAAAGGAAAGGGGCCGCTAAACCATTTTTTTGATCCGGAAAAAACCATTAGGTTTTAATATACTTACCTACCGCAGGCAGGCGTCTTGATACTTGCGTCTTATGTCTTGATACTTGTATCTTATATCTAACATCTAAATTTGTATTTTTACCTTATGATTCATGAGAACCTCTTACTCATATTGACGCTGTTTTTTGCTATGGCCATGCTGTACCTCATCAGTCAGCGTTTAAAGATTTCTTACCCTATCTTATTAGTTATTGGGGGGCTGGGCATCAGTTTTATTGATCAGGTACCCGCTAATATCAAAGTTGACCCTGATATGGTCTTCTTAATCTTTCTACCGCCACTGCTTTTCGAAGCTGCGTGGTACACCTCCTGGAATGATTTCTGGAAATGGCGCAGATCTATCTTCTATCTGGGTTTTGGCTTAGTATTATTTACTTCTTTAGCTATCGCTTATTCTACCATTTATCTCATTCCGGGCTTTACATTAGCGCTAGGATTCTTACTGGGCGGAATTATTTCTCCACCAGATGCCGTCGCTGCAACCTCCGTTTTAAAAGGCGTGAGCATGCCCAGACGTGGCCTAGCTATACTAGAAGGCGAAAGCTTGGTAAATGATGCCGCCTCCCTTACCGTATTCCGATTTGCTTTAGCCGCCATTATTACCGGACAGTTTGTAGCACAGGAGGCAGCAACCGATTTTCTGATTTTATCAGTAATGGGTGTTGTAGTAGGCATCGTTATAGGTCATTTTTTGTATTTTGTATTGCGCTATTTAGCTAAATCTTCTAGCATTACTACCCCCATAACCATCATCGCGCCTTATTTAATGTATATTGTTGCCGAACATTTTGAATGGTCGGGTGTACTGGCCGTAGTTAGCGGTGGTCTTTTCTTATCTTTCCGTTCCAGGGACTTCTTAAACTACCATACCCGTATCCAAACAAAAGAGGTATGGGCAACTATTGGTTTTCTATTAAATGGCTTTGTTTTTATACTCATTGGTTTAGAGTTACCTATTATTATGGCTGGCTTAGAAGGTTACTCCAAAGAGGAAGCTATTCATTATGCCTTGTACATCAGCGGAATTGTTATCTTACTGCGCATTGTACTGGTTTATCTTTCCGCCTTTATTCCCAGATGGCTCAGTAAAAGAATTCGGACAAAAGAAAAAAGTCCTGGCTTAAAACTTCCCTTCATTATTGGCTGGGCCGGCATGCGGGGTGTCGTCTCTTTAGCATCTGCTTTAGCGATACCATTAACATTGGAAAATGGAGAGGCTTTTCCGCATCGGAATCTAATTTTATTTATTACGTTCATTGTGATTTTAGTGACCCTTGTTTTCCAGGGGCTTACCCTACCCTTCTTCCTAAAGATATTAAAAGTGCACGAAATAGACGACTATGTGCCCATACAAGATCAGGTAGAAGCCATCAGGCTCCAATTAGCCAAAGAAAGCATTCAATACCTGGATAAAAAGTATGATCGCGAAATGGCGGAACACCCTACTATCGGACGGATTAAAGAACAATTGCAACGCAGTATTGAAGCCACGGAAAGTACTTCTAATGAACAGGAGAAAAAAGACCAACTCTTTTCTGTGCGTATGCTTTATCGGCGGGTTATGCTGGAACTGGTTACCCTACGCCGTATAGGATTGGAGCGCTTTCGTAAAGAAAAAAGATTTGACGACCATGTTATACGGGAGATGGAGCATAACTTAGATTTGGAAGAGGCACGGTTAAATAAACAATAAATCGTTCTGCTATCAGTCCTAATAAGTCGAATGGTCAACAAAGGAACCGTCTTATATAGCTTATTTCCACATAAGACGGTTATAATAAGAAGAGGTAATTTAATTTATTTCACTTCAAAGGAGAAGGTAGATCCTATCCAAGACGCGTCATAATTTTTATTATTATGAGTGCCGGCAACCTCTTCATAATTTTGCGCTTCTGCTACATAGCGACCCGGCCATAAGGGTGAAAATTCGATTACCCCATTTTCATCCGTTTTAAATTCTTTGGCCCAACCCTCAGATGAAGCGACGTTAACTGACTTGTTGGCCAAAGGCTGACCGTTTAGCTGTGCATATAGCTTTACAGCTTTATTTTTCTTAAAGACCTCATGATTCTCAGCATATACTTTTAAGCTATTCGCGTTTTGGCTTGCATCTACTCGCCTGATTTTACCAACCGTTACATGGGCCGACGAAATAAAATGGTATTTCGTAGTTCCGCCAAGCTCGGCAGCCTCATGACTTACCATCAACGTATAAACGCCCTCTTTTTCCGGAACAAAATTGCTCGTATAAAAGGCTTCACCAGCATTGGTTTGAAGTTCCTTTTTCTGTCCATCTGGCGTTACAAGCCATAAAGAAAAATCTTTTACATCCGAATACCATTTTTCAGGAGCATCCCGTTCGCCTTCGGCAAATTCGCCGTAGTATATTTTCACTTCATGGGTAGCGCCCGTTTTCCCAACAGTGGCTGTTTCAATCCAGAGCGCATGTGCATTTACATTAATAGTAAATAAGCCCAAACACAGCAATAGCAGCGTAAACTTTAATTTCTTCATTCGTTAAGCGTTTGATAATTTTTCCAAATATACTGTTTTATTTAGATTCATTACAAATAAAATACAAACTGCTCAATCTCGAATCATCCCCATAAATTCTGATAAATATTTTTCGTATACATCCCGCGGATTCGTTTGGTGCGTTTTGGCAACGTAAGCTGCCATTCCCACTACCTCACCCATCATACCACAGGTGCGCATTACACGTGTACTCCCAAAGGCTCTTCTATTATTTCCCAAGCCATAGAGCAAGGCGCCATTGAAGTTTCCAGATGTGGCAAGCCCTTGAAAAATGTCATCGGGCTTTTCACCCCTTTTTTCTTGTTGTGCATAGGTAAAATGAGCACTGGCAATTGTTTTTTGGGCAGTTTTAACTCGGATCCATTCGCCTTTTTCTTGCGGATCAAAGGAAACTTGCACCGCTTCGCCCGGTAAAACCTGAACGGTTTTGAAGGTTTTCCATTGCCCGTTACCAAGTACATCCACTTCAAGAGAGAATGCTGTAGCTATTTTCCCTTGGTTGGATAACCAGCGGAGCGAATAGGCCAGCCAGCAAACAGAAAAGGGTCAGAAACTTGTCCTACAGCAAGGTTTTCATGTTGCCAAACCGAGCCATCGGCCATAGCTGGTCCTAACTGATCCGGCTGATCCAACGATGTAAACCAAAGGTTTGAATTGGATTGGCCGGGACCTTCGATATTTCCTTTCTGCTTCCGTTTATTCAAAAATTCTTTTTGTGCCGAATCGTCGCAGCCAAACACCAGCTGGCTATTCCATCTTGCGAAGTCACCAATCACCTTCAGATAAGCCGAACGAGGTCGGATACCCGCCGCATGCGTTGTTGTAAAATCCCCGGGAAAATGCCAGAACATACCATGCATGGTCATAAGATAATCCGGTTGAGCTTCTGTGCCTACATTTCTAATTCTGGGCCATTCGGTATTCCAGCCATGTGCTCCATCGTAGCTATGGCTCGCTTTTGGCAAGCGATAAAAAGCCCATTTCCCTTCACTCCGCACTCCCAATAGAAGCGATTTATGATCCCATCCTGTTGCCCATATAGGATCGCCAGCGGGATTTTTATTCCCGTAAATCCCCCCAGGACCTGTGATCTCAGTAAACTGGTTTCTACGAATCAACTTCCAATTTTTCCCATCCCATTCCGACAATGATCCTGCTTTTACATCAAATTTAGTCAGCGCCTCCTTCGTTGCTTCACCGTTATTGGAATAGACCAATACCCCCTGTCCGGAGTAAAGCCCTTTTCCATGTGCTCCGGGCAACAACGAAGCCTCTTGAGCCATCTCGCCCGATTTCCTCGTGACATTTCCATCAACGTATAAGGTTTTTTACGTCTAACGAATCAGCACCTACTTCATAAAACCCCTCTTCCATGGTGCCGTAGTAAATCTTATGCGCTGGATCTGTCAGGTGCCGGGCGTTACCGGTCATACGGCCGGGCATCTCCGTATAGGAGATCACCCGCACATGACGCGTTGAATCAATAGCGTAGGGTCCGATAAACAACTGCTGGCTCTCGCGGTGAATCATGCGATTGGCGGGTGTTCCACCAATACTTTCGGAGCGGACCGTTCTTTCTAAGCCGTCGGTAATCTCATATAATTTGTCGGATGAACCGAAGGGCAAATGTGGCCCATAAGTGATTACCCACAATCGGTCTTGCCACGGAACTACCGCACCGGTACCGCATTCCCCTTCATTATTGTACATGGCCAGATGTGGATAAATACCACTGATCTGTATAGGTTCTTTCTTTTCCTGCACAGCGCAAGCGCTCATTAGGAAACAGGCTGCTAACAATTCTATTCTTTTATATATCTGCATGCTTTAGTAAAATAGCTTTTAATAATTTGGATTTTGCGTTAACCCGCTGGTCAATACTTCTTTAGTAGGTATGGGCCACAAATATTGTCTGGATGCGTCAAATTTCCGCACGGTGATTTGCTTGCTTCTACCCATCGCTTTTCATCGGCAGTACATAAACCTTTGGCGTAACGTTCTAATAAGATTATGATTTCTTCTTCGGTCATTGGCATCTACGATTTATAATGGTCTTTTCTATTAGAGTAGCAAAAGCGGAAAAGGTGGTAGATGAAAATGATTTTTTTTGCTAATGGTGTTTGTTTTTGGTCTAATGGTGTTCACCATGAAGATAAACGTAATTACCCGTAGCTAAAAAGTGACTGCCTATAGAACGAAAGTAATAACCTTTGCGATAAAAGGAACTACCTTTAACCCGGAAGCAGTTACCATGAACGTAATGGTAGTTAGTATGAGGTAGAAAGTGGGCACCGATACGACAAAAGTGGTTACCAGTAACATAAAAGTAAACACCATCAAACTAATGGTAATCACATACACAGCAGAGGTACTTACCATTAACATAAAGGTAAACACCATTAAGCTAAAGGTAAACACCTAAAGAACAGAAGTGATAACCTTTGTGATACTGACAATTACCTTTAATCTAGAAGTAGTCACCATTAAGGCAAAGGTAATTGCCTTTGAGCCAAAAGTAACCATCAAAACATTATCTTTGTTTTTCCGAGCTGGTGCTTGTTAACACGAAAAACATAGAATAATTGAAAATGAGGCTTTTTTATAAACAGTATAGCCTGATAAGCATCAAAAGCAGTAGTGCACTATATTGATCGCTGTTTAACTTATCACGTAGCGTTTTGAGCGAATTATAGATCTGTTTCTTCACTGTTTCACTGGATATACCTAATTTTTCGGCAATCTGCTTATGGCTAAGTTGTTCTTTACGGCTTAACAAGAAGATTTCACGCATTTTATTCGGTAGCTTTTCAATTTCCGTATCAAAAAATTGTTCCAATCCCCTCGCCATGAATACCTCATCAGAAGCACTTGTCAATTCGTCAAAAAAGGACTTGATGGAATTAAGGTAGTTACGCGTGTCGATATTACGCCGGATAATTTTGATGGCATTATTCCGGACGATTGCCATTAAATAGTTGTTTATATCTCGATATATTTTGCTCTTTGCCGGTATTTCCAGAAAGAAACAAAGGTTTCCTGCACCGCATCTTCTGCATCTTCTTCATTTCCCAAAACACGAACGGCATATACAAAAAGACGTTCCCAATAGGTGTCGTATAACTCGGCAAAAGCCGAATCATCGCCCGAAACAAAACGCTGCAACAATGCTCGATCTCTTTCTCTACTCATGAAGACTAGGTTTATATCAGCTTAATCGTATTGATAGCTTAAAATATATTCGAATATAAAAAATTAATGGCAACTAGTTGATTAAAATTGCAGTATTGCGAATCAACGTTTTTGTAGTTGAGCATTAGCTAAAGAATTTTGTACCTTTATGAAGTTGAATGAGGAAGTACTATGGCAAAGGTGAAAAATTTAATCATTACGGGCAGCGCAGGTAAACCTATAAGCCTGGATATCTTTTTCAGTGAAGTACGTCAACCGCAGCCTACCATTATTTATGCACACGGGTTCAATGGTTTTAAAGATTGGGGCAATTTTGATTTAATAGCCGAACAATTTTTGGCTTCAGGTTTTACATTTATTAAATTCAATTTTTCACATAATGGCACAACACCGGCGCAACCTGAAGACTTTATAGATTTACAGGCATTTGGAAATAACAACTATACAAAACAGCTAAACGATCTATCCTTAGTACTTGATTGGGTCCAAGACCCTGGAAACGCTTCTCTATATGGAATAAATAATCAAGTAGGACTCATTGGCCATAGTATGGGTGGAGGTATTAGTATCCTTAAAACAGCAGAAGACAACCGCATTAAAGCACTCGTTACCTGGGCCGCTATCGGCGCATGTAAAACGCCTTGGGGCAATTGGTCTAAAGAAAAAATGATGGAGTGGAAGCAATCGGGTGTAGCCTATTATACTAACGGCCGGACGAAGCAGGAAATGCCTTTATATTATCAACTATACGAAGATTTTGTACACCATCAAGATCGACTGGATATTTTAAAAGCAGCCGCCAATATCCAGGTGCCTTGGTTAATTTGTCATGGAACAGAAGATACGACGGTGCCGGCAAAAGTTGCCTACCAATTAGCAGAGGCCAATCCAAAAGCTACACTGCTTACCGTATCTTCCGATCATGTCTTTGGCCGCAAACATCCGTGGACTACACTTGAACAACCCATACCAATGCAAGAGGTAATCAACAAGAATATCCTTTTTTTTAAACAACATCTTTAATTAGCAGCAACCAACATGCAGAGAAACGGTTTGGTGACGTGAAAAAGTCTGCAATGAAAAGCTACTGGCTTATTGTTCGAACCAACAAGCCAGTAATCCATAACCGGAATTTATTATTGCGGCCAAATACTTTTTAAGGTATAGACATCCAATTGATCACATTCCGCATCTCCACCAGTAGTTTTTAACAACAAGCCTTTGCCTTCAGCCGCTATGTTTTTATTAATTGGCATAAATAACAGGCCCTTGTCTGCAAAAATTTCCAGCCCCGTCCGATCAACATAAATTGTTAAATCAAGTTTACCTTCATCCGAAAGTCCCGCATGACCGCTCATTCCATCCACACTCAATTCCTCTTCTGATACATTATAAAATACATCCACGCCCCTAATGTTAAGGTGTATCATGGATGCATCGCCAGGAGTTAAAGTCGTACGAATTTCCAAGGCCTCCGTATCCGCACCATCAACGGTAAACGCTTGCCCGTTTTTAAGGCTTACCGCATTAAAACGCTGATGCTTTTCCCGTAAGCTGCTTAACTCCTCAATCGGTGTGCGGCTAAGTCTAGGACCTTTCGATGTTTGAACCAGCTTTAGCTCCATCGGAATACTCATCGACTGGTTAAATTTGCTGCCGTTACCATCCGTATGGGTACGCCACCAACCGATTTCAACACGTCTGCCTTTAGGTTCATCATTGTACGTTTGTGCAGCATAAAAATCCCTTCCCCGTTGGCCATTCAGCCGTTCAATTTCGGGCGCAAAGGTTTGGCCATCGAATGAACCAATAGCATATTGGCTGTTTGCTCCGGTTAATACCCATTTCTTTTCCTGCGTGCCCTCGATCGGAAGTTCAAAGAATTCTGGACATTCAAACAAATAGCGATCATTACCTATTCCTCCTTTAAGCACGCTTGCCTCTTTCCAATCCTTCAAGTTCGTAGAGGTAAGAAAATGCATAGTATGTTGTTCATTTGCTTCCGGTACATAGACAACCATGACCCAGTGCTTGGCTGGCGCATACCAAATCACCTTAGGATCGCGGTTATCTTGTTGTATTTTAGGCACTACGGGTCGATCTAATTTTGTAAATTTTCTTCCGTCCGTACTATAAGCCATACCTTGTGTCCATGATCTTTCTGCCGCCGTATAAAAGAGTACCATCGGCGGATTGGATTTACTTCCCAAACCGCTGGTATTATCTACATCCACTACACCACTACCGCTGAACATGGTACCATAGCTATCCGGATACAAGGCCTCTCCCACTTCATCCCAATGCACTAAATCTTTACTTACTGCGTGGCCCCAATGCATATTACCCCATTGCGCACCATATGGATTGTGCTGAAAAAACAAATGATACTCTCCTTTGTAATATACGAGTCCATTTGGATCGTTATTCCATCCACGCTTAGGGGAGAAATGAAACAGTCCCCGATTCGGTTCATGATATAATTGCTGCGCATCTAACTCTTGATCTTCCTGTTTAATCCCATCAAAAGCAGTTGACATTGCCTTTTCGTTATCCGAACTAATTTCTAGCTGCTGTCCATGCCATGCACTAATATCTAAGTAGGCGTACCAATCGGGTTGACCATTGGCCAACTCGATGTCGAATGACCGTACCGGTTTCCCTTGTACGCGAATTTCTATTTTTTGCTTGGGTGCGCCATTTTTAACGGGCAAAAGCAACCATTTTTTCTCTGCTGTAATATTTTTAACCGGAGCATCATGCCTATCATCTATTGTTATTATTGGTATAACCGAATGTAACGGCTTTGCCGGCAGTTGTACTGCTGCTACCATGGGTAATGTTGTCACCAAGGCCAATTTAATCCACTTGTTCTTTTTCATATATAGCTAATAAATTTATTCCAGTACTTTCTTACCACGTCTAAACTATGAAGAGGTAAGTGTTAATAACGATATTATTTTGATTTAAACAGCGTCAGTTTAAACTGTTTAAATCCGATCTTTTCAGAAGATTTGAGCCGAAGTTTATCAAAAACTTCGTTCGGAAAAAAAATACCGGTCAAAACGGTCAATCCATCATCAGCAAACAGTTCAACGGAATTTATATCGACCACCAAAGTTAGTTTTATATTGCTGTCTTCCGCTATTCTCGGCGCAACAAGTCGTTTAGCAAAACCGGACTCGAAATCTATCTTCCCTGATTTTGTACGATCTACATAAAATTGGTTATGTTGCTTATCATACCCAACCAGCACTTCCTCACCTTGATCATTCGCCAGTTGAATTGCGAAATTATCCGGACTAGCCGTAGCTAAATCCAGCGAATAGGTCATTGATGTGTTTTTCAGAAGATCGGAAAGATCTTTTTCCTGCGCTACCACTATATCGGTCATTTCTTTCTCCTTGGCTTTCAGCTCATTTAACTCTTTAACGGGTGCTGAGGTTAACAAAACTTTATCTCCCACCTTTTTGAGTGTCAATTCACGGGGTATCGTATTAGCACTGCGCCAGGTTGTTGTAGGCACTACATTGGCGTATTGCCAGTTGCTCATCCAACCAAGAAAAACAACACGATTTCCGGTGTTAGACCAGGTTACTCCCGCATAGTCGTCAGCCCCGTAATCAATCCACCGAGTTTCCTTCGTATCCGGTTTAAATGTTTTTCCATCGAAACTGCCGATGAAATATTGTGTCGCCGATCCACCGTTAGGTCCGCCCGGATTAATGCTTACGAGTAAAACCCATTTACGCTCACCATCAATCGTCAGCGGAAATAGATCAGGGCATTCCCAGACCCCACCATGGGCACCGATCCCCTCACCAAATTCACTCAATTTGCTCCATTGCTTCAAATCCGGGGAACTATAGAACGTTATCGTTTGTTTGGTGGCCAATGTCATAACCCATCGTTTAGTTTCTTCGTGCCACCTTACCTTAGGATCACGAAAGTCCCATATTCCCGGATTGGGGAGTACCGGATTGCCTGCATATTTAGTCCACGTCTTTCCTTCATCTGTGCTATAAGCCAAACTCTGGTATTGATGTTTCCCCGTCTTTTTCTCCTCTATCTCGGCATTATGATGGGTAAAAATAGCCACGATGGCATTGGCACCAAAACCTGCTGTATTATCCTTGTCAATCACGGCACTTCCGGAGAAAATAGTTCCTAAACTATCCGGATACAAAGCAATGGGCTGTTCTTTCCAATGGATTAAGTCTTCGCTGGTGGCATGTCCCCAATGCATCGGCCCCCATACGGCGCTATCAGGATTATGTTGAAAAAAAAGGTGATAGGTACCATTGAGATAAACCATTCCATTGGGATCGTTCATCCAGCCTTTTTTCGGACTAAAATGAAAAAGAGGACGGTATTGCTCCGCTTTTGAAGCCTCTTGAGCTTGTTCTTTCATTTTCGTTGCCTGTCGGCAGGCGCTCCCCCATATAACTGTACATAAGAGGATCGGTATTAATTTATGATGCATGTTCATTCAATTTAATCTTTAATAAGCTGAAGGCCATCCAGCCTAGAGGAGATACTTAATTTCCCATCTACTCCTTACCAACCTGTATTTTGTTTATAGAGTCCCTTGCTAAAGTTTAGCTGATTTAGCGGTATGGGCAAGTATTCATCACGGTTCTTTTTAAAAGAAGCATCTTGCAAATGGCTTACTCTTGATTTTTCTTTACTAAAATAATCGTTTAGATACTCCGATGCAATGCCCCAGCGTACTAAATCAAAAAAACGATAACCCTCCATGGCAAATTCGAGGCGGCGTTCGTAGCGCAAGGCTTCCCGAGCAAAAGCATTTGTCCACGTACAGTTCACTCCGGGTTTATAGGTGCTGATAAGATAGTTTGAGGTATAACTGCCATCGGAACGTTTTAATAGGTCAGTACTGTTGGCTGCCCGCTCCCTTACCTGGTTAATCAAGGGCAAAGCCTCCGCTTCTCGACCCAATTCAATCAACGCCTCTGCTTTCATCAATAATACATCAGCAAATCGAATGATTGCCCAATTTTTTGAGCTTCCTATAAATGGCGGAATTTTTTTGAACGATGGGTCGTCATAAGCTACCGTTTCCTTCATGCTTAACAGTGGACCGTAAATTTGCGGTGCGCGCGACCAGGTGCTCTTATAGATAAAATCGGGTTTATACTTATAAGGATGTTCGGGTATAGCAGCCGTATGATCTAAGCGGGGGTCAAAGGTATAGCTCTGATAGTCAGCACTTGTTTCGATGTCACGGTCATTAAACGTATCAAATTCCGGCAAACCCTGATCATCGGTTTGGAATGCATTGATCAGGTTATGGCTTGGGACATGAAAACCGCAACAACCATATTCCTGATTCATGGGATAATTAAGGGAATGTCCATTGTCTACCCGACCTGCCGGCGTACCATCATCCAGTGAGTATTGAATAGCAAAGACCGATTCCGGACCATTTTCATAAGCCGTTAAAAAATTCTCAGCAAAATCAGAAAGCAGGCTATACGGACCAGCCATGACCTCATCGCACAGGCTATTTACCTCTTCTAATTTTGGCTTATCGATGGAAACAACGTTATTTTTCTCATCTTGGACATAAGCTTGATAAAGTAGCGTTTTTGCTAAATAAGCTTTTGCTGCGTAAGCAGTAGGCCGGCCAACCTCTGCCTGTGTATTTGGCAAGTTTTCTGCTGCAAATCGAAAATCATCGGCAATTTTATTCCATAGCTCATCATTCGTATACGAACGGTTCGACACGGTATCGTAATCGTCCTTCGAAATCGTTTCGTCAATATAGGGCAGCTGTTTAAACAAAATCTTGAGTAAGAAATAAAAATGCCCACGTAAAAAACGAGCTTCCGCCTGTCGGGTTACTTTGTTTGGAAAATCTGCTTCCGACAAGGTATTTATCCGGCCCAGGGCATCGTTAACCCGACCTACCCCAATATATAGGCGATACCAAGTAACGTCGGAAGTACCGAGATCGACACGGTTCAAAGCAAAGGTTTCATAGGCATGGAAATCGGCCACATCCCCAGGACCATCTCCTCCTTTATAGGCATCGCCGCTACGGATACTGCCGTAGGCCCACATACTGCTATAGGGAGCGGCCCAATAATCGTTTCCCAAAGCCGAATAAGCAGCTATCAACATCTTTTCGGCATTTTCCGGTGTATTCAGGTTATCACCCGAAATTGCGCCCTGAGGATCCTGATCTAAGGTTTCTTTGCAGGAAGCAAAAAACAAACCTATCAGAATCGCTATTATTATTTTCATCTTCATAATTGTTCATCTATTAGTTAAAAGGATAGATTAACTCCCACGGTGGTCATTAAAGGAATGGGAAAAGCATTGCCAGGATTTTCCGGATCGGGCGCATGATACGAATCACTCTTTAAGAGTAGTAGGTTACTAGCTTGTAGAAAAAGTCGCGCCTGTTGTACATGCAAAGATTGCAAGGCATCTTTTAGGTTATACCCCAATTGAATGTTCCTTAGCTTGAGATAAGATCCGCTTTCTACATAATAGGTAGAACTCCGTCCTTCATTATTTCGATCAACCGTCGTTAAAGCCGGAATGATTGAATTGACATTCTGTGATGTCCAAGCGTCTAAAGTACGGCTGCCCCAATTGGCGCCCGGTGCCAAGGAAGAAAAATCGGTTAAGTTTTTATAGGTATTATACACACTATTGCCCTGTATACCTTGCAGGAAGAAGCTAAAATCAAAGCGTTTATAGGTAATGCTTGTATTAATGCCATAAATAAAATCAGGATCTGAATTGCCGATATAATCACGGTCACGATCATCTATGAGGTTATCATTATTTAGGTCTTTATAGCGAATACGCCCTAAGCCTTTCCCTGGTTGTTCCGGTGAATTTTTTACCTCTTCCTCGGAGGTAAATAAACCATCGGCCACATAACCAAACATGGAGCTTACCGATCGACCTAAAATCGTTTTGTCGGTGCCATTACCTGGATAAGATGTCAATACTTCTTCTGGAAGTTTCGTGATTTTACTCCGGTAAGCGGATATATTTGCACTGATATCAATGGTTAAGTCTCTTGCAATGGCTGTATTATAATTTAAGACAAGCTCTAATCCCTTATTATCAACGGAAGCACCATTTACATATTTTTCACCTCCATTGCCAATTACAGCTAGATAAGCAGGACTGATCAGGATATCTTTGGTTTTTTTAATAAAATAATCTATAGACCCGCTAAATTTATTTTTAAATAAGCCGAAGTCAATCCCAAGATTATGCTGCATGGCTTCTTCCCATTTGAGTTGATCATTAGCCCTTTGGATGAAAACAAAGCCTGACGGTAGCTGTCCACTTCCTTTCCCCCCAATATCGTAAGCCGTTCCTCCGTCGAACGCACCACTTAAATTTGTACCATAAATGGCGGAATACAATGCGAGTGATGCATTATCATTAGTTTGTTGGTTTCCTGTAATTCCCCACCCATAACGCAGTTTTAAGTCGGAAATAACCGGCAATTTTTCTTTAATAAAATTCTCCTCACTCAAGCGCCATCCCAGCGAAGCGGCAGGAAAGGTTCCAAAACGCTTGTCTTTACCAAAGCGTGACGAGCCATCCCGACGGATGGTTAACGAAGCTAAGTATCGGTCGTTAAAACTATAGTTAGCTTTTCCAAAGTAGGACAACAGGGCGCTATTAGCGCCGCCACCAGCATTATCCTTAAGTGTTGAACCCGCGCTTAGGTAGGCGTAATTAATATCTTCCAAGGCTAAACCTTGTCGACTTCCAGAAAAATCCTGATTGATCAATTTGATTTGCTCATGGCCAGCGAGCACTTCCAATTTGTGCTTTTCATTCCACTCTAAATTATAAATCAATGTATTTTGCCAAGTTAAACTACCCGAATAGTCTGCATTTGTATTGACTTGATTGGTAGCATCAGATAAAAAGCCGGAAACATATGACTTACGCAAGCTGCGCGCATAATTCCCAGCATAATCTACACCAAAGCTTGTTTTAAAATGCAAATTCGGCAAAATGGCAAGATCAGCATAGGCATTTCCAAAAATGCGTCCAAAATGATTCTTATTTTGCTTATTGTCCTCGATTAAACGCACAGGATTTTGTCTATCAGCCATCCCAGGTGCCGGTCCGCCCCAACCACCATCGATGGTATGGATTGGTACAATCGATAAATCGATTAACGAAAGTCCAGTGATATCACCTGTGGGTAACAAGGCGTCTCTCATGTATGTTGCTGAAAAGTTTTCTCCAATTTTCAATCGATCTTTAAACAGGTTGAAATCGGAATTGAATCTTGCGGTTACTTTCTGATTGCGAGAAGCTTTAATAATTCCTTGATTATCAAAATAGCTCAACGAAAACAAGGTATTGCTCTTTTCATTTCCGTTCGAAACATCCAGACCATACGACTGGAGCAAAGAGGCATGAGCGATTTCATCAAACCAATGGGTATCAGCCGGCCTCATAGTCTTGGCCTCATCCAGATATTCCGGTAAAACTACACCGTTTAAAATGGGATTGGTGAAGTCACCATTCCAATCGTATTGATAAGTGGAATTTAAATTCGGATCTAAGTGGTCATTAACAGCAGCCTGCCAATAAGCTCGTCCCCGCTCTTCGGTATTCAATACATCAAGCTTACTTGTGTAGAACTGCAAAGAGGAAGAGGCATTTACACCAATGCGACTCACTCCTGCTTTTGCTCTTTTGGTAGTTACGATAATGACGCCATTTGCCGCACGGCTACCATAGATGGATGCAGCCGATGCATCTTTCAACACCTGTATAGAAGCTATATCGTTCTGATTGAGCTCTTGTAAACCTCGTGTGGTCGGAACACCATCAATAACGTATAAAGGATCGGTATTCCCTAAGGTGCCGATACCTCTAATACGCACCGAGGCATTGCCTGCCGGCGATCCGTCGGTACTGACAAAAACACCAGGTACACGGCCCTGCAAGGCCTTCATAGGATTACCAGCCGGAATATCCTGAATATCTTTTACTGCCACAACTGCTACCGCCCCCGTAAGATCCTTTTTCCTTTCTGCCTGATAACCGGTAACGACCACCTCCTCCAAATCGAAATTTAGGTTCATCTGTACGTCAATAGATGCCCTTCCCTCCGCCACTCGTGTTTCATTTACGGCACCGACCATGGAGAACACCAGTTGCTGACCTGGTTCAGCTTTAATAGTATAAGAACCATCTGCATTTGTTAATGCCTTGGTATTGGTTCCGCTAACAGCAATATTAACGCCATCTAAGGGCTTTCCCGAAAGATCGGTCACCTTGCCGGTAATACTACTGATCTGCCCAATAGCTACTCCGAGGTTTCCGAGCAGCAGAAGCAAATAAATGATTAGTTTTTTTCTCATTTTTTTAATTTTGGTTTGGTAAAAAATTAGTTAATAAGCCCCCAGGGCACCTATAAAAGGCACCATCCAATAGGACTACGATATGTTTAGGGGCTTATGCTATTGGTTATAATCGCATCGTCTCATCATTAGGTTTTATGTTTATTATTTCCATTTGGCCCTTTCTAATTGTTTCTCCCAAATAAACCTGTTCAAATCTGTTGTGTTATAGTCTGGATTAGCACCACTTTGTGCCGTTACATAAGCTCCGAGAGCTGCCGCATAATCCAGCATATCATCAATCGAATTACCCAATAACTTTTGTGCTAAAAAAGCAGCTAAAAAAGAATCACCGCTACCCACCGTATCCTTCACGGTTACGGGATAAGCCTTGTAATCATGCCTGCTTTCCGGCGTATAGTAGGAAGCTCCGTGAGCTCCCTTGGTTAGGATGATTTCATTTAACCCATAACGTTCTTGCAGTCGTGCAATGGCATCAGCTTCATCCACTTTCTTTTGCCCCATCCATTGCGCAATTTCGACTAATTCGTGATGATTCAATTTCACCGCATCGGCCTTAGACAGCAAATAACGAATGGTATCTTGTGTATAATGCGGTGCGCGAAAGTTCACATCAAACAATCGGAATTTAGCTTGATCGATCATTTTATAAAGGGTATCTCTTGTGGTTTCGTTTCTAGCGACCAAACTACCAAATAGCATAACGTCAGCGTCGGACACCAACTTTTCGAGCGTGGTATTATACGCTATAAAATCCCACGCTACGGGCATGACAATCTCATAACTCACTTCGTGATTTCTACCTACCCTAGCGATAACCTCGCTGGTTTTGTGTTGTGCATCCACTTGTATATGATCGGTAACAAGTCCCATTTTTGTTAAGAATTGTAACAATTCTTTTCCAGCTGTGTCTTCTCCCACCCTACTGATCATCTGTGCTTCGATTCCCAGTTTATTGAGGTGATAGGCGACATTCATTGGTGCGCCTCCGGGTTTCTTACCTGCTGGAAGTACATCCCATAGTACCTCTCCAAAACAGACTACTTTTTTCATAACATGTTCGTTGTTCAAAGTTATAAGTTGTGAGTTATAAGTTATGAGTGCCTGTACAGTTTACTAAATTATTCTTCTCTTTTAACTCAACACTTATAGTTCATCACTCATCACTTATCAAGGCCTTTCTCATATCTCAGATCTAGTCTCTCATATCAAGAGATCCTATTCGTTACTGGTTATTCGTTGTTCGCTGCTAATACGGGAAACCTATAACGTACAACGTATCACTCAGAACTTATCACTTCTTACACCATATACCTTTTTTAATTTTGACTTTTTAATTATTAATTTCCATTTGCTCTAATGTTTTACCTTTAGTTTCGGGCATCAGTTTCCAAACAAACCAAAGCTGTAATAACATAAAACCTACAAAGATTAAAAAGGTGTTACCTCCGCCCAAAAACTCCGTTAACGCAGGAAAACAAAAAGTGATTATCGCTGCCATCACCCAATGAGTAAGGCTACCGAGCGTCTGTCCTTTTGCCCGCACTTCATTGGGAAAGATTTCTGAAATAAACACCCAAATAACCGCTCCCTGCGAAAAAGCAAAGCAAGCAATATAAAGCATTAAATAAAAGGTAATCGCTACCCCATCAGTATGCCCGGAATAAAATGCAAAAGATACCAAGGCTAAGGACACAATTAACCCGACCGATCCAATAAACATCAAAGTCCGCCTGCCTACTTTATCAATAAAATTCAGCGCAAGCAACGTAAATGTAAAATTGACTACACCAATCCCCACCGTAGACAGTAAGGAACTCTGTGTACCCAACCCAGCCATTTCAAAAACCCGCGGTGCATAATAGATAATAGCATTAATACCGGACACCTGATTAAACAGCGCAAATAGCATGGCCAAAACCACGGGCACCCGGTATTTTTTTGAAAATAATCGTTGGCTACCCCTATTTTCTTCCATTTTTTTATGGCTTGCTAAAATAAGCTCCGTTTCCTCTTTGTAATTATTGGCATTAATCTTCTTCAAAATACGTTCCGCAGCCGCTCTGCTATTGCGGTGTATAAGGAGCCACCGTGGACTTTCAGGCACAAAAAATATTAAAATAAAAAAGAGTAATGCAGGTGCAGCTTGAACACCCAACATCCATCGCCATGAATGTTCTCCTGTCTGACCAATTAGATAATTAGATAAATAAGCGATCAAAATACCCAACACCACATTGAATTGGAATAATCCGACTAACTTCCCTCTTGACTTAGCAGGGGCGATCTCTGAAATATAAATAGGGGCTGTTACGGAAGAAATACCCACTCCTATACCGCCCAAGAATCGAAATAAAATAAACAAGAACCAGTCGTTAGCCAGTGCTGTTCCTATTGCCGAAAAGAAATACAAAGCCGCAACGATAAAAAGAGTGTTTCGCCTCCCCAATTTATCCGAAGGAATTGCTCCCAGGGCAGCGCCTAACACGGTACCTATTAAGGCGATGGCCATAGTAAGACCATGTTGAAATTCGGTAAGATTCCAATAGAATTGAACAGCTTTTTCTGCGCCTGAAATAACGGCTGTATCAAAGCCAAATAAAAATCCGCCTAAGGCGACCACAAAGGACCATGCTAATACGATGTTTTTGCTCATTGTTTGTTATAAGGTTTACGAAGGCTAAAGTAGCCGTATTATGTACAACCCGTTTGCAGCATTGTTTCAAAATTGTTAAAACACATGTCAATTTTTAACAAAAACACAAAAAACACAATATCAATCATATACACTAAAAACAACTATTCAAATACTTCAATTTTGTATCGCTTTCCTTAACTATTGAATCAATTTTAAGACTATTATTATAGTGTATTTTTTACACACACACTTGCTTTCTAGAACATTCCGTTGAAAAAATTATTATATTCAACCGCAAGTTTGCGCAAAACCAGCTTTATGTACCGCAACTATTTATATCTGTTGTACGCCCTATTCATAACATTTCTTTTTTCATGTCAAAGAAAAGAGCCTAAAAAACAATATACCGTTGCTTTCTCGCAATGTGTAGGCTCTGACGCTTGGCGGAAGTCTATGTTAAAAGAAATGAAACGTGAACTATCTTTTCATCCGGAAATTAATTTTCTATATGCCGATGCCGAAGGTGACAATAGCAGACAGTTTAGGCAAGTTAAAGGATTTTTAGAAAAACAAATCGATCTGCTGATCATCTCGCCCAATGAGGCCGAACCGCTTACACCGATTGTTGACCAAGCGTTTCAACAGGGAATTCCTGTTATCGTAACAGATCGAAAAACGTCATCCGGATTGTATAATGCCTATGTAGGTTCTGATAATTATAGTATTGGGTATTTAGCCGGACAATATATTGCCCATCAGCTTCAAACGAAAGGAAAAGTGGCATTGGTAACCGGATTACCGGGTTCTTCTGCCTCCATTGAAAGAGAACGGGGAATAAGAGCGGCTTTTAAGCATTATCCGCAAATAACTATCCAAGCACAATTCAACGGTCAATGGCTTATTAATATCGCTTCCGATCAGATCAGGAAGCATAGCCAACAATTAAGCCATGTAGATGCTATTTTCGCTTTTAACGACCAAATGGCAATAGGTGCCTATCGGGCACTGCAGGAAAAGCTCCCTACGAACACCATTAAAATTTTCGGTGTGGATGCACTACCGGAAGAAGGTAATGGACTAGACCAAATTGCTCAAGGGCATATCCATGCTTCTATGTTATACCCTACGGGTGGTGTTGAGGCCATCCGTACTGCGGTGGCCATTCTCCAAAAACAACCCTATCAACGTGAAAATTTATTGAATACACTTGTCATTGATTCAAGCAATGTGCGGCTCATGAAAATGCAGGCGGATAAGATAGATAGTCAGCAACAGGACATTGATAAACAGCAGACCTTATTGAGCGAACAAAGGCAAATTTACAGAAATCAGCAATACATTCTCAACATACTAATTATCAGCCTAGTATTGGCAATTATTTTTGCCGGAATAGCCGTATATACGCTGAAAAGCAACTGGGAAAAGAACAAGCATTTAGAGAATCAAAATGCTGAAATCCGTAAACAACAGCAGCAACTTATTGAAATGAGTAATAAGGTAAAGGAAGTTTCAGAAGCCAAGACTAATTTTTTCACCAATATTTCCCATGAATTTAAAACACCGCTCACGTTAATATTGGCACCCGTTGAGGATCTATTAAAAGAGGCATCGCTACCTACCGCACATAAAGAAAATTTACTACGTATTAAAAGGAATGGATTACGTTTAATGAGCTTAGTATCTGAATTAATCGATATTCAACGACTTGCGCAAGAAAAGCTAAAGTTAAGGGCTTCTGTCCATCCCCTCCATCAGTTTATCAATCAAATTGTACAGTCTTTTAAGCCCTTGGCTATTCAGAAAAATATGTTAGTAACGGTAGAGCACCATACCACCGTTACCACTCTGTGGTTTGATGCAGATTTAATGGAAAAAGTGATTTATAATTTACTTTCGAATGCTTTTAAATTCACACCTGATAACGGAAAAATCCAAATAAAGACGGAACAAAATATCTTTGGTGATCATGTGCTAATTCGCGTCGTTGATAATGGAAAAGGGATTAATAAAAATCATGTGGAGCATATCTTTGATCCTTTTTACCAGGGCGCCTACAGTACCGGAGGCTCAGGCCTGGGTTTGGCCCTTGTGAAAGAAATTGTGGAGCTGCACCATGGACAAATTACGGTTAGCAGTAAAGAAAACGAGGGAAGTTCTTTTACATTAAGGCTCCCCGTAGGGGACGCACACTTAACCGACATGGAAAAGTTTATATCGGAAGACTATGGGTCAGATGATCCTAAACGAGATATCGATTTGACATTATTACCGATGCCTAGGGAGCCGGGTATAGAGTGGCATAATCAATCGACTAAAACAAATACCCTATTGGTTATTGACGACAATGAAGAGATTATCTATTTTTTCAGAGATAAGTTTAGTGATCATTACCACCTGTATACATCAAACAACGCAGAAGATGGTATAAAATTAGCTTATACCAAAGTTCCTGATTTGATTATAAGTGATGTCGTAATGCCCGGTAAGAGTGGGATAGATTTAGTAAAAGCATTAAAAAAAGACACCCGTACATCAGCTATTCCGATTATTTTATTGACTGCGCTCGATTCGGAAGAACAACGCACAATAGGCTTGCAAGCAATGGCTGATACCTATATTACAAAACCCTTTAGTACAGCGCATTTAGAAGCCGTCATCGAGAATCTGATTGCCTCCAGAAAAGAATTAAAGCAACGATACAGCAGCGAAATAGCAGATACTACTGGTCATGCTGATACACTGAGTGAACATGATCGGCGTTTCCTGAACAACCTTTCTGCTATTGTAGAAACTCATTTGGCCAATCCGCAATTGAATGTAGACGATGTTTGCAAAGAAATTGGTATCTCCCGGGTGCAACTATACCGTAAAGTTAAAACCTTACTAAATTGCAGTGTAAATGATTATATTATTAATCGTCGGCTAAAAAAAGCCAAATACTTTTTACAGGAAGACATGACGGTTAATGAAGTCGCCTATCAAACAGGTTTCTCGTCGCCAACCTATTTTGCCACCTTATTTAAAAACAGATTTGGCACAAGTCCGTCTATTTTCAGGAAACAGTTAAATAAAAAATAAACTAACATTAAACAGATTTGTTACGTAATGCATCAAGATTTTTGGACAATTTATATACTTAAAGCGTATATTAGCTTATAAAAAGCCGAAATTTCATGCGAAAACTGAGTTCAACAAACTATTCCAATCAAATTTTTCTAGAAGATAAATGTACGCTGAATGAACTGCTGCACCTGTTGAGCAAACGCTGGCTAACCGATGTATTATTCAGTATTGAGGAGGGAAACAATCGCTTTTCTAGTATTAAAGAGGATCTTAAACATATAAGTGACAACATTTTGGCCAATCGGTTGAAATATCTGGAGCATTATAAATTGATTAGTCGCAATGAAAATCTCACCGAAGTTCCCCTCCGTGTAGAATATAGCTTGACCTTATCGGGCACTAAATTAAGCGATATGCTCGATCAGCTTTGCAAATTTGCCGAAAGTGAGATAGATTTTCCGGATTAATTTCAGGCAACCTTTTGTTTATTTTTCTCTATTTGACTTTTGCCCTTACAGCTTTTACTTCTTGCACCGTGATAGTATCGGCTTCATTTCCAAAACTGTTACGTATATAAGATAGTACCTGCGCAACCTCATCGTCACTTAAAAAATTATGAGGGGGCATGGCATTATCAAATGTTTCACCATCGATTTCCAATCCTTCATTCGACCCTTTTAACACAATACCAATGAGCCGATCTTTTTCACCCAATACATATTCAGTTCCTTTCAACGGAGGATTCAAGCTGGGTACTCCTCCACCGTTTGATTGGTGGCAGGTTAAGCAATAGTCTTCATATACCTTCTTCCCGGCTAACAGTCCAGCGGATAAAGCGGAAGGTTCAGTAACCCTTTGTATTGTATCCGGGCTTGTCTTCTCCTGTTTATCATTGTTATTTTGATTCCCCTTACAAGCAACGAGTACGCAGATGAGGACCAAGGGAATGTGTTTAAAAACAAGCGATAAAAGCCGCTCATATTGCTTACTATTTTTTTGCATAGATAATTCTGTAGATCGTTCCGCCGGCATCATCCGATACATATAATGAACCATCTGGTCCTTGAGCTAAACCTGTAGGCCGGTGTTTGGCATCTCCTGGAGACTCGATGGTGTCTGCACCAGCAAAGCCCTTAGCAAATACTTCCCACTCGCCATTAGGCTTTCCGTCCTTAAAAGGCACAAAAGCTACCATAAAGCCTTCCTGTTTCGGCGCGCGGTTCCATGAACCATGGAAAGCAATAAATGCGCCATTTTTGTATTTTTCAGGAAACATATCTCCCGTATAAAACAGGAGTGCGTTTGGAGCTAGATGGGCAGGAAAAGCAACTGCTGGATCGGCAATACTGTCTGCCGCGATTAAATCATTCTGATGACTTTCATATTCTGGATTCACAACCTTTTGCTTCTTATTCTGATCATAAAAATAATAAGGCCACCCCGCATTTGTCCCCTTACGCACTTCATACATGGTTTCTGCAGGTAAATTCACCGAAACATCCGGTCCGCCAAATAATTCGGGGTAAAAATCTTGAAGATTATCACGGCCGTGCTGCATTACAAACAGTGCATTCGCTTGTTTATTCCAATCTAAGCCAACAACATTCCTTAAACCTGTGGCATAATGTACGCCATTACTATATCCTTGTTTGTTACCGTCTGCTTTAAACTGCCAGATCCCTCCAGCAGAATCTAAAACTGGACAAGGCAGCATACCTGGAGAACCTTTTGTACGATCTTGTATTTGGCAAGCATTGGAATAAGCTCCAATATTTACATAGATGTTGCCGGCATCATCTAGTGCTATGGACTTAGAATTATGTTGACGTCGGTCAATCAGACCAGTAATGACCGTCTCTGGCTGTGTATCTGCCACACGTTCATTTTCATCTATTTATAGCGAAATACATCTGTATTGGATGAAGCATATAAATAATCTCCTTTAATGGCAATACCAGTACCGCCATAATCCCCAAATCCTGCTGTACTATCAATTTTACCATCACCATCGGTATCCGACAGCACTAAAATTCCTTTGCCATCTTTTGGTCGCTCTAATTTCACAAAAATATCACCATGCGCATTAACCGTAAGATGACGTGGCTTACCCACACTATCTGCCGCTTTAAGTGCACCGAAGCCTTCCGGTAGCGTGAGTCCGGCATTGTCTTCATCTGCTACAATCGTTTTCTCCTGATTACTGCATGAAGTAAAAACAACGGTTATCAAAAAGGCTACCAGACTGCCCTTTATTACCCCTAATAACGTATTTTGTTGACTGTGATGTTGCATGGGATTTTTTTTAATTCATTAAAATGGTTTATTGTTATAGAAGAGCGAACAAATCTTTAGTGATTATGTTTACAAAAAAACATCTTTCTACGTTAAATTTCAAGAACTTCTTAAATTGTGAGTGTGTTATTGCTTCCAATTCTTTTTTTTCTATAAGCTATTTCCATTATTTTTAACCCAGATTTCGCATTAGGAATTTAAACGAAATGTCATTATTCATAAAGGAGAATGGCGTGGCAATAAATAGGCTAATGCGGATTCTGGGTTTACCGCAAGCCAGCTAAAAACTATGAAAACTATCAAGCTTATTTTATTATTTACGGTTATAAACAGTGCTATAAGCCTCGCCGTTACACGCGATTTATACCAATTAAAAATCTACCACCTTAAAAATCAAGAGCAGGAAACACAGCTGGATGATTATCTCAAAAACGCTTTCATACCGGCTCTCCATAAGGCTAAAATACAGTCGATTGGCGTATTTAAACCCATTAATACCGATAAACCTACTGCAGAACGATTAATTTACGTCTTTATCCCTTTCCATTCTTTTGACACCTATATTCAGTTAGATAAGACACTTGCAAAAGACGAGATCTATCAACAAGCGGGAGCTAGTTACCTGAACGCACCACATAATAATCCTCCTTATATAAGAATAGAAACCATTCTACTTCGGGCTTTTGAAAAAAGTCCGTCCATGAATATTCCTAGGTTAAACGGCAACCGAAAAGATAGGGTTTATGAGCTACGAAGCTACGAAGGCCCAACAGAAAAGCTTTATAAAAATAAAGTAGAAATGTTTAACAAGGGCGATGAGATTGGTTTGTTTAAACGATTAGATTTTAATGCGGTATTTTACGCGGAAGTACTTGCAGGTGGTAAGATGCCTAACTTAATGTACCTTACCACCTTCGAAAATAAACAATCGAGAGAAGATCATTGGAATGCCTTTAATAATGACTCCTATTGGAAAGAATTATCCGCTAATCCCTATTATCAGCATAATGTATCACATAGTGACATCCTGTTCTTATACCCAACAGCTTATTCTGATTTTTAATATTTTCTGCATTATATAATCTACTATCCCCTTTCTTACCGAAGACTCGTAGCACTCATAAAATACCCACAAGTGGGTATTTTATGAGTGCTACCTATGCCCGTACATTTGCATACGGAAATACCATTATTACTAAAAAATTATGCTCATGAAACCATCTTTACTCATAGTGGCTATTGCGATAGCCTGTACATTTAGCTGCAAAAAAAGTCATGTGACTCCGGAACCCGATGTTCCTACAGCCCAAGAGGTAATTGACGAATTGACAAGCAGCCTTGCGAAGGCAGATAGTATCAGTAACTTTAGAGACGCCTTAAAAGATGCCGCCCTTACCCAAGAAGACGTAAAAGATGGCCTCACTGTTTTCGCTCCGCTTAATGAGGAGAGTTCTGTTGAAACTTCCTCATTAAAGAAAAATACGCGGGCTACCGATGTCAAAATAATGGCCACACCACAAACTGCAAGCAAATTAATTCTCAAAGACCATTTAATAAAAGGAATTTTCAAACTTGCTGATTTAACCGACAACAAATCACTTACCGCATTAAGCGGTAAACAGTTAAAAATAGTCCGCGTAAAAGATTCTATTTGGATTAATGGTGTTTTCGTTGGGGGCCAAGAAGTTATATCCAACTCCAATGAAGTGGTCTATACCACAAAGAAATCATTGAGCGGGACAACGGTAGACGACATTGCTGTTCCGACAACCTTAGCAATCACCGTTTATGATGCCACAGCCTGGCGGCAGATAAACCTAAAGGCACCTTAGCGCCCATGGCAGACGTTATACTATATCGTTCGCAAGAAGATTATACGAATGGTGTCCAAGCTTACCAAACAATGACCAACGATATGGGTGTGGCCAAATTTGTAAATATTCCGGCAGAAAGCTACTATATCGTGGCTAATCTAAATAATAAGAGTAATATTTTGGGTAAGTCAAATCAACCAATAGATGGTAAATTTACGGGCTGGTATATTAGCGGTGTTTTTCAAACACAAGCGGAAATTGAGAGTAGAATGCCTGATCAGTTAAATGCTTCGGTAGGAGATTTCCGTTGGCAAGACCTCAATTCTGATGGTGTTATAAATGCTGAGGATAAAGGTTTCTTACCGAAAGAATCTGCAACAGTGGCAGATGGCTCTTTAGCATCGGTAGAAATATTAATCGGCTTAGAGAAAAACACAGTTCCGACAATGACAGAAGGAGAGCTTAAAACAGCAATCAACAACATTGCCGTTAACATAGCACTTTGGCACAAACAATTTGTGGTATTAGATGCTTCCTTAAGCAATCAGGTAGTTACGGATACCATCCCAGCCCTTGCCGTAAGTTTTCAGGGTATCGGCAATTATAGTTTTCGGCCAAATACCCAAATCATCGGCAATCTTTGGAACAATGGATATCAAGCGATCACGGGCCTAAATCATTTGGAAGATATTGCTTCGGCATCCATAAGCAATAGCGAAACTTTACTGGCTCAAATAAAAGCATTGCGAGCCTACGCTTATTTACAATTACTCACCTATTTTGGAAATATCCCGCTCATGCAAACAGCAGACCAACAGATTAATCCCAGCAACCGCAACCGCAACGAGGTACTGCAATATCTTACTGATGAATTAGGACAAGCCGCAACTAAATTGCCCGCGAGAACGACAAATACAAACGACTTAACCGCTGCAGCAGTTAAAGGCCTACAGGCAAGGCTAGCCTTATTATCGGCAGATTATACAATTACTAGGGACTTAACCAGCGCCATAGTTAATGGAGGGCAATATAGCCTTAGCCCAACAACAACTATGTACAGCGCCAATAGTAGCGAAATTATATGGGACTATTCCAGTAATATGCCAGCGGCGATTAAAGCTTTCTTTTATGGCAGACCAACGTTGCCCTATCTACGGCTTACAGAAGTTTATCTCATGCAAATTGAAGCAGACATTAATCTTGGCAATATCCAGGAAGCTACACAACTCTTTAATATATTGCTTAACAGAAGAGGTTTACCACAACTTACGAGCGTTTCAAGAAATGATTTACAAGCTAGGTGGTTTGCAGAAATGAATAAGGAGGGTATATCATTTCCAGCAATAGTTAGATGGAATATTGCTGGAAACTTATTAGGACAAAAAGGCTACCAGGCCCCTAAAAACGAAAGATTACCTATTCCCCAGGCCTTTATAGATAATTACTCAGACATGATTCAAAATCCGGGGTACTAAGCAAAATGAGCCAGCTATATCCAAGCTATGTAATAGCTGGCTCATTTTCTATTAATGAAGCCTTGCTCCAAAACTTTATCTTAATACTTTTTGTTACCTTTGCAGGAACTAAAGTAGATTGCTGGCATGTTGCTTCAGAAAAACGACAAGATAAGGGGTTTAAACGCTTATTTTCTTTTAATTGGTATTATCAGCCTCTTCTTTTGTTTATTTCCGGTTCAAGAAAATACCAACAACGATACTACCTTCACTGCTGAAAACATTCTACAAGAGAATACGTCAGACGATCTAAAAGTTTCCTATTTCTTTCTACGAAGCAAACCTTCCAAGCGTTTTTTTAAACATATTGCGCGTTGCTATGCTTCATTCATCACATTAAAAAACGACATCTTTAGCCAGCAAGTAACAAAGGACGACACTTTTATTTGGCAGAAACCCAGGTATTACCAATTTCTCTTTCGGTATACACTTTTTTAATCTTTAGCTCGCTGCTACCACTTTCCCTCATCTACAAAAAATAGATCTGGCAATTTGTCTAAGTTTAACAAGCTGGTAGCGTTTATTTCTTCTTGTGCTGGACATGCTTTTATTTATTTTTTTGGTTAACGCTTAATGACAGAATTTTTTGATTTTTTCCATAATCTTACAGACCCCGTCTGGATCATGGATAATGGCGGACTTTACCTTTTACTGTTCATCGTTTTTATTGAAACGGGAATTTTGTTAGGTTTCTTCCTGCCAGGCGATCCTTTATTATTTATTACCGGTATGATTTTAGCCAATAATACCCTTACCGAGGTTAATCCGGTGGTTAGTCTTTTATATTGGATCTTGCTGATTTCTATTGCCGGTATCCTGGGTAATTTCTTAGGCTATTGGACAGGGAAACGCTCGGGCAATATGCTTCTACAAAGAAAAGACAGTTTATTCTTTAAGAAGAAGTATATCGCTCAGGCTCAAGAATTCTACGAAAAGAAAGGTGGTGGTGCCATTGTATTAGCACGCTTTATGCCTATTGTTCGCACCTTCGCGCCAATTGTTGCCGGGATAGTGAAGATGGATTTACGTAAATTCTCAATTTTCAATATTGTTGGCAGCTTTTTATGGGTAGGTGTATTGGTGACTGCGGGCTTTTTATTGGGCGAAAATGAATGGATTAAAAATAATCTGGAAAAGATTATTTTTTTAATTGTAGTAATTGCTACTGCACCTGTTGTAATAAAGATGATTAAGGGGCGGCTTAAGAAAAAGGCTGTTTAGTAGTAGAAATTTTAATACCTTTATGGCTCAAATTTTACCTGCTATGCGATCTCTGGTATGCTTTCTACTCTTTATTATGGCAACGATAAGCAGTTGGTGCCAACCTATAAACCAAAAACTGACCATTACCCCACTACAAGGAGATCTGTACGTATTTACTTCATACGGTTCTTTTAATGGCGAACCGGTACCTGCAAACGGCATGTATCTGATTACAAAAGAAGGCGCTGTACTTTTTGATGCCCCTTGGGACACCACACAATTTAAACCATTGCTTGACAGTATAGCAAGCAAGCATCATAAGAAGGTGATTATGAGTTTGGCCACTCACTGGCATGATGATCGTTCAGGGGGATTGGCTTTCTACCGTAATCATGGCGCTAAAACATATACCACAAAATTAACCGATGAAATATGCCAGGAGCAACATAAAAACCGCGCAACATTTACTTTTGATAGCGATACTGTTTTTAGCGTTGGCGAATATACTTTTGAAGCTTACTACCCTGGCGAAGGACATACTAAAGACAATATTGTTATTTGGTTTGGGAAAGATAGGGTTTTATATGGAGGCTGTTTTGTTAAAAGCACCACCGCTACTAATCTAGGCAACCTTGAAGAAGCTAATATTAAGGCCTGGCCAGAAAGTATCAGAAAGGTGCAGCAAAAATTTGGCGTTCCTGCCCATATTATTACTGGCCACGACAGTTGGGAAAGCACAGAATCGTTAAACCATACATTAATGTTATTAAAAGAACAGAGTGCCGGTTAGTTTTTTATACTAAAGCAAAGATTTTTCTCCAAAAACATTGTTAAAAGCACTCAAAAGAGCTAACATCTTTTGCCGTCCTTCTCTACCAGGGCATTGTTTTTCATAAAATGCAGGTTCATAGAACACTAATTCTTTTATCTCGCTTTTGGTAATCAACTGCAAGGTATAGGTCACCCCATCATAAATATTGTGCGGTCTATTAGCCGAATCAATTATCGGACAGCCATTACCATCTAGCTGATCATCCTTAAATTCCCAAGGTTCCAGCTGCGCAACTTTATTCCAAAATACCTGTGCACTATCCGGAGCAATGTCGTGAATTTTAAAGTAGGGATTAAGCGTTATCGGGCTATTTCCTATAGCGCGATATTGCGCATTAATTAAGTCGGCCAGCTGCTTAGGAATTTGTTTCAATTTTGTTTGTTGGGGCCCTTCTACTTTATACCGATAGCAAGCCACTGTATCGCCCGTTTTACTTAAGATTAATGCATTGGTATTTTTTAATGACCAACCACTTTTCTCGGTTAAGATTAAGGTGCTATCAGCTGTTTGCTTAAAAACTTGTCGTAATGCTATATCTTTTGTTTGTCCAGTCGCCTCAAATAGCCAAAGATTTACAATCAAAAGGATATGGAATGATTTCATCATGCGCAATTTGCTTTTATTAAGTTGTCTACAAAAACTGTACCTCCATACGGTTGGGCAACCAAAACAGCCAATTGTCGCTTTCTGTTAACTAGATCAAATATGGCTTTATGAGCTGCCAATGAGATGTACTCAAAATTATAGTTAGCAAATTATTTACTACTTAAATATCCTTTAGAAACAATTGTCAGATCAGTTTTCAGTTCATATTTAAGCGGTATTCCCGTTGGTATTTCTACTTCCACGATTTCTTCGGGACTTAATTTTTCTAAGTACATTACCAGAGCGCGTAAGCTATTGCCATGCGCCACAATTAGTACATTTCTATCCCTTTGTAAAAGTGGGACAATTTGCGCTGTAAAATAAGCGATTACTCTTTCAGCAGTATCTTTCAGACTTTCACCTCCGGGGGGAGCCGTATCATAAGACCTTCTCCATAAATGCACTTGGTCTTCGCCATACTTTACCGCCGTTTCCGCTTTGTTAAGCCCCTCAAGCTGACCATAACTTCGTTCATTTAATGCAGCATTGATAGTAATTGGTAAATCCTCCATCCCACTTTCCTCCAGTATAATGGAAAGCGTATGCAGTGCCCGTTTTAAGGTAGAAGTAAAGGCGCTGTCAAATATTTCTCCTTTTAACAATTTGCCAGCTAAACGTGCCTCCTCCTTTCCCTTTTCAGTTATATCAACATCCTTCCATCCCGTAAATCGATTTTCAAGATTCCATTGCGATTGCCCATGTCTAACAATAACCAAATTAGCCATTTTTTTATTTATTTATCTAAGTCAATAATAATAATAATATATGTCTAGCTTCGCATTAGTAATTATTCCCTAAAAGTGCCAACATAAAGCTTAGTTTGATAATTTATACGGATTTTATTTTCTCGCTCATATTGTTTAAACAGTAGATGCAGGTCGTTCAACATCGCCTCATAACCCGGCTCGTCATAGGCAGGCATGTAGGATGACGAAAGCAAACGACCTTTTAAACCATTGAAATCAAAAATCTGCCAATTAGCTAGCATTTCTGTAGAGACACTTCCAGGTGTAAAAAAATCTTGTATCTTGACCTCATCAATATTTCGGTGATCAACTTGTACATAATCTCTTCCATGCTTCAGGATAAGGTTGTCGTAGTCCACTTCAAATGATGTGCTGGTTAATCTTTCATTCCATAATAGAATAACTTTGCCTTCTTTTTTCAAAATTCTTGTAAATTCTTCTTTAGCTTTTATCCTGTCAAACCAATGGAAGGCCTGCCCCACTACAATGGCATCAACACTATCCGCCGCAAGACCTGTAGCCTCAGCTGTACCATTAATTGCTTTAAAGCGCGGGCTATCTGCCAATAAAATCTGCGATTTGCTTCTCATTTCCTGATTTGGCTCAACGGCCATCACGGTATAACCCGCATCAAGAAATAATGCGGAAGAAATTCCAGTTCCAGCGCCTATATCTGCAACCAATTTATCTGGAGTTATTCCATACTTATCTTGTAATAAAGGGATAACAGCCTGTGGATATCTTGGTCGGTACTTTACGTAATCTTCCACACGATTACTAAATCTGGTAGTACTATCTATAGACATATTAACATGAAAAATTTATATACACCATGCTAACATTTCGCTTTGCAAAAGGTTTTTGCCAAATTTTCTTTCTATTTTCTGTTTAATTCTTTAAAAGCATATACCGCTTCTGATTTTCGCCAATTTTGAAGTTGCAATTCCCTGTTATGAATGACCGATATCGTTTGCGTAGATTTTCCATTGGTTTTATTCTTTTAAAATCTTACAGGTTGTTATACTTGTATAAATATAATAATGCATCGCCAATCTCAGCGGGCTAGTATCATACCAAAGTTTTATAAACCAACAAATATGACAGCAAAAGAAGAACACTCACGTCGCACATTTATTAAAAAAGCCTCTATTGGTGCTGGCGTGGTTGGCCTAACAGCCATGGGCATCAGTGCGAAAAGCTATGGCCGTATATTAGGAGCCAACGATCGGGTTCGCGTAGCCATCATTGGCTTTTCCAATCGTTTCCGTGGCTCACTATTTCCAAGTTTTATGAATCATGCCAAAAAGTTAAATTTCGAGTTTGTTGGTGTTTCCGATATCTGGAATAGGCGAAGGGATGAAGCGGAAGCATTTGTAAAAGCAAAAGCGGGTAATACGATCAATAAATACCGTAACAATGATGAACTATATGCTCAAAAGGACATTGATACGGTAATCATCAGTACAGCTGATTTCCAACATGCGTTAATGGCGGCTGAAGCAGTACGAAATGGCAAAGACGTTTATGTAGAGAAACCAATGGCAGAAACTTTAGAAGATGCAAAAGTCCTGCTAAAGGCCGTGACAGAAACGGGCAAAATTCTACAAGTAGGTTCACAGCGCCGCAGTGCGCCGAACTATATTGCGGCTAATGAATATATCCGCTCAGGTAAATTCGGCGACATCAAAATGGTAGAGATGACTTGGAATGTAAACCAGCCTGGCCGATGGAGGTTGCCGCAGCTTACTAAAGAAATACGTGAACAAGATACCGATTGGAATCGCTTCTTAATGAATCGGCCTAAAGTAGCATGGGATCCCCGCAAATATCTGGAATACCGTCTGTTCTGGCCTTATTCTTCCGGCATTTTTGGTCAATGGATGTCGCACCAGATTGATACCGTACATTGGTTTACAGGCTTAGACCATCCACGGAGTGTCGCAGCCAATGGGAGTATTTATCTATGGAATGATGGCCGTACCAATGCGGATACGGTGACCGCAGTAATGGATTACGGACCGGCAAATGATATGAGCAAAGGCTTTCAGGTACTTTATTCCTCACGCTTTACCAATTCGGCAGGTGGCATTAAAGAACTCTACTACTCCAATGCGGGTATGCTTAATCTCGACACCAACCAGGTAACTGCCGAAGGTGGATTAAGCGAAAAAATGGCTGCGGAAATGGGAATGAAAGCCAATTTACTGGAACCTTTCACGCTGGCTAATGCTGCAAAGATAGAAACTGCCGCCAATACCGGTAGCGATCCGATGACTTCTCTTCACATGCTTAATTGGATGGAGTGTGTACGTAGTAGAGAAACACCCCATGCATCTGTTAAAGCTGGATATAATCACTCTATCGCCAATATCATGGCCAGAACAGCAATGGAGACAGGTAAAAAAGTTTCTTTTGATGATGCGAAACAAGAAGTAATTATCGCTTAACCAATCTGATGATGAATTACAAGCACGTAAAATTATTAGCTATTGCAGGCATGTTAGCTTTTAGCTGCAAAGAAAAGGAATCGCGTTTTACCTTTATAAATAATCCGACAGATAAACGAATTGATATTACCATAGATGGAGAGCCTTTTACCTCCTATATTTATCCGGACACGATAATGAAGCCTGTGCTTTACCCTTTGCGTACAGCAAGAGGCACGTTGATCACGCGTGGATGGCCAATAGATCCTCGGCCCGGTGAACGGATAGACCACCCCCATCATGTTGGTATGTGGTTCAATTACGGTAATGTGAATGGGCTCGATTTCTGGAATAATTCTACTGCTATCGCCCCCGAAAAGAAGAATGAATACGGCACTATTAGACATGCCAGTATAAATAAGATGGAAGCTGCGGATAATCAAGCTGAATTAGCTGTCACCAGTTACTGGAAAAGACCCGACGGAACCGATCTGTTAAAAGAAGATACGCGTTATCTTTTCCGTGCGGATAGCAATTTGCGTTCTATTACTTTAATCACAAAACTTACTGCTCTAGACAGCATCGTAAACTTTCCGGATAATAAAGAAGGGATGTTGGGCATTCGTCTGGCCCGCGAGCTGGAACATCCTACTGATGAACCTACAAAATTCACCGACGCCAGTGGCAACTTAACAGAAGTAGCTAAGCTGGATAATACGCATGTAACCGGTAAATACTATAGCAGTGAAGGTTTGACAGGAGATGATGTATGGGGCACCAGAGGTAAATGGGTAAATCTTACCGGAAAAATAGGCGATGAACCCATTTCATTGGTAATTATTGACCATCCGAAAAATGTGGGTTATCCTACTTATTGGCATGCTCGTGGCTACGGCTTATTCGCTGCCAATCCACTTGGACAAAAAGCTATGAGCGGAGGCAAAGATTCGCTAAACTATTCCTTAGCTCCCGGGAAATCGGTTACTTTTAAATATGAAGTACTCATCAACTCCGGTAACCAATTAAACAGCGATGAGGTTAACCAAGCAGCCAAAACTTTTGCCGAAGAATAGCGAAAAAATTTAATCAGATTTTCAACATAAAAAAGACGCACGATAATCATCGTGCGTCTTTTTTTATTTCGAGCTTACACCTATTACCTACTCTTAATTTCCAATCGTTGCTTATTTATGCGTCTAAATCCGACATTTAATTTATAATTCATGCATTTTTGTATTAAAAAATAAATAAAACATGCATAAATTTGCATTTCTTATTTATTGTAACTAGTATTGTAAAACTAATTATTAAACTTAATCGGGTCTAAATGCCATTTCTGGCATTGATTTCAGTTAATTGAGGATTATAGTAAGCATTTTGCATTTGTGTGTTTTAAACATAATTGATGTTGCGTTTTTGAATTATTTTTTAACAGAATAAATTAATTGGACCAATCAACTAAAAACAAAAAACATGAAACAGATTTTACGATTGCTGCTCATGGGATTACTGCTCATTTCGTTCCGGGCACAGGCACAAGAAATACAAGTGTCGGGAAAGGTGACCAGTCGTGACGATGATCAGCCCATGCGTGGTGTAAGTGTTGCCCTCGTAGGCAGTAAGGCAAGCGCCATGACTGATGAAAACGGTAGTTTCACCTTAATGGCCAACAAAGGAAGCACACTCCGCTTTACCATGATAGGATACACTACCAAAGAAATTGTAGCTAATACCACTAGCCTAAGCGTTGTTATGGAAGCCAGCGATCAGGCTCTGGATCAAGTTGTCGTAGTAGGTTACGGCACACAAAAGCAAAGCAACATCACAGGTGCTGTCTCTACCATTAATGTAAAAGAGAACTTAGAAGCAAGACCTATTGCCGATGTGGGGCGGGCAATTCAAGGTACCACCCCTGGTTTAAGTGTAGTTATTCCTAGTGGTGAAGTTGGCTCGGATCCCCTGATTAAAATCAGAGGGCAAATTGGCTCTATAGAAGGAGGCTCCGCACCGCTAATTTTAATGGATAATGTAGAAATTCCCAGCATCCAGCTAATCAATCCCGCAGACATCGAATCAATTACGGTACTGAAAGACGCGGCAGCGGCTTCTATCTATGGCGCAAAAGCTGCTTTTGGTGTAGTATTAATTACCACAAAAACCGGTTCTGGCACCGGAAAACCACAAATTACTTATACCAATAACTTTTCTTTCCAAAATCCTTGGAAAGAATTGAAGATGGCTGGATTGAATGGTTTGAGATATTCACTGGACGCTGTTGAACGAACAGGAGGTGACTTTACTGGTGCTTTTTACAAGATAAACGAAGAAAGTTATAAGAAGTCTGTTGAATGGCAAGAGAAATACGGTAGCACCATAGGCCCCAATGATCCCACTGTTTATGGAAGAGATTGGTATTATGATCCTAATGGACCATTTAAATACGGTGTTCGAGTATACGATCCCTATGAGACTATGGTTAGGGAATGGGCACCTACCCAACAACACAACCTGTCTATCGCCGGCACATCCGGCAAAACTTCCTATAATATCGGTTTAGGAGCCTTAGATCAAAGCGGCATGATGAAAGCTGCAAAAAAAGATGCTTTTAGCCGTTACAATGCTTCTTTAAAGATATCTAGCGAAATCAATAAATACCTTACCGTGAGAGCCGGTGCACTCTATTCTAGACGGAACAAGCAATATCCCTATATGACTAACTCTACCACCGCCGATCCATGGTTATATCTATATCGCTGGAGCCCACTCTATCCACTAGGTGATGATGAAAACGGCGATCCAATTCGGAGCCCGGCTAGCGAAGCGGCCCAAGCCAACACCGCCAGTTTACTTTATAATTACACGAACATCAATCTTGGCGGAACCGTTAATATTACCAATAATTGGCGTGTCGATGTAGATTATTCCTTCTCTAATCAAGAGCAGGTCTGGACTAGGCCAGGTACACGATATACCGCAAGGGATTCCTGGGTAGCGCCACAGGCAAGGCTGGACGGAAGTGGCAATCCAGTATATGTAAATGCTGAAGGTCAAGTTGTATCCAGCGGCGATGCCGGAGCTATGCAAGCTTATGATTTGGGATTGGCTACCTATACCGCTCCGGGTGCAGCTCCCGATCATATGTATCAGTTATCTGAAAACATATATCGTCATACAGTAAATGCCTACACCACTTATAACCTTACCCTAGAGGAGGACCACGCGTTTAAATTCATGGTGGGTTTAAATCGGGTAACGGAAAACTCATCAGACCATAGCACGCAGGTTACTAACCTTTTAGACATAACCAACCCACAATTCAATTTTGGTATTGGTACTTGGACTGGTGCAGGCGATGCCGGTTGGGAAGCTCAATTGGGTTATTTTGGTCGGGTGAATTACGCCTATAAAAATAGATACCTCTTGGAAGCTAACTTACGGTATGATGGCACGTCAAAATTTCCTGAACGTTTATGGTGGCGTTGGTATCCCTCCTTTTCCGCCGGTTGGGTAGTGAGCGAAGAGACCTTTATGGAGTGGTCGAGATCCTTTATGGACCAATTTAAATTCCGTGGGTCTTGGGGAACCATTGGAGATCAAACCGTACCAAATGGCTTATATTTAGCACAAATGGGATCTGGTCAGAATACCTGGATCAGTAATGGTTCAAAAGCCAGTTATGTAGGATCACCGGATGCAGTTCTAGCTTCGCTCACTTGGCAAGATATTACCACCTTAGATTTTGGCTTAGATGCCCGCTTCTTTAAAGATCAATTCGGTTTTACCTTTGATTGGTATCAACGAGACACGAAAAACATGATTGTACCTGCCGAGGGTTACTCACCAACCTTTGGAACTACTGCACCATTCGGAAATTTTGGATCATTAAGAACAAAAGGCTGGGAATTCGCAGTCGACTTCAATCATCGTTTTGAAAGCGGTTTAAGGATTAATGTAAGAGCCAATATCTCCGATGCTAAATCTATTATTACAGCTTATGGCAGTACAGAAAGTATCGATGGTTATTATGTTGGAAAAACGTATGGAGAAATTTGGGGGTATCGTACCGACCGTTTATACCAAAAGGATGATTTTGAATACCAAGGCGATGAACTACAAAAAATTCTTCTAACGGAAGCCCAGGGAGCTAGAAATGCAGGAAAATATGCTTATAAACTGAGTGGTCAAAACCCGGTATACCAAGCTTACCTACAAAATAATGCAGATTTCTTTTTCGGCCCCGGAGACGTTAAATTCGTGGACTTGAATGGCGATGGGCAAATAGATCCTGGGAACAAATTGGTTGACGATCATGGAGACTTGGAGATTTTAGGTAATTCAACGCCTCGTTATGAGTATGGTTTTCGCTTCGGTGCCGACTATAAAGGCTTTGATTTCTCTATTTTCCTACAAGGTGTAGGTAGCCGCAAACTCTGGGGGAATGGTTTTTTAGCAATTCCTGGCTATAATGCTTCAGATGGTTCCATGCCGGCAGCCTTTGCCGACGATTATTGGACAACCGATAATCCAGACGCCTTCTATCCAGCAGCTTATAATAATGCCGGAGCTTATACTACAAACAATATGCAAATTCAATCGCGGTATTTACTGGATATGTCATACTTGCGCGTCAAGAATTTAACCTTAGGCTATTCTTTACCAACATCATTATTGAGCAAAGCATGGATCAATTCTCTTCGAGTATACGCCTCATTAGAAAACTTCCTAACCTTTGACCACTTAAATGGTTTACCGATCGATCCAGAATCGATTAACGGCTATTCGATGTGGAACAAAGACAATTACAACTCCAGTCGTACCGGCGTTGGTATTCCGGCATTTAAAAGTGTTTCCTTTGGTGTTCAATTAAACTTTTAAAATCATGAAACTTCAACATAAATTTGTATACGCAATCTTTATAGTTAGTTCCGTTTTAGCTTCCTGTAGTAAGGAGGTACTGGATAGGCCGCCATTAGACTCGATAGTGGATGATTATTACTGGCGGAATGAAACTGATGTCCGCTTATTTGCTAACGACTTTTATACGAATTATTTTGTAGGCTATAACAGTGCATGGACAGTAGACTACACTCCGGTAAGAGGCTATACCTTTTCGGATGATTTAACCAGCCGAAATGTGCAAAGTCATTTCGAAAGTTCTGTTCCCGCAAGTCGGGTTTCCACTTCAGAAGCTGCCGTTTGGTTAACCCAATATGCCGGACCTACCTGGGATTTTGCATGGGTACGTAAGTCTAATCTTTTTATAGATCGCTTACAAAATGTGGTTCAGACCAAGTTAGAACCAGAGGCCTTTAATCACTGGATGGCGGTAGCCCGCTTTTTCAGAGGCTTTGAATACAGTCGATTGGTGAGTGTATTTGGTGATGTACCTTATTTCGATCACGAGGTAAATTATGACAATTTAGATGATATGTATAAAGATCGCGATAACCGCGGTGTGGTTATGGATAAGGTATATGACGATTTTAAATTTGCCTTGGAAAACATGCGGATAAATGATGGTAAGCAAACATTGAACAAATATGTTGCCGCAGCCTTCATTTCGCGCCTTATGCTGTTCGAAGGGACGTTTCAACATTACCATGGTTTGGATGAAGCGCGCGCTAAAAAGTACCTTGAATTGGCCATAGAAGCGTCTGAAGTGGTAATGAATAGTAACCAATTCAGCTTTACCAGTGATTTTAAAAGTTTGTTTTCTTCTGAAAGCCTAGATGGAAATAAGGAAGTAATTTTATGGCGCACCTACGATGCAGCCCTAGGCGTAACACACCATATTGGCTCCTATCAAAATGGTACTGAGGCTATGGGCGTGGATGGCAATTTGGTGTTGATCAAATCTTTCTTGTGTAATGATGGCAAAGTTTGGCAAAATTCTGGCGTGAGCAATGCTTCGGACTTTAGCCTAGCAAACTTAGCCCATACCCGAGATCCGCGTTTTGAAGCCTCTTTTATTGATACGCCCATCCCTGCTTCGGTATCGTTGATGTATGGCTATAAATTTGCTTCGAGAGAAGCTATCACCTATAGAGGCAAATCCTATCCGCCTGCTTGGGGTAGCAACACCAATACCAGTGATGCGCCCGTTATCCGTTTGGCGGAAGTGGTTCTGGATTGGATAGAAGCTAAAGCTGTACTAGCACAGTATATGGGCGGAAGTGCGGTTACGCAAGATGATTTAGATAAATCAATCAATGCTATCCGTGATCGACCATTAGATGCAACAGCCGAAGCAAAAGGTGTAAAAAAGACTACCCATTTGATGCTAAGTCAATTACCTGATGATCCAGCAAGAGATGCTGACGTACCTGCCCTGATTTGGGAAATTCGCCGGGAAAGAAGAATGGAATTTGTTTTCGAACATACGCGCTTATTAGACCTTAAGCGTTGGAAAAAAATTCAGTATATGAATTTTGATTCGAACGAAGATTATTACTTTGGTCCATGGATTAACTTTCCTGTTGAATTTCCAAGTTATTTAGAAACAAATATAGATAAACTGAAAGTTAGAAAAGCAGACGGAACTATTGTAACTTATAATGGAAGCAACGCAGCTGACATGGTCGGATTCTTTATGATTCAGGGTGCAACAAACCGTAATGCTTTTGATGATCGGGTATATATGGCACCAATAGGCGAAGCTCAAATTGTGCAATATCAAGAAAAGGGATATAAATTAACACAAACCGTTAACTGGAAATAAATAACAAACGGTTAGTTAGTAGATTATACTGATTATTTTTGGCCGCCTTTTCGCTGAAAAGGCGGCTTTTTTATTATGCCCTTTCCTTTGTATCGTTACATTTAAATCTTTCTATTTACGTATTTCTTTATAAAGCTCCCTCTGGTAAACCTGTTCAGGGTATAAAAAACACAAAATTGTCATGAATTAAAATTGACTTTTTAACTAATCAAGTCAATTCGTACTTTTGATTTTAAAGACAAGTAAAATCATGACGACATTTAAACATAACCAACCATTAATATACCAAATTATTCGTTTTTTCATTTACGCTACCACTGTGATTTTATTAGCCGAATTTATACGATTCGATGCTGGATTTGGCGATGTAGAAGCGAAATTTTCCGAGAGCTCCTATACAGAATATTTACAAAGTTTACTCCTACTTGTTTCCAGCATTTTACTATTTGTCATCTACAGAAAATCCCAAGCTTATCGATATGTCGCGTTATTGCTTTTCGGACTAACGGCAGCCTCTTTTATACGCGAGCAGGATGTTTACTTTGAGACCTTTGTTGGTCAAACCAGCTGGCAGTATCCGGTTTTTATAGTCCTTGGTTTTTCCCTATATGGCGTAATTAAGAATTGGTCCGCTTTTATTAGTCAATTGACTAGCTATAGGCAAAGTTTTTCCTGCGGAATTTTTACTTTTGGCTTTATAACAACATACGTGTTTTCCCGCTTATTTGGCCGTAAAGTGTTTTGGTATGCAGTAATGGAAGATCATTTTGTACGCGGCGTAAAAAACGCTGCGGAAGAATGCTTGGAACTATATGGCTATTTAGCCATACTAATTGCAGTTATAGAGTTAATGTTATTAGCCAAACAACAGTCTCCAAAATTTAAGGAATTGAACGATAATTTACTTTCATAAATATTAACTCTTATTCTTCATCAGGGGAGTAAAAGGCCTTATAATTTCAGCATCTTGGCCACATTTAGGCCCGATTAGTTTTGGAGTAGACATCGAAAATACTTCCAGATTATCATGAATACCCTGTATTCACCCAACGTTATATCTCCCTTTTTAAACTATTTTATCGTTATGTTTGTAAACATAAATTAACCAATTTATTACGATGAACAAACAACGAAAGAACCCTTTACGTACAACCTCTATTCTACATTATTGCTGGGGCATTTGCTTATTATTTTTCACATCTATGGTATTCGCTCAGCAAGAGAAAAACTATTTAGAAATCCCTCTATGGCAGAATGGATTGCCAAATAGCAATGGCACCGAAGAAGAGGTGGCCAATGAAGCAAAAGGAATTTATAAGCCCTTAATCCGGGTATATCTCCCCGCAAAAGAAAAAGCTAGCGGTCGGGCAATAATTGCTTATCCTGGTGGAGGATACCAAGGACTTGCCTATAACCATGAGGGATTTGATTTTGCACCTTATTTTAATCAACAGGGAATTGCCTTGATTGTACTACTCTACCGCATGCCAAAGGGACATAAAGAAGTCCCAATTTCAGATGCGGAAGAAGCTATTCGTATGGTTCAGCAACATGCAACGGACTGGAACATTAACCCTAAGGATATCGGTATCATGGGCTCTTCTGCTGGCGGGCATTTGGTGTCAACTATCGCTACCCACACTACAGCAACCTTGCGGCCTGCTTTCCAAATTTTACTGTACCCGGTAATTACGATGGACAGCACCTATACACATATGGGCTCATTCAAAAATTTATTGGGCAACCAGCCTTCCGATGAAATCGTTAATCTCTACTCGAACGAAAAACAGGTAAGGCCCGAAAGTCCGCGTGCATTTATCGCGCTTTCTGATGATGATAAAGTGGTACTTCCCGCAAACGGCGTTAATTACTACCTGGCTTTAAATCAACATCACGTCTCTGCTTCCCTCCACGTCTACCCTTCAGGAGGACATGGTTGGGGTATAAAAGAAACGTTTAAATATCATACCGCTTTCTTAATGGAGTTAAAACAATGGCTTGAGAGTTTTTAAAGAGAATTATGCTCCTATAATTGCGTAATTGCTCTTTACAGTGCGGGTTTTTATTCAAAGACTTTTGTAAAAAAGGTGGAAATTTCATTACCTTGTCGGTCGATTCTTTCAATTAAAGCATACATAATAATCCGCCTATTTAACCAAAAAAGATTATGGTGACAGAAAATAAAATCAGGTTTACCGCGCTGGATGTATTCCGGGGAATGACGATTTGTTTTATGATTATTGTTAACAGTCCCGGCTCAGGAGCAACGCCATATTGGCCCCTAAATCATGCCATGTGGCACGGTTTTACACCAACGGATTTAGTTTTTCCATCCTTCCTATTTGCGGTAGGCAATGCCTTAAGTTTTTCTGAAAAGAAATTTCACCAGTTATCTTCCGATAAGGTACTGCTTAACATTTTTAAACGATTTTTAATAATTTTTCTGCTGGGTTATTTGATGTACTGGTTTCCTTTTTTTAAAGTAAATGCTCAAGGCGAGATTATTTCCTTTCCTATTAGCGAAACGCGTGTTTTTGGCGTTTTGCAACGAATCGCTCTTTGTTATCTATTTACAGCATTAGCCGTGCGCTATATCAAACGTAATTATCTCTTATGGTTAGGTGGGGCACTTTTATTGCTATATTGGGGCATTCTAACCTATTTTGGAGCGGATGCACCCTTTTCACTAGAAGGTAATGCCATCTTAAAGTTAGATCGGTGGCTCCTTGGCGAACCACACCTTTATCATAGCCATGGTATTATTTTTGATCCCGAAGGTCTGTTAAGCACTATACCCGCTATTACCAATACTATCGCAGGATACATCACCGGAAAATACCTACAAGAAAAAGGCACCTCCTTAACGGCCATCCGTCGTTTATTCCTTATTGGCGCATTAGGCATCCTCCTTGCTATCTGCTGGAACACCGTATTTCCTATTAATAAAAAAATATGGTCAAGCTCATTTGCACTCCTTACCATCAGTATAGACTTACTTATCCTGCCCTTACTTGTTTTGATTACCGAAGATAAAAAACAACAAACTAAAAAGTGGACGGAATTTTTTACCATTTTCGGTAAAAATCCCCTATTTATTTATCTATTATCAGAAGTTGCTTTAATCGTATTGTTTACAATACCAATAGGAACAACCTCTCTTTTTGAGTGGATAAACAGCAATATTTTTCAGCAAATTGCACCGGGACCTGCTGGCTCGCTACTTTTTGCGCTACTATATATGCTGTTTTGTTGGAGTATGGGCTGGTTCTTAAATAAAAAACATATTTATATTAAAGTTTAAAGGTTTCGCACACTGTTAAACTATTTCCCCAGTAACGGATTTACTTTAATTTGTGGTATAGAGAACGAAATCTGAAGAGAAACATCAAAAAAAATACAATTAGCACCATGAATATCGAAAAAGGAAAATCTGAATTAAATATAGCTGTACTTATCGATGCGGATAATGTTTCCAGTTCAAAAATAGAAAGTATCCTGGATGAAGTAAAGCGGCACGGAACGCCCTCTATTAAAAGAATTTATGGTGATTGGACCAGCCCATATGTTGCTGGCTGGAAAGACCCCTTACTTACGCACGCGATAACTCCCATTCAGCAGTACAGCTATACCACCGGTAAAAACTCTACCGACTCGGCTCTCATTATTGATGCCATGGATATTCTTCATACCCAACGAGTGGATGGCTTCTGTATCGTATCCAGCGATAGCGATTTTACAAGACTGGCTATACGGCTTAGAGAATCAGGGAAGTTGGTCTTAGGCATAGGCCAAAAGAAAACACCAAAGCCATTTATAGCAGCTTGTGATAAATTTATATATATTGAAATTCTGGGTAAAGACGACACAGCATCTGCCACAATAACGAGCAACCAATTGCCAGGCAAAGAAAATATAGCATTGGAAAAAACCGTATCAAAAGATGCTGATACAGAACCGATTAGCAACAACTTTATAAAACTGCTAAAAAATACCGTCAACGATGTTGCCGATGAAAGTGGTTGGGCATCATTAGCAGAAATAGGTGCTTTACTTAATAAGCGGAAACCTGATTTTGATCCACGTATTTATGGTTTCATGAAATTGACTCCGTTTTTCAAATCATTAGGAAAATACTTTGAAATCGAAGAAAAAAACATTGAAAACACGAAGATAAAACACGTCTATATCAAAAATAAAATCAATAATAAGCAATCGACACCAAAAGCGAAGAAACCTTAAAAGGGGATTCTACTTTTTCTTGGTTATCCGATACATTTTACCACCATCGGTTACTGCATATAAAGAGCCATCTTTACCTACGGCAAGGGCGCGGAAACGCTCGCCTTCGTCTTTTAGCAACCTTTCTTCACCCACTACTTTGTTATCTTTAATGATTAAACGAGCGATATGTGTACTGCTTAATCCTGCCACAAAAAGATTGTTTTTCCATTCCGGGATCATATCGCCATCATAAAAAGCAATATCTCCGGGCGATATCACGGGATCCCAATAATAAATAGGTTGTTCCATACCTATTTTCTGCTGCGAGCCATGCCCTACTTTTTCGCCACTATATTCAATACCATAGGTAATTACCGGCCATCCATAATTCCTTCCGGCATGGATGATATTAATTTCATCTCCACCACGAGGCCCAAATTCGGCTTCCCATAATTCGCCTGTTTCTGGATTCCAAGCCATTCCATCTGGATTCCGAAGACCGTAAGCATAAATTTCAGGTCGAGCATTAGCAGTATTAGCAAAGGGCCCACCGGGAACGGCTTTTCCATCTGGTGTGATATGAATTATTTTTCCGAGAGAGGAGTTAAGTTGCTGCGCCTGTACACGAATTTCTTTATCCGAACGTTCGCCTGTACTCACTAAAAGATTGCCCGTCTTATCGAACAAAATACGCGAGCCATATTGAAGTGCTCCTTTAAAAGCAGGCGTAGCCCGGTATATTACTTGAGGATTTTCTATCTTGCCTTCATCGGCTGCCAATTTACCCTTTGCCACAGCTAATAAGGAACCACCTTCCGCTTGTTCCTCAGAATACGTCCAATAAATAATACTATTGCTGGCAAATTCCGGATCAATATTTACATCTAACAATCCCCCCTGTCCCTTCGATACGACAGCAGGTAAACCCGTTATCTTTTTTTCCGATTTGCCATCTGCCGTAACAATACGCATGTTTCCTTTATTCTCCGTTAACAATAAGCGCCCATCCGGCAAGGGGCAAATAGCCCAAGGATGTTCCAATTCACTGTTTATTACGTCTATAGACAAAGGCGTTTCTGTTTTTACGCCAGGGGCTCGTGTCTGTCCTGGAAAAGCAGGTTTGTAATTTGTATTTGGTTTTTGAGTTTCTACTGAAGGAGTAGCATTACTATCCGTCATATTATCAGCTGCCGAATTTCCGGCACTGTTATTACAGGCCGCTGCGGCACTTAGAAAAGAAATACCTAAAACAAGAGCCTTGTGATTGATGCGCATCATAGCAGAATAATTAATTTTGGTATACAACTATATGATAAAAGTACAATTTTTTCGTTAATTAGTTTTTATGAGCCTGTTTAAATTTGTATTGTGAAATTTTTTATAGGCTATTTTTGAGCGAGACAAGGCAAATTTTATTGGGATTGCAGGAAACCTATCTCAATAAAATTTAACGGAGTCATAGCTAAAAAGAGACATAAAAAAATTACTAGATGAATTTTAAACAGGCTCTTTGCAACGCAAATTGTTTTAATTGCTGGAGCCTACAATTTGGAAATTGTCGAAACGTTATTTTCTTTTAAGCGTAAATTTGGTGAGGTTGTTGATGATGCGCTGATCGCGCTGATTTTTCCACTTTGTCCGCAACAAAGTGGAGCAAAGTGCCTGGCTGGCTTGCTCTGGCGCAATTCGTGGCCAACATGCCCTGCCGCAAAAGGAGTCACCCCATCACCCGACTCCATCCTTCGTTCGTCTTTTGCTCTTTTCGTTAGCTTCGCTCAAAAGCCAACACAGGCATGTTAGCTGCCGATTGCTGCCGGCACAAGCCTATGCCATTTCCGTGCTTTGGAACGGTTATGCCTACTAGAAACAGCTCTTCGTTCTGCGCCAAACATCGTCTAGGAAATTTGCGGTTGCACGTTGATGCACTACCATTATAGCAAAATTCCAAGCGATGAGTTTATTCAATACTTGTTTACTTTAAAAGGTGTTCATGAACTTCCTTCGGTCGGTTTTGGTTACTCGTATGTTTGAAAAAAGTAACGCACAATTTAAAAAATATTGAAATTTACTTAATCCAAATTAGCAGATTGCTATAAAAACTGTCATACATAAATTTGACATAATACGGGGTAGAATGCGATGAAATTGTATATAATTGTACCTATAAAAAAATAGCACGCTAATTATGATATCCAACGATGGCCCAAAACGTTTTGACCGAATAGTTGCAATTTTTATCCAATTGCAATCTAAACGAATTATTAAGGCACAGGAATTGGCTGAACGCTTTGATGTTAGTTTACGTACTATTTATCGCGATATTAAAGCGCTAGAAGCATCGGGCGTACCGATTTATAGCGAAGCTGGCGTTGGCTATTCATTAATAGATGGTTATCGCCTGCCACCGGTAATGTTTACGCAAGAAGAAGCAACAAGCTTTGTAGCCGCCGAAAAATTGATGCAAAAGTTTACTGATAAAATCATCCGGGAACATTTTTCATCTGCTATGTATAAAATACGAGCTGTATTACGTGCCACCGATAAGGACTGGGTAGCCAATATTGAATCTCAAGTGGTGATGCGACCCATGCAGAAAAAGTTCAATAAACATGTACCTAATGCTTTAGCCACGTTATTTGAAAGTATTGCCCGTAAAACACAGATAGAACTTTTGTATCAGGCATTGGAGGCAGACAAACCTACCGCCCGAACTATTGAACCTGTTGGTGTATTTCATCAGGATAATTTTTGGTATGTAATAGCCTATTGCCATTTAAGAAAGGATTATCGCCAATTTAGAACAGATAGAATAGAGCAAATTAAACAAACGGATATCTCTTTCACTCTACAGCACCAAGCCTTAGACCATTATCTACAAAACAGAGAACAACAAGCTACCACAACCGTAAAAATATTAGTAGATGCAACTATGGCGAAATACCTCAAATGGGAACGCCATTATTACGGGTTTGTAAAAGAAGAACTTATGGGCAATAAGATTGCACTGACTTTTGAGGTACAAGACTTAGATAATGGTTTTGCGCGGTGGTTTATGATGTTTGGCGACAAAGCCCAAATTCTGGATCCGCCAAATCTAAAAACGCGTGTACAAGAATTGCTGACATTGCAACTTAAACAACTACAAGAATAAAATCCCGGCGATGTAAAGCCGGGACTTCATTAACGTTCCCAGAACATTGGAGGCTCGATACCTAAAGCCCTGAGGTATACATACCCCTGGCCTCTATGGTGAATTTCATTATCTATAAAGTAAAAAATATTTTCAACTACCGGAAATGCATATTGCCCAAAAAGGTTAAATGTTTCCGAGAATCTTTCTAATGGAATCTGATTAAAGTATTCATTAATGACTTCCGTTTGCTCGTCCCATTTTTGAAGAATCTGCGCCTTGGTAGATAGTAGCGAACTAGCTTCACTATAAGGTTTAACCTCATTGCTTACAATCTCCTTTAATGCCGGGCCGCCAATGGATAACATCTCTATAACCAATTGAGCAAAAGGCCGCATCCCTCCTATCGAAAATTCAAGCAAATCTTTTTCAGGAAATGCTTCGATAACACGACGTGTCAAATTACGGTGCCCTTGCCAATGCTTTAATAGTCCCCCTTGGCTGATTACTTGTGTTGCAGTGATTGTGTTCATGATATATATTTTTGATTGTTAACACAAAGTTCTAGCGTAGCTGTGACAAGGGTATGTCAACAGTTTTTTAAATAAATAATTCTAAGAAGAGAATTAGTAACAGCGATGATAAAAACAAAAACCAAGATATAAAGGTTTATAAGCCAATGGAATTATTCGAGATATGGACGAAGATAAGGATGAAACCGCTAAAACCGTTGCTGTGATCGTAGCTCATCCTGACGATGAAACCTTATGGGCAGGCGGTATTTTGCTAAGCTATACGTTATGGGATGTTTTTATACTTAGCCTCTGTAGGGGTAGTGACGCAGATCGTGCACCGAAATTTTTTAAAGTACTAAATAACCTAAATGCTCAAGGAGCAATTGGCGACCTGGATGATGGAGTTGAACAACTTCCGCTAGCTGAAGAAGAGGTTGAGGAAGCAATCCTGACCCTATTACCCGCTAAACACTACGACCTCCTAATCACCCACAATCCCAACGGCGAATACACGCGACATCTACGACACGAAGAAACCAGTAAAGCAGTGATCCAGCTGTGGGATAAAGGAAAGATAAAAACAAAAGAGCTTTGGACATTTGCGTATGATGATGCCAAAAAGCAACACCTTCCGCAACCGCAACTAACCGCTACAGCTTATTTCCAGCTGCCAAAAAAAACATGGGAAACTAAATACCACATCATCGAAACAGTTTATGGTTTTACTAAAGACAGTTGGGAGGCAAAAACAACTCCCAAAGCCGAGGCCTTTTGGAAGTTTAGCAGCTCGGCTGAAGCAAAAGAGTGGTTGGAAAAAGGAGGTATAGCAGGATGAAAGTACTTGTTCTATATGACTATCCTCCCGCGCCCGGTGGACTTGCAACGCAAGGCGATTTATTATACAAAGGACTTCAGGAAATAGGCGTTGATGTATTTCCTGTGCACGCTGAATCTACTACTGAAAAAGAGTGGTATTATCGCTGGTTTAAACCCGATGTGGCAATAGGTGTAGGTTATTGGGGCCATACCCCTACACTTATTCTACATCCGCAACACTATGGCATTCGTGCAGTTCCCTGGTTAGTAGCCGACGGTTTTATTGCAAATTATCAAGATGTACTTAATAAGCTTCCGCTAATCTTTGTCACCTCGCGTTGGGTAAAAGAAATGTATGTACGCGACGGCATAAACGGAGAAAACATTGAAGTGCTTCCAGTAGGATGCGATACTAATTTATTCTCGCCACGGGATGGAAAGGATAGCAAGATAGTCGCTATCCGGGATGAGTTTGGCATCAGTCCAACTGAACTGATGCTGCTTACTATCGGAGGCGATGCAGCATCTAAGGGTGCACAAGAGGTAATGCGTGCACTCGGCTTAATAGACCAAAAAGTACCCGACTGGAAATATGTTTGTAAAGTATGGCCCCAACCAAGAACGGAACTACAAAATATCGAAGACCTAAAATTGGCAAAACAGTTGGGTATCGACAAAAAAATTGTCTACGCTACTGCTATTACTTCACGGGAGTATACCGCTAACTTAATTAACGCATGCGATATTTATGCCGCTCCTTCTAGGTTAGAAGGTTTTGGCATGCCTCAGGTAGAGGCCGGCGCTTGTGAAAAACCTGTCATAGGAATTAATGCAATGGGCTTATTAGACACCATTATCCATGGAGAAACTGGCCTCTTAGCTGGTGTAGATCAAAAGATTGTGAAAAATGAAATGGTTTTAGGATCCGAATCGGGATTTAAAAAAAGGAAGAAAATAATTTTTGACCCGCCACGTACCGTAGATTATAGGGCTAATGTGGAGGATATCGCTACATTTCTACTGTCTCTGATGAACAATGTGGAGCAGCGAGTATCTCTTGGCGAGGCTGCTAGAAAGCATGTGGTGGAAAGATTTGATTACAGACAGGTTGCTAAACAATTTGTTCAGGTAATTCAAGAGAAATTTGATATTAATTAAAGAAATAATGAAAGCAGAACACGTTATTGAACAGGCAAAGGAAGCCGCTTTAGAAGTACTTTTACATAATATGAAGGGTCCTTTTCATAATCTTCCGCGTACAGCTGGCTGGGGGTATCCCGAGCCATATACACGCGACCTTATGCTTTCCATTTTCGGAATTGGTGTAACCAAGAATAAAGAACTGATCAGAAGCATGGAAGTAGTTTTGGAAACCCTAGCAAAAAACCAATCCAAACACGGGCATATACCTTCACTTGTGCATGATAAGGACGACAGGGGATCGAGCGACTCTACTCCGCTCTTTTTAATTGGTATTGGCATTATACGAGAGCTAACTGGAAAATCAGATTTTTTGGAAAGCGCATCAAAAAAAGCGTTAACCTGGATGGACTACCAAAGCCCGGCAGATCAAGTTATTGTTGCCCAGCAACCTACAAGCGACTGGCGGGATGAGCAATGGGTACTGGGTTACGGACTTTTTGTAAATACCTTGGTGTATACCTATTTACGCTATTTTGGCCAAACTGAAAAAGCGGCTTTGCTATGTAGAGAAATGAAGCATTTCACCATTACAGAAAAAGTGCAGCACAAACATGTGCATGAAGGCCTTTTATTAAAAGATAAGCCGTATTACGCATTCTGGTCGTATAAAGTGCTCAGCAGCGAACGCTTTGATCTTTTAGGAAACAGTCTGGCTATTCTTTCAGGTATAGCGACACAATCGAGAGCTGTAAAAATGATTGATTGGATTGAGGATGAATGTAAAGCAATGCAAGAAAAAGGCCTACTTGCCGTTGATTTACCACCCAACTTCTTTCCATTTACAGAGCGGGGTGATCCAGACTGGCATTTACGGGAAGAGATTTATAACAAACCTGGAGATTATCATAATGGGGGCATCTGGCCTTTTATTAGTGGCGTATATATAGCCGCTCTGGTAGCAGCTAAGAAATTCAAATTGGCAGAGGAGAAGCTTCTTGCACTTACCGATTTGATTAAGCAAGCTAATAACCAAACGCTAGACTACGGATTTAATGAATGGCACAAGGCCCAAACAGGCGAACCAATGGGGCAAAATTGGCAGACCTGGTCGGCTTCTATGTATTTATACGCCGCTTACTGTGTACAGGAAAGGCGTACCCCCTTTTTTGATAAGGTGCGTGCAAAGGGATGAAGCCGCTTTATCCAAGAACCAATATACGAAGCCATCATTGGGCTGAATGAGCTGGGCCGGATATCTCTCCGGGTCGTACGGACTTTCTAAAATCTGCTTCACCGCATTTGCTTTGCCTTCACCATATACCAAGAACACAGCCTGAACAGCCTGATTAATTAAGGGCGCGGTAAAGGTGATACGGAAAGCTTTCAACTCTTTAACAAAAAGTGCTTCTACTGTAGCTTTATGCTCGCTCAGCACTGAAGTATAGGGAAATAAAGACGCGGTATGCGCATTATCGCCTAAACCTAATAGTATGAAATCAAAGCGAATAGGTTTTTCCTTGAAATGTGATTGAATTGTTTCAAAGTAGCTTTCGGCTGCATGTTCGGGCGCCAATGCAGTATTTATCATATAAATATTATCTTCTGGAATTGGTAAAACATCAAATAAAGTCAACGTTGCCATCAAGCCATTATTTTCTGGGTCATCTGCAGGAACATAACGCTCATCACCAAAAAAGAAATAAACTTTTGTCCAATCAATTTTATGCTTATAAGCTGGTGAAGCCAAAAGTTCATATAATTTTTTAGGCGAGTTTCCGCCAGATAATACCAGCGTAAATTCGCCGCGTTCTTTAATTGCTTTAGCTGCAGATTCGATTAAAAAATCGGCCAAAGCAGACAGAAGCTCATTTACTTCATCGAAAATATTTACCAGGGCTTGTTGTTTCATCTTTATATTTTTGAGAGCGCGGTACCCTTGTGTACGGCTATATGGTCACTTTTATCACTTTTAATTTCATACTGTGGGTCTTTTGCCGTAGCATGATGGGTATAACCTTTATAGTTAAAATTCTCTTTATGAATTTTTACAATCTTACCAGACACATGTCCGGCCTCCGAATTCCAACTCACATGATCACCTACTTTAAAATGATGTTCCATCGTGTTAATTTAAAAGAGTTATTCTACATTTTTAATGATGCCGAATACTACATTAAAATGTCATGTGGGCACCTTATCCAATAGTCTTTTTTTATTCATTAGCAAAGGGAAGTGTAAACCAGTGAAACCCATCTTGGGCTATCAGTGCCTCTGCCAATTCGGGCCCCCAAGTACCTGCATGATAATTAGGAAAACTAATACTCTCTTTGGTAGCCCAAGCCTCGAGGATAGGTTCAATCAACTCCCAAGCAGCTTCTACCTGATCACCACGCATAAATAAAGTCTGATCGCCCAACATGATGTCGGTCAAAAGTGTTTCATATGCCTCTGGTTCGCCTTTTGTATACGTGCCTTTATAATTGAAAAGCATGTCTACAGTATTCAATATCATCTCCAGCCCAGGTCGCTTAACCTGCAATTGCAAACGGATACTCATCTCTGGCTGAATACTTATAACTAATCGATTTTGTTGCCAATTATCTGAAGCCCCCGTTGGGAAAACACAATGCGGAACATCTTTAAATTGTATCATAATCGTTGAGGTGGTTTGATTCAGGCGTTTACCGGTTCTTACATAAAACGGAACTCCTTCCCAACGCCAGTTATCTACAAAAAACTTAATGGCAGCAAAAGTTTCTGTATTTGAATGGGGATTAACATCCGGTTCTTTACGATAGCCTTCTACCTCTTTACCATCTATCCACCCCTTTGCATACTGTCCTCTAACCGCTAATTTGCGGATATCATCCGCTGTAAATTTACGTATGGCATGCAATACATCTACTTTTCGGTTACGCACCTCATCGGCATCAAAGTTTACAGGCGTTTCCATCGCTACCAGACAAAGTAATTGCAGCAAGTGATTTTGAATCATATCCCGTAGGGCTCCCGCCCCCTCATAATAACCACCACGGTTTTCTACACCTAACTGCTCGGTTACAGAAATCTGTACGTGTTCAATATAATTACGATTCCAGATAGGCTCTAAAATGGAATTGGCAAAGCGAAAGGCCATAATGTTCTGCACAGTCTCTTTTCCCAAGTAATGATCAATCCGGTAAATTTGCTTTTCCTGAAACAATTTTGCTAATAAAGCATTTAAAGATTCCGCGGATTCGAGGTCATGGCCAAACGGCTTTTCAATAACAATGCGGCTCTTACCTGCATTTGTTGCCAGCTTATTTTCGGCTAGCTTTTTTGCTATTACCGGAAAATAACGGGGCGAAACCGCAAGATAAAAAACCACGTTTATCTTTTGCTTCCATTCTTCCTCGTATTTTTTGATTTTTACGCCGAGTTCTTTATAATCTTTATCATCCTGTACATCGGCAGCCTGATAAAAAACGTGTTGAGAAAAATCTTCCCATACTTTTTTGTCGGCCTTACCATTTCTGGAAAACTTATTGACCCCCTCAAGCATTTTCTTCCGGAAGACAACATCCGTTAATTTACTCCGTGCAGTACCAATTATCGAAAAATTATTTGGCATAGAATCGCTTAGAAACAAATTGAATAATGCCGGTGCCAGTTTACGCCAGGTTAAATCGCCTGTAGCACCAAAGATGACGAATAAGGTGGATTGAGACTGAACGGTTGTTGAAGCCATAGTTATCATATTATTTTTTAATTAATCTTCCCATTGTGTGTGGAAGGTCCCTTCTTCTCCTATACGTTCATAGGTGTGCGCCCCAAAGTAATCACGCAATGCCTGGATTAAATTAGCGGGCATAGAAGCACTTCTTAAGGTATCGAAATAGCTTAAAGAAGCCATATAAACGGGAATTGCTATTCCCTGTTGAATAGCTTTTATTGTTATAGATCGAATAGCCGGCAAAGCCGCTTTAACTTGCTGCTGAATGGTGTCATCTAATACTAAATGAGACAAATTTGGATCTTGTTGAAAAGCATCGTAAATACGATCCAAAAATCGAGCGCGAATGATACATCCGCCCCGCCAGATTTTGGCGATTTGGTCTAACTGTAACTGATAATCGTATTCTTCAGAAGCCTTTTGTAGTAAATGCATCCCCTGAGCGTAGGTAATGATCATGCTGAAATAAAAGGCCTCTTCTAATGCTGCTAAAAAAGTCGCATTGTTTTCCTCACTGAAAGACGCATCGTCGTCATGCGCATAGGCAGCCGCAGCTTGTTGTCTTAAATTTTTATATTTTGAAAGGTCGCGCATAGAAACAGCTGTATCAATCACCGGGATAGGCAAAGTTAAGTCCATCGCAATCTGTGAAGTCCACTTTCCCGTTCCTTTAGCTTTTGCCTCATCTTTAATATCATCCAATAATAAGTGATCTGCACCGGCTTCTTTAAATGCAAAAATATCACGGGTAATCTCTAAAAGATAAGACTGTAATTTACCTTCGTTCCACTTTTGGAACACTTGGTGTATTGCTTCATTATTGAGCTTTAATCCCTTTTTTAAAATATCATAGGTTTCAGCGATCAATTGCATTAACCCATATTCAATACCGTTATGAACCATTTTCACAAAATGGCCAGATGCTCCCGGCCCAATGTAGGTTACGCAAGGTTCACCATTAACTTTGGCTGCTATAGACTCTAAAATCGGTTTAACTACTTCATAGGCTTCTTTATCTCCACCAGGCATCATGCTGGGACCACGCCTCGCACCTTCCTCCCCTCCCGATATTCCCATTCCGAAAAAATGAATCCCCCTGTTTTCCAAATAGGCTACTCGTCTATTGGTGTCTGTAAAATGAGAATTCCCGGCATCTATAATAAGATCTCCGCTATCCATTAAAGGCACTAACTCTTCAATAACGCTATCCACAATTTTTCCGGCAGGCACCAATAGCATAACTGCCCTCGGACTTTCCAAGCTCTCAATTAACGCTTTTAAGGATTTAGCGCCTTTGATACCAACCTGCTCCCCGTCTTCCTCCAATAGGTCTACTTTTTTGGGATCCACATCAAAACCTGACACCGCATATCCATGATCGGCCATATTAAGTAATAAGTTACGCCCCATGGTGCCGAGGCCAATCATTCCTAATACATATTTCTTACTTGCTGTACTATTCATTATAATTGTGTTTAAAAATTCATAAGGGTTTCTTTTGTAGATTGAAAATTTTCATGATGAAAGCTATGGATACCCTGTTTTTGAGCCGCATTTACGAGCATTATCCGATCATCGAAATAAGCACATTCGGCTGGTTTAGCCTGTGCAATCCCCATCGCCAACTCGTATATTCCAGGATCTGGTTTTCGCATCCCGACTTCACAGGAAGATATAAAAGCATCAAAAAAGCGATGAAGCCCAAATTTTTTTATTCGGTAACTGTTTAATTCCCGCCCCTCGTTGTTAAGGGAAAAAATTGAAAAACGACAGTTTTTCTTCCACGCTACTAGCCAGTCCAACATATCAGGCAATTTTTCTGATTGCGAAAACATAAAGGCTTTGAATTCGTCCTTAGTAAAAGTTCGCTCATGATTAAAGACAGTAGTCTCAAGATATTGATCGAGCGTTATTTTACCGATTTCATAAACATTGAAAATAAAATGGTGCAAGGCATCTAATTCTTCATAATCAAGATTAAATTTTTTAGCTGCAGCCTGCCGCGACTCATGCCCCCAGCCATTACTAAGGAGCACGCCACCAACGTCAAAAAAAATAACTTTTATGGATGTAGCTTTCATTATGAAGTATTCATTTTCTAAAACAACGCCCAAGCGCATAATGTTTAGAAAAGATGAAACTTCTCTATAAATAAGATAAAGTCACGGTGTTTTATACCGCAAGGTTTGTCAAATTTTAATGCCGCAACTTCAGAATGTGAGGCCTATAGCTTATAATGCTATTTTAAATTAATATAAACAATGTGCTCTGGCAATTGTATTTAAGATGTATTAAGAAACAGTGTTCCTCCTAAACCTTTGCTGTTTAAATATTAACACAAAGGCTAATGAATATTAACGATAAATGTATTGATACGATCCGCTGCCTGGCAATGGATGCCGTACAAAAAGCAAATTCAGGCCATCCTGGCACACCGATGGCTTTAGCTCCCGCCGCCTTCGCATTATGGATGGATCATCTTCATTTTAACCCCAAAAACCCTAATTGGCTCAACAGAGATCGGTTTGTACTTTCAAATGGTCATGCCTCTCTTTTGCAGTATGCCATATTGCACCTTTGCGGATATGCTATTTCCCTCGACGATATTAAAAATTTCAGGCAATGGCACAGTAATACACCCGGCCATCCCGAACATGGATTAACACCAGGGATAGAAACTACCACCGGCCCCCTAGGGCAGGGAATCATGACGGCTGTTGGAATGGCTATGGCAGAAGCGCATCTTGCAGCTATCTTTAATAAAGAAGAAAAAATAATAGATCATTATACCTATGTGTTCTGTAGCGATGGTGACATGATGGAAGGTGCTTCTCACGAAGCGGCTTCGATAGCTGGATACTTAGGTTTAGGAAAACTAATCTGCCTTTTCGACAATAACAATATTACGATTGAAGGCAAAGCGACACTCAGTTGTTCGGATGATGTAGTCAAACGTTTTGAAGGCTATCATTGGCATGTTCAGGAGGTTGGCGACGGCAACGATGTTCAGGCAATATCAGCTGCTTTTGCAAAAGCCAAAGAGGTAACCGACAAGCCTTCTATTATTGTGCTAAAAACCCACATTGCTTACGGATCGCCTAATAAGCAAGATACATCAGAGGCACATGGCTCTCCGCTAGGGGAAGAAGAAATAAAACTAACCAAGAAGTTCTATGGTTGGCCTGAAGATGCGAAATTCCTGGTACCCGAAGAAGTAAAAAAACATATGGGCACCATGGTAGCTAAAGGAGAGCAATGGGAAAAAGAATGGGACCTGATGCTTGAAAACTATAAAAAGAATAATCCCGAACTTTCTCAACAACTCCAAAACTACTTAAAGCAGGAATTACCGAAAAACTGGGATGAGCAGATTCCGCATTACACCGCTGAAGACGGACCAAAAGCAACCCGGGAAGTAAATTCAGCTTTCATAAACGCTGTTGCCGACCGTTTACCTTGGTTAATTGGCGGTAGTGGAGATCTTGAACCATCAACCTTAACACTAATTAAAAATTCAGGTTATTTCGCTAAAGGGAATTATCAAAACCGGAATATCGCTTGGGGAATCCGAGAGCATTGTATGTGTGCTGCCAGCTCCGGTTTGGCTTTACATGAAGGTATTAGAGTTTTCGCTTCTACCTTTTTCATTTTTACAGATTATGCCAGACCTGCCATTCGGCTAGCCTGTATTATGGAGTTACCCGTTATTTACGTAATGACACACGACTCCATTGGATTGGGCGAAGACGGCACCACTCATCAACCAGTAGAACACTTAGCTTCCTTCAGGGCAATGCCTCACATGTGTCTGATCCGCCCAGCGGATGCTAACGAAACCACTTATGCTTGGCGGGCGGCTATTAAGCGGAAAGACGGTCCCACCATGTTGGTACTTAGCCGACAGAAGCTCCCGATTTTTGACAGAAAGGAGCTTGCAAATGCTAACGGCACCTTAAAGGGGGCTTACGTGTTGTCTGCTGCACAAAAGAACCAACCTGATGCCGTATTAATCGCAACGGGATCCGAAGTACACCTTATTCTCGAAGCCCAAAAAACGCTGCTTAAAGAATCCATTGACGTATCCGTCGTGAGCATGCCTAGCTGGGAAATTTTCAGAAATCAAGATTCTTCGTATCGAGATACCGTACTTCCTCCTTCCTGTAAAGTGCGCCTTGCAGTGGAAGCCGGCTCAACGCAAGGCTGGGAAGAATGGGTTGGAGAGGCAGGAACAGTTATAGGCATGACCACATTCGGCTCAAGTGCTCCCGCGAAGGAACTGTTCGAGCATTATGGGTTTACTGTTGAAAATATAGTTAACAAAACAAAAGAGATGATTTCTTAAATAAAAATCGTAAGCAAGCACCTATTTATCAATCCAGAACGGAACCCGAGTATGCGGGGAAGTGAAGGATCCAAGGTAAATGAGATTTCTTAGATTCCGCCTGTCGTCGGAATGACAAAAAACAACACGGTCGCTACTTTCAGACAATCTCAATTGCTGCTTTAAAACACATTATCCATGAAAATCATTTTAGCTTCCGACCATGCCGGCTTCGCCTACAAAACTATTCTTGTAAAAGCATTAGAGGAAGAAGGTCATGAAATAACCGATCTGGGAGCCTTTTCAGATGTCTCTACAGACGACTATCCTGATTTCGCGGCTAAAGTGGCCGAAGCGTTGTTGAATAAGGAGGGCGAAAGAGGAATTCTCATCTGCGGAAGCGCTGTTGGCGTTAGCGTGGCCGCTAATAAGTATAAAGGAATAAGGGCTGGCGTTTGCCATGACACTTATTCTGCACATCAATCTGTGGAACATGACAATGCAAATATCTTGTGCTTAGGGCAACGGGTGATTGGTATTGCCTTGGCTTTGGATATTGTCAAATCCTTTCTCAATGCAACATTCTCTAACGAATACCGTCACGTCAAAAGATTAGCAAAAGTTGCTGCCATAGAAAATAAAAACATGAAGGAAAAGAATTATGGAAAATCTAGTTAATCTGTTAAATTATGGCCAAAGTTACTGGCTCGACAACCTAACAAGGCAAAAAATTACAAGTGGTGAAATTAAGAAGAGGGTAAACGAACAGGGGCTTCGGGGCATAACTTCTAATCCAAGCATATTCGATAAAGCCTTTACCGCAGGCCACGAATATGATGAACAAATTAAAAAGCTGGCAAAAGAAGGTAAATCTACACAAGAGATTTATGAAGCACTTACTGTAAAAGACGTTCAGGATGCTTGCGACATATTAAAACCCGTTTATGAACAATCTGATAGAACGGATGGTTTTGTAAGCCTTGAAGTATCCCCCTTTTTAGCTCGAGATACACAGGGCACTATGGAGGAGGCAAGAAGGCTCTATAAAGCTGTTAACCGAGCCAATTGTTATATAAAAATCCCTGGCACGAAGGAGGGCGTTCCGGCCATTGAAGAGATGCTTTACGAAGGGATTAACATCAACATTACCCTGCTTTTCTCCATAGCAAGCTACGAAGCAGTTGCTCAAGCCTATCTACGGGCACTTAAGCGCAGGCTTGCTGAAGGTAAATCACTTTCGAGTACCGTCTCTGTAGCCAGCTTCTTTCTAAGCCGGATTGATGTGCTTTGCGATCAACTGCTCAGTGAGTACAGCATGCCAACGAACGCGTTGGATAGCGGTGTTCGCCCTGACTTACTCATGGGAAAAGTAGGCATTGCCAGCGCCAAACTTGCTTATCAACGATTTAAGGAGATTTTCGGCAGTGAGGAGTGGAAGCAGTTAAAAGCAAATGGTGCGCATGTTCAACGGGTACTGTGGGCAAGTACGAGTACTAAAAATCCATCATACAACGATGTTATGTATGTAAATTCATTAATTGGGCCGGATACCGTTAATACCCTACCTGATGAAACCATTGAAGCTTTTGCCGATCATGGCGAATTAAGGCGGGATGCCATTGAAGAAAACCTTGCAGAAGCGAAGCAAGTATTTGAACAACTTAAAAAATATGGCATTGATCTTCAGGTTGTAACACAACAATTGGAAAATGAAGGGATTCAGAAATTTGTTGATTCCTTTAATAAACTTATGGAAGGCCTTGCGGAAAAAAGAGCCAAAGTATTAGGCAGTGAGGATTAATTCGGCATTCGCGAGAAGGCAAATAAAAAAAGCTGATTAAAACAAATTATTCCAATGAAGAAATTAATCGTTTTCGATCTTGATGGCACCTTATCCGAGAGCAAAACACCGATTGATAAAGAGATGGCAACTCTTTTAAAAAAACTCCTGGACATTATTAAAGTAGCCATAATTTCTGGAGGCGACTGGCCCCAGTTTCAGGGGCAAGTAATCGATAAGCTTCCAAAAGATGCGCATTTTAAAAACTTGTCTATACTTCCTGCTTGCGGAACTAAATTCTATGCATACAAAACTAAGTGGAAAAAACGTTATTCAGAAGATTTCACAAAAGAAGAAAAGGGTGAAATTCTTAAATCCCTAAAAGAAGCGGTAGCTAAATCCGGCTTAACTTTCGAAAAAATTTGGGGTGAGCAGCTAGAAGATCGTGAAAGCCAAATTACATTTTCGGCTTTAGGGCAGCAGGCACCCTTAGATGCAAAATCACTATGGGATCCAGACTTCGCTAAAAGAAAGAAAATAAAAGCAATACTAGACGATTTAATCCCCGCTTTTTCCGTCCGTCTGGGCGGAACAACCTCCATCGATATTACCAAGCCTGGCATAGATAAGGCCTACGGCATTCAAAAGCTACATGAGCTACTACACGTTGCTATGAAGGAAATCATTTTTATTGGCGATGCCATATTCCCAGGAGGCAATGACTATCCTGCGGTAAAAACCGGTGTTAATTGCATTCATATCGCTAATCCAACGGAAACCAAACGGGTAATAGAGGCTATCATCGCCTGTATGAATGATAAAGAAATCACTACCTTCCGTGAGATTGAAAGGCTCATGGGAGATTAAATCTTTTATAAAAAAAGTAACAATAAAACGTAAAGGCAAATGAGTGATTTTAAATTGAAGAGAATGGGATTAATAATGGAACCCGAAAAGGGTAATCCATTAGAAGTTGAAGGGGTTTTGAATCCTGCGGCCGTTCGAGGCCCTGATGGAAATCTTTATTTATTTCCGAGGATAGTTGCCAAAGGCAATTATTCCAGGATTGGAATTGCAAAAGTGACATTCGATAAAAATGGGGAACCGGTGGGTGTTGAGCGCTTGGGTATCGCTTTGGAACCGACCACCGACTATGAACTCCGGCCAAATGGTGGTGGGGGTTGCGAAGACCCCCGGATAACATTTGTAGAACCTTTAGGTTATTATGTAATGACCTATACTGCCTACGGCCCAAATGGTGCCCGGATTGCATTGGCAAAATCTGCCGATTTATTTCATTGGGAGCGTTTAGGTTTAGCAACATTTAGTCCATATAAAGGTATTGAATTTGGCAGCGTATATAATAAAGATGCCTCGGTATTTCCTTATGCCATTCCAAACCCGGATAAACATAAAGGTTTAGCACTTCTTCATCGCCCGCTTTTTGAGGGAACGCGACCGGAAGACACCATTAAGCAGTCCCATGCACACAGTCGCCATGTAGACCTACACCGCGAAAGTATCTGGATTTCTTATTGCCCTTTAGATCTCGAGGAAGATGGGCATCTGCATATTTGCAAGTTCACTTCCCATCATCGGCTAGCGAGCCCCGTTGAACCCTGGGAAAGCCTAAAAATAGGTGGCGGCCCACCTCCTATTTTAACAAAACATGGTTGGTTATTTATTTATCATGGTGTAAGCGAAGCAAACGTGCATAATGGTTTTCAAATGTGTTACTCGGCGGGCGTGATGATACTTAACGAAGAATATCCGCAGTTTATTAAATATCGCTCTAAAAAACCTATCCTAACACCCAAAACAGCACATGAGCGTAAAGGTGTCGTAGATGAAGTAGTGTTTCCAACTGGACTTGACAGAAGAGACGATTTAGGCGAGCCTAACCGAATAGATGTATATTATGGCATGGCTGATAAAGTTATTGGAGTGGCCCGTTTAAATGTACCGGAAATATTACCATCTGTATCTATGAAAGATGCTCCACAAGAAGAGATCACTAACGCATAAAGGTAAAACAGTTTCTTGTACATATTATAATAAGGTTTTCCGTGTCACTTTTTTCCGCAAACCACAAAGTAGCTTGAATGCCTTTAAAAAACAGACACATCATGAAAAAAGTGACGCAAAAGCTCCCGCTGTAGACGGCTGCGGTAAAGTCAGTGCATCCACCTACAAATCGCAGCTGACTAAGGCGGATTTTTAGTAGAACGGAGGGCAGTTGCGAACAGACCATAAACCGTTGCGAAGAACGAAAACGGCATGGGTTTGCGGAAGCAGTAATCGGGACAATGTCGATCGTAATATTTAAGCTACCCACTTCAATTTTGACAAAAATATTATAAACCTATGTACCCTTCTAATGAGTAAATAAGGATATTTGCAACAATTGGTGAAAATTTATGTCAACCAAATAGGATTCTTAAAAAAACAGATAATATTGCTAGCAAAATCCTCCCCAGTTTTTATTTTGCTGAATTTCATTTTCGGCCTTACACGCTTTCCTTTACAAATTCATAATGAACACGATTAAGAAAATACTCTTCTCTACCCGAACTATGGGCTTCATGTTATTGTTATATGCTTTTGCTATGGCTGTTGCTACTTTTGTAGAAAATGACTATGGGACACCGGTAGCTAAAGCATTAATCTATAATAGCTGGTGGTTTGAAGGGATTATGCTTATTCTCGTACTTAATTTCATTGGTAATATCAAGCGCTACCAATTGTATAAGCGCCCAAAATGGCCTTTACTAGTTTTTCACTTGTCGTTCGTCCTGATTTTTATAGGAGGGGCAATAACCCGATATATAAGTTTCGAAGGTTCTATGCATATTCGCGAGGGTGAGGCGAGCAACGAAATCATCTCAGATGCAACCTTTTTTAAGGTCCAGATTAGCGACGGCGAGGAAGCACTGGCTTACCAGGATATTCCGGTAATTTTAACCTCTAATCAAGTTCCTTTTTACCTTAAGCCTTTTAGAAAAACCTATACCGGAACCTATAATTTCAAGGGTAAGCACCTTAATATGCGTGTATTGGACTTTGTTGCCCGCGCCCAAGATTCGCTGGTTGCTACTACCTCGGGCAAATCTGTTCTGCATCTGGTTACCTTAGAAAATGGCAGTCGCACCAATAAGTACCTTACTTCTGGCTCGGTACAGCTTATACAGAATATGCTGATTAGTTATAATAAAGAAACTGAAGGAGCGATTAACTTTTCGGATGAAGGCGGTGAATTGCAAATTTCGTCTCCTTTTGATGGTAACTACATGATTATGGCTACCCAGACCCGCGAAGAATTAAAAGGCACAAATGAAAAGCAAGCTTTTCATTTAAGAAGTTTATACACCTTGGGTAATTTAGCTTTTGTAGTACCACAGGTTCCACAGCCGGGAAAAATCATGTATTTTGAAGGGGATAAACGTACGCATGAGCACGATGCTGATCTTCTGACGCTTGAATTAGCTACGGACAATGCAATTGATACCGTTTCCTTTTATGGTGGCAAGGGCATTACCAGTTTCCAACATCAATCGGAAATCGACGGACTTACTGTTTCTATTGGTTATGGTTCTACCGTTTACAACACCCCATTTCAGTTAAAATTGAACAAATTTAAGCTGGAGAAATATCCGGGCAGTGATAGCCCGGCTTCGTACTCTTCCGCCGTAACAATTCTCGATGGAGGCTCAGAAACGCCCTATCATATTTATATGAATCATGTTTTGGACCATTCGGGATACCGTTTTTTCCAATCAAGTTTTGATCCGGATGAGAAAGGAACCGTACTCTCTGTGAATCACGACCATTGGGGCACAACGCTAACCTATATCGGCTACACCTTTCTTTTTTTAGGAATGTTTATTACGCTATTTTGGAAAGGAACCCATTTCTCGAAATTAAACAGTCAACTTAAAATGCTTGCTAAACAAAAAGCATTATTGCTGCTCTTGCTATTTATGCCCATAGGCGCCAGTTTTGGACAAAAAATAGACACGCATGGCCCCTCAGCAGGCAATCAGCTCATGCACGACCAGCAGCATGACCACGAACACGACCATACACCTCAGGAAATGCCCGATACGGCAAAGACTTTCTTGCCATCGGCATTGCATACGCAAGATGCCGAAACATTTGCGCGTACTATTAATATCGATAAAACCCATGCAGCACATTTTGGTTCGCTCATGGTACAGAACTTTGATGGTAGGATTGAACCGGTGAACACCCTGGCACTTGAAATTCTACGGAAGTTATACCATAAAGACAATTTTTATCAACTGGATGCCAACCAATTTTTACTCTCGGTTTCTACACAACCATTTGCCTGGGCGCAGGTCCCGCTCATTAAAGTAGGTATCAAAGGCGGTCCGCAACTGCTACAGATCACAAAAGCAGACGCCAATGGATATACTACCCTTATTAATTTATTGCAGTTTAGTCAAGATGGGCAGGCTCAGTTTATTTTAGATGCCGATTATCAACGCGCTTTTGCCAAAAAACCTGCCGAGCAAAACAGTTATGATAAAGAACTAATTGAGCTAAATGATAAATTGCAGGTTATGCAATACCTGATAAGTGGCCAGTATCTACGTGTTTTGCCTGTACCCAATGATCCCAATAACACTTGGGTTGCCTGGAGCAGCGAGCATGCCCATGAAGGAGCAGATGCCAAAAATCCCTTTGCCAACTATTTAAAAGAAGTCGTTTATGCCGAATCTTCGGCTAATTGGGGTAAAGCCGAGCAGCAACTTCAACGATTAAAAGATCTGCAATCCGAATTAGGAAAAGATATTATCCCTTCCCAAGCCAAGATTAACTGGGAGATACGCTATAATTCCTGGAACATCTTCTTTAAGCTGATGCTGACCTATGCTTTATTGGGTACGGTAATTTTACTATTGGCTTTTGCCAAACTTTTTAAAGATTCAAAAGTACTTAACAAGGCAATATTGCTTTTATTAATCTTGGTTACCATTGCGGCTTCGCTTCAAGCACTCGGGCTCGGTGTGCGTTGGTATATTTCAGGACATGAACCTTGGAGCAATGGCTATGAAGCGGTGATGTTTATCAGCTGGATAGGAATTGTGTCAGGTCTGCTCTTATACCGCAACAGCAATGCCTTCATTCCGGCAGCCGGCTGCCTAATAGCCGTGATATTAATGGGTTTTGCACACGGTGGTTCACAGATGAACCCGCAGATAACACCTTTGGTTCCCGTACTGAAATCCTATTGGTTAATGATCCACGTAGCAATCATTACCTCCAGTTATGGCTTCTTTGGTTTAAGTGCCCTTATCGGTATGGTGGTGTTGCTGTTACATATCATTAATAATAAAAAGATAGCAAAAAAAGTAGCTGCATCTATGAACGAATTGACTATTGTAAACGAAATGTCGCTCACTGTAGGTTTGTTTCTACTAACCGTTGGTACTTTCTTAGGCGGGGTATGGGCTAACGAAAGCTGGGGGCGTTATTGGAGCTGGGACCCTAAAGAAACCTGGGCGTTTATTTCGGTAATCATCTATGCTTTTGTATTACATGTGCGACTTATACCTAAGTTAAAGAGTAAATTTTTATTTAACCTGCTATCATTACTTAGCTTTTCGAGTGTTATCATGACTTATTTTGGCGTGAATTACTACCTTTCAGGTTTGCATTCTTATGCAAAAGGTGATCCGGTTCCGGTACCGGGCTGGGTATACCTCACGATATCTATTATTTTTATAGTAGCTTTGGTTTCCTATTTGCGTTACAGGCAAATGAGAAACAGTAAAATACCAAGATAAACAGCAATTTAATGACGGTTCTGAAAAGACGTTTCTTTGTTTATGTTTTCACACTAATCTCACTCATTTCCTGCGAGATTAGTGATATAACACCGGAAAACTATTGGCCCAAACCGGGAGATCGGTTGGATAGGGTAGAAAATTTCTGGGGCGCGCCAGATGATCGCGACTCTTATTATGATGGGGATCTTTTTGTTATAACCTATTATTATTATGACGAAGGTGTATATATTGATTTTATTGACAATGTTGTTGATCTCGTTGGAACGTTGGAATAAACATCGGTATTAGTTGATGGTTGTTAGATGTTAGATAACTTAATAATGCAGGCAAAATCATTCAACTAATCGTTCATAAGGATTCTTATTATGCTTTCCTATTTGCTTTAGCAATATACCAAACAACCACCAGCACCAAACTGCTCAACAGGAGCCACGATAAAGCATCCCAAAGGCCATCGCCAATAAGTGCTGCGAGTAAGCCTACTAAGGTAGCTAATGCTAATACAAGGGGCATACCCCAAAGCCGTAAAAATGGCGTATTAAAATTCATGATTAACTTCTTCTTTTAGGGTTAATGGTAATCTATTATCTAATCTAGCCAGCTGTGCTCTACTCGCTTTTAAACGGGATATCCAAAGATATAAGCCGGTAATTAGGATAACAATGGTGATTAAGTCTAACAAGGCCCAAATAATCTTTAGCGGCAATCCGCCATAATCGCCAAAGTGTAAAGGCTCAGACAAAAATAAAGCATTAACATACCAAGGCATTTTACGCATATCCGTCAGTTGGCCGGTTTTGGCATCAATCAATGCAGGCACTAATAATCGGGATGTTAGCGGGGTATTCCCTTTCATAAAAACAGCATAATGGTGCTTACTGGTAAACATAGTACCAGGCATGGCGATAATGCGCAATCCCATTTGTGGGGCAGCCTTTACCGCCGTCTTTGTGGCTAAATCCAGTGAATACAAGGAATCTGGATTAAGTGGCTTTTCATTACGGTAGGGCGCAGTCATTTCAGCCAATTGCCCCTGCTGCCATAAGCCCAGCACCACATCCGAAAGTGTGTTGATTACGCCCGTGAAACCCACTACAAAAGTCCAAAATAAAGCAACGATACCCAGTAAGTTGTGCATGTCTAACCACTTTAACCGACGGGACTTTTCATTTCTGATCATCCCAAAATCGTATTTTTTCATGATAGGGCCGTAGAGCACTATGCCAGAAATAATCGCTATGATAAACAAAATACCCATCAAGCCAAGAAACAATTTCCCCCCAATACCCAAAAATAAATCCGTATGCAGCTGCAGCATGATGTGCATAAAGCCTTCATCAACCTTGAGCTGCTCCTCCAATTCGCCTGTATAGGCGTTCATTTGTAGGATTTTGTAATTATCCGGCGGTGCAGTAATTGAGTCTGATAAACTCAGGTAAACGATGGAAGGATCTTCATCATCCCAAAAAACATAGCGTGTTACCTTATCGGGTTGTGCTTTTTTACCATTGGCAATTATTACATCAAGAGACGCATTTTCCCTTGAACCAGGAGGCACGGTTTCTCCCCTTTTGCTTTTGGAAAAATCATCAATCTCTTCATGGAATACCAGCGGCAAACCCGTTAGGCACAGAAGCAGTAAAAATAAGGTACAGATCAAGCTGGTCCATTTGTGCCACCAGAACCAGCGCTTTGCACTTTTTAATGTCGCCATAATTGTTTTTTTATAAGTTTTAAGTAATACCTGCCTACCGCAGGCAGGCGTTCTAAGAGCGGAAAACTTCTTTTAAGTTACGAGTCGTGGATTGCTAGTTATGAGCGCGCACGGACCCCATGCTCATTACTCGAATACTATTGCAACTTAACAACTATGACCACTCAACTACTATCCACCTTATCTAATGTTTAATACCTCATATTTAGCAATAACCAATAACGAGCAACTCATACCAGAGGCCTTACTGTAATTTTGCAATACCCCAGATCATACCACCATCGGCTATATTAAATACCTGATGGGCGGTATTATTATCTCCCAATTCATAATATCCCTCTATTTTTTCCGTAGAGTTGCTTGCCCAGAAATAAATTTTACCGTCGATCTCCTTAATCGCATCATTTGAGCCCCATGCATAGAATACTTTAGGCATACCATTTATCTTTGTACGTTCGCCAGTAGCCAAATCAATTACATAATAATCCCAGATCAAACTTTGCAAATTGGATAAATCTGCCGCTAATGGTTCGGCTGGAAATTCCGTATATAATTTTCCATCCTTCACCAGAGCCGTCGCGAAAGTCCCCCTTTCGATATAATCATTAGATTTCAAAATCCATTCATGATCAAAATTCGTTTCTCCTTTTTTAATCCGGATAATAGACGAATTTTGAAAAGCATTACCCAAATCAGTTGCATAAAAATAAAGCGCGCCATCATCGCCCAAAGTCCACATTTGGTTTCCACTAGAACCCCAACCGATACCTTTCAGACCATCATATTTAATCGTTTTCTCCAGGGTGTTTGTAGCGATATCAATAACGGCAAATTCTACATAATCGACGACATCATCGCCATATCCTTGCCGGTCTGTGGTACCATAAGTTATACCGGCATACAATTTACCTTCTTTGCTTGCTAAGGTGTGCTTTCCGATTACCTGATACTCAACTCCTTCTTTTTTAAGCGAACTTAGATCGATTTCGCCCGTACGTTGCATGGTACTCGGATTAAATTGTTGGATTTTCAGTAGGCCGCGTTCCGGATCCAGATAATAGCCTAATTGTTCATTGACTACTAAGTAAGAAGGTTGTGCATTAGCCAAAAATCCTTCGCTTACAAATTTACCTTGATCATCTACTGTATATTTTTGTAAACCCGCGTCGCCTTGCGTATTCGCCTGATTAAAGACCCATTGGCCGTAGGTACGGAAACCGAAAGATTGGGCTATCTGCAATGAATTATCTTTGATATTCGTGGTATTTCCACTGGGGAATCCATTCGAAACCCCAAAATAACCATTTTGTGAGTTGTTACCAAAGGGAGCCGCAGTAGTCATCATCACATATTTGCCTTTATCGAAACCTGGCGTCTCTGGCGTATCCTTATTATCTTTAGAACACGAAGCTATGGCAAATATGCTTGCCAAAACAACATATTTAAACAGGGTGTTATTTTTTTTCATTTGATTTATTTTTAATTGTTCATTTTTTATTTAAACTATAGCTCAGCTTTAGAAAAAAGCTGCGCCCTGGATTTTGAATTCGGAAATTATCGTAAATGGCTTTATCAAATACATTTTTTAGTTGAAAGCCAATAGTTAATGGTGTATAAGCTGGTGTATACGTGAAGCCAATAGTATGCACCTGCTGATCGGGTATAATATTCTGGGCATCAATTTTGGCATCACCCCATAAACCTAAGAACCCGTCTGGTTCCTTATCCTTGGGCAATGGGTCTAAATAATATTGACGCACAAATAAATAGAACCAATATACCTGCAACTTATCCTGCTCGCTGAATATTTTTTGAAAAGAGGCATTAAGAGAAGCGTTGGCAAAGAAATAAGGTGTATTCCTTAATCTGGAATTTTCTAAACTGGGGTTATTGGTATTATAGATACGTTGATCCTGATAGGTAAAATTACCGGTTGCCTTCAACCAGTTTAACAGGCTCACTTCTCCGTCCGCTTCAAAGCCAATCCCGCGAACATTATCCACATTCTGGCTTTGGCTAAAAAGGAAATTATAGGGTACCTGCAAAATCATATCGTGTGTAACACGATAAAAAGAGTTGATTTCCAAGTTATGTTTATGATGGAAAGTTGTTCTAAAGCCCAAATTCGCATTCACGCTCCTTTCAGGTTTCAAATCAAAATTGGTCAATTTGCGATCGCCATCTCCAAACAATTCATCTTGCTCCGGTAAACGTAAAGCGGTTTCCATGGATAGCCGTAAATAGCTTTGTTCAGAAACGTCAAACTTTAACGCCTCAGCCACGCCCCAACTATTGTTATTGTTTTCATGGGTAATGGCATTTCCCTGATAATCGGCATCTGTTGCCTGTGTCGTATAGCGATAATACTTTATCACCAGCTGGTTGGTTAATTTCTCCTGCGCCAATTTAGAAGTTAAACCCAACCCAAAAATCTGTTTATCATAGCGTGCCCTCACTGAAAGTACATCTTCTCCGGTAGATGCAAAACGTTGACCAAAAGGGTCAGTTCCTTTACGCGAAAAGCCTGTCAGAACAGCGTTGAAATCCAACTGATGGTTAGCATACAGCTGATAATGAAGATGGGTACGCGAAGTATAATAGTTATAGTTAAGCTTCGCTAATGTTCCTCGGGTTACCAGCTCGCCCAATCGCGAATCGGATGGCGTAAATTCTCCCAACCAATTATATTGTCCTTTAGCGGTATCTACCCTATTGCTATGTAAGGTATTAATCGTAGCAAATTGATCGATTGTTAAACGTTTATCGAAAAGTGATTTCCTATACCGCAACGTAGGTATCAATGCATCTTGATGGTTAGTCGCCGCACCAATCGCCTGACTCATGGAGGCCCCATAATTGATTTGCCGATCTATACCAAAAGCCGTAAGTCCAATGCGTAATTCATCTGCCCATTTGGTATCACTAATTCCACCATAAATTTCAGCATAATAGTTTTTAAATCCATTGTGAAATAAGGGTACTCGGGTATTGTATTGGGTTCCCGTGCTCGGATCAATTACTTGTACATCGGCTTTATAATCATTATCCGAGTAATTATAGAAAGCATCCGCCCCTACAAAATAATGTTGCGTTTTATTTTTATGAAAAAGGTTTATCGATGCCCTGTGGGTGCTGAACGACCCATATTCATACGACGCATCAAGCTGGTCATCGGCCGTCTGTTTGGTTACCAGGTTCAATGCCCCTCCCAGTGCATCCGAACCGAGTGTTGGGGGGAGAACGCCTTTATACACTTCTACCCTTTCGAGCATATTTACAGGGACTAGGGAAATATCAAATCCATTTCCAAGATAGTCCATGGGAATACCATCCTTAAAATAACGGATGGAACGGTTTTGAAAACCATTGATCATGAGGTTACTGGATGACCCCAGTCCACCTGTCTGCCTAACCCTGATTCCAGCAGTTCTATTCAATAGCTCCACCAGAGTAGTTGGTTGCTCTTGTACAATCTTGGTATTCACCACCTGTGTCAAAACAGGGCGCTCGGCAAGTTCACGGTTAACAGACTTCCCGTTAATCGTCACCGCTTCTAATTGTCCACTTTTATTGGTCAAGGTAATGACTAAACTGATGTTCTTTTTTTTCCGAAAGTCTACAGTAATGAGCTGCGGCTCATGCCCCAAATGCCTTATTTCGAGCTGATAGGTTTGAGAAGATATTGCGGAAAGGGTAAAAAAGCCATTATTATCGCTAATGGTTTTTTTATTCGTTCCCACTAAGGTAATGGTTGTGCCCGCAACTGTTGATCCGTCTGCCTCTTTGATGAATCCAGAACAGGTATAACTTGTTGATGACGTGTTTTGGTTCACAGTGGATTGCCCCCAAACGCAAACCGCATATGTTACACTAAATAAAAAACTGAGCAGAAAAGCTCGTGGTTGATGGAACATTTTGAGAAAATATATATCTTTATATTATTATTAAGACTTATTACAAATAGATTGCAAAAATAAAAGTCGACAACTACGGCAGCTGCAGTATTACATACGCTTGGTGCATTTTCTTAAGTAAATACATAGAAAGCAAGGTTTGTGACTAAATACAATGCGTAAATGAGATGAAAATTATACGAAGCATTGACGATTTTAACGATGTGTTTTCCATTGTGGAATATGAAGACGAATACGTAGGAGCCGGCAACAATATATTGGTAGAGCGAAGCACAAGCTATACTTCGGATTTTTCCGAGGACCGTATTACCCGATTATTTATGGAGGGCGTGCACATTGCTTTTATACATAAATCACGCAGAGAAGATTTGGGATGTTATATCAGAACCGATACGCCTTATTTACAGATGCATTTCGAATTAAATGGTGAAGTATGTTATACGGCAAAAGACTACGGAGGGATGGACTGCACAATTCCTTCGGGCTTTCATACATTATTTTATTTCCCCGCCCTTTATGGACATCTGTGTTACCCAACGATTAAACGAGGTTTTGGTATAGAAATAGAAATTACCTTAACCTATTTGAAACGCATATTTAATAACGATCTAGCCGCTTTGGGCGATTTTGCTAAAGATATCCTTCACGAACGTCCCACCATGTTAGGTGGAAAGTGTTTTCCGATAACAACTAAAATGAGGGAAAGCTTACTTGATATGTACCATTGCCCATTTACGGGGCAATTAAAAAAAATCTTTATTGAGGGAAAGATGTTGGAGCTATTGAGTTTACAAGTGAGCCAACTAAGCCAAAAAGACCTAAGCAATAAAGAACGGCTGAGACCTGATGATCTGGAACGGATTATGGAAGCGAAAAAGATTGTTGAAATCCATATCGAGCAGCCTTATTCTATTGAGGAGCTATCAAAACTGGTAGGGATCAACCGCACTAAACTGCAGAAAGACTTCAAGGCTGTTCATGGCAAAACCATATTTGGTTACCTAGCTGATTTACGTATGGAAAAGGCACAAGAATTACTACGCACCCAAAAAGCTATGAAAATAGCTGAAATTGCACAGAAAGTCGGTTATAAAAACGCAAATCATTTCTCGGCTGCTTACAAACAGAAATTTGGAACCATCCCTCGTTTCTTTAGAGGTTGATGATTGATCGAAAGGTATCTGCCAGACATCTGAAGCATTATTCCGACCGCAGCGAATTTACGGGATTCATAGATGCAGCCTTAATGGACTGCAGGCTAAGCACAAAAAATGCCAGGGCTAAAGTGATTATCCCAACCATCAAGAAGGGCCAAATATGGATAGCCGTTCGGTAAGCAAAGTCATTCAACCAATCGTTCATCAAATACCAGGCAATCGGCGTCGCCACTATTAAAGCGATTAAAATTAAGCGCAAGAAATCGGTGGACAGTAAACGGACGATCTCTACCATTGATGCACCCAGCACTTTGCGAATACCTATCTCTTTTATGCGCTTTGAGATAGTGTACGAGACCAACCCAAACACACCCATGCAAGCAATGAACAAAGTGATACCAGAAAATATACCCACTACTTTACCAAATTGTAAGTCGGCAGCATACTGTTGATCAAATAAGGCATCCAAGAAGTTGTATTGAAAAGCGTAACCCGGAAATTGCTCTTTCCACAGCTGTTCAATCGTATGGATAGTTTTACCGATATCTTTTGTCTGTAATTTAATGGAATAGAAATTACCTCCATTGCTATACCAATGGATCATTGGTAAAGTAGCTTGCTTAAGAGACAATTGGTGAAAGTCTTTCATTACTCCTACGATTGTTGCATAAGGCATGCCCCATGTAATACGCTGTTCTACTGCATCCGCCGAATTCTTAAAGCCCAACAAATGAGCGGCAGACTCGTTAATAATAACTAAGCCAGCATTCTTTCCTTGATCAAAATTTCTTCCCGCAAGTAAGTGCATGCCATTCACCCCAATAAAATCCTCATCAATACCATACAGGGAATAATTATGCCCACGCCCGTCCTTGGAGCCGTATATGGAAATGCCATTAGCGGTACTAAGTTCATATGCGTCTCCTCCCGGCACAGCATCCGATATTGACACCTCTTTAACCTGCCCCAGCTGCATTAATCGTTGTTTAAAGGACTGATTCAATTGGTCTGCAACCGAATCGGCGAGATTATTCGGACCATTCACCACCAACACCTGCGTTGGGTTGAGACCGAGATCTTGCCGATGCATGAAGTTTAACTGTTGATACACAATAAAAGTAGCCGACAGTACTATAATCGCTATACCAAATTGCCCAACCACCAATATCCGTCGTAGCAAATTTCCAGCCTTACCACCAGTAAATGTACGGCCAACCACCTTAATGGGCTTAATGGCAGAAAGACTGAATGCCGGATAAACACCTGAAATCACAATATTGAAAAGTAATAATGCTACACACAATTCCCAAAATGCGGGAGTATTGAACCAATTGATTTCCCTCGGCTTTTCCACGAGTTGCCGATAAAAAGGTAAGGCCACACGGGCGGTAGCTATCGCCAGCAATAAAGCTACTAAATTAGTCAAGAGCGTTTCTGATAATAATTGCCGGATTAACCTAGAGCGGGAAGATCCGAGCAATTTTCGCATACCAACCTCCTTGATTCGTTCCGCTGCCCTGGCTGTTGTTAGGTTGATATAATTGACAGACCCAACCAGCAAAATCAAGCAGGCACTGATCAATAAAAAACGTACCGTATTGGCGTCACCATTCACTTCAGGTTCCCAACTTTTATGCGAATGGAGATGGATGGTTGATATAGGTTCGGCCTGGAATAAATTATTATCGCTTATCTTACCTTTTAGCGTTACACGAGAGAGATGATCCAACTTGGTATTAAAAGCTTTCAAACTAGCATGTGGTTCCAGCTCTACGTACAAATAGTTATTATTCCCATTCCAGCTGTCTGTCTCCCATCCCATGGCCTCCAAACTCGAAAAAGAGTACAACATATCCACCTTAAAATGCGTATTGGCTGGCGAGTCGCTCATTACGGCAATTACTGTATATAGATTTTCCTCTTGTGAGACCACCTTACCAATCGGATCCTGATTACCAAATATGCGTTTCGCTTGAGTCTCTGTTAGAACCACTTGAAAAGGCTTAGCGAAATTGCTGATATCTCCTTTAACTATTTTGTTGGGGAAAAAATGAAAAAATGAAGGATCTACAGCGTATGTACGTGTAACATGGAAGATCTGGTTATTTACTTTAATATCGTTATCATCTTCCATCATTTCAGCTCGCACATAATCACGCACTTCCGGAATCTCCTGTTTAACCAATGGCCCCAGGGGTCGGTGCGTCTCACAATCGGTTAGCTGATATTCCGAACCATTATAATAATCATAGGTTATTCGGTAAATATTTTTAGCAAGGGGATTAAAATCTTCATAGCTATTTTCAAAACGTACGTAGCTTATCATTAAAAGAAATACCGCAGTAGAAAGTGCGAGCCCAGCGATATTAAGTATCGTATAAGAACGATCTTTCCAGAGGTTACGCCAAGTAGATTTAAAATAGTTGGTTAACATATCATCAATATTGTTCAACACAGATAGGCGCAAATTAGTTGCCAAACGTTATTGTTGATTCTCATCACTCCCAAGGCAACGTACTTCTTGGCAACTGTCCGATAGTGAACAGTACCTGTTCACTATCGGACAATGCGTTAGCCCAATTAAACAGCTGATCAGATACTATCTCGACTTAATTTCCTTCCGCATAAATGTATAGTACGATAATGCAAAACATAATACTGTCGCTGCTATCAATCCCGTTAACTGCGGCCAAACAATAATCAAGCTTTCCCTTAGGGGTAACGGGCTAGGTATAGCACCATATACCTGTTCCATCGTTAAAGGCCCCAAACTTCTTACAGAAGGCATTAATAAAGTTGTGGTAGCGTCGCTATACAATTGGCTAGGTACGATGCTCAATAAACCCATAATGAATTTTTGATAACTCATCATTTGGTACGGATTTCCAGTATCCGCCGGCATCATGGCTTTGGCTACCACACTAATAATGATCTGGTAAAAAACAGTAAAGAATAGCCATACGGCTATTGCCGTTAACGCAGAAGTGGCGGCTTGTTGAAATTTAACTGAAAACAGGATAGATAAATTCAACCAAAAAGCCACGTACAAGATGCTAAGCACAATAAAAAATATTATCCTCATAAACTCCTGTGCTGACGGCGGAATTCCGATAATAATCAATCCTAAACCCATCACTAAGAAACCCAGCGCAAAAAATAAGGTACTGATAACCAGTAGCGCCCCAGTAAACTTGGCATTCAGGAGATAATCCCGATGGATAGGCTGTGCCATAACACGGCTTAGTGTGCCCGCATTCTGTTCCGAATTAATGGCATCAAAACCAAGACTAATACCCAATAATGGGCCTAAAAAACCAATAAACACATGAAATGGCGGTAAAGATCCGTCCGAAAGCGTAAATAATTTTAAAAACAAAAACCCACCATCGGGATCATCTGGTTTTGCTACAGCCTTAGTGATATTACTGATAGAGGTATATAATGACCCAACACAGGTTAAGAGAATAAGGAGCAACAAAATAATAAAGCGCCAGCTTCTGATATGATCTGCGATCTCCTTACCTACCAGCACCCAAAATGGATGGAGCGACCGCTCTTCTTTGTGTTTTGTTAACCGCATTAACTTAAGCAATCTGTTCATATACCTGTTCTCCTTCAAAATAACGTTGATAAATGTCATCTAATCCGTATTCTTTTTTTGATAGATAGGTTAAATCAACCTTTGCTTTAACAATCGTTCGGGCGATAAGCGCTGTGATATCCGCAGCACAGCCCAGACGGAATCTTCCTCCTGCTATCTGTACTGAAGAAACGCCTGCTATTCCCTCCAGCGTTTGTTGTAGCTGCTGCTTTTGCGCCTCTGCAAGATCAGGCTGTGCAAAATCCACTCCGACTTCAATTATAAAGGCATCGCCAGTAAAGAGCTGTTTAGCCAAAGTGGGTATATCGCCATTAGCTAACAACTGGCCGCCCACAAAGATGCCTACCCGATCACAAACCTGCTGTACCTGATGCAAATGATGGGACGAAAGTAATACTGTTAAGCCTTCTTCGCGACTTAGCTGAACAATAAGGTGAAGAAATTCCCTTACGCCGCTAGGATCTATCCCCAAAGTGGGCTCGTCCAGAATAATGACTTCCGGCTTTTTTATTAATACATCTGCCAGACCCAAACGTTGCCGCATTCCACGGGAATAAGCACCTGCTTTTTTATTGGCCGCATCCGCCAAACCTACACGTGCCAATAATTCGGTTGCCCGTGCGTGAGCTTCAGCGTCTGTCGCCCGGTTTAAACGGGCAATAAACAGCAGATTCTCTAATCCTGTGCGATTATCATAAAATCCTACATTATCCGGAAGATAACCTACCCTCCTTTTCACTTCAATCGGATTTACTGTAGAGTCGATACCGCAAACCTTTACGGTGCCTGCACTTGGCTCCGTAAGTCCCAACATCATTCGGATGGTAGTCGATTTCCCTGCACCATTTGGACCTAACAAGCCATAAATTTCACCTTTATTGATTGTTAGGTCAAGATTATTAACCGCCGTTAAGGTACCGTATTGTTTAGTTAAACCTTCGAGTTCAATAATATGTTGGCTCACCATTACCTCCTTCCGTACTTGCGGATTAAGTAGTATACACCTCCCAGTGCTCCCAGAATGATTAAAATGCCTAGCCAGCCGCGTAGCAATGAGGTTTCTACCGACACCCTAAAAGACGCTTTTGACGAAAGCTCTGGAGTTTTTGCTTCCAAATTCGTTACATAATCTCCTGCTATCGCTTTTCTATCGGCCTTAATCGTTGCAAATACGTCTGCCGTTGCACCAGATTTTAATTGCGGAATTTTCGCTGGTTCAAACTCCACATCCCAATTAGCCGGAGCTGTAAACTTCATCTCAATGTTTTTCAATTCGCCAGAACCCGTATTTTTCACGGCTAGCTGGATACGCTTGCTGTCGCCAGCAGTAACACTGGTACTTAACAAACCTGAAGGTGTAGTCAGTTCCATTTTGTATGAGCCTGTGATCACAGCCTCAAAGGTTAAGGTTGCAGAAGTATTTGCCGTACCAGCCAAAACCGGTATTTTGTAGGTTCCGGCCTCAATTTCATCTGGTGGGTCCAGCTGAACGGTAATATCTTGGGTATGGTTGGCTTCTACATCAACAGAAGAAACCTGCTTACCATTTGCCATGAAAGAGATATTCCATCCCGGCGGTGTTTGCGCTCGAAAAGCGTACACCTGATGATCTGCTGTGCCATTCCTTAACGTGGCATTATAGGTAAACGTGGCCGTGGCCGCTCCTTCCATATTGGTCTGTGTAGAAGAAAATTCGGTGGTGTATGTTCCCTGTTCAGAAACAACAACGGTTAAGGGTAATGCACTGTGCCCTCGGGCCAACACCTGAAATCGGTAAATACCTTTATTCACTTTCAGTGGCACATTTACCTTGAGCGTGAAATTCTTCTTTTCTTTGGGCAATACTGAGAGTTGTTCTACCGTCCAATTGCCCGATTTCATTTCATAAGTCCACCCCTTGGGCAAGCCAAGCACTACAATATCGCTTGTACCTGTACTTCCACTGTTGTTGATCGCATCGATGGCATAATCGATGGATTCCCCGGGCGGGACCGAAATTTTCGTATAAGGAGTATACAGTGAGATGGATTGAGCTTTACAAGCTCCATAAAAACCAATGGGAAATAGACCCAATAGACATGATAGAACAAATAGTGACTTACTTAGTCGTTTTGCACTCGCTAACATAAAAATTAAATTTAAATTTCAGATACTAACAGTACAGAGGTTAGACTTTCCAAATCACTTTTTGCAGGTAGGCTAAAGCTTATCTGTTCGAAATGAACCTGTTTGGAAAGCGGGAGCTAATTTATTAAAAAGAATATTTTTTCATAAAATACAACAAAATTGTTATAATTTTCGCTGTTATTTTGTCGCAACACACCTTTGGTGGTATTAATGTGATGCAGGAGTTTCCAATATACACTGCACAATGGGCTGATCAGCTCCTACCCAATTAAGCGTTTTAAGGTGGTTTTTAGGTAACCATAGGGCATCAATATGTTCCGTCAACGCAAGCTTTCGGGTAGCCGCATGACAATAAAAGGCTGTAAGCGTAATCATAAAGTCGGGATATTGATGGTTAACAACAGCTATTTTATGACTGATAGAGATAGCTAGTTGCAATTCTTCTTCTATTTCGCGAAGAAGGGCGTCTGCCTCACTTTCTCCCGGTTCTACTTTCCCTCCGGGAAATTCGAATTTATAGCGGAGATAAGCGTAAGGGTTCTCCCCTTTTTGTACACATAAAATTTCGTTATGGTGTTCTATAACCGCGGCTACAACCTTATAGTGTTTCATCAAATGTGTTATTCTTTACTAATTAGTATCAAGACCTTTCTAAAGTTGTGAGTTATGCGTTGTAAGTTGTGGGTGCGCACTGGCCTTATGCTCATTTTATTGGCTAATCGGCTAATTTACCTTTTCTCTATTCATCTACTATTTCACTACTCAACTACTTCACAACTACACAACCACCTACTCCAATACCGCAGCCCATCCACCATTTCTTACCATTCTGACCTGCAACTGATCATTTTTCTTTACCGAAGATTCTTTTTTTCGATAATCCATGGCCTGCCGCCCCGCATTGATACCATCTTCGAAAGCGGTCATATGATACGTTTTTCCTCCCTGAAGGAAATCCAAGTTAATGTTTATTTCTCTTAACTGCTCTTTATTATTGGTCATTCCGCCAATAAACCATCTATCACCTTTGCGTTTAGCCACCACCAAGACCTCACCTGCTTCGGCTACCAAGGCTTTGGTTTCATCCCACGTGGTAGGTACCTGCGTGATGAATTGGGTACAATCTTCGTTTCGGTAATAAAGGGTTGGATTATCAGCCAGCATTTGGATACCGCTTTCAAACACCACATATAAAGCCAACTGATAGGCCCTGGTACCAATACTGGCCGCATTTGGTCTGGCGGCACTATAAACCTCCGGCTGCATACTGATCATGGCACCGGGTGTATAATCCATAGGTCCTACAGCATTACGCATAAAGGGCAGATAGATGCTATTATCTGGGTAACATCCGCCCATCTGTTCCATACCCCTAACCCCTTCATATGAAAGTACATTGGGATATCGATATTCGAGACCAGCCGGCTTAAATGCACCATGAAAATCTACAAAAAGATGATGCTTTGCTGCCTCTTTAGCTACTCGTTCGTAATAATTAACCATCCATTGGTCGCTACGGTCCATAAAGTCGATCTTCACCCCTTTTACGCCCCATTCTTGAAAGGTTTTAAACAAGTCAAAGTGATTTTCAACGGTTAGCCAGGTGAGCCATAATACCACACCTACATTTTTTTCTTTACCATAGCGTATCAGTTCATGCAGATCGACTTTCGGATTCGGAGTGAAAGGATCGCTTGTGCTTTTTGCCCAACCTTCATCCATTAAGATATACGGTATTCCAAATTTAGCCGCAAAATCAATATAATATTTATAGGTTTCCAGGTTATACCCTGATACGAAGTTTACATCTGGTCCATAGGGCGAAGCATCATTCCACCATTCCCAGCTTACTTGCCCCGGCTTAATCCATGATGGATCGGATAATTCGCTTGGTGAAGCCAATTTTAAGGTCATGGTGTTTTCTATCAGCTGCCTATCATCTTTGGTAATCACAAAATAACGCCAAGGGTAAGTCCGCTGACCAGCAGTTTTAGCTATGTAATCTGCTTCTTTTAGGATTTTTAAACTACGATCGCCATCCTCCCCAAACTTTAAAGGTACTTTAGGAAAGGTGGCTTCCATGCCATTATTCCCAGTCCCTTTAAGAAACATGCAGGGATAATCATTTAAATCAGCTTCACTGATCAGTATTTTATATTGTTTTTTCGTGTCAATCAGTACAGGCAGAGTAGCCATCTTATCCGAAGGCTTCCAATCTTGGGTAGCGATATGGGTATAGCGCTCTTCGTAGGAAGTTTTAAAGCCGTCGGGCTGCTGCATATGTACTAGATAGTCGGCGGGAAAATTAATTCCAAAATCTTCAGATGACACGTCAATATCGCCTTTCTTATCGGTTATAAAACGATAAGCCACGCCATCATCAAAAGCCCTAAATTCTACGGTATAATCGTCTTTAAAATTCAAGATAAGTTGGTTATAGGTGCTTTTGACCGTAGCATACTTCAGTGGAATGGTGGGCACAATGGTATTAGATACTGCTTTTTGCTTTTTATTTTTCAGCTTGGGGTTTTCTCCAAGGGATGTACTATGGAGATTAAGCCGCAAATAATTATCGGTTAACAATACCTCATTGTCGTAGGCAATGGTATAATAAATTTTATCGGTTAATTTAAAAGAAACAGCAATAGCTCCATTGGGTGATTTCAGCTGTATACTTTGGGCTTGTGCAGTAATAATAACTAGAAAAAACAATAGTCCAAATAGACTGGCTTTTTTTTTCAAAAATTTTGGTTTCATTATGAAGGTTTTATGCACCTCTGAACCTCAGCACTTAATTGCTTTGGATTGTGGCTTTGTAAATTTTAATATACCTTATGCTAAACCATTTCAGCATAACCAAAGTTATAAATAAGTTCTAAACTTTATAAACTTAATTTTACTTTTGACTTTTTTCCTGCCGTATTGTTTTTCTTACTATTGCTAACAAAGAATATTAGCCAAAACAAAATTTATTATATTGTGCGGGAGGATTTAATGCGTACAAACGAAGCTTAAAAAGCAACATGCAAGAAACCAACTATAACAAAATAGCGCGATTACGAAAACGTATCGACTGGTTATTACTGTATATAAGTTTATTTTGCGCTATAGCCATACTGGCGCATACGGGATATCAAGAGCATTTTTATCTGGACAGTTGGTTTAACCAAGGCATTATCATTTTATTTTATGGTATTGCCTGTATTCTACTCATAAGAGTTCTCAGTACGCAGTGGATAAAAAAGAAGCCTATAAAATCGCGCTATGCTGAATTGGCATTAGCCTTATATTTTTTTCTAATAATTTTAGACAGAAATTTCCATCTCCTTTTTCCTTATAATGATCCTGCTTGGGTGTACCTTGGTTTTTTTGCAATCTTTATTGTAGAGCTATCAAAAAACGTACTTTTCTTTGATCGGTTTTATTTTAATCCGACGCTACTTTTCATTATGAGCTTTTTATTCATGATTTTCATTGGTACCATTTTACTCTTGTTGCCCAAGGTTATGGAAGGCCCTCCCTTGAACTTTGTGGATGCACTTTTCATGTCTACAAGTGCTGTATGTATCACCGGTTTAACCGTGATAGATGTATCAACAGATTTAACACCATTTGGCCAAACAGTATTGATCGTTTTGGTACAACTTGGCGGTTTAGGTATGATGACCTTTACAGGTTTTTTCGGTTACTTCTTTTCCGGTAGTCTATCGTATAAAAACCAGATTATGTATACCGAGCTTTTGGGCGAAAGAAAGTTAAACTCCGTCATCGGTACCTTATTAAAAATTATTTTCATTACGCTATTCTTCGAGGCCATCGGGGCATTGCTTATTTATGGCAATATAGGTAATTTACTATTCAAAGATAATGGCGAGCGGGCATTTTTTGCCGTTTTTCATGCTATTTCTGCCTTTTGTAACGCGGGGTTCTCTAACATGGCCGACGGACTTAATCATCCCAGCCTACGCTTTAATCAAGGTTTACATTTTATTCTGGCCTTACTCTTTATTTTAGGAGGCTTAGGTTTTACCATTGTGTTAAATGTTTATACTTTTGTGAAGCGCTGGATAAAGAATTTTTACCATAAACTAATAAATGGCCGGCCTTTTAAATATAAGGTCTGGATAATCAATTTCAATTCCAGGTTAATAGGTTATACAACCTTATTTTTGCTTATAATTGGCACCCTAAGCTTATTTATTTTTGAGTATCATCACACTTTAACGATGTACAACAGCTTTTGGGAAAAATTAATGGGTGCTTTTTTCTTGGGTGCTACCCCACGGTCGGCAGGACTGAGCAACATAGACCTTAACCATCTCGGTCTTCCAAGTATTTTTATCATTTTATGGCTGATGTGGATTGGGGCATCTCCAGGTTCTACCGGTGGCGGAATCAAAACGACTACTTTTGCAGTAGCTACGCTCAATTTATTTAGTTTAGCCAAAGGAAAAGAACGTATTGAAATTTTCCGGCGGAGCATCTCACGCGATTCAATGAGAAGGGCCTTTGCAGTCATTGCTTTATCGCTTATTGGTTTAGGCCTTTGCATTTTTGGATTAACTATTACGGATGGCGACAAAAATCCGATTTCCCTCGTCTTCGAGAGTTTCTCAGCTTATAACACTGTAGGTTTAAGTATGGGTATTACCAGCGCACTTAGTCGTGGTGGAAAAATCATTCTCATCTTAGCGATGTTTGTGGGACGTGTAGGAGCACTTACCATGCTGTTAGCTTTCATTGAAAAAAAACCGCTGGAAGTTTATCGTTATCCCGACGAAAAAATATTGTTTTAATAAAAAAAGCTACTCATGAAATACATTATTTTTGGATTAGGAAATTTTGGAAGCTCTCTGGCAACACAGCTAACAACATTAGGCCATGAAGTTATTGGAGTTGATAAAAGTATGGCTAAAGTAGAAAAACTACGAGAGCGGATTACCCATACAGTTTGTATGGATTGTACCGACCGTGATGCTGTAAGTGCTTTACCTTTGAAAGATAGCCACGCAGTTATTGTGGCTATAGGCGAAGACGAAGCCTCTTCTCTTTTGTCAACAGCATTATTGAAACAATTAAAGGTAAAACGGATTATTGCTAGAATTATGTCTGATCTGCAACAAGCGGTATTAGAAGCGATGGATATTGACGAATATATTATGCCCGAGGTTGAATCGGCAGAACGACTAGCTATGCGTCTAAATAATAGTGAAATTATTGAGTTTTTCAAGATCTCAGAGAAGCATAGCATTGTAGAAGCTGTTGTTCCCGAACGTTATGTTGGAAAAACGCTTGGCGAAGCCAATATTACCAATGAATATAAAGTGCTTGTTTTAACTACCTTGAAGCCTCCAATTAAAAATGATGAGCAAGTTGCAAAAAAAACAGCAATAGCTGAAATAGCACAATCATCTACCTTACTGCAAAAAGATGATATTTTAGTTCTCTTTGGCGAACTGAACGACATTAACCGATTGATTGAATAGTCCGTTAAGCTTTTTTAACCGCCTTTCTTACTTCTGGAGCAACCTTTGACCATTCGACAATAAATCCACCGTGGCAAAGTTTTGATAAACCTTTACCGGATCTGCAGAGCTTAATACGGTAACGGCACTGGGAAGTTTAATATTTCTGGTGACCGATGCTGCGGCGGCTAAGACAACCTCCGGACTGGAGACCGCATAATCGCTCCGATGATGTTCACCTATTCCGAAAACATCTAAACCTACTTCATCAGCCAACTTAATTTCTTCGATTAATTCGTGGAGCCGTTCTTGTGTAGACTTATATTTTCCAGTTGTTGCGTCAATCGGAAGATCCGCAAACATGCTATTCCTAATTCCATTAAAAGATTTTTACATTATACGTTACAACAACTAACTATAGTAAAATGTTCTGCCTGATCATGAAGCAAAACCATGTTATCATGCGGTTTGTACAGCGTGACGCTTTCTATTCAATCTCAAGACCCAGTACATAACAAAAAAGGACAATATTACCAGTACCAAGTAACTATCGGCAAGATTGCCGGCATCTTTAGCGGGAAAGAAATAAATCAAGATATAACTTAGAAAAGAAACAATAATATAAGAAACACCCCCCGTTAAACCACCCGCAATACCTGCGTTCTTTGGAAATTTCCCCAAACAATAGGTGAAATAATTATTATACGTAAAACCTGCACCTACATGAACCATAAAAGCGAAGAATAATAAGGTTATCATGTGATCAATCCATAAAAGACTGAATAACATCGCCATAGCGAAGAAGAATTGTACGCTAATATTAATATTCATTTTTTTAACAAACGGCTTTTCAATAGTGGCTTTCCCTATGAAGCCCCCTACCATCCAAGCCAAGCCCAATAAGAGTGAGCTGTACCCTGCAACTATAGGCGATAGCTGAAAATGATGCTCAATAATGAAAGGCCCAGTCATATTATAAACCATGATCATGCAATAAGCAAGTCCTAACATAAGGAGCCCTAAAGAAAAACTGGCCGTACGGATCATTTCATAATAAATAGACACTATTTTTCGTAAGCGAAAACTGGTAACATGTTTTAAGCTCTCACCGCTGAAAATAAGTTCCAATATCAGCAGTATGCCGGTAAACAGGGCCAGAAAGTAAAAATTAGACTCCCACCCAAAATGTACCTGCAAATAGCCCCCAACAAAAGGGGCGATAATTGGGCCGCTTGACCAAATGATCGTAAACAGGCTTAGGTAATGCCTCAACTTTTGCCCGGTGTAGAGATCAACAAAAAATGCTCTTTTCGCTACTACTATTGCGGCCACGGCTAAGCCATGAATAATACGCATAGCGTAAATAACTATTATATTATGTGTATTGGCAACAATGATACAGGAAATACCAAAAATTGCCAGCGCCGTTAAACAAATTTTATAGCGTCCAAAACTATCTAACACACTACCGACAAAAAGTTGTCCGACACCATAACTAATCAGAAAGATACTCAAGGTAAGCTGTGCCTCTACACTGCTTATAGTTAGCTTCGCTGCCATACTTGGCAAAGAGGGAATATAAATATCAGTTGCGAAGCCCGAAAGCGGAATTAAGGCAAAGGCTAAAAGGGTTGCTATGCCTAGATTTTGATCCTTTATCTTTTTTGTTTGTAGTATACCTGGCTCCATGTTCTTTAAAATTAATAGGGGGATAAGGGCGCCAAAAGTAAAGTTTAAATTCAAATAAACCAGGCTTATATTTATCCCCCCGGTTTATTTGACACCTGTTAAACATTCACCTGAAAATGCTATGACGATAGCTTGCTTGTGCTTATGGAAAAGGCAGGCTTAAAAATTAAGCAAAGAGCCCGCTTCTATTTCTACGGGCTCCTGGTTCGGTTTAAATATTCTGGAGGGTCTACTGCCCTCCATTGAGATGACATCACCGTTTACTGCAATCCAGCTCCCCTCGCGCAATCCTACCACAGGTATATCGTTGAATACGTGAAACTCACGGATTCTTGTTTCCCGCGTTTCGCCATTGTGTTTTAGGTCAGGGTTTGGATCCAAATAATGTGCATTGATATTAAAGGGCACTAAGCCCGTCGTCTCAAAACTCGGTGGGTATACAATAGGCATATCGTTGGTGGTTTGCATATTTACCCCTCCAATATTGCTGCCTGCGCTAGTACCTAAGTATGGCGTACCTGCTCCAACAACTTCCTTTAGCACGGTCATCAGCTTCAGCTCATGCAAGAGCTTTACCAATAAAAAAGTATTTCCACCTCCAGTAAAAACTCCTTCTGCTTGTTGAAGGGCTTGGGCTGGGTTTGAAAACTCATGCAGTCCTCTCACTCCAATATGAAGTCCATCAAAAAATTGCACTACATTCTGGGTATAGGCATCATGGCTAATCCCTCCTGGCCGCGCATAAGGAATAAAAACAATTTCCTTGGCTTGTTGAAACAAATCGGCAATAGTCTCTTTTAAATAAGCCAAGTACGCTTCGCCAAACAAAGTAGAAGTACTGGCTAAAATTATTTTCCTCATCGAAATGGTATATTATTTCAAGCGCTAAATTGGTAATATCTTAACGATTTAACAAATAATCTTGGACTACAGCACTTGTAGGTGAAAAATCACAGCTTTGTTTCTGCTATTCTTATCGTCGTCCCTTCACTATGCGCACTCATCTCCGGTGCATACATACTTTGTATGGTACTGATACCGTTGGCAAATACGCCCGCATTATTGGCCCGTACATCATATTCAAACACATAAGTTCCTTTATGCAAATTATCAATAAAAAAGTTGGTAGTCGCATCCCGAGTGCTTTCGTAATAGCCTAAACCATCCTGCCATTTATAGCTAGACAATACGTTAACCGGTTCAAAACCACTGGCCCGCATATCTTTCAGCTGGATGAAAGATAAATCCCGATCAGCACGCAGTATTAAGCGAACGGTTACTAGATCACCTACCTTAATAGGCGTCTGTGCATTAATTGCCTTTAACACCGGACCATTGGCTGTATTCTGTTTCAGATAGAGTGTTTTTTCCAACTGTACCCCGGTTGCTGCAGCTTTTACGTCGGCCAATTTTTCAAAATGCTGCCAATACAAAGCTCCCCAAACCGGGCCAGCGCTTGTTTTACTAACGGTTACCTGTGCCATGGCCGGTTTAATGGCCGATGCTTGCCAGGAAGTTTTTACATAGCCCGTAGCTGCCGTAGCATCTTGGAGATTAATCTGTTCCTGACCTACCTTTACCGTTACGCCCCCTTCTGCGGCGAGCCAATTTTTCCCAGTAAACAGCAGTGCGTAAATTGCCTCTGTAGTGGCTTTGGTACTGGTCCAATGGTTGCTTTGCTTATTTTTTATTAGCCATATTTTCATTTGCTCTACACTTTCTTCATCATCTATTTCATTAAAAGCTTCTACTAATGCCGCTTGCGTTTCAATGGGACTTTGCCACCAATTCCAGCCGCTTTCGTTGGCCTTCCAATACATCCCCTTTTCTTCATCATTTACCGCATAGTCCTTTAAGGATTCCAAGATTTTATTTGCTTTTTCTTTTTCGCCAAATCGGTTAAATGCCATGGCAAGCATAGCTTTTCCTTGTAAATTATCAGCAAATTCTCGGTCGGCAATTTTCCCTAATGCAGCTAACGCCTTTTGCAGGATTTCTTTTCTTAATGGGAATTTATCCAAAAAATAACTCCGTGCATATAAATAATGGACTAAGGTATAGCTTGACCACGGCGTGTCCTTTGGCAGCTCATTAAAATTCTTTTCAGCTTCTTGGTCTAAATAGTTTATTGCTTTTTGCACTACACTTCGATAACCGCTATCAGCTATACCGGCAAAATCAACCGATAAGCGCTGGAGATGACCAAATCCTGCTACCAAGTGTATGGTTATGACTTCGCTCGCGTTTCCACCTTCAAACCAGGGGAAGGCACCCGATGGCAACTGACGGGCGGCAAATTTCTGATAAGTAGTTTGCCATTCGTTACGCAGGTTATTCAAATCGAACAATAGCGCGAGTCGTTTCATCCGGGTTTCTTCATCTTCTGCCTCACGTACCCACGGCGTTTCTTCCAGTAAAATTGACGTTAACTCCTGGTTAGTTGCGAGTTTAGACTGCAACATTCCCTTTTTATTCCATTCATCAAAAATCACTTTGATATTAGGGGAGAAATCAATTATTTTTTTGGCAACCAGCGTGCTGTAAAGTTTGGCAAACAATTGTTCCGAACACTCGTAGGGATACTCTTGCAAATAAGGCAAGGCCTGGATGGCATACCAGATCGGATTGGTGGTAAGCTCCAGTGTTAAGTTCTGATGTTGCGTATAGGCTGACGCATTTTCTAAAGCAGATAGCGTAAAATGTTTCGTTTGTCCTTCTTTTGCATAGAACGGCAAGGTCTCGGTCACCAGCATCCGCTTAGGTAATATAGGGAGGGCGGCTTCTTCGCCATCGCTAAAATTACCTGCTGCCGCAACGACACGGTATACCACTGCCTGTTGCGCGGCCGGGATTTTTAGGTGCCAGGCGAGTTGTTTGTTCTCCCCCTTTTTTGCCTCAAAGGCTTTCGTACTTCCGGTAAGACTAAATAACGAATCGAGTGGCTGCATGGTATAGGCATCCAATAACATCAATTTGGCCGAGCCATTCAATACCTGATCAGATAGGTTGACAATTTTTGCACTTAACACCAGCTCATCACCTTCGCGTAAAAAGCGTGGTGCATTGGGCACAACCATCAAATCTTTGCTCGTTCTTACCGTCTTTTCCAGATAACCTGTTTCCAAGCCCGGCGTATGTGCAAAAGCCATAAATTTCCATTGGGTGAGGCTTTCTGGCGCCGTGAAACGGATTTTTATATTACCCGCTGCATCGGTATGCAAATCCGGATAAAAGAAAGCCGTTTCTTTTAAGTTGGTGCGTGCTTTTACCTGCAGCAAAGCAGCTTCATTGGCTGCTGCTTTCGTAGTAACCACAACTACCCCATTAGCCCCCTGCGCGCCATAAAGCGCTGTTGCTTCTGCGCCCTTTAATATCTGCATGCTAGCAATGTCATGCGGGTCCAGGGAACCAATGTCCTGCTGGATTTCACCGTCAACAACATATAAAGGTTGATTATTTGGTGAAGGAGCTGCTGCACCCCTAATCTGAACACCAGCAACTGCGCCGGTTAATTCCCGTTTAACCGATTTGCCGTACCCCACTACCACTACTTCCTGAAGATTGGCATCGCCCATCCTATCGTAAAGCATCTCAGAGGGAGCATAGGATCTAGCATCATATTCATTTTTACCTTTTAGACGTTCCACATATTGCTGTTGCTTCCAAGTTATGTTCATAAAGCTAAAACCAAAATCCTGCAAATCCTCGTACCTTATACCTGGCACATAGGCGTAAACACGCTCGTAAGGAACCATTTCTCCATAACTGGGCTTAAACGCATCCGATATATTCCAATTTGTTAGCTTGGCATAGCTATATTGAATATTTTCTGGAAAATGAAAGCTATTTGGTGCAAATTGATCAAGCGAGCTATCGTACATGCCTGCCATCAATTCTGACGACACCTGGTCTTTATCCGGCCCTTTGATGTTCAACTCCCAACTTTCTTCCTGCCCAGGCTGTAATTTATCTCTAAATGTGCTGGTAGTAATGGTTAAATCTTTTTGCGTTTGTAAAATGATTATGGGCAAGGTTCCGGTTTGTGCTGCATTATAATGCCCCAGATAATAATGTACGTATAAACTACCAACGTTTACGTCTTTATCGACCGTAAATACCAGCTTTTTGCGGTTATTGTTTAAGGACAACTGTTCTTGCTTGATGATTTTACCATCCTGTTCTATCATTACCAATACCATAGCCTGCGGGATAGCGGATGAAAATGTAATTTCGGCCTGCTCGCCCGGTGCATAGGAGGCTTTACTGGCCGATACACTTAAAAACGTATAATCCACCGGTTTTTTAGCCTCCGGTCGATCAAGCTGTAACACTTGGGAAGTCCGCAAGGTATCCTCACCATCCAACACATAACCTTCCAGCAAATAGGTTCCCTCCGCCAGCTTACTTTTATTAGGAATGTGTACTGCCTTTTCCTGCGCCGAATCAAAATCCTTATCCACAACCACATTTCCCTTTAGCCAATTGGTTGTATTCCGTTCGTCGCCATAAGGTAAATGCGGGAAAGTGTTAACAAAGCTCAAACTATCCAATAGTTGATACTCCGTTTGGTCAAAAGGGAAATCGCGCAGCACCCGATTTGGAGCATTCAGTTTAGTTAACCGTATGTTACCCTTTGCCGGAATGGCTTGATTATTCAGGTTTGTAGTTTGGAAAGCAATGGAATCCAGCTCATCAGCATGGAGCTTTGTCGGCAAGGAAACGTTTAGCAGCACCGACTTGTCCCCTACAGCAATACTCTGCTGGCCCTCGTGGGTTTCGCCATTTACGTCGGTTACGCTTACGCTTACGGTATAATTATAAAATCGGAACTGTCCCTTCACTTTCTCTGCTGCCGGTTTTGCTACAAAAGGTATTTTGAAATGGCCTTCTATATCGGTATACGTATCGCCCACGGCCAGTTCTTCACTTGTGTATCGGTTATAATGACTGTTGCCTGACCATAAACGATAAGGAAAAACCGCATTACGCGTCACGCGATAAGTCACCTTGCCTTCGCTGATAGCTGCACCGGAAAAAGCCTGGACGTGCCCTTTCGCCACAATGGAATCACCTATTTTAAAAGTTTCTTTTACCGTATCCATCGCCACTTCAAAGCTTGGCCGCTTATATTCCTCCACCCTAAACTTCTGTTCTTCATCGCAATCTTCTTCTTCCAGATAATATTCGCCGGTTGCCTTTCCTATCGGTAACACAAAACTGCCGAAGATCGAGCCATAAGTATTGCTAGTGAGCTTCACCATTGCCACCTCATCATTATTGGGATCAACTAGATTAACCTTAGCTTGGTAATTGCTTAATACCCTGCGTTTTCCTTTTACAGCCTGATATACAATTCCTTTGAAATAAACGGTTTGCCCCGGCCGGTAAATTGCCCGATCGGTAAAGAATCGAATTTTTGTCTCCGGCTCATCATTCGCTTCATCTGCATCATCATTATCGGCTAGCCTAAAATATCCATTGCTATCAAATAGTACCTCGTCATCCCCGATCTGATAAATCAAGTGGCGGTACCTATTCACTTTCAACTCCTTAGCAATAGGCAAAATTGCTCTACCATCCAGTCCAGTAGTTATGGCGGCCAACAAATTTAGGGTATCGTTATCCTCGTTGGGTTCATAAACCGCTATTTCTTTCTTGACTATAGGTTTGCCGTTTTCCCGATCGGTTAACAGCAGTTCGTCGCCGCGACTGACTAGGGCATGTGCACTTACATCGAGCTCCAAAAAAGTAACCGTACTGGTACTATCTACCTGAAAATTTTCCTTGTTGGCTATGACCAGCATATAAGACCCTTTAGGTAAGGCACTCAGTTTAGCTAAGGTGCTGTGCGATTGGTAGTCATCGAAGTGTTTTAAATCCAAGTTGTAGGTCTGCACTTGCTGATGTTGACTTAAGAATTGATCCACAACCTGCTGTTTATTTTCACTACGCCAGGTAAACGTTCCTTTTTTTAAATAATCCGCAATGGTATGCGGATAAGCCATTACCTTAACATAAACGCGGTCAATATTTTTATGGGCGATATACATCGGTATGTCCTGTTCCGGCACATTCACCTGTTCAACCTGTACCCGCAGCTCTGGTTGTACGATATTGTTCTTCATCTGCAGCAATTGTACAGCCGCATTTGTTTTCGAATAGCGTTGCACCTCTTCGCATAAGGTTAAAATAGCTTCGGTATATCCTTTACGTTTTTCCAGGTCCTCTTTCAACGCCGAAGACAGCAATCGCTGGTAATCGTTAGCCAGTTGCAGCAGCACTTCACCCGTATACCAAACCTTTGGATGCAATGCGGCCAATGCTTTTAATTGGGCAATCTGATCGGTAATACTATCCAAAGGTGGATTTTTTAACAATAACTCCTGCAAACGGTTATAGAGGTAAGCATTTTTATTTACGTCTGCCGTATGCAGACTAACCAGCTTCTGTAACAGTTGCCGTGCTTTTGCCTCTCCATCATTAATAGTATAATAACGGATGGCGCGATGGGCCAATAGATCAAATAAACTAGGTTGTAGTTCGCGATATTGGCTGGCTGTATCCAATAAAAATACCCAATCGGCAACGGGCGTTTGCTGTAAAGCTTTACCCGGACTTAGCGAAGCTTGGTATAGACCGGTAATTTCCTTTTTGAAAGTAGCGCCGCTCCAAGTAAGGAAGTCGTCCGTTTCCCGTACGCTATCGATATCCGTTCGGCGATCAATCTGATAGCGGTTGCTCTGCTCATATTCCTTTAACAGCTCAGCTGTTAAAGATTGTAAGATAGGCTTTTCTATCGGCCCTGCTTCAGCTACTTCTTTTCTAAAGCGGGCCAACAAAGTCGCCTTTTGCTGTGGATTATCTTCGGTAGTTATCTGTATTTTAGCTTGGTAAAGTAACGCTCTTATGCTTTGCTGCGGAAGGCGATCTTTCTTGGCCCGGATATAGATCTCATCCACCAGTGGTTGCACGCTTTTCAATAAGCCTTCTACTTCTTTGCTTTCTATCTCCTTCCATTTTTTTTGATAAGGATAAGATTGCGCCGCGCTTAGACTGTAGGCGAAAAGTAAAATGGGCAGCAACAAAAGCTTATTGTTTAACCACCAAAAGGTGTTGATATTCATAAAGGTTTATTAAATATATTTATCCTCTCTTTTGTTGAAGGATGAAAACGCACTTAAATATCCATAAAAAAATTTTACTTTGATAGTCGTTGAGTAGCGGAGTAGTAAATAGTGACAGTAGTATAGTAGTGATAGTAGTTAACTATTTAACGACTTAACTAATTACAATTCCACGATTCAACAACTTAACCACACTCTACGACTCCGCCCTCCTACGCTTTACCACGTCTTTATCATTTTCCAACTTGAGCTGAGGCTTGTAATCTCTAGCATGCAACAATACATACTTCATAACTTCTAAGCGTGCGGTCTCCTTATCATCGGTTACTATTTCAATCCAAGGGGAATTTTTTGTAGCAGTTTTCTGGAACATATCGTCAATATAACCGGAATAGTCATCCCATTTCTCTTGCGCTTTTGCATCTAAATCTCCAACTTTCCATTGCTTCATCGGATCTTTTTTTCGGTCGTCCAAACGGTCTTCCTGTTCTTTTTTTGAGATGGCCAAAAAGAATTTTATTAGAATAATGCCATCATCTATCAATAGCTGCTCCAACTGATCAACCTGCTTCATAAACTGTTGGTATTGCTCAACGGTACAAAAACCAAAAACGGGCTCTACCATAGCACGGTTATACCAACTACGGTCGAAAAAGACCATTTCTCCTTGCTTAGGCAATTGTTTGATATAGCGTTGAAAATACCATTGTGCCTGCTCTTCTTCATTGGGTTTAGGCAATGCCACAACACGATATTTTTTTGGATTGAGTTTGGCAATCATCCTGCTGATGGTGCCGCCTTTACCAGCAGCGTCCCTTCCTTCAAAGATCAGCAATAAACGTTTTTTATTGCTTGCAATGTGCTGTTGCAACTTCAATAGCTCAAATTGCAATGCATTGAGTTCCTTTTCGTAAGCGAGCTGCTTTTTAAATTTCTTTTCTTTAATAATGTTTTTTGAAACCAATAAATCAATGACTTCTTCGCTTCTATTGATTTTTTCGAGATCTTTTAGATTAAATTCAGGCATACGGAAATGGTATTTGGTAATTCTTAAATACTAGGTTAACAATTTAGCTGCTGCCAAAGTTTTTCTTCAATCTAAATCATTGCTTTATTACTCACTTTTTGCCATAATTACCTGTTTTCTGTCTGCACGATGTACAGCATCGTAAAATGCAGCGAGTTCTTCATAATCACTTGCGGGATATTCGCCATCAAATTGCTTAAAGGTTCGGTAGCAGTAAATTTTATTATTTTTTAACTCCATTTTAAAGTTATACGCACCAAATTTACTTTGGATATCGGCCTCATCGGGAATGGCTTCTAAGCGATAACCAGACGGAACATGAATTTGAATGGTATCTAGGTCTACATAGGGAAAATCCAATACAATTGGCGAAGTCCGGATTTCTTTCGATAGTCTTCCCTGCCGTTTGGAAAGAATATTTGGCGCTATCATTAACCTTTTACCAGTTGTATGGGCATAACCACTTGCCTCAACTTCAAGAGTTTCTTTTATAGAAGGCAACTTACTAATCTGCGGATCATAGCTAAATTTAACCACCTTGTAAGTAGCCAGGGGCAACGATTTATTGAGTCGTTCCTGAATTTTATCCGATGTGAGGTAATTAATCATATCATGCACATCGTCTTGTTGCAAGCCGCTATAGATGGTTTTAATTTGGGCTTTTAAATCGCCATTTTCATCTAGATCGGCTGTTATATACCGCAACTGTTTGTTTTCCTCCAAACCATACTTAGGTGTATGAACCAATTTGCCACCGTCTTCATTAACTAAAAGTGCATAACGATTTTCGGTAAAAGCACTCAAATAGCCCATGGGTAAGGTTTGACTGGTGCACTCTAACCATACCGTATCCTGTTTTAGAGGTACACAGAGAATGACATGATTAAACTGCTGGGATGGTAGATCGGTAATAATCCGGTGGTGGTTATTGCCAGCCCTTATCAGTGTATAATCTGAAGCAATGCCCACTTCATTCAGTAAACTACGCATATAATTTACCAGGGCCTTGCAATCTCCGTAGGCATTTTTAGCCACATAAGCGGCATCAAAAGGTTGCCAACCACCAAGTCCCAATTGTATGCTAATGTAACGCGTGTTTTTTTGCAAATAATTATAGAGTACTGCAATCTTATCATATTCGCTACTCAAACTTTTTGTTAAAGCCTGCACATCTTGTTTTACCTTAGATGGCAGTTCCTGCCTATCTTTAGTTAATGTATACACAAACTGTCCAAAACTTTTCCAAGTGGCCATATTGCCTTGATATCCTTCAATTTGAAAAACTTCCGGGCCGGTTAAAACAGTCGGCGTAAGCTCATCCACAGATTTACTAAGAGGTTCATATTTTATGGCTTTTAATTGCTTAATCTCCCAGCTTAATGATTCCGTTCCCTTGCCTGTTGTTTGTTGAGGTGCATTACCATAATTCAGTGCGCTATAGCGTACCTTTGTTCCAATAGGATAGGTAATCGTAAATGCACTTTGCTCCACCGCATACTTCTCTCCTGCTACAGGCTGCCAATCCTCAAAAAATAAGCTATTGTTATTTTCCTCTTCAGATTCATAAACAATGGTGTAAGGATAATCACGATGGTAAAGTTCATAGCGTTTTATCCGGTAATCATCCATTAGGTTGCTTCCCGAAACTGCACTCTCATCTTTCAAATCTTTCCATTTTATTTTCTGGATTTCCCTTCCCGACGCATCATATAAAGTCCCCGTAAAACTTTTTAGTGAAGAAAGTTTAGAATAGTATACGGCAAATCCACTATATACCGCGCCCTGCTCATTGAGTATAGTCAATGCGTACTGTTTCTTTAAAATCGTATGGCCAGAATTAATGATTACAAACTGAATCCTTTCCATGCGCTTCACAACATTTGCGCGATCTTTGAGTTCAGCTGGAATTTTATCTACGGCATAGCCCTGTGCCAGAACAGTTGTTACTGTTACTGCCAACAAAGATGCAGTTAATAGACGCTTAAACATGCCCGATTAGATTTTCTTTAAGACGATGGTTTCCTGTTGTTTTTTAACTACTAGATCAAAAAAAGACCTTAAGATGTTATATTCTTCCGGCTCGAATGTTGCCCGGTTAAAGATAAATCTCGATAATACCTCTACTTTGTCGTCGTGATTTTGGATTCGATACTGATATATACAAGACCGTTGTTCGTCAAGACTTATGGTAACCGATTTAGGCATTTCGTCTACGGTATATCCTTTGGGAACGGTTAAGCTGAATTGTAAGAGTTCATCAAATCCATAAGGCATTTCTATCGGATAACTTCGCGTCGTTGATGTAAATGGATTCTGCTTGGTCACCTCTGCCTGGAGAGGACAAATTAATAACAACTGGTCATCACTGTTATTTAAGGTATAATGGTAAGTAAGCGTTGGTTTTTTGTCTATGGTTTCGGCGTCCATCAAAGCGATACTATCGAGTGCCATCGCTGTTCCCAAATGCTGTTCTACATCTTTCTTTAGGCCTTCTAATCCATCATTTTTCAGCATCGTTCTCAACTTAATGCTCTCGTAATCTCCTGGAAACTTCCGGAAATCACCATGAATTTCTCCTTTTTCATTGGCTTGAAGGTTGATAGAAATCTGACTCGATTCTTTTAACGAATCAGCCAAGAGCAACATGGCGTTACCCGACTTATCAATGGATCGGGCAACGCCATTGTAACAATAGGGCATTAATTTTCCAAAGGGCAGTGATGGACGACTGGCATCCAATAAATAAGGTTGACCGTCTATTATGGCGCTTACTACAACATAGTTGTATTGGCTCATTAAGGGATAAAAAGCATGCGCTTTACCATGTTCTGTAGTGCTCAGAATAACCGGAGAGGCCTCTATTTTTAAATATTTCAACATGGCAGTAAGCAGCAGATTAACATCAGCAATTTTACCTCCTCGGGCTTTCACTACATTTTTAAGGCCGGTTTTGGAGAGAAAAACACCATTTGTCCCGTTACATTTATATTGGTCCCGGATATAGTAATAAACAGCTTTAGCATTATTTAATAGCGATGTATCTACCGCCTTCGCTTGCTTTACTTCATCCGCCAGCCAAGAATTATCACTTGCTAAATCAGCTCCAAAATCATCATACGATAATAATTTTTCACATGTCGTAGGCCAATCCCCCAAAATACGCTTGTATGATAAGGGCTCTTTATACCCTGAAAGCTGAAATTCAATACGAGAAATATGGTTGGCTAGGGTGCTGGTAAACGGCTCTTCTTTCAATGCATTTACATTTTTCATGACAAAACGGGTAGTTTTTGTGCTACCGGTAAAAGTATAGCGTTCTGTTGCCGTAGACACATCGCTATCTGATACGCGGAAACTCTTTTCACGATTGCTTTCGGATTTTATATAAAACGGATTATAACCATAAGAAAGCATGACATAATCTAAGAATTGTGGTATTTCTACCGTATACTCAGACCATAAACGTGGTACAGTGCCCTGAAACGACCAAGGTTGAAAATTGAATAAAAAATCAGATGATGTGGTGTATTCGTACTCTATAATCGCCCCTTCTTTAACATTGGGTAAGGTGAATTTTTTAGTCAAATGGTTTTTATCGCCTTTGTCGGTAAAAATATCCCGATTGGCAAGGGCATTGGTAATTATTTTATCCCCTTCTAAATTATAGGTATTTGCCTTAACTTTTACTAATTTCTCCTGATCGCCACTATCCTTATATAAATTAATTATAACGTCAGCAAGATCATACGCCGTTTTATTTAATATATGAACCCGTCTATAATGGGTATGAATCACCGAAAACCATCCTTTATTATTCCCTTCAATTCTAGAAGATCCTATATCAGCAATAATCACTGCTGTTGCCAAACTATCAATAGGATAAGCTGACCTTTTAAAATCCACTACACTTATTTTTCCAAAACTTACCGGTGCTTTTTCTTTCTCATTACCTGCTGTTTGAGCAAATACAATAGTTATTGACGATACATATATTACGACAAGGCCTGTAATAAATCGGTTCAGATTATGCGATAACATATAGTTTAGGTATTATAAATTATTCCTCGCAATAATAGACAAAGAAATTTTTATTTGCAAAAAACATCAGAAAATATCAAACAAGCATCCATGTTATTTTGAGCTTGCTTTTCATTTAATTTTTACAGAAATTAGCCTAATCTTTAACACCGTCATGAATACTACCAAACATATAGAATATCCCAAAAGGTTATAGGTCTACCCCCATTCAACCACTCTCTTTTAGTCTTTTATTTCTCAACAAAACCTATTATATTTCTGATTTATGCAATCAGCACAACGATTTAGACTATCTTTTTTCGCGTTGTTTTTCGTCCTGCTAATTGCTGCATGCAAAGAAAAGGACATTTCAATAGATCAAAAAATTATCGGAACCTGGAAAAGTACGCAGACCATCACACAGGTTTATGAAGGAAATCAACTGATCAACTCGTATTTACTCAAATCAGATCAGCATAGCTTTAGTATTTTAGTATTTGATAGCAAGGGACATTTTAAGTCATCTGGACAGTATGCCGCCTCTGAGACCGACTCATTAAGCGTTACCATATTAAGTCCACAACAAGGAAATTACCGTGTTACTGATCATAAGTTATTTACTAAGTTAGCGCAGCTAGACAAAGAGGCCGAACTAGAACTAACCTTTAAGGGCCATAATAAATTAACCTTGGTAACGCGAGCTATTACGAGCTTAAACAGTGCAAAGAGCACAAAAAACTTCATATCCAATACCACTTATATAAGAGTAAGATAAAAGGCTTTTTTCCCCCTACATTTTGCCGTAGCTCCCCCCTTTTTATCCGCTATTTTAATGCCAACTTTGTAATACAAAAACCAAATAAAATGAAAAGAGATAAAATTATTTATTGGACGGCTACTATCATCATCTTCTTATTTGAAGGTCTAATGCCTGCTCTTACTTCAAATACTGAATTAGCAAAAGAAGGTGTGCGGCATTTAGGCTATCCTGATTATTTCAGAATAGAACTAAGCATTTTTAAAGTCATTGGTGCCCTGGCCTTGGTTTTACCTTTTACGCCACCTCGTATTAGGGAGTGGGCCTATGCAGGTTTTGGTATCACTATGATCTCGGCCTTTATCGGTCATTGGGTGATAGATGGCTTCGACGCACAGACAGTTTTTCCCTTGGTTATTTTTGCTATTTTAGTTGTTTCTTACTGTTATTACCACAAGCTTAATAAAGAAAGGCTTTCAGCTCTATAGCTAAATGGTATGCTTACCGAAGCATGAACGTTCATTAGTGACGATACAGCTGCATCAATCACTAATGAACCAGCTTTATTCTCTCAAACTGAAAATTTACCAATATAATCGATTATAGATGAATATTTAGGTTGCCACCCCAACACGTCTCTAGCCTTCTCTGCACTACACCGGCTATTGGATGCTAATCCAAAATAAGCACCTGCTGGACCGAAAATATTAACAGCCTCTTGCATCGTTATCGAAACAGCCTGTTCTACACCCATTTTTTTACTGATTGATTTGGCGATTTCTTTTAATGAAGCCTCCCCATTCTCAGCATAAAAATAAGACCCTGCAGCTGCCTTTTCTAAGGCATCGACGTAGAGCTGGGCTAAATCAGCAATATGTACGTTAGACCAAATGTTCTCGCCACGGGCTATATAAACACCCGCTCCTTTATCTGTTGATATTTTCCATAATGCAGGTAACTGAATACTTTCCTTTTTTAGCCCCAAACCAGCACCATACACCATAGTGGGCACAATTACGATACTTCGTACACCGTATGAAGCGGCGTTTAAAACATGATTATTAACGACAACACGCTCTGCCATTTCAAACCGAGGTTCTAACGGACTATCCTCCCTATAAACAATTTCACTTCGTTCTCCCCCATCTTTGCCACCTAAAATAGCAGAACCTGAGGTAAATAGAAAAGTTTTACCCGTATCTCTTAATGCTTCCAAAAAGGTGTCAACAGGATATGGGTCTTCGGCTGCCTGAGCTGTATGAATGACCGCGTCTACATGAGCTAATTCTCTTTGCATTAAAGGGGCATCATATAGTGATCCCACTACGGCCTCTATTTCTAGTTCTTTTAAATCATCGATGTCACTTTCTTTCCGTACCAATCCTTTTACCTGATATCCTCTACTTACCAATAATGTCGCAATGGAACCGCCAATATAGCCGGTTACTCCTGTTATAAAAATTTTAGAAATGCGCATTTTAATCTATTTTATTTTCTATGTAAAAAAACTTCGGCGGGGCTTTCCAAATATGCATCTATCTTTTCCTTAAAATCTTGTAAATAAGGTTGCTGATTATGGAAAGCAAGCCCCTTATTATCCCGCCATTCTTCCCATAGAATAAAAATGCCCTTATCATCATTCGTTTCATGCAGTTCGTACCTTAAACAAGCTGCTTCTTGCAACGATTGGTGAGCAAGTTTTTGAATCAACTGGTTTACTTTAGCGCTGCATTCATCTTTACTTCTAAATATAGCTGTTATGGCGATTTTCATAATGAAGTGCTGTTGAGTTTAAAAATGTTTGTTCCAGATGTTCGGTATATTGCTTCTTATAGTTTAAGATGCGTTCTACTGTCGCATTTTTTTCAAGATCGTGAAAATGGAAACTTCTAAGTGGATCCATCCCGGTAAAGGCGTTCATCCGGTGAAAACCGAACATGATTCCATCGTCTACATTTTTCTCCTGAAAAAATTCGCCCGGTATAGTAAAGGCTGTCGCCGGAGCATTCCAGGTGGTGGTTAGCATGTATTTCCGTCCGTGTAACATTCCTCCAGTTCCATAATTGATTGCCGGATTTTTATGTGAACGGCCGTCATTTTTATAGATGCCCTTGTTATGCCCAGCGGTGAATACGAGGTCGATATATTCTTTTAGCTTGTGTGGCACGTGGAACCACCATATTGGTGTGTGGTAAATGACTACATCGGCCCAAACAAATTTGGCTACTTCTTGATCTAAATCATACGAATCATTGATATTCGTTGCTTTGACTTCAAATCCGTGCTGTGTAAAAAATGCCGCTGTCCAAGTACTTAAAGTTTTATTAAATTTTCCACCTGAATGGGCAAATTCCTGCCCACCATTAATAACAAATATTTTAGTCATTGCTTTTCCTTTCATTATATAGGACAAAGAACGCGACTTAAAATAAATAATAAAAATTATATAAATTATACACTTCAATCATTAAAATGATTGAATTTCATTCTTTTCTAAAAGGAAAATAAAACTTCTCCCGGTCGTGCTTATTTTTTTTACCTTTAGGAAAAAATGCCCAACCGTATATGGATTTCGTAACCATTAAAATTTTTGATAACCCCATAGAGGCTCATCTACTTAAATCCAAGTTAGAAAGTGAGGGTATTCCCTGCTTCCTACAAGACGAAAATATTGTTTCGCTCAATCCGCTATATAACTATGCCGTTGGTGGCATAAAGCTTAATATTCCGAGTGTAGATCTGGAAGCTGCCCAACAAATTCTGGAAGAAATTGAAAGTACTCCCAATTTGGATGAAGCGGAAGAACTCGTTCAATGCCCACAATGTGCATCTACCGATTTATATACAAACTTTAAATCTATGAAAGGTACGAAAGGTATACTTTCGGCTATAATATCATTTGTTATGAGTGTATTGCCTATTTATTATAGAAATGTCTATAAATGCAAAAAATGTGGAAATGAATTTAAACTTAGATAAATTCCCTTTTTTCACAAGTGTTCATTGTTGGTGTTCAATCTTCCGTTATTCAATGACGGAGATATATGCAATATAATAGCGCTGCGCATAAAGGAGTCCATTCATACGTGTACACCTCTATAAGGCATTATTCATAAATGTTTGCTTTACCGGTATTTTACGGTATCTCAGAAATGTTAAAATCATGTAATATTCACAAGAGACCTCTCAATTCCTTGTTTTAACATGTAAATTTAAGCTCTAAAATTCATAATATATGAGGACATTTATAGTAGCTACCGATTTTTCAACAATTGCCGAAAATGCTGTAGAATATGCTGCTGCTGGCGCTAGTATAGTACAAGGTAAGATCATACTCTTTAATTCTTTTAAGCTACCTCTGCATGCTTCCAATACCATTTTATCTGTAGATAATGTACAGAAAATGATGGACCGGAATACACTTGCTTTAGAAAAGCGGGCAAAGGAACTACAAGAGAAATACGAAATCGAAGTACTTTTTGAATCTACTTTGTTAAATATTGAGGACGAAGTTGAACGGTTATTGACGAAATATAATGCAGAAATGGTAATCATGGGAATGGCACAACGTTCTATTGAGCAAGACTTAATAGGGAATACAACAACGAATATCATACAAAAGCTAAAATTTCCTGTACTTGCGGTACCCGATGGTGTAACATTTAAGGGAATTAAGAAAATATTATATGCGTGCGATATTGTTCGCGGAATCCATAAAACTATTCTGGATAGGATCAAGGAGATGGCAAAAAACTGGAATGCCGAGGTAGAAGTATTCTCGGTTGCACAGAAAATTGCCCAATTACATGATGAACCTTTGCACCCTGCCAACCGCTTAAAAGAAAGCATGCAGGGAATTCAATATTTTTATAAGAATGTAGAATCAAGTGCAATCATTAAAGAAATTAGACAGGAAATATTAGCTTATCAGCCGGATGTGCTTATCATGGTTCCAAACCGTTACGGATTTTGGTCTTCTGTAGTACACCGTAGTAAAACACGCATGATGGCAGCAGGTTTAGACGTACCGCTTTTGTCTATTCCACTTTAGTATAGAAGAAAAAGATACAACGGCTTTAAACTCTGTATAATAGCTGGTTTTACACAAATCCTATTTTTAACCGATAGAATAACGGAGCGCGAAAATCACCTTCTCCGTTATTCATATTAAGGCCCTCAATCCCACCGTAACCATCAAGAGGTGGTATAATAACTGCAATTCTTTCATTTACAATTTATCAGAGGGAATTCGATAAGTAGGATCTTCAAGAATATTGACGTCAATCACTTCATGGGCATGTTGCAACAAACTTCTACAATCTTCACTTAAATGCTTAAGATGTAACTTTTTATGAACAGCTGTATATTTTTCGGTCAATTTATTTAGTGCACTAATGCCCGACATATCTGCTACACGGCTTTCCCGAAAATCAATTACCACTTCTACCGGATCGTTCTCAACATCGAATTTCTCAATAAATGCAGACACGGAACCAAAGAAAAGCGGGCCATAAATTTCATAGTGCTTAACGCCATCCGCATCAATATACTTTCTGGCGCGTATACGTTTTGCACTTTCCCATGCAAATACCAATGCCGATATAATAACACCAATTAATACAGCTAAGGCCAAATTATGAAGAAGTACTGTAATTACGGCTACGAGTACCCCTACAAAGATATCCGACTTCGGCATTTTATTGATGATACGTAAACTTACCCACTCAAAAGTGCCTATGGCAACCATCATCATAACCCCAACAAGAGCAGCCATTGGTACCTTTTCAATAATCGGTGCGCCAAATAGAATAACCATTAAAATAGTCAAAGCCGCAATAATACCCGAAAGCCGAGCCCTCGACCCTGCCGAAAGATTAACAAATGTCTGCGCAATCATGGCACAGCCCCCCATTCCGGAGAAAAAACCGTTTAATATATTGCCCGCCCCCTGTGCAATACTCTCTTTATTACCTTTTCCTCTATTTCCCACTAGATCGTCAACTACACTTAATGTGAGCAAACTTTCGATCAAACCAACACCGGCCATTACCAAAGAATATGGAAAGATTAATTGCAGGGTTTCCCATTTTAATGGTATTGCCGGCAAATGAAACGGCGGGAAACCGCCGCTGAGAGAGGCAATATCTTTTACGGTTTTGGTATTGATATTAAAGCCCAATACTAAGCAGAAAACAACCATGATAGCCACCAAAGATGCGGGTACCGCCTTCGTAATTTTTGGCAATAACCACACAACGGCAATGGTTAATAACACCAAAGCCAGCATGATATATAATGGCGCTCCACTTAACCAAACATATTCACCTCCTGCTAACACCTTAAACTGATTAAGCTGTGCCATAAAAATAATAATGGCTAAACCGTTAACAAAGCCATACATAACTGGCTGGGGTACAAGCCGAATAAACTTACCTAGCCTAAAAACACCTACCAACAGCTGAAACAATCCCGCAAGAGCAACTGCTGCAAATACATATTCCATACCGTGCGACTGCATGAGGGCAATAAGTACTACAACGGTGGCACCAGCACCACCAGATACCATGCCCGGTCGACCGCCAAATACAGCAGTTACCAAGCCCATGATAAATGCTGCATATAGACCAGTTAAGGGAGAAAAACCCGCTAAAATCGCAAAGGAAAGCGATTCGGGGATCATGGTCATGGCTACCGTAAGTCCGGCTAGAATTTCATTTTTATAGTTAACTTTTTGATCAAAATCAAATAGGCGTAATAGCATAAAACAAAAAATAATAGGATAAAAACTTCTATAAAACTAGATAAGTACAAGTTGATCAAAGAGGTCATCTAATTTGTTATCAGGATTGGCACAAAGGCCCAAATGTACTCTAGAAGTCTGCAAAACCGTACTCCGGATTGCCGTTAACCACCTAAAACGATCAGGTATAGCAAGTACACCAATCGCACCACCCTGCTTACCTCCTTGGCAGATGGTTTCGAAAGCCTGTAAATATGCAGCTATTTCATCTAAGTCTACTGTATTTCCAAATATCTGAAATCTTTCATTGTCTAAATAGTATCTTATGCGTAGGAATTTATGTTTGGCACAATATAACACTACGCCAACATTTAAAAATTCTTCGCGTTCTACCCTAGGTACCACCCGGATTACAGCATATTCAAATACGTGTAACTCTTGCATCGTCTGCTCCTTTAACAAAAGTTTCTGAATTTTTAATACGTGTATTTAAAAAATAGGCATAAGCTTGCCGATGTTCTTCTATAGAATGAAATGTCGGTTCATTCATTAGCCACTCATCAGGAATTAAGGAAACTAAGGCATGAATAAAGTCTTCATTAAGTATTTGCCGGCATTCACGATCTACCCTATCAAGCTCGGTTGCCTGTTCCAACAATACATGATCTTTAATCTGTGCAAATGGCCGCAAAGCCTGCTCTTGCCAATTATGCCAAGAATGATGAAAATATAACGAAGCCCCATGATCAATCAGCCACAATTCTTTATGCCACATCAACAGATTCGTATTCTTAGCAGTTCGATCTACGTTCATCAATAGCGCATCCAACCACACGATTTTCGACGCTAACAAGGTATCTATTGTCTTAACCAGTGGATCATAAGTAATTGCTCCGGAAAGATAATGTGCCGCTAAATTAAGCCCCACACTAAACTTCAATAAATCTTGAATTTCTTCGTCGGGCTCTAAGCGCCCGAAATCGGGTTCTAGATGAGCAAATACTATTTCTGGCACTTTTAACCCTAAAGCCCGTGCAATTTCACCCCCAATCAGCTCTGCTATCAGCGCTCTTGTACCCTGCCCCGCTCCCCTAAATTTGAGTACATACAAAAAATCATCGTCTGCTTCTATAATGCCAGGCATGGATCCTCCTTCTCTTAAAGGAGTAACATAGCGTATTACCTTAACGGTTCTTAGTTGAAGCCTTCTCTCCATATTATTACTGCTTTATTGCATGGTCTATAGTAGCTAACATGCCTTTATCATGCTCGTCCAAGGTAAGTTCCCAGAACATAATTCCACCTAATTTCTTGTCAAGTGCATATCGGGTTTTGGTTGCTATAGAAGCAAGATCATCACCAGTGGCAAAAAGCTTCTTTTCCTTATTATACCAAAATGGTGCCTGTGCTTTTTTATCCCAAAAATATTGCCAACCATTAGCTGATGTCAAATTATTGGCGTACGACTTAAAGTCATAGCCATTTATATGCTCACCCTTTTGATAAAGACCGTGGTTAACATCGGCAACATTTTTCCATACTCTGGCATAGAAAGCTCCGCCTATAACCAATTTAGCTGACGGTATACCCAAATTCAATAAAAACTGAACGGCCCTATCCGCTGATTCTTCTTTTGGATTGGTACTAAACAAAGGTGTATGATGTCCTGTTACGGTTGAATAGCCGTTCACCAGATCATAACTCATAATATTTACGCGATCTACGAGCGGCATAATCTTCGTCCACTCTACAGACTCGTCTAAGTATTTCTGAAAACCTCCTGCCGCAAAGCTTAGTTCGTTGTTTTCCCCTAATACTTTTCGGAGTTCCTGTATTAAAGCCGTAAAGTTCTCCCTATCCTGCGTCTGGTACAAATGGCCTGGGTGGCCTTCGATAGTGGGGTATTCCCAATCTAGGTCTAAACCATCCGTACCAAAATAATCGTTTAAGGCTTTTACAGACCGAGCAAAGGCCTTTCTCCCAGCCGCAGTAGAAAAGGCTTCTGAACAAGGTGCGCAGCCCCCCCATCCACCTAATGAAAGCATGATCTTTAGTTCAGGATTAATTTTTTTCAACGAAACCAAATGGCTGATAGTTGACGAATCTCCGGCATTATCTACCTGCAATTTATTATCTTTCACATGGCAAAAACTGTAAATAATATGCGTAAGTTTATTGATATCAAATTGATCTATTTGTTTATCATCAGCCATATAATACGCTATTACAGCAAATCTCTTTGGTTGTTGTGCAGGCAAGGTTGAAGAAAACAAAAGCAGGAAAAACAAGAATAAGAGTGATTGCCGCATACATTCTCTTTGATTAACGTAAAAATTGCTTTAAAGATAGAGATTTTTATGCGTTATGGGTTATGACAATAAATTAATATAAATAAAACCGGAAAAGCATAATTTTGTTAAGTGGGTTAGGTGAGGTATGAAAGCTAAGGGTTTATTACAATAGACATTAAGAAATATCACAAAATGAAAGAAGAATTCAGTATCCTTGAGCTTAAAAAAAACGGTACCGATAATCGTTTTGAGATGATGGTGGAAAACCAGAAAGCCTTTATTGATTACAAAGAACGTAAGCAAAAGATTTATCTGATTCATACCGAAGTTCCGAAAAATTTAGAGGGCCAGGGAGTAGCTACTGCTTTAATCGAAAAAACACTTCAATACTTAGAAGACGCAGGTTATAAGTTAGTAGCACTTTGTCCGGCAGTTGTAGCATTTATCAGAAGGCATCCCGAATGGAAGCGGATTCTCGATCTTGAACAGATGGACCTCATTTAAAATGAGGCCGTAATTTAAGTCAGCTTCGCTATACTTGCTGGAATTTGGGCAAAATCTGTAATTTGTAGGTCAGCTACGCCACTTACTGCATTTTCCAAATCTTCTGCAAAGCCGTCGACATTAATCCAAATTGTTTTACAGCCGGCTTCTTTACCCGGTAAAATATCTTTTTTATAGGAATCGCCAATGACCACGCATTCCTCTGCCTTAAGCCCTATACGCTCGACACCTAATTTATATATTCCCGCATCAGGTTTACGTATACCCACTACTGCAGATTCTACAATAGCTTTAAAAAAATGATCAAGTTGTAAATCGCGCAGTACAGCTTGAATATTACCATAAAAATTAGATACCAATACTAGTGGATATTCTGCTGCCAGAAGCGTTAATGTATTTTCTGCCTGCCTTACTGTTTTCTGCACGACATCCATGCACGTCGCCGTAATAACCTTGATTTTATCTTCAGCGTTAATATCCAAAAATTCAAATTGTTGCTTCAATTTCAACTCCAATACATCATTAAAGGTATGCGAAGGTTTAATAATTGGGTGTATGGCCAAAGACTTTTCACCATAGGCATAGGCCTGCATAAATCGTTCCTTCTCTACCTTTACCCCTGCTTTAACATAAGCTTCCCAAATAACATTTGCCCAATGCCGACCGTTAGTATCGATCGTTCCGCCGTAATCTATTAAAATTCCTTTGATCATATTACCTAATGTTCCGTGATATCTTCTATATACTCCTCTGTGCTGTTAACTGTAGATTTTGCGACTTTCATTAACGAAAGACCTAGAATAATCCAAAACAACTCTCTTATCCTCATAATAATGCCTATAAATATTCCGGCAGAGCTCGGCATTCCTACACTTTTTAATGCTAGCGCCAAACCGCCCTCCCTTGTACCCAACTGCATTGGGAAAAAGAAAATTAAATTGGCAAATAAGGAAGACCCTGAACTGATAATCAATGACTGGGTGATAGACATATTCAGCCCAATCGCCTTAGCAGTAAAATAAATTTCCAAACATCCTACAACCCTCGCTATAAATTCAAAAATTAGCGATTTCCAAAAACGGTCTCTCCGTTGTGCATATAACTCAGTAATCTGCGTGTCAATTTCCTTTAAACTATCGTATTTTTCGGCTACAAATGCACCTACTTTCTTCTTTAAACCAGGCACTTTTGCCAGTACTTTAAAGGTGCTAAGGGTCAATCCCTTTTTATAGACTTTGCTAAACCAATAGCACAAAACCATACCGATGATAAACATCATCAGGCAACCGGTTACCATAATTGTATTCGCTGGCACATAGATTAAAATCAGCACAATAGAAGTTAACCAAAAAATCACATGCGAGAACATATGCATTAGGCTATATAAAAGAACGGAAGAACTAGCCTTTTGAATACCCAAACGCGGCTTTAGTTCCATAATCCGGTAGGGTTCTCCTCCTAAAGCTACAAAAGGCGTTATATAATTGATGGCATAGCCGGTAATAGTAAGCTTTAATACCGACAAAAAATGTAAATTGCTGTTTGGGATTGTCGGCTCCTGAATAATAGCCTTAAAGGCCACGGCATTTAACGTATAAATAACCAGCCAGCTTCCTATTACAGGTAGAAACCACCAGCCTGTTTTTTTTATGTTCTCCCAAATTACCTCCAAGCCCAAAGCATAGAGCATGTAACATAAGGTCGCCGTTCCGATAATAAAAAATAAGATTTTATATACTTTAGTTGCCATCTATGCTTTTATATTCATTTATATGCTCATAAAAATGGGCGCTCACCTTTTCCTGTCTTTTGCACATATAAATCAAAATTGGATTCAGTACGAACAGATCAAAAAAGAAATAAATCCATGCGTAATCAATTACTAGCCATAAAAAAAGAAAAATCACCCGAGTATTGAACTGTACAATATTCGTGTACTTCATTAATGGTTTGTTCATTTGCCGAAAATCGTGCACCAATTTCGCTGGTAAGCCGCCTTTAAAATCATGCCTGATTACGGCTAAGAGCTTTTGCAAGTTAGGTGAGAAACGTTCCTGCATCTTCGTGTACCCGAGATAACCCCTCGATACAAATTTGGTCCAAGCGTGTTGCGACCATGTTAGGCGGTCGTACTCTTCCTGTAAATCCTTACTGTTATCCAGCTCGCTACCATTGGTTCCTTTGATAAAAAAGAGGTGTACATTACGATAATAATCCGCCATGGCCGATTGTAAGGTGTGCGAAACTCCCGCCAAAATACCCAACACCCAGATTACAGGTGGCCACCCCTCGTTTATAGCCCTTAAACAGATGGCAATATGGATAGAGGCAAACCAAAAATCGCCAGCAAAACCATCTAAAATTCTACCAAAACGACTCTTATTATTAGTTAAACGGGCGAGTTGGCCATCAGCACTATCTAATGAGTTGGCAAACATCAACAGCAGCATGCCAATAACATTAATCTGTAGGGAAGGATAATAAAAAAGTATACCCGCTCCTACGCCAAAAAAAATACTGATAATGGTTACGGCATTTGGAGTTAATCCTACTTTTTGACAGAAAATAGCAATACGCAAACCAATAGGGCGATAAAAATAAATATCTATTTTTTCTTCTGTATCGTTTGACTTCAGCGAGTTCTCAAAAATTGTTTTGTTATCTTGCTTTTTATTTTCCACTTGCAATGGCTCCATCTAAAGTTTCTGAAAGGTATGAATTAATAATTGTGCAATGGCCGCAGCGGCATCATTTCTGCATGGGGCAAAGCTAGGCCAATCGTTCAAGTCTATCAAATGTATATTACCATCTCTGCCAATAATAGCATCTCCTCCATAAATGTAGACGTTCAACACTTCGGCAGCACGCAATGCAATTTCTTCTAATTGTTGTACATCAAATGTGTTATACACTAATTTACCATTAATTTCTTCATAATGAGCGTATTTATGATGATTATGCTCATACGGATAAAACCAAAAGAAGAACTCGGTACCACGCACACCATAAAACTTAACCAGATCGCCCGCTAAATGTTTGGAAATTACGGCATCTGGAATACCTCTCAAGGCATATTCACGCAAAATATCAAGTCCTTCTTCCCTTGAGGATACGAAAGTAACATCTTCTTTATGGATGGCATGAAAATCACCCCGCTTAATCCATACACCTGGTTGAGGAAACTCATTAAATAAACGTTCGTCTTTGCACTCTGTAGATACAATAATGCTTTTAGGATAAGGTATCTGATTGGATACGAGCAAATTGGTCATGTTTGTACGGAAGCAATTCTCCACGCCATAACCCGAATTAATTATTTTTGCCCCTTCATCCTCCAATAATTGTAATTGCTGAACCACTTTTTTTTCTCTGGCCATTGAGATTATGCAAGGCTCTTTTGACGGTATTTCGGCTTGCATAAATTCCTCCTCACTGTAAATCGTAACCGGATAACCTTCCTTTTTAAGTGCCTCTATAGCTAATAAAAATATAGCCTCGTCGTTTCCTATATGATTTGGAGAAAAGGTTGTCCCTCTACGAACACCTAATATGTTGTTTTTTTTCACTTTTTGTTCTTTAAGATACCTCTGCTTCGTTTAACCATGCCTCTGCGGTATGGAGATCAGCTAAATGATCGATATCTATTATTTTATCAAATGTAAAAGCTTTTACCTGCAAATGCTCGTTTAATAATAAGCGCTGGTAATTACGCATACGTTCAATTTTATTGCTTATTGCTTTTTCTACACATTGTAGTGCCTTCTTGCGAAGAGTGTAAATACCTCCTGACACCAATATCCGTTCTCCACCGCTCCTTTTATCTGCAAATGCAGTAATAAAATTCTGGTCATCCGTCTCAATATATAGCGGACTCTCATCTTCTACAAAAGGTGTTGCGGCCATTAAAGCATCTAGATTGCTATCTGCTTTAAATGCATGTAAATAAGCTTCAAATTCATCTTCCTTAAAAATTGTATCGACCGTGGTGGCACATAGCTCATTTAAGGGGTGGATACCTTTTACCAACTCGTAAAAGCTATGTAATGAGCTTGGTGTAGTCTGCCTGATTACCCTAATTGGCGCATCACTAAAATGCGTAGCCAGATAATCGGCCAACGCTTCTGATTCTTCATTAATTATAATATGGATAGTATGCGCTCCATATTTCGTAAAAATTGCTATCAATCGTTCTATTAAAGGTACCCCTTGAAGTTTAGCTAGGGGCTTCGGGTATGGATAACCGCTTTTAGCTAAACGTGATCCTTCCCCTGCAGCAATTATAGCAAAATCCATTTTTCCGTTTTATATATAATATTCGACCGCACAAAACTATCTAAAAAAAACGAAGGTAAAAACCTGAGTTCGATTATTCTTTATTAGCTCAGAAGTTCAATAGTAATCTTAGGCAAGGCGCCTTTGCGCAGGTTTATTCGGCATTGTCTGCATTCATAGGCCCTCATGAATGCTTCGCAATTATCGGGATAAACCAAGTAGAGGCAAGGTCGCATAGGATTACTATTGGACTAGCTTTGTCGGATTATTCACTTTGAAACGGCTATCTTCTTCCTGATAACTCCTTGAAATAGCCCGCTATTCCAGCGTCGTTCTCAGTTGAATCTAACCATTTCAAAGCGTTCTGAGCAAAAAATAATAGCCGAACTTAGGTTATTAAAGACATGTGGCAAAAGAAAACCTCCTACCCTAAGACTTTTACCTTCGATACCCAGCTACAAACTATCAACTAATTCCTGATAATAATCTAGGCCAAGATGCGTTATTAGATCTTCGCCCATAATATGCCGTAAGGTATTTTGTAACTTGATGAGTTGTTTAAAAATATCATGCTCAGGCTTAAGCCCTGGAGCTGTTTGTGGAGATTTTAAATAGAAAGACAACCATTCTTGGATTCCCGACATGCCTGCTCTACTTGCCAAATCTAAAAACAGGGCTAAATCCAATACAATCGGCGCCGCCAGGATAGAATCTCTACATAAGAAGTTTATCTTGATCTGCATAGGGTAACCTAGCCAACCAAAAATATCAATATTGTCCCAGCTCTCTTTATTATCGCCATGCGGCGGATAATAGTTAATACGCACTTTATGATATAATTCTCCGTAAAGTTCAGGATTAATATCCTTGTTCAATATTTCTTCCAGAACGCTTAACTTAGAAACTTCTTTTGTTTTAAAGTTTTCCGGGTCGTCCAACACTAAACCATCTCTATTACCCAAAATATTTGAAGAGAACCAACCATTAACACCCAAAGCACGGGCAGCTAAACCTGGAGCAAGAATAGTTTTCATCAACGTTTGTCCGGTTTTAAAATCTTTTCCTGCAATGGGTACTTCAAGTTGTTGTGCCAACTCCACTAAGGCGGGAATATCGCATGTTAAATTAGGAGCGCCATTAGCATATGGAACGCGCGATTTGATCGCAGCATAAGCATAAATCATACTTGGAGAAATACGACGGTCGTCCGCATCCAGTGCATTTTCAAAAGCATCAATCGACTCGAATATTTCGCAATTTTCGATATATTTCTCTGTAGAACCACACCACACCATTACCAGGCGGTCGCAGTTATTTGTAGCTTTGAACTGTTCTATATCTTCCAATACAGCATTTGCCAAGGCTCTACGATGATCTTCCTCTTTAATATGGGTTCCGTCAAGATTTTTGATAAAATTTTTATCAAAAACCGCCTTCATTGGCTTTATTGCCTCCAACTCGTCTTTCACCGCATGTAACAACATGGGTTCCAACACCTTGGCATTACTAGCTGCCTCGAATACATTATCTTCGTATACATCCCATCCGCCAAAAACAATATCGTTGAGGTCTGCCAAAGGCACAAAGTCTTTGATTAATGGATAGCGGTTTTCTGTACGCTTACCTAAACGGATATTCCCCATTTGTGTAAGCGATCCAACAGGTTTAGAAATCCCTTTATTAATTGCGGCAACGCCGGCAATGAATGTAGTGGCCACTGCCCCTAATCCGGGAATTAAAATTCCCAATTTACCTTCTGAAGGTTTAATAGAATATCCCATTTCTTTTTTATAAGATTTAAATATAGCGTAAAAAGATTGAAAAGTTTTCGGACAATTTATTGGAATAGCCGTCAAAACAAATCCTACCAATAAATTATCGGAACAAATTACTGATTAAATCGACATTTAACCAAATTTTAATTTTTATAAAAAGAGTCAGGAAGTCAGTTGAAGGTTTTTTTTACATAAAAGAAACAAAGAGATGAAGGTATTAATCTTATCGTTAACAAAAAGCTCATTTATCAAACCAGTACTTTGTTTAATCTAGCAGCTCAGGGAGCTTTCCCCGCCATTGTAAAGGCTTATTAGATAAATACCAGGATTGCCCGTCGTTGGTGTTGTTCCCTTGAAAAAACAGGTAATATTCTCCCGATTCTGTTTTAAAAATATCAGGATGCCCGGATTCGCTGGAATTCCACTCGCCTTCTTTTCCATTCACCAGAAAAGGCGTTTGAATAACGCGTTCCCAGTAAACACCATCTTCACTTTTTGCCAGTCCGATTTGTTGCGGCGTATTATTGTAACTTCCGGCATAAAACATATATAAGTCGCCATTTCTTTCCGTTACAGATGCTGCCTCTATACACTGCCCTTCCCAAGGTAATGTTGGCTGAAGAATGGGACCATCCGAAGCCTGTTGCCATGTATTTCGACTAAAATCTGTACCCGCCGGAGCGGTAGCTACCCCCTGTAACTGGATTTCTCCTTTTGGGTCTCGCGTAGCAAAATATAGAAAATATTGTTGCTTATAAAAATACACTTCGGCATCTATAGCACGCCCGTTATTCCAATTACCCGAGGGTCTGAAGATAGGATTGCTTGTGTTTCTGGTAAAATGGGTACCATCGGTAGAATAAGCGTGGCAAATAGCATCCTTTGGCCCGTTGCCATAAGTTTGGTAAAAGAGGTGAACGGTATCTCCCCTTACTAATGCCCCTGGGGCACATAAACCATTCTGTTCGTATGAAGCTGCTCCAAATAGTTCTCCGACTTTTTGCCACTTGTTTAAGTCGTCGCTTTGCGCAATACCAATGTACCAACCCGTATTTTCTTTTCCTGGAATGGAATAATACATCCAGTATTTATTTTTAAAGCGAATAACTTTCGGGTCTTTGGCTATGGGTTTACCCGAAGAGGTATCCGTAAAATACATTAACGGTTTTTCCTGTGCCAGTAAGCTGTTGCTCTGTAAAAGCCCCATTATACTTATGACAATTAAACCGATTTTTATAAATCTTATCATATACTTATTTTTATAGTTTGTTATCTTCATTTCTTATTATTTTACAGCCAAACAAACCTCCAGCTATTTGATTGGCTACAGCTTGAAATTTAATCCGGATGATTTTTCGCCCGCGTACCAAATGGTCTGGTATCGTATAGGTCACATCATAGAACAGAACAACAGCAAAGAAAATTTATTGACGGTTAACATAAGGATATAATTGTTTACAAGGGAGTTAATTACCGCTGTGTTAAAAAACCAAAGTAAAGGATTTTAGATGAAGAAAACCAAACAATACGTGTCAAAACAACAACTATTTTAATCAATCGCGTATTACCGCAGCAATTTATCCTATACTTATGTTATTCAAGCATATCGCTCTTGGAGCAATTGCAGCATATATGTATTGATATCCGATAGGCTAACGATAAACGTCATTATCACTCTCCGACATTTTCATCGGCCATAAAGAAATCAAAGTTTTCGTTTCTTTTACACCTCAGCGTTCCATCTTCATAAACTAATTGGGCAACTTGTATGGAAGATCTTCTTTCCTGATAAGGGTATACTCCGCTGGCATCCATGGTAGCCTCTCCATGCGTTTTCCTACCCGGATGGGTAAAATAAAAGACATAGGCCTTACCTCCCGTAACCACAGCATCTCCATGTGCACCTGTTGGTGTGTCGTCTGGCCGCGTACCAAAATCTTCCAATATCATCCCCTGTTTTTCCCACTGCTCTAAATCAGTAGATTTATATACACGCATGCCGTTCCATTCGTCGGTAAGCATCCAATAAAAACCTGCAAATTCAAAAACATTGGGGCCTTCATGCGGTTTTCCTTTTATAATTGGTTCGGAATAGGTTTTCCACGAAGTTAGGTCTTTACTATCGGCCATCATGGTTAAGCTTTCCGGTCCTTTAAAGAACATGCGCCACATACCGTTGGGCATCTTGATTAATGAACCATCAATTACGTTTTTTACACCGACATCAGCAAAATCGTGAAATTTCCATTTCCAAAGATCTTTACTTGTAAAGTGGGCTAATTTAGCTTCGCCACCCCAGTGGTTTCTGACCCCTTTTATATAGGCCACAAAAAGATGAAATTCACCCTTATCAAATACGATATCAGGTGCCCAAAATGTATTTTGCCCATGTTCAAATTCTAAATCTAAAGTCCCCCGATAAATCCAGGTCTTACCCTGATCGTCCGAAGAGGCTATCGCAATGCTATTACCGTAACAGAAGGCCACATCCGGGAGATCTAAATTAGCCCGCCGCTGGGTATATAGCATCCACCATTCTTTTTCAATGGGATTATAAAACATTACGGGATCGGCAGCCCCGTCGGTAATCGGATCTCGGAACAAGGGTGCCGGAGCTTTATGCATTTCTTTTTTTTCTTGAGCTTGTGCAAAAACTCCTGCTACTAAGAAGAGTATCAACATCATTTTGATTTTCATCTATCTGCTTTTTTTACGGTTAATTTATTATTTTCTTTCAGCGAGCTGGCTAAGGTATTTAGTAACAAAAAAACGACTACTGTTTGAAGTCTGTTTATAAAATCGTTTCAATCTTTTTCCATATTGACTCAAATACAGCTTATTTAAAAAAAACTTTTCGATAGGCTAACGGACTAAGCTTTTTTCTTTTTTTGAAGGTTCTATAGAAATTGGACAAATCGGAAAATCCACTTTCAAAGGCTATCTGCGTAATGGCCAAATCCGTATCGCGCAATTGCTGGCTAGCAAAATCAATACGATAATCAATTACCGTTTCCATAAAGGTTTTACGGGTTACTCGCTTAAAGTATTTACAGAAAGCATGGGGCGATAAATGCACTAAAGCGGCTGCTTGCTCAACGGTTATTGGCTGCTTAAAACAATCCACTATATAGGCTGTTACCTTATTAATTTTTTCGCGTGCAATAACACTTATATTTTCATAGAGATTCTGTTGTTCTAAAACGACAAAATCAGCCGATATCGACAAGCGGTCTAATATATTCAAGAATAAGCCAATTCTTTTTATGGTATTCTGCTCTAGCAGTATTGATTCCATTAGTTTTCCAACCTCATCTGCCGTTCTGTCGGAGAAATATAATCCGTTCTTACTCAATTTCAATAATTTGGCAATACGCTTCATTTCAGGAATGGCAAAAAAACCCTCGCCAAGAAATCTACTGTTAAAGTGAATGACAATAGAAATGGCGTTTACTTCCTCCTCGATAACTTCGGTTTTCCAACAATGGGGCAAATTTTCGCCTAACAATACTAAATCTCCAGTGCGATAATCGTCTATCCGTCCTCCAATATATCGTTTACCCGCTCCTCTAACAATAAAGGTCAACTCCAACTCCGGATGAAAATGATACGGAGCAGAAAAATACTTCTCTTCAAATTGCCTCACCGTGAAAGAAGTTGCAGGCAGGTTGTATACTGATTCGTATGTAGCTTTCATTTCTAAGTTCGTTGTTTGTGGTTTGTTCTTCGTTGTTGGTTGTCCGTTAAATCTTATACCTATTACTTAAAACCTATCTGTCATACCAACAACAAACAACTATCAATCAACAATAAAATAGACAATATTACACCATTTATGATACATATTCCTACAAAAAGACAATATTATCCATTAAATAGCTCATATCGTCCTTTTTTACCGCTATTTTCAGTCGTTACTTTGATTCTAACAAAACCAATGTATTTTAATCATGGAAACCATAGATTTACCTGTACTTAATGAAAGTACCGTAGTATCATCATCGGATATACGCAATTTCCAAGACAAGGGACATTTTTTAACCCACGGGCTCTTAAGCAAAGCAGAGGCAGAAAGCTATCGAAAAGTAATAAACGAAGCGACTTACGCACATAATACCGAAAAACGGGCATTGGCCGAAAGAGATACCTATGGCAAGGCCTTCTTACAAATTATGAACCTATGGCAGGTAGATATTAAAGTACGCCAATTTACACTTGCTAAGCGCTTTGCCAAGGTTGCTGCGACCCTCATGGGCGTCGAACATGTGCGAATCTATCATGATCAGGCACTGTACAAAGAGCCTCTAGGTGGGCATACACCTTGGCATCAAGATCAATACTACTGGCCTTTAGATACTTTGAATACCATTACGCTATGGATGCCCTTGGTAGATATTACCGAAGAAATGGGCATGCTTACTTTTGCTTCTGGATCGCATAAAAAGGGCGTAATAGAGAACATCGCTATTTCAGATCAATCGGAAGCCTTACTACAAACGTATATTCAGGAGCAAGAATATCCTATTCATCGCGCAACAACAATGCAAGCTGGAGATGCCACCTGGCACTATGGTTCTACCTTACATCATGCTCCCGGAAATCATTCGCAAAGTACTACCCGCGAGGTGATGACCGTTATTTACTTCGCTGATGGCGCAAAAATAACCGCGCCTGTTAATCCCCATCAGGAAAACGATCGAAAAACCTGGTTGGGTGATCTTCCTGTGGGAACACTGGCAAATTCGTCCTTAAACCCACTTGTTTATTAAAATTTTGTCCCTTAATCGCTGATGAAGACTTTTTTAAGCTCCTGTTTGCTGCTATTTTTCTTATCCTTTGCGGCTATTGCACAAGAAACAGTTCCCGGCCGTTGGACAGAACAACAAGCATGGGATTGGTATAAACAAACCTCCTGGTACTGTGGTTTCAATTATATTCCGGCTTATGCCATCAATTACACGGCTATGTGGGATAAAACAACTTTCGCCCCCGCTGCCATTGATAAAGAATTGGCATTAGCCGAAAAAACCGGTATGAATTCGCTTCGGGCTGTCTTACAATATGCTGTTTATGAAGACGATCCGGCTTATTTTCTCGAAACGTTGGATAAATTTATGGCTATCTGTGCCAAGCACCATATCCAATTTATGCCTGCATTATTTGATGATTGTTCCTTTGGCATTACGCCAGACCCCAAGGTAGGTAGGCAACCCGAACCACTGGAAGGTTGGTACGCCTGGGCTTGGTCGCCCAGTCCGGGCCACAGCATGGTAACCAATCCGAAGACTTATCCTAAGCTGGAAAAATATGTAAAGGCCGTTATCGGGCGTTTTAAAAATGACTCCCGCATCATGCTTTGGGATCTTTATAATGAACCTACCAATGGGGGTTTAGGCAACACCACCCTACCGCTGCTTCAACAGGTCATTCAATGGGCGCGCGAAATCAACCCGAAACAACCGCTCAGTATTGGGGTATTTGATGGCAATCCCAAACTGAATGCGATTATCTTGGCCAATTCTGACGTGATCACTTTCCACAATTATGGCGATAAGCAAAATCTGATCAACCAAATTACACAACTGGAAATACATAAACGCCCCATTATCAATACAGAATGGATGAATCGGCCAGCGCATTCTACCATAGCAGATAATCTTTCCGTATTTTACGATAAGCATGTGGGTTGCATGCTTTGGGGCTTGGTAAATGGAAAAACCCAGACAGATTTACCTTGGGGCCATAGGCCGGGTGACCCCGTAGCGACGATATGGCAGCACGATCTATATAGACCAGATTTTACACCTTACGATAGCAAGGAAATAGAACAGTTAAAAAATTACATCGACCAGAGCAAAAAGTGAATCCTTTAGTCTGTCAGGCAAATACATTTTTACAATAAAAAAGGCATAAAACAATGCGTTTTTATGCCTTTTTTTATATCTTTGAAATACTCTACCCGATGTCCTTTCTTAACCCCAGACTTCATTCCTTCTTTCCATAAAAATTTCATCAGTACGTTCAAGTCCACGTGAAATCCACCTCAAGTCCACCTTTTATCCACATTAGATCCACCTACCCTTCTCCTGCCCCTCTGTCTCCATCCGTATTTCCCTGCTTTTCTTTAGTGCTTACCCTTAGCGGATACGCATAAGGGATGATATGGGGGAGACATCAATGGAAACGGGATTATAAGATTTTCAAAACAACAATATGTGAATAAAATATTTGTATAACAAATTGCGATTTTCGAAAACTTTTGTAAATTGCAGGTAATAGTGTACAAACCAATAATAAATGAGTCTTTTTACCAGCCAATGAATTGGTGAAAAGATTAAGAATATAAACCTCTTCCAACATGTCAAAAAAACGGCATACACAACAAGCTGTCGGTATTGTGGTATTACTTGCGGTTGCCTGCTTTATATTTATTATTCTTTTCGACCGAAATAAACGGGAGCGCCTAGATAAAATCGAGGCACCCTCCAGTGAGATCCTGCTGACATATACCGATGGTAGTCAGATTGAACTGACCAAAAAAACCAAAAAAACGTTAAAAGACGATGATGGGAAAGTGTATGCGACCGTGGAAAACGGAAAAATCCGTATGAACCCAATATCGGATACCCTATGGGCCGTACCCATAGCATCGATTGCAACCCCCAGAGGCGGACTGTTCGAAGTAGATTTACCGGACGGCACACACATAAAACTCAATGCAGCGAGCAAACTTACTTACCCCAAACACTTCGATTCGCGCAAGCGGACGGTGGAAATAGACGGCGAGGCATTATTAGACGTTGCTGCGGACACCGCACGTCCTTTTATTGTAAGCACCGCCAGGGAGGAGATTGAACTGAAAAGAACCGGTGGACGATTTAACGTAAAAGGTTATAAACAGGACTCACTGACGCGGATCACTCCAATAGACCAACCCGTAATAGTTACCCTCATTGAAAGGGACAGTGCATTTTTGCTACGGCTAGGGCAGCAGTATGTGTCGTTAGCCGATGTATTCCGACTGAATAATGTAAAGGCAGATAATGCAATTGCTTGGCAGAATAACCGGCTTATTCTTGACAAGGTGAGTTACAAAGAAATGCTCAAACAGATGGAACGCTGGTATGATGTACAGGTCAGTTATGATTCGATTCCAGATGGCCTCATAACGGGGGAAATCAATTTAGATAGGCCCTTGAAGGACTTTTTACATATGATCAGCCTCACTACCCGACTGACTTTTGATATCCATGAACGCACCGTGCGGGTAAGAAATTAGACTACATGAAAGATAAAATAATGCGTGTATACTGATTAATGAAGACAGGGTAATTTTGAAAAATCGGTAAAAATCAATCATATTTCATCTCAAAAAAGCCGAAACTTGCCTTTTCCTGCTCGTTTCCGGAAAAGTTCAGCCCGGGGCGCGGACTGCGATCCCAAGGTGGAAGAAACTGAATTGAATAAGGTTCTTCATTGGCTGTAAGCTCCTCCCAGTCGGCTTGTTGTTTCCAATAGACCCTACAGGTAAAATCCGGATAAACCTTTAATTTTAAATAAACCGGTAATCGTGCTGACTGCAATGGTGCCTCCCGAAGCACTTCTTTCTTACCGTCTTTTATTGCCCAAAAGGCCACCCGATTTCCATGCACAGCAATACCCACCGATGCTGAAACATCTCCATATACTAGCAATCCTTTATCAGCTCCATTGGTGTTCAATACCGACGTTTGGATTTCGTAGGTACTGCTATACGGTCGCACGGTGATGGCTACTCCCGCAAGGTTTTGTGCATCGTAACTTCCCGATAAATCCAATTTTCCATGACCTTCGTCGATTGTGGGCTGCATATGTCTAAAATCCCACTGCCAATAAGCATGTTTTTGGGTAAAATCATAGCGCAGACCAACGCTATGCTGAAGTGTCAACAGCTGGCTGCCGAACGCTGGCCAACCACTAGCTGTCCAACGTAGTTGGGATACCAAACCCTCCCTACCCGTAAACACATTACTGGACGCCCGATAAGCATGGTAAATATAGTAGGTCTCTTCTTTTTGGTTATTTACAAAGGTACCGTGGCCCGGGCACTTCCAACCATCACGGTTCGTCAGGATGGGATTTTGATCATAATCTTCATAGGGTCCAGTAATCGTTTTTGCTCGGGCCACATTGACATGATAAGAACATTCGATACCACAACAAGCACCTGCTGAATAAAACAGGTAATAATAAGCCCCTTGTTTAAGAATGCTCTGCCCTTCTATGCCTTTTCCTTGCGTATCCTTCAAGAGTGTAAATGGCTCGCCTTCCAAAGATAGGCCATCGTCTGCGAGTTTACTTCCTAAAATTTCGATAGGTCTTTTATCTAAGCCATAAGCCTTCCAGGTTATATAGAGTTGTCCGTTATCATTATATACAAATGCGTCTATGGCCTCTTTACCGAAGTCTATCAGCATCCCATGGTCGGTAAAACCGCGATCGGGGTATTTGGAGGTAGCTACGCCAATACACGAAACACCATCGCTCTTTCTTCTAGCGGTATAATAGACATAATAGGTTCCCTTGTGAAAATAATATTCTGGTGCCCAGAAAGAAGCCTTTGTCCATGCAGGCGCTTTATCAAATACAAAACCCGTCTGCTGCCAATCGCTTAGGTTAGTCGACTTAAAAATAGGGAAATGCGGTCCCCATTCGCTGGAGGTACCAATAGCGTAATAGGTATCACCACTACGGATAATCGATGGGTCGGCAAAATCTCCGGGAATATTTGCCGGGGGCGTCTGTGCAGCCGCAAATAGCGACTGCACACACAAGAAAATACAGGTTATTAGGTATTTCAAATTCATGTTCTATATATTTTATCGTTAACAATTTTTGCGGACTATCCCATAATCCATTTCGCCTGTTTTGGTAATACTTTATATACCAATGCAGTAAACAGCCAAGCAAAAGCAAATGTAAAACTAGCCGCTACCGGAACTTGTAAAGGAATGGCTACGTGCAGCAAATCAATCAGCATAAAACTTGGCCCTACCAAAAAATAGTGGACCATATAAATTCCGAAGCCATATTTAGTTAGTTTGGCAAATAGATTTATCCAAAATGAACTTTTTATTTTAACTTTCTGTACCAGCAGAAATACTGCAATGGTCATTAAAAACACATTTGGTGTACCATAAAGAAAAAATAACTCAATTTGTTCTTCTGTTGATTCCGAATTAGCAACCATTTTACCAAAACCAATGTACGTAATTGCGTAACCTATAACAAATAATACGACACTTATCAACAGTGTTTTAGCGACACTCCAACTGTTGCCCTTGGATAAATAATGTCCCAGGAGTAAATATCCGTTAAAACCTGCGAAATAATAGAAGAGATCAAAACGGGGATTCCACGGACAGGCGCCAAAAATATAGTTAGTTATATATTCATAGGCATAAGGTAAAAAGAGGCTTATCCCCCAAATATTTAAATACAATCGCTTCTGCTTATCGCTGGCATCTTTTACCCAAGCCGAGAAAATAGGCATAAATAGATAAAGGCCGATCAACATATAGATATACCACATGTGTGTACAATAGGCGGTAAAGTTGAAAGGAATCATAAGGACGCTGCGCAGACTATCTCCAAAGGCCTGCGATGGTGCATCGCCGGCATAGACAAAAAATTTAGTGATAACAGCCGGATCACAGCCCATCACTCCCGTAAACCAAGGAAACAGATCGTAAAGAACAGACCAGATAAGAAAAGGAAACAAAACACGCAATAATCTTTTCTTATAAAATGGGCCTGCTTCCTGCTTTATAGGTAGCAGCAACATACCCGTAAGCATAACAAATAAAGGAACGCAGGGTCTTAAAATGGAACCGTAAATTGTGCCCCAAAAATTATATTCTGGGCTCAATCTAGCCGCGGGCGATATATTAAATGGATCTGTACAGTGCACGGCAATAACCATAAACATAGCGATAAAACGAAGTACATCGGCCCAGATAATACGTTCATGCTTTAAAGTAGGTGTAATAATGGTCATAAAAAACAAGATCTTTATTAATGATTACGGCAATGCCGTTATTTGATATCGCCGCTTGCGAAAATAACCAATACACTACATTAAACCGTAGCGTCTAATCTCATTTGTTCTTTAAATAGTCTCATTTTAAGCTTAATCCGGAGCTAAAAAGTCTACTAAAAAACAAAGGCCTCCAATCGGGGAGATTGGAAGCCTTATAACCAATTATAAACCTAAATTATGATGAAACAAAGGTAGCATAGCTTATACACAATACCAAAATGTTAATAAAAATATTACAATTCAGTTGGCGGCTAATCTATACTATGTATTTTCTGTAAAACCATATTGCTGCAATACGTCTGCAGGCACACCCTCCCATAATTGGGGTCTATTTCCCACATAACCAATATCTTTAACTCCTATTTCGCTTGTAAAAAAGCCCGAAGCGGTGAGATTACGCATAAGGCTAAAAAAGGCCACGCCTTGTTGCATCTCGGGTTTAGCTTTTAAGGGATAAGCTATTTCATCCAACATGCTTAACTGCTGCTTTTCATCGCAATCGATAAATACCTTACTATTCCGTTTTAAACATTGTATATCCAACCATTTTAGGCCGCCGCGCATAGGTAACTTATATTCCGGAATATCTTTTACCATAAATTCAATAAAAGCAGGCACTCCGGCTTTTGAGGCGCTTTCCGAAAATTCATCCTTCGGTATAATGATATCTGCCAAAAGGGTGATGGTAGACATTTCATGATCGTCAAAAAAGCGTTCGCTATTTAACTGATTATTTCGCTCTGCTTCAAATGCCTGTACTCCTGGCAATTTTTTTATTTCATCTGCCGTAGCCTCCGCAGTCTGTTTATCCGACCCGCCTTGTTGACACGATTCCAATAAAAGGCCTGTGCCAACAGTCGTAAGCCCTAATATCTTAATAGATTTTCTTCTGTCCATAATTTGTTAGATATTTAATTTGCTCCGCTGTTCCAAAATATGTTCGGCGGTACGCATAGATAAAGCCAAAATAGTCCATGTAAGGTTTTTATCTCCCTGCTGTACAAAAGGTCCTGCGTCTACCACAAACAAGTTTTTACAATCGTGCGATTGGCACCATTTATTCAGCACAGACGTTTTTGGATCATCACCCATTCGTACAGTTCCGCCCTCGTGAATGATTTTTCCGGGAGCTTCTAATCCATAAGATGTTTCTGGTCCATAAGTTGGAGAAGTAACAATCGCGCCCATTTGATGCATCACCTCCTGAAAGGTTTCTTGCATATGTTTGGCCTGAGCGACTTCTTCCTTACCCCATTTATAGTTAAACCGCAGTACCGGAATACCAAACTTATCTACTTTATTGGGATCTATTTCACAATAATTATCTTTATGCGCCAGGGCGGTACCTCTACCAGCCATCCCCACATTAGCACCATAAAAACGACGGTAATCATTTTTTAGCGAAACACCGTAGCCCCCCCGTTCTTTTTTTGCACCATTCTTGTCCGGAACCTTTCCGTTCACATTAGGTACCCAATCCAAAAAGCCGTACGATGGCATATGTAAACCTCCGCCATATTCTATATGATAGCCACGGGGGAAATTCAGTTTTTTGTTATCCAGCCACCATGGCGAATAGATATGTACACTTCCAGTTCCATCCTCGTTATACCGTTTCCGCTCCATTAATTGAGGAAGGAATCCAGACATACTCGAACCGGTAGAATCATGTAAATACCGACCTACCAATCCGCTGCTATTAGCCAATCCACCGGGATGCGCCTGCGATTTCGAATTCAATAGTAAACGAGCAGATTCGCATGCACTAGCTCCAAGAATTACCAGTTTTCCCTTAACACTATATTCCTGTAAATTGGTTGTATCAACATAAGACACCCCTGTAGCCAAACCGTCGCTATTGGTTAATACTTCCCTAACCATAGCATTATCAACTACTTTCAGGTTATTGGTTTTCATTGCTGGAATTACCAAACAGGACGAAGAGGAGAAATCGGCATATACTTTACAACTCCGACCACATTGTCCGCAATAGAAGCAAGTCCCCCTGCCTTCTACACCCGGAAGCGCTTCTGTTAAAACCGAACCACGTCCGGCAATGACCGTTACACCCGCTTTTTTTGCTCCTTGCTTAATAAAGAGTTCATTTAGTCGTGGCTTAGGTGGTTTAAGAAAAATTCCATCTGGCTCATTTCGTATACCTTCAACAGTACCGTAGACACCTATCATACGGTCTACTTTATCGTAAAAAGGTTTAACCTCATCATAGGTAATAGGCCATGCATCTGTAACGCCATCCGTAGGCTGGAAATCATCTGGCCCCATGCGCAGCGAGATCCGCCCCCAATGGTTTGTTCGGCCACCTAACATGCGAGCCCGGAACCACTGAAAATCAGTTCCTTCTGCTGTAGAATAAGGTTCTCCATCCAATTGCCAGCCCCCATAGGCAGCATCAAAATCTCCGAAAGGCCGTATAGTTGATGCCCCTCTTCTTGGTGACTCCCAAGGCCAACGTAACTGGAGTGCATCCTTAGCTGGATCGAAAAAAGGACCAGCTTCCAGCATTAAAACTTTTAGCCCAGCCTTTGCTAACACATAGCCTGCCATCCCCCCTCCTGCACCCGAACCTACAATAATGGCATCATAAATTTGCTCTTGCTCTTGTATTTCAATTGTCTTCATATAGTTCAGTTAGTAGCGCAATTTATGGTTTAAATTTTAGTTTCCCAAAATAAGCTAAAACGTTTTTAACATCCTTTACCTTAATATTAGCAATAGACGATAACATTAGCCTCTCTTTTCCTTCAGAAATTTGCTTTTTTTAAAACAAAATGAGCGCATACAAACTTACTTATTAGGCAGCTCACTATAATGCTAACCTGTTCAAATTAATGCATCAATAAATTAAATGTACATCATCTAATTTTTCCATGAAATACCTTTAGCAACTAGCAATATAACAGCTAACTTGCACTAAAATAAATTGGCAACCAAGCCATAATTGCAATCTCGTCCGTATCAGCAAACGTTGGGTTGGGTGCCACAAATTCTAATTTCCATGGCAATTCCTATACACACCGAAGCAGCGGTTCATCATACACCTGCACATGCCGGCTCTTTTTTGAGCACTTACGTTTTCAGTACCGATCATAAAATGATCGCCAAGCAATTTCTCATTACAGCAGTAATAATGGCTTTTATTTCGCTGTTTTTATCCATCTTATTCCGTTTACAACTAGGTTGGCCCGATAAATCATTTCCGATATTAGAAACCTTTTTAGGGCATTGGGCAGAGGGTGGCCGTATCCGCCCCGAATTTTATCTAGCCTTGATAACTATCCATGGGACCATTATGGTTTTCTTTGTACTCACTGCCGGATTAAGCGGTACTTTCAGTAATTTACTTATACCCTTACAGATAGGAGCCCGGGATATGGCATCGCCTTTTTTAAATATGTTGTCGTATTGGTTTTTCTTTGCCTCTTGCGTTGTGCTGTTATCATCATTTTTTGTAGAAACGGGGCCAGCAAGTGCCGGTTGGACAGTATATCCACCATTATCGGCCCTGCCGGCAGCGATTCCCGGATCGGGCACCGGCATGACTTTATGGCTTATCAGTATTTTTCTGTTTGTTGCTTCATCCTTAATGGGCTCTATAAATTATATCAGTACGGTGCTTAATTTACGTACCCAAGGAATGAGCTTATGGAAAATGCCGCTAACCATTTGGGCGCTTCTGCTTACAGCAGTATTAGGTCTTTTATCTTTTCCGGTATTGGTTGGCGGTTTGGTGCTGCTTATTTTTGATCGCAGTTTTGGCACAAGCTTTTACCTTTCGGATATCATTATGCAGGGAAAGCAGTTGCCTAATCAGGGAGGGAGTGTAATCCTTTGGGAACATCTATTCTGGTTCTTAGGGCATCCGGAGGTTTACATCGCTATTCTGCCCGCTTTTGGAATTGTTTCGGAAGTAATCTCCACCAATTCCCGCAAACCGATATTTGGCTATCATGCAATGGTTTATTCGCTGATGGGCATTGTGGTACTTTCTTTTCTGGTTTGGGGCCATCATATGTTTGTATCGGGTATGAACCCCTTGCTGGGCAGTGTCTTTATGATTACCACCTTGATTATAGCGGTTCCATCAGCCGTTAAAACATTCAATTACCTGGCAACGATGTGGCGCGGAAACCTCCATTTTACACCTGCCATGTTATTTGCGGTAGGCTTTGTTTCCTTCTTGATTTCAGGCGGACTTACCGGTATTTTTCTGGGCAATGCCTCCCTGGATATTAATTTACACGACACCTATTTTGTAGTGGCGCATTTTCATTTGGTAATGGGATGCGCTGCTATTGCTGGCATGTTGGCAGGTGTATACCACTGGTATCCGAAATTCTTCGGACGCATGCTAGATGAAAAACTAGGTTACCTGCATTTTTGGCTAACCTTCATCTGCGCCTATCTGGTATTTTTCCCTATGCACTTCATGGGTATTGATGGTGTACCACGCCGATATTATGTGTTTACCGAATTCGCTTTCATGAAGCCTTGGCTATCAGTGAATCACCTTATCTCATGGGCAGCTATCATCGGCGGCTTTGCGCAGATTGCCTTTCTCTTTAACTTCTTCTATTCTATCCGTTATGGCAAAAAGGCTACACGTAACCCTTGGCGATCGAATACGCTGGAGTGGACCACCCCCCTAGAACACCTACATGGCAATTGGCCGGGAGAAATCCCTACTGTTTATCGGTGGCCTTATGACTATAGCAAACCGGGGCATGATGAAGATTTTATCCCGCAAAACATTCCTTTCTCGGAAACTATGCGTTCTAATCTCTCCCGTGATTTTGAAGGTGATTCGGATAAAGAGGCCATACAGGAAGAATATGCTGCTAATGCCGTTGACGATGACAGATAACTGTTGTACTTAATTGTATTTAATGTTATAGTCTTTCAACTGCATTTTTATAACACCCGTTTTTGTATCCTTCGCTTTCATTTGTTTACGATCAATCTGCGTGTCCTTCCCCATAAAATTGAAGGGTATTTTAAGTCGTTCTACTGCAAATGCAGCCTCTAGGTAATTGGGCAGCATATCTTTTTCGTTTGCATACTGCATTTGCAAAGTATATGAACCTTCTTTACGTGTATTGATTTCCGACTGTACGATACGCTGATTTTCTACATCCATAAACAATGTAGCTAAAGCTAATTCCGACCGGTTGTCTGTTGGGATAACATTGAGAATTTTTAATGATTTTCCGTTGCGCATTTCGGTGCCCCTTTCTACGGTAATAAAAGGATATTTAAACAACTCGGTTAAAGAAAAATCTAAGCCGCGCTTTGGTAGCATAACAAAATCCTGTGAAGAGAAGGTCGTTTGCTTACCCCTTTCATAGCTAATTTTTGCCGTTTTTGTAGGCATACGAATAAAAGGCACATCCAAATCGAGTACTACAGTGGCCGAAAATTGCTGCACAGCATCCATCCGCGCCTTTATATGCAATAGATCGGCATCAATTTCCTGCTGTGCAAATCCTATTCGGCATATCAGCAAAAATAGTATAGTAACTAATCTAATCATCCGATGTCTTGTTTATGAAAAGTCCAAGTACCAATAAAGGTCAATACCACACCATAAAATAACAGTATGGCATTATTTAAGAAAATAGGAAACCAATCTATTTCGAAATAGAAAAACTGTTGCCAGGTATCCATAAGCTTTGGAAAAAAGAAGTGATTAAGCATCGGAGTACCTAAATCTAATTTTAATAATAGATTGGTAATAACGAGAAATAACGCAGCAGCAATCCATGTCTTAGCCGCTTCCTTTATCCAGACGGCTAATGTGATACTGACCAAACTGTAAAATACCATGGCCACTGCGCCGGAAGCAAATGCCCAACATATCCGTTTAAAGGCATCGGCAGACTTGAAAAAGTTAAGTGTATTAAGGTAAACTACCAAATCACCTTTGCCAAAAATAGTATAGGCCAGTACACAGGTACTAAGCATCATAAAAGCAATGACAACTAAAGTAAAGGCAACGGCAACGATATATTTAGCCAATATAAAATGCTGTTTCTTTACCGCTTGTAATAGGCTTGTCTGTATGGTACCATCTTTATATTCATCTGTTAAAATGCCCGATGTAACGATCATAATGATAAGCGGTACGTTAAACCAAAGTCCGTTTAACACAATATAAAGAATGAGATTACCATTTAATAAGCTTCCCTCGAAATAAAAAGATTGCTTCAAGCTATCTAACAATATATCGAGAATGGTACTTCCCTGATAATAGGCTGTAACCAGGATCAACAACTCGATCAGAAAAATTGCACCTAGTGCCCAATACGTCTTCGGCTGTTTAATCAATTTTAAAAGCTCTGCAAACAACAATGCACTCATGAAACTGGGTTTTCAATTAGCTGTTCCAATGTAAGTTCTGGTGTGCAGGCCGTAACGGCAAAGCCTTCCTGAAATAAAGTTTGCAATACGGCAGAAATCTCGTCTGCAGGGCACGTTATCTTCACATCATTTATTCCCATAATCGGTTGGTATTTTCTGATAATTTGAGCCTTAGCAATATTTTTGGCGGTGATACTATATCGCTGGATATGTGCGTGGATCATCTGGTTGGTGGTACCGGCATTTACGATTTTGCCCTTATCAATTACATATAAAAAATGACAGCATTTACTCAATTCAGCCATGAGGTGGGAAGAGAGCAGGATACCAATATTTTCTTCCGCCGACAACTGTAGGATAAGTTGAATAAGCGAAGCCACACCTATAGGATCAAGACCTGAAAAGGGTTCATCCAGCACCAGGTATTCCGGGTTATTTAAAAGTGCGATGGCAATTCCTAAGCGTTGTTTCATGCCCATGGAAAAATTCCGCACCGGGTCTTTCCTGTCTAGGGGCAAGCCCACCTTTATCAAATGTTGGTTAATACTGGTAGCATCTGTTGCTATCTTTTGAATACCGGCAAAAATTTTCAGGTTATCTGCCGCACTCAAGTAAGGATATAAACCTGGTTTTTCTATAATTCCTCCAATGGGTTTAGGGCATGCCGTATAGACGTGCACTGTTCCGGTATCAGGCTTAATGAGTCTGCACAAAATTTTAAACAAGGTGCTTTTACCAGCACCGTTGCGTCCTAGTAAGCCACAAATTTGTCCCGGAGCAATTTGTATACTAACGTTTTCGAGTACTTTCCCTGAAGAATAGCTTTTACTTAGATTAGTTCCTGCGAGCATTAAAGCGATATTTTTTGGTTAAGTTGGTGGTAATCAAACTTTGGTTCGTAATATTTCTCCATGAAAGTGCGTGACCAGAAATAGCGTTTAAATAAAAACAGTGGATCGTTAACCATGAACTGTGGTATAAGATGAAACCATTTCACACCATGCCTGTGGTAGTAATTTTGCACCTCTGTTTCAAAGCCCAACTCTTTGGCTGCCACGATAACGGCATTGCGTTGACACTTAGATCCTCGGTAGTGCTTTGCTATTTTAGGCGTAAAGCCATGTATAAACAAGTGATCTTTGATGCGCTTATAATTTTGAAAGCGTGACCAAGCGTCCATACTTACCAAAAAGATATGGCTAAAGGCAAACAATAGACATCCAAACCACCATAATACAAGCCAGACCATTTCATGGTAATAAGCCTCCCTTAATTTAGCCCAATAAAAAAGTGATTCGAGTATAAACAATAACAACGAACAATGCAATAGCAAGCCCACGTTCCAGTAAGAAACAAAAGTGCTCGGTTGTTTGGGTAAAGTGTTGTTCATACGTTTTAAGTTATAAGTTATAAGTAGCACAAAGCGCGCCCTGCTACTCATCTCTCATCATTTCTCCTTTAAGCTTTCTACAATACTAATATAAATATAATTGAAAGATTATTTTGCCTTATTTGGTTTATCTACTTGCAACATTTCATTCGCATTTTATAACCTTTACATGCCCTATAAAGCAAAAAAATCAAGCTGGCATTATCCAAGGCCTTTCTTCATCACATAAAAAACGTAGTTATAAAATCCTCCATAACGTTGATAAATAACCAACTCCTCAATGATTTGCTCCAAAAATGATCGCATAAGCACATTATTTGAAGGGTTTCCAACGTAGGATGCTACCTGTTGTATTATCGGATGATAATAATTATCCCAAGCCTCTCGTGGTAAAGTAAAACAACCGATAGGTATATATCCGCACTTCTCTACCACGTTCATTTTATTAGAAATCAAATCAATTTCTGGATAATTGGTAGCCCAATAGTCGGTAAGCTCTTTGGGCCGCTGATTGGTTAACCAAGAAATCTCCGAAACCACTAAATAACCGGTATCTTTTAGTAGTTTATACCATTGTTTTAATCCGTTTTCGAAGCCAATATGATAGATGGCTCTCTCACTCCAGATCATATCAAAAGTATCATCTTCAAAAGGCAGTTTTTCCATATTGGCTTCCTGTATCTTGATTCTATCTTGAAGATTCCACCACGCAGTCCTTTCGCCTAATACTTCTAAAAAACCCTTTAATAAATCAACTGCAAAAATTTGTGCGCTTGTCTGTTGCGCCAAGGTGATTGTCTGTGCCCCGGTACCGCAACCTACATCTAGTATATGCTCAAAATTGCTAAACCCCTCTACTAAAGACAATGCTTTAGTTGTAGCCGCCTCATTTCCCGGACCTTGCCTTTCATTACCTTTGAAAAAATCAATAATTACCTGTGTTAACTCCTGTTCCATTTTGTAATTGCTAATAAAACTGGTCAGTAGCACCGATTAAAAATCGATATGCCACAGACTGATAAAATTTTTTAACCGCGAGGTTAAAACTGTTTTGTATAAAAAATAAAATATTAAAAATATGATGAAATGCACCACATGAAAATGTAGTACAACATAATAGCTGCCTCTCTAGGGTCTTATGCTATTACAATGGTGAGCGATTTGACACTGACTTGTCTCATAACGGGGTAAAGGTAATAATTTTTTAAAAAATGTCAATAGAATGCTGCATTTTGTATTTAATTTGCAGGAAGCAAGTCGCCATATTTACAATTTTAGTCGCTAAACTTCACATTTTTGTCGATTACTTCCCAATAAGCAGATGAATTTTAATAGCTTTAAATAGCTAAAAAATTTATGGCTATAACGTCTGTACATAGAAAACCTCTTTTGAGTTTGAAATTTACTTTCATTAGTATTCATGTGCTGATATGGGCTATTATTTTATCTTTACCATACTATATTGCAAATCCTCCAAATTTCAATATTGGTCCACTACCAGGCCGTTTTTTTACTTTGGCGAGCATCATTCATGCACTAATTTTCTATTTAAATGCCTACTACCTCTATCCTAAATTATTAAATTATCGGTTATGGTGGCTGTATATAATCGCCATTATCGCCTTACTCCTGCTGTCTTTTCAGATCAAACACTTGCTTTTAGTTGTATGGTTTCCAGCCGTTATAGGTGATGTATCTGCCAATAAATTCATTTATCCTCCATCTGTTGGAATTTTTATAGCCAGTTTAATTTACCGCAAAATCATTAACAAAATTCGGGAAGAAAAATTACAAAAAGAACAACAAGCAGAGCAGTTAACTTCGGAGCTTAAGCTTCTCCGATCACAAATTAATCCACATTTTCTATTTAATGTACTTACCAACCTGGTATCCCTTGCCAGGAAAAAGTCTGAGAAACTGGAAACTTCTCTACTCATGCTCTCCGATCTCATGCATTATACGTTGTATGAGTCTCAGCAAGACAAAGTGCAATTAGTACAAGAAATTGAATATTTAAATAGTTATATCGAATTACAAAAATTGCGATTTGGCAATGAGGTAAATATACTGACGCATATTCAAACCGATGATGAACTTGAAAAATATTATATCGAACCCATGCTATTGGTTCCATTCGTGGAAAATGCCTTTAAACACGGAACGGGATGGATCGATGCACCAGCAATTACCATTAGTTTATCAACAGCTCATGGCGTTTTAACCTTTATAGTGGCTAACAACTATAATGATGAGCAGAATATAATGAAGGATAAAAACTCGGGCATTGGCTTAAAGAATGTAAAGGCTCGCTTGGATTTACTGTATAAGGGCCTTTACGCACTAAAAATTGAAGACAGTAATGCTTTTTTTCGGATAATATTAACCCTAAAATTAACATGATGCGTTGTATTATTGTAGATGATGAACAGCTTGTTCGCGATTTACTAGCAGATAACATCAGCCGGCTACCATACCTCGAACTCGTTAAAAGCTGTAAAAATGCGTTGGAAGCATGGGATATCCTGCAGCAAGATACTATTGACCTGCTATTTCTGGACGTGCAGATGCCAAGATTAAGCGGTCTGCAATTTTTAGCGTCACTGCGCAACCCGCCCTTGGTTATTTTGGTTACGGCTTACCGCGAATATGCTTTAGAGGCATTTAATCTACAGGTAGTGGATTATCTTTTAAAACCTTTCAGCTTGGAGCGTTTTATGAAAGCCTGCAGTCGTGCCAGCGAGCTATTTCAATTAAAAAACCACATCACAGCTTCTACGGAAGAGTTCCCTGATTTCTTTGTCAATGTAGAATATACCCTGGTAAAGATCGTTATTACAGATATAGCGTACATCGAAGGATTAAAAGATTATATCAAGATCTACTTATCGGGCCAGGAAAAGCCGGTCCTTACCCGAATGACCATTAAGGCTATCGAGGAAAAGTTGCCACCGACGGATTTTGTGAGAACCCACAAATCTTTTTTAGTTGCAGCTCATAAAGTTACAACTGTTAAACGCGATTTCGTTTGTATCGGCCAAAAAGAGATTCCACTAAGTCCACTCTATAAAGAAAACATCAATCGTCTGATTCAGCGAGGTTAGCCTATAACCCAATCTCCAAAATTCCCCGTTTCGTCTCCACACTTCAGTTGCTAGTCTATTCTTCAAAAATAATACTTTTAAAGCTTTTAGTTTTGATTTAATAAATCTGGCAAAGGATGAAAAGCATGAGTATATCACAGATCCTATTGGTAATTATTTTATTGCTATTAAGCACCCTAAGCTTTGCTCAGCTTCGCTTAAAAGGTGTAGTAAAAATATAGCGGGCAAAGCCATTCCCTTTTCAACCGTTAGGGAAGGCATCGAACTATTAACTAAATAATCGAGTATTAACAATTAAATTTTAACATTATGGGACTTGGAATCATTTTAATCAGAATACTATTCATTGTTTGTATGGTATTCATCATCGGTTATATTTTTGGAGGTTTCGCTAAAAACCCCACCTTAACGATTATCAGCAAAACAGCTGCAATTGTGGCAATTGTGTTATTTATTTTAACCAATGTATTGCTTATCCGCTTCGCCTTTAGGCATGGTCGTAATGCAGACAGGTGTTGGTTTCATCAAGACGAAACCAAAATAGAAAGCACAAAGTAAAACCTATAAATTTCAGGGCTAAACAAATTGGCCTTGAAATTTTGCAATTGACTCTTTTATTGTGCAGAAATTTTAACGGGACACGTTAACTATTAATATAATTTTCCAATTCGCTAATGGTTTGTTTTTGGTCTTCAATAATATGCTTAACCAAATCGCCAATAGATAACATCCCAATAACACGACCGCCTTCTACGACTGGTAAATGTCTGAAATGCTTGTTGGTCATAATCTCCATACAATGATCAATGCGCTCCGAAGCAACAATAGTATATGGATTTGCTGTCATTACTTCATGGATGGACGTGGCCTTGGACGACTTTCCCTGCAAGATAATTTTACGGGCATAATCTCTTTCGGTAAAAATACCGAGTAATTTCTCTTGCTCAATAACTAATAAAGCGCTGATATTTTTTTCCATCATAAGTTGTAAGGCTTCTAATACGGAATCATGAGGAGATACAGAGAAAACGACCGCAGGTTTGTGGCGAAGAATGTGATTGACTGTTTTCATAATGGCATTTTTATAATTGATACATACGATTTTGTCAAGCCTGAAAGCAACATCGCTGTCTATCGAAACGGAAAAAGGTAATAATTGGTGTATATGTTGCTTAGCTTAGTAAAGTTAGGTATTTTTATTTGAAATAAAAAGGGGTATTACCGGGCTAACGTACGCGCATGGGATCTGTGATTATAGTTAATCACACTCACTGATTGTCCAAACTTTTAATAAAAGCGGTCAATTCGTCTATCTCTTTGGATGTCAAATGCAGGCTATCTGTGGGCAACGTCTGATTGTCCACAGCAATTCCCATACCTACCCCACCCCCATTATTGTAAAAATCAAGTACTTCTTCCAACGTTGTAAATGCACCGTTATGCATGTATGGTGCGGTCTTCGAAGTATTGCGCACCGTAACCGTCTTAAAAGCATGTCTAAGTGATTCAAAAGGCATAATATCGTATCGCCCTAAATCTGTATCAATTACCGTATCTCCCGCTTTTTTTGGAACACCAATTACCTCTGCTTCGATCAAATAATATTTTGGTGGAAATGTACCATTGAACAAAGGCATATAATGGCAGGTAGCACATTTAGCTTTTCCCATAAAGATATTAAACCCGTTAATTTCTTGCTTATTCATGGCCTTATCATCCCCTCTCATGTATTGATCAAATCGACTATTGAGTGCGCTAAGGCTGCGAACATAGGTGCTAAGCGCATTTTCAACTTCCAGACTATCAATCTCCTTCCGCTGTCTTTGGGGATAGGCAGTAGAAAACAAGTGCCGATAGGTTTTATCTTGCCAAAGCTTTTTGACTGCTTCTTTTAACAAGCCGTGCATCTCATCTTTGTTATGTACCACATCTTGCACCTGATCCTCCAACGACAATGCACGTAAATCGTAAAACTGCATGGGCTGCAGCGCTGCATTCAAGAGGCTAGGTGTATTCCGCTTAAGCAATGCTTTACTACCTATTACTGTATTCTTCACCAGTCCATCGGCAAAAGCCTTTTCAGGCTGATGGCAGGAAGCGCAACTTCGGGTATTCATTTCGGATAAAATGGGATCAAAAAACAGCTTCTCTCCCAAGGCTTTTCTTTTTTCTGTTACGAGATAATCGGGTCCGGGTGCATAGGCATTTACATCAAAGGCATGCTCATCAAATAAGGTATAAGCATCCTGTCGTAAAAGGCGGTTATATTTAATAAAACGTATAGGTAACTTTTGGCCTAAATGGGTGAGCGCAGTGCTCATTTTATTTCCGTATTGGCGGATGAAAAAGGCACGGTCAAAGGTATTGAAATCAATATGCTTACGTAAATACCCAGCAGCGCTTTCGAATAAGGTACGCAAACCATCGGCCTTTGCTTCCCTCATATAAGGTTCCAGCATCTGCTGCAAACTTTCTAAGCAAACGGCAGATTCTTCCATACTATACAAGGTAAGCGGATTATCAAAACCCGTTATACCAAGCGTTAATATTCGAAAGATTTCTAACTTGGCGGCATCCAATACCTGCCAGTCTGCAATAGGAATATTAGTAAAATAAGCATGATACGCGTCGCACCTATCCAATAGCAATGTGGTATAATGTTCCAGTTCTTGCTGCTTACTACTATCGTAAATGGGAAACAGCAATTCTTCCATCACCTGCAGGCCTTCAGGTGGAAATGAATATAGGCCAGTGAGGCTAATTTCTTCCACCGGGGGGCCGTTTACAAAACGTGAGGTAGAGCCCGTAAAATATTCCGTAGCCCATTCCATTTTTTTGTAACGTAGCCTGAGTTCAAGAAAGAGCTGCTGCAATTCTTCTCCCTTAGCAGAAGAATCTTGCGCTACCGGCAGGAACCGCTCCCTAATAAAAGAGGTGAAGCCATCAACCTGAAACACCAAGTCGTTCTCAATTTCCCGTTCCCGGTTTTCTTTGCTGCTATGACAGGAGAACACACTGTATCCTCCCAACGCTATCGAACAAAGTATAAAAAGCAGTGCTATTTTTTTAATACCGGTCAAAATTTTTGTATTAAAAAGGACGTGTCTTCAATTAAAAATTAAAAACATTTTGTAAAGGATTTGCATTTTTATCGCGCTCGGTCAATGGCTTTAAGCCCCACCTACGTTCAATAAAAGAAAGAATGCTCACCGTTTCATATTGCGTATGATCTACGAATCCTTTCTTGGCAAATGGAGATATCATGATAGCCGGTATGCGCGAACCAGGGCCCCATTTATCAATTACGGGTGGGACAACGTGATCCCAAAATCCGCCATTTTCATCATAGGTTACGATGATAAGCGCGTCTTTAGCATTAGGACCGTTAAGTACAGCATTTACCAACTCTAAAGCGTGGTTCTCGCCATGATATACATCCGAATAACCTGGATGTTCGTTATTAATTCCTAAAGGTTTCACGAAAGAAACCGCAGGAAGCGTGCCTTTTCTGGCCGCGGCAAGAAATTCATTTTCATCTTTCAGGTGATCCTTCTTCGCTTGCGTGCCATCGGCAAAACTAGCATAATAAGTGAATGGTTGGTGATGGTATTGAAAAGTTCCATCCGGATTGCCAGCCAAAGCATCGTCCCAGCCGCCAGAGTACCACGCCCAAGAGATGTCTTTTTCACTCAGCCTATCGCCAATAGTTGGGTTTAACTGATTCGGCATCAAAACAGTAGTATCTAAGCCTTTTGGATGTGGAGCATTTACTGTATAAGCCGTATTAACAGCATATCCTTCTGGCGTATAAGTACCATCAGATAGCATACGACCTGTGGAATCAAGCTTGGCAAGATGCCTTTCAGGAGCATTGGGAAAAATAGGTGTGGCCGCCGCAATAAGCCATTGATGGTTTAAAAATGAACTGCCAAAAGCACTGTGAAAAAAACGGTCGCAAAGCGTGTATTCTTTAGCTAGTCCTACTAATGGTAAAAGCTCGGTTTTATAATAACCCATAGTTAAACCCTTAGTATGGTTATGGAGGGCAAATTTATTCATCTTGCCCCCGTTAATTTGCATAATCTCCTGATAATAACGGTGTGTTACATCTGGTATTTCCTGATCAGAAGGCACATATTGATCAATATTAAAATAATGATTTGGCAAGTTTACCGGAAAAACGCTCGACCGTGGGATTTCTGGCAGAAAAGTAAAAGGCTCATCCGAATCATCTAACTGTGTAATAGCAGTATCAGACGCATTTGACAGTCCATCCGCCCCTTCAAATTGCCCATATAGGTTATCAAAACTATGGTTTTCCATATAGATTACTACTACATGGTTAATCTTTTTAATATCCTCGTCAAAGCTTTCGGGCTTATTTCTACACCCCCAAAAAAACAGACAGGAGCATAAGATTAAAGATTTCAATAAGTTACATACGCTACAATGAGGCAAACAAAGTATTTTCATTTTCAGGATATATTTAGGTAAATACTAACAAGGTGGTATTTAATAAAAAAAATATTTTTCCTACCAAAGGTATTTTAAATAGTTAGAACCCTTATCCCATAAATGCAAGTTGTTTGTTACAATGAAAAAATAATGGAGGTCGATTTCTCATTCGATTTAAAAGTCTGAACTGTCTATTTCACTGGGAATTTTGGCCAATTGAAACAATTTTTGCTTAGCTCCGAGAATTGAACGGGCTATTTTTGATCAGTATTTCTAAGGCATACACAAATTAAAACACAAGAAATGAAAACAGCTAAAATAATATGCTCAGCCGCTGGCTTAGCCCTTTTGTTGATCACAACAATGGCATTTATCGATCTGCATTATGAAAAAGAAATAAAAAGAATGCAGACATCTGAAAGTGGAAATGGCTTCGCTGTTGTGGAGCTTTTCACCTCCGAAGGCTGTTCAAGCTGCCCACCTGCGGAGGAACTGATAGAAAGAATCCAAGAGAATAATCAAAATAAGCAGCTTTACATTATGGCTTTTCACGTCGATTATTGGGATCACCAAGGCTGGAAAGATCATTATAGTGATCGTGCATTTTCGCTACGGCAGCGGCAATATGCAAGTTGGCTGAATCTCCAAACCGTTTATACACCTCAACTTATCGTTAACGGAACGAAGGAGCAAATAGGCTCGGATCAAGGGGCTGTACTAAAAGCTATCGATACGGGGTTGAAACAAGCATCCACCTCAACGTTAAAACTTTCTTGTCAGTTAACAAAGGGTAAAGTCTATGTTAACTTTGATGAAATGGGAAATGATAAAGCTTCTGAACTGGTATTGGCTCTTATTCAAAAATCGGCAACAAGCAGCGTTAAAGCAGGTGAGAATGCGGGAAGAAGCCTGTCTCATGTACAAATCGTAAGGCAACTGCAGCGTATAGACCTGAGTAACAAAAAAGACGTGATC
>Ga0182736_1000109_pt1 | contig 156726 bp, 131 predicted proteins | sample eDN5th30CKraftBY_FD_128882 | JGI IMG/M metagenome (GOLD analysis project Ga0182736, IMG submission 128882) | Enriched backyard soil microbial communities from Emeryville, California, USA - eDNA 5th pass 30_C Kraft BY (version 2) (version 2) | ecosystem: Environmental > Terrestrial > Soil >... | reverse complement strand
TCTCGGCTGTGATGTTGGCGTTTGGCTTCGGTCGGCTTGCCTTCGGGTTGGGATTTATCCATGGGACACCTCCTTCAAGTATTGTCTACTTTTACGAGTGTCCGGAAAACCCGGGCTAGCTCAGACACCAACGGTGTGCAGAGGCTGTCTCGCCGACCGAACGGTGTCAGACACCCTTCGGGGTGTCTGACACCTGAGGGAGCGCCGAGGCACATTCCGCCAGAGATATTTGGGTAGCACCATGGCTACCAAAACCCGATCCGGAGCTTGGTCGCCTCTGGCAAGAAACAGGTGCAGCCAGACCCGGGACGCCGCGGAGCCGGCTTTGCCGGTCCGCCAGCGTCGCCCCCCTGGGGGGATGAGCCCGGACAGGGAGCCGTCCTTGAGGACTATTCCCTGCCTGGCGAATCCGAGCGGCCTGCCAGCCGCGAGGTGGGAAGCGCGCAGCGCTTCGAGGGGAGGGAACTACACCGCCCCTTCGGCGTGATAGCGGCCCACCCGCTCGACTTCGTTCTTCGAGCCCAGGATCACGCTGACGCGCTGGTGCAGCTTGTCGGGCTGGATATCCAGGATGCGCTGCTTGCCGTCGATGGCCGCGCCGCCCGCCTGTTCGACGATCAGGCTCATCGGGTTGGCTTCGTACATCAGGCGCAGCTTGCCGGCCTTGCCCGGTTCGCGCGCATCCCAGGGGTACATGAAAATGCCGCCGCGGGTCAGAATGCGATGCACGTCGGCCACCATCGAGGCGATCCAGCGCATGTTGTAGTCCTTGCCCAGCGGGCCGGTCTTGCCGGCCAGGCATTCGTCGATGTAGCGCTTGACCGGTGGGGCCCAGTGGCGCATGTTCGACATGTTGATGGCGAATTCCTTGGTGTCTTCCGGAATGCGGATCTGCTCGTGCGTCAGCACCCAGGATCCCATCTCGCGATCCAGCGTGAAGCCCACCACGCCTGTGCCGATGGTCAGCACCAGCATGGTCTGCGGGCCATAGACGGCATAGCCGGCGGCCACCTGCTGGCTGCCGGGCTGCAGGAAATCCTGCTCGCACACTTCGTCGGCACCTGCCACGTTGTGCGGCGCGCGCAGCACCGAGAAGATGGTGCCGATCGACACGTTGACGTCGATGTTCGACGAGCCGTCCAGGGGGTCGAACAGCAGCAGGTATTCACCCTTCGGATAGCGGTTCGGGATCAGGTGGATGGTCTCCATTTCCTCGGAGGCCATCGCCGCCAGGTGCCCGCCCCATTCATTGGCTTCCAGCAGGATTTCGTTGGACAGCACGTCGAGCTTTTTCTGCACCTCGCCCTGCACGTTCTCGGATTCAAGGCTGCCCAGCACGCCGCCCAGGGCGCCCTTGCTGACGGCGTGGCTGATGGCCTTGCAGGCGCGCGCCACCACTTCGATCAGCAATCGCACTTCGGGGGCCAGGGCCTGGGCCGAGCGCTGCTGCTCGACCAGGAATTGAGTCAGGGTTTTGCGTTTCAAGAGAGATCTCCGTTGGCAGCGAACAGGGGCGTGGAATTCAAGCGGCGAATTCCAGCGCCTTGGATACGATTTCGAGCACGTTGCGCGACAGGCCGGCGTGGTCGCGCACGCGTTGCAGCGCGGCGTGCATGGGCGCGCGCAGGGCCGGCACGAAGCGCGCCCAGTTGTCGAGCGCGCGCGCCAGGCGCGCGGCGATCTCGGGGTTCAGGGCGTCCAGCGCCAGCACCTGCTCGGCCCAGTAGTCGTAGCCTGCGCCGTCGGCCCGGTGCAGGCCGCGCGCGTTGTTCAGGCAGAACTGAAACACCAGGGCGCGGGCGCGGTTGGGGTTGCGCAAGGTGAAGGCGGGGTGCGCCATCAGGGCGCGCACCGCATCGACGTCGGTGCCGCGCGCGGTGGCCTGCAGCATGAACCACTTGTCGACCACCAGGGGGTCGTCTTGCCAGCGCGCGTAGAAGGCGTCCAGCGCCTGCGTGCGGGCGGCCGCTTGCCCTTCGTTGACCAGGGCCGCCAGCGCCGCCAGGTTGTCGGTCATGTTGCCGGCCTGGTCGAACTGGGCCTGGGCCAGGTCTTGCGCGCCGGCGATGCCGGCGGCCATCAGGTGGCCCAGCGCCTGGTTTTTCAGGGCGCGCTGGCCGGCCGGGCCGGGCGCGGGGCTGTAGGCGCCCGGCGTCTGGTTGGCGTCGAAGGCGGCGCGCCATTGCGCCGCCAATTGGCGGCCCAGCTCGGCGCGCAGGAAGTCGCGCGCCGCCGACAGGGCCGGCGGATCGATCGCGTCCATGCGCTCGGCCAGGGTCTTTTCCGACGGCAGGGCCAGGGCACGTGCGCGGTAGCCCGCGTCCAGCGCGGGGTCGATCAGCAGCGCGCGCCAGGCCTCGATGAAGGCGGGGTCTGCCCGTAGCGGCGTTCCGGCCTGGTGCTGCGCGGCCAGTGCCAGGATCTGCCGGGTGGCGAGTTCCTGGCCGGCTTCCCAGCGCGCGAAGGGGTCGGTGTCGTGCGCCGACAGCAGGGCCAGTTCGGCGTCGGTCCAGTCGTACTCGACGATGACCGGGGCGGAAAAGCCGCGCAACAGCGACGGCACCGGCCTGGCGGCGATGCCCTCGAACACCCATTGCTGGGTTTCGCCGGTCAGTTCGAGCAGCGCCGTGTCTTGCGTGGCGCCGGCGCTGCGCAGCGGCAGCGCGCGGCCCTGCGGGTCGAGCAGGCCCAGGGCAAAGGGAATATGGAAAGGCGCCTTGGCGTAGCCGTCGCCGGCGCGCCTTTCCACACCCACCGGCGGGCAGCGCTGGCTGAGCGTCACGGTGCAGCGCTGGCTGGCGGCATCGTGCGCCAGCGCCACGGCCACGCGCGGCGTGCCGGCCTGGCGGTACCAGCGGCGAAACACCGACAGGTCGCGGCCCGGGTGCTGGCGCGCGTAGACCGATTCCATCGCAGCGACGAAATCGTCGCAGGTCACGGCCTGGCCGTCGTGGCGGCGGAAGTACTCGTCCATGCCGGCGCGAAAGCCTTCCGGGCCCAGCAGCGTATGCTGCATGCGGATGACCTCGGCGCCTTTCTCGTACACCGTGGCCGTATAGAAATTGCCGATCTCCTGGTAGCTTTCGGGGCGGATCGGGTGGGCCATGGGGCCGGCGTCTTCGGGGTACTGCGCGGCGCGCAGCGTGACGACGTCGTCGATGCGCTTGACGGCGCGGGCGCTGGCGGCTGCGGCGGCGTCCAGGCCGCGCGCCATCATGTCGGCGGTGAATTCCTGGTCGCGAAAGACCGTCAGGCCTTCTTTCAGGCTCAGCTGGAACCAGTCGCGGCAGGTGACGCGGTTGCCGGTCCAGTTGTGGAAGTACTCGTGGCCGATGACCGCCTCGATGCCCTCGTAGTTGGCGTCGGTGGCGGTCTGCGGGTCGGCCAGCACATAGGCGGCGTTGAAGATATTCAGGCCCTTGTTTTCCATGGCCCCCATGTTGAAGTCGCGCACGGCGACCACCATGAAGCGGTCCAGGTCCAGTTCCAGGCCGAAGCGGGTTTCGTCCCAGCGCAGCGCCCGCACCAGCGATTCCAGCGCCCATTCGGTGCGGCCTTCGGCGCCCGGGTCGCTATAGACCTGCAGCAGCACGGGGCGCCCCGACGCGGTGGTTACCGTGGTTTCGCGGTGGGTGAGCTTGCCCGCCACCAGGGCGAACAGGTAGCAGGGCTTGGGAAAGGGGTCTTCCCAGCGGGCTTCCTGGCGGCCGTCGGGCAGGGTGCTCGAGGCCAGCAAGTTGCCGTTGGACAGCAGCACCGGATAATCGGCGCCGGCGCGCAGCGTGACGTGGTAGCGCGACATGACGTCGGGCCGGTCGGCGAACCAGGTAATGCGCCGGAAGCCCTCGGCCTCGCACTGGGTGAAGAAATTGCCGCCCGACACATACAGCCCCATCAGCGTGGAATTGGCGCTGGGCCGGCAGCGGCTGACGATGTCGATGGTGGCCCGGGCAGGCAGGCCGGACAGCGTCAGGGCGGCCTCGTCCAGCATATAGCGCTCGGCCGGCCAGGGCGCGCCGTCGACGGCCAGGGACACCAGTTCGAGTTCGATGCCGTCCAGCACCAGGGGCGCATTGGCCGGCGCGTCGGGCTTGCGCTCGACCCGCAGCGTGCTGTGCACCTGGGTGGATTCCGGCTCCAGGTCGAACGCCAGGGCAACTTCGGGAATGGCGTAAGGATAGGGCTGATAATCCTTGCGATATACAGTTACAGGCGTTTCGGTGCGCATGCCGGGATCGGTCCAGAATAAGCAATGCCGTATTGTAGTGGCACCCCGGCGGGCATTTATCGGCGGAAATATCCGGTTGAAAACTTTCGCCTGCCGGGCCGGTCGAAATCTACGTATGATGGGCGGCCTCGCAGGGAGAAACCACACATGTTCCAATCCAGAATCCGGCTCGGGCTGTGGCGTTGGGCCGGCATCGCGGTCGCGCTGTCGGCCGGGCTGCTGACGGGTTGCGGCACGCCCACCGTGCAGGCCCGGGTCACGTCGTTCCAGCAATGGCCGACTGACGTGGTGGGCGCCACCTACCGGTTCGTGGACGCCGCGCCCGGCCAGGCAGGCAATCTCGAATACCAGGCTTACCAGGATGCGGTGCGCGCCGGCATCGGGCCTACCGGCCTGGTCGAGGCCAGGGCCGGGCAGCCGGCCCGCTTCAACGTATCGTTCCGGTATGGGTCCGAGCAGACGCAGGTCATGGTGCGTCGGGCCTACGACCCCTACTTTTATGGCGGCTACGGCGGGTTCTACGGGCCGCGCTGGTGGGGGGGCGGCTTCGGTTATTGGGGGCCAGATTGGGTCGACGTGCCGACGGTGGCTTATCGAAATCGCCTGAGTGTCGAAATCCACGATACCGCCCGCCACGACGCCGAGGTATATCGCTCGACTGCGTATATTGTTACTGGTCGTGAAAATCTAGTACGGACAATGCCATATTTAGTCCGGGCGATTTTCGATAACTTCCCCGGCAATAATGGTTCGGAACGCGAAGTAGAATATCCGCTCGACCGCTAGGCGGCGGCGATGCAGGTATTTTCGGATATTGCTGCGGGGTGGGCGAAGCGAACGGTTTTCACGCCCGCCTGCCACAAGAGATAATGCCGGGCATCGGCGACGATGCCCGTGGCGCGGCGGTCATTCGATCAGGAAAGTCTCGCGGCTGTTGCCTGCGGCTTCCTCGGCGGTCAGCCAGCGCGGGGCCTTGCCACGGCCGCTCCAGGTCTCGCCGGTCTTGGGGTGGCGGTACTTGGGGGCCACCTGGCGCTTCTTGGCGGCGGGCGCCGCGGCCTTGCGGCCCGACGCGGCACGCGCTGCCTTGGTGCTGCCGCCGAAGGCGGCGGTGATTTCCTCGGGGGTAATATTGTATTCACGCATCGAAGCCACGATGGACGAGATAACCGGCTTGCGACGCTTGGTTTGCAGCGCTTCGGCTTTCTTCTGCAGTTTGGTGATTTCTTTTTCTATCTTGGATTGCAGGGCAGCGTAGGTTTCGCGGGGCATGGCGGGTCCTGTAGGAATAATCAGAGCGGTTATATGTCAGGGATATGGCCGGGAAAATACGGCTGTATGGCCAATAATACAGAAAACGGCCGGCCTGTTCATTATTGTGAGCGAAATTTGTCATTGCCAGAGGGTTGAAAAATGAGTGTTTCCGGGTCGAATTCGGTGTCAGTGGCTGCCATTCAGATGGTTTCCAGCCCTAATGTCCAGGATAATCTCCAGCAAGCCGCCGAATTAATCGGCCAGGCTGCCGCCGCGGGCGCCAAACTGGTTTCGCTGCCCGAGTATTTCTGCTTCATGGGGCAGGGCGATCTGCAGAAGCTGGAAATCCGGGAACAGCCCGGGGCCGGCCCGATCCAGGAATTCCTGTCGGCCCAGGCCGCCCGGCACGGTATATGGCTGGCCGGCGGCACGCTGCCGCTGGCCTGCCCCGATCCGGGCAGGGTATTCAACACGACGTTCGTCTATGGCCCGGACGGCAAGTCCCTGGCGCGCTACGACAAAATCCATTTATTCAATTTCCAGCGCGGCGCCGAAGCCTACGACGAGTCCATCGCCATCCGTCCGGGCGAATCGGTGCAGTCGTTCGATGCCCCGTGGGGGCGGGTGGGCCTGTCGGTCTGCTATGACCTGCGGTTTCCCGAGCTTTACCGCGCCATGGGGCCGGTGGACTTGATTCTGGTGCCCGCCGCCTTCACCTACACCACAGGCAAGGCCCACTGGGAATTGTTACTGCGGGCGCGCGCGGTCGAGAACCAATGCTATGTGCTGGCCGCCGCCCAGGGCGGCAACCACCCGAACGGGCGGCGCACCTGGGGCCATTCGATGCTGGTGGACCCCTGGGGCGAGGTCGTCGACGTGCTGCCCGAAGGGCCGGGCGTGGTCGGCGGTACGATAGAGCCTGAGCGCCTGGCGCAAGTGCGGGCGTCGTTGCCGGCATTGCGCCACCGAGTCCTGTAAAGACAGACACCTTATGAACCTGATCGATCCCGATATCCAATCCCTGGCCACCGCCAAATCGCTGCTGCTGGACCCCTGGGGCCTGACCGAGGCCGACATGGCGCGCGCGCTGGGCGAAATCTTCACCCACAAGGTCGACTACGCCGACCTGTACTTCCAATACACGCGCAGCGAAGGCTGGAGCCTGGAAGAAGGCATTGTCAAGACCGGCAGCTTTTCCATCGGGCAGGGCGTGGGGGTGCGCGCGATCAGCGGCGAGAAAACCGCCTTCGCGTATTCCGATTCCCTATCGCCCGACGCGCTGCTGTCCTCGGCGCGCACGGTGCGCGGCATCGCCCGGCGCGGCGCCGGCAGGGTCAAGGTGGCCGCCCAGGTGCCGCTCCAGGCCGGGCGCAGCCTATACGCCGACCTGGATCCGCTGGCCACCCTGAGCTCGCCCGAGAAAGTGGCGCTGCTGGAACGCGTCGAGCGCATGGCGCGCGCCCGCGACCCGCACGTCATCCAGGTGATGGCCGGGCTGGGCGCCGAGTACGACGTGGTGCTGGTGGCCGGCAGCGACGGCCGCCTGGCCGCCGACGTGCGCCCGCTGGTACGCCTGTCGCTGACCGTGATCGCCGAGCGCAACGGGCGCCGCGAAATGGGCCATGCCGGCGGCGGCGGCCGTACCGGCCTGGCGTATTTCTCGGACGAGATGCTGCAGGGCTATGTCGAGCGCGCGGTCCATGAAGCCATGGTCAACCTGGATGCGCGTCCGGCCCCGGCGGGCGAAATGACGGTCGTGCTGGGGTCGGGCTGGCCCGGCATCTTGCTGCACGAGGCCGTGGGGCACGGCCTGGAAGGCGATTTCAACCGCAAGGGCTCCAGCGTGTTTTCCGGCCGCATCGGCCAGCGCGTGGCCTCGAAAGGGGTCACCGTCATCGACGACGGCACGCTGCCGAACCGCCGCGGTTCGCTGAACATCGACGACGAAGGCAATGCCACGCAGCGCAATGTACTGATCGAGGACGGCATTCTGCGCGGCTACATGCAAGATACGCTGAACGCCCGCCTGATGAAGACGGCCGCCACCGGCAATGGCCGGCGCGAATCGTTCGCGCACTTGCCGATGCCGCGCATGACCAATACCTACATGCTGGCTGGCCAGACGCCGCCCGAAGAGATCATCGCGTCGGTCAAGCATGGCCTGTATGCCGCCAATTTCGGCGGCGGCCAGGTCGACATCACCAACGGCAAGTTCGTGTTCTCGGCCTCGGAAGCCTACATGATCGAAAACGGCAAGGTCACCTATCCGGTCAAGGGGGCCACCCTGATCGGCAACGGGCCCGACGCCATGAACCGCGTCAACCTGATCGGCAACGACCTGCAGCTGGATTCGGGCGTGGGCACGTGCGGCAAGGATGGCCAGAGCGTGCCGGTGGGCGTGGGCATGCCCACGGTGCGCATGGACGGCCTGACGGTGGGCGGCACCGCCTGAGGCGCCGCCGCCGGCCGGGGGCCATGGCGGGGAAAACACGGGATGTCAGACACCCGGTGGCGCCATCGGCTGGCCTGGGGCGTTTCGTAGGGGTGTCTGACACCTGGGAAACACCGGGGCATATTCCACGAGATGCGCCTCAAGCGCCAGCCGCTTGCCAGCCAAGACGGTATCAGCATAGCCAGGTATCTGACACCATTCGGTTAACAAGGTTTTTGCACGATTTGGTGTCAGACACCCTGCGGGGTGTCTGACACCTTGGGACGTTAGCGCAGGCCGCGACTGCGGTGTAGCCAGGTGTCAGACACCCCGAAGGGTGTCTGACACCTCAGACGACACCGAAACATCGTCCACGAGATACGTTTCAAGCGCTCGCCGCTTGGCGATGGCGCCAGTTTTGTGCTAGAGTTTCTCGTCATGAAATTCGCGTCCCCCGCTTTTTACTTTTATTTTTATGGTTTTCTGAAGCCGCTGGCGGAGGAAGGGACGCGCTCAATCTGAAGTTCGTACAAAATCCCTCGAAAAAGCCGCCAGCTCCCTGGCGGCTTTTTTGTGCCGTCAGCCTGGCGGGCAACCCAGGAGCTACACCGTGTCGTACAACACCGACGATCTTCGCATCCGCGAAATCAAAGAACTGAATCCCCCTTCGCACGTCATGCGCGAGTTCCCCTGCACGCAGCAGGCGTCCGAAACGGTCTTCGCCGCGCGCCAGTCCATGCACCGCATCCTGCACGGCATGGACGACCGCCTGATCGTGGTCATCGGGCCGTGCTCCATCCACGACACCAAGGCGGCGCTGGAATACGCCAGCCGCCTCAAGCCGGTGCGCGACCGCCTGCAGGGCGAACTGGAAGTGGTCATGCGGGTGTACTTCGAGAAACCGCGCACCACCGTGGGCTGGAAGGGCCTGATCAACGACCCGGGCCTAGATGGCAGCTTCGACATCAACCGCGGCATCCGGGTGGCGCGCGAACTGCTGCTGGACATCAACAGCCAGGGCCTACCGGCCGGTTGCGAGTTCCTGGACATGATCACGCCGCAGTACATCGCCGACCTGGTGTCCTGGGGCGCCATCGGGGCGCGCACGACCGAAAGCCAGGTTCACCGCGAGCTGGCTTCCGGGCTGTCGTGTCCGGTGGGCTTCAAGAACGGCACCGACGGCAACGTCAAGATCGCCGTCGACGCCATCAAGGCGGCCTCGCAGCCGCACCATTTCCTGTCGGTGACCAAGGGCGGGCATTCCGCCATCGTGTCCACCGCCGGCAACGAAGATTGCCACGTCATCCTGCGCGGGGGCAAGGCGCCGAACTACGATGCCGCCAGCGTGTCGGCGGCCTGCCAGGACATGGCCAAGTCGGGCCTGGCGCAGCGCGTGATGATCGACGCCAGCCACGCCAACAGCAGCAAGAACCCCGAGAACCAGCCGCGGGTGGCCGACGACGTGGCGCGCCAGCTCGAGGCCGGCGATACCCGCATCGTGGGCGTCATGATCGAAAGCCACCTGCTGGGCGGGCGCCAGGACATGGTGCCGGGCGAGCCGCTGGTGTACGGGCAGAGCGTCACCGATGGCTGCATCGACTGGGATGCATCCGTGGCGGTGCTGGAACGCCTGGCGCGGGCGGTGAAAGAACGGCGGCTTGCCGCGGCCGCCACCGCAGGGAAGTGAACCGGGCCCCGCAAGGGGCCTTGCCAGGGGCCGGGGGGAAGCACGGCAGCCGCTCGTCGTCATCGTCCGGCAACCCCGAATTCGTCCGCCTCACGGCGTAGAATGCGGGGTTGTCATCCTTGTCTGACTTGCGACCCGCCATGAACGCCCCTGAATCCTTGCGCCGCCCCGTGCCTGCCGCCTGCCTGGACGCGCTGCGCGCCCGGTTCGCCGACCGCCTGTCCGTGTCGCAAGCCGTGCGCGAGCACCATGGCCGCGACGAATCCCCGTATCCGCCGATGCTGCCCGACGCCGTGGTGTTCGCCCACAGCACCGAGGAAGTCGCCGCCGTGGCGCGGCTGTGCAACGAGCATCGGGTGCCGCTCATCCCGTACGGCGCCGGTTCGTCGCTGGAAGGGCACCTGCTGGCCATCCAGGGCGGCATCAGCATCGACCTGTCGCAGATGAACCGCCTGCTCGCCGTCAATGCCGAAGACCTGACGGCCACCGTGCAGGCCGGGGTCACCCGCAAGCAGCTCAACGAAGAAATCCGCGATACCGGCCTGTTCTTTCCCATCGACCCGGGCGCCGATGCCAGCCTGGGCGGCATGGCGGCCACGCGCGCCTCGGGCACCAATGCCGTGCGCTACGGCACCATGCGCGAGAACGTCATGTCGTTGACCATCGTCACGGCCGACGGGCGCATCGTGCGCACCGCCGGCCGGGCCCGCAAATCGGCGGCCGGCTACGACCTGACCCGCATCTTCGTGGGCAGCGAAGGCACACTGGGCATCATCACCGAAGTCACCGTGCGGCTCTATCCGCAGCCCGAAGCCGTGTCGGCCGCGGTCTGCAATTTCCCGACGCTGGACGACGCGGTGCAGAGCGTGATCGAGATCATCCAGATGGGCGTGCCGGTGGCGCGCGTCGAGTTCATGGATGCGGCCGGCGTGCGGGCCGTCAACCTGTACAGCAAGCTGGCGTTGCGCGAAACGCCGATGCTGGTGTTCGAGTTCCACGGCAGCGCGGCCGGCGTGCAGGAACAGGCCGAGACCGTGCAAGCCATCACGGCCGACCACGGCGGCATGGACTTCGAATGGGCCGAGCGCCCCGAAGACCGCAGCCGGCTCTGGACGGCGCGGCACAACGCCTATTTCGCCGGCCTGCAGCTGCGGCCCGGCTGCCGCGCCAGCACCACCGACGTCTGCGTGCCCATTTCCCGGCTGGCCGACTGCGTGCGCGAGACGGTCGACGAACTGGACCGCGCCAGCTTCCCGTACACCATCGTGGGCCATGTGGGCGACGGCAATTTCCATGTGCTGATGTTGCTGGATGCCGACAACGAGGCCGAGTGGCGCGAATCTGAAACGATTAATCACAATTTGGTGCGTCGTGCCATTGCGGCCGACGGCACCTGCACCGGCGAGCATGGCGTGGGCCTGCACAAGATGCAGTTCATGGCCGAAGAACACGGCGAAGACGCCCTGGCCTTGATGCGCAGCTTGAAGCACGCGTTCGACCCCAACAACATCCTCAACCCCGGCAAGATCATCAACTGGTAAGACCGCGCGCCCGGCAGGGTTGCCGCGGCGGCGGGTGCGGGTAAATCCGCCCTGCCGGGAAGCAATGCCACGCGCTATTGTTGCGGTCATGAATTCATTGGCCGAACCGAACCTCAGTCACGCCCAGCAGCCGTTTTCCGCGACCCAGGTCATCGATGCACTGCGCGGCGTATTGCCCGCGCACTGCGTGTTGCACCGCGAAGAAGATACCCGCCCCTACGAGTGCGACGGCCTGTCGCTGTACCGCGCGTTGCCGCCGGTCGTGGTGCTGCCCGAGACCGAAGACCAGGTGGTGGCCGTCATGCGCCTGTGCAAGCGGCTGAACGTGCCGCTGGTGCCGCGCGGCGCCGGCACGGGCCTGTCGGGCGGCGCCATGCCGCATTCGCAAGGCGTGCTGATGGGGCTGGCCAAGTTCAATCGCATCCGGCGGATCGACCCGGCCAGCGGCACCGCGGTGGTCGAGCCCGGCGTGCGCAACCTGGCCATCTCGGAAGCGGCCGCGCCGTATGGGCTGTATTACGCGCCCGATCCGTCCAGCCAGATCGCCTGTTCCATCGGCGGCAACGTGGCCGAGAATTCCGGCGGCGTGCACTGCCTGAAATACGGCCTGACGGTCCATAACGTCTTGCGCGTGCGGGTGGTCACCAGCGACGGCGACGTGGTTGAGCTGGGCTCCGAGGCGCCCGATGCGCCGGGGCTGGACCTGCTGGCGCTGTTCGTCGGCTCCGAGGGCATGCTGGGCGTGGTCACCGAGATCACCGTGAAGCTGATTCCCAAGCCGGCCTGCGCGCAAGTGGTGATGGCCAGTTTTTCCAGCGCCGAGGCCGCCGGCCAGGCGGTCACCGACATCATCGCCGCCGGCATCATTCCGGCAGGCCTGGAGATGATGGACCGCCAGGCCGTGCAGATGGTCGAGCCCTTCGTCAAGGCCGGCTACGACGTGTCCGCGCAGGCCATCCTGCTGTGCGAGTCCGACGGCACGGCCGAAGAAGTGGCCCACGAGGTCGAGCACATGGAGGCGGTGTTCCGCCGGGCCGGCGCCACCCGCCTGCAGGTGTCGCGCGACGAGGCCGAGCGGCTGACGTTCTGGGCCGGGCGCAAGAACGCCTTCCCGGCCGCGGGGCGCGTATCGCCCGACTATTACTGCATGGACGGCACCATTCCGCGCCGCCACCTGGCCCGCGTGCTGGGCGCCATCGAGCAGATGGAAGACGAATTCGGGCTGCGTTGCGCCAACGTGTTCCACGCTGGCGACGGCAACCTGCATCCGCTGATCCTGTTCGATTCCAACAAGCCCGACGAGGTCGAGCGGGCAGAGAAATTCGGCGCGGCGATCCTGGAGCTGTGCGTGCAAGTCGGAGGCACCCTGACCGGTGAGCACGGGGTGGGTATGGAGAAGATAAATCAAATGTGTGTGCAATTTTCGCGAGATGAGCTGGACGCGTTTCTGGCCGTGAAACGGGCTTTCGACCCGTCCGGCTTGTTGAATCCCGAGAAAATGATCCCGACCCTGGCACGCTGCGCCGAATACGGCAAGATGCATGTGCACGCAGGAGATCTGAGCTTCCCCGACCTGGCACGCTTTTAGGGCGGCGCCATGGAATTCGTCCTGTCGGAGCTGTGCGACCAGGTCATGACGGCGCGCGCCGGCCACAAGCCGCTGTTCGTCATGGGTGGGGGCAGCAAGTCGTTCTATGGCAACTATCGTCCGGTGACGCCGCAAGACGGCCATTGCCTGCTGGACATGACCGCCTACAGCGGCATCGTCAGCTACCAGCCGTCCGAGCTGGTGGTGACGGTGCGTGCCGGCACGCCGCTGGCCACGCTGGAGGCCGCGCTGGCCGAGCACGGCCAGATGCTGGCTTTCGAGCCGCCGCATTTCGGCGCGTCCGCCACGGTGGGCGGCTGCGTGGCGGCCGGCCTGGCCGGGCCGCGCCGCACGGCCGCTGGCGGCGTGCGCGACTTCGTGCTGGGCGTGCGCCTGCTCGACTCGCAAGGCCGCATCCTCTCGTTCGGCGGCGAAGTCATGAAGAACGTGGCGGGCTACGACGTGTCGCGCCTGCTGGCGGGCTCGCACGGCATCTTCGGCGCGATTCTCGAGGTGTCGCTGAAAGTCGCGCCACGCCCGTTCGAAGAACGCACCGTGCGGTTCGAGGCCACGCAGCAGGAAGCCCTGGGCCATTTCACGCAGTGGCGCGGCCAGCCGCTGGCGGTGTCGGCCACTTGCTGGAGCCCGGCCGACGATGGCGGCGGCCACGTCACGGTGCGGTTGTCGGGCGCGCCGCCAGCAGTGCGCGCCGCGGCCACGCGCATCGGCGGCCAGGAACTGGACGCCGCCGAGGCCGCGCCGTGGTGGACATCGCTGCGCGAGCAGACGCATCCGTTCTTCACGCGCGGCCAGCCGCTATGGCGCCTGGCGCTGCCGCCCGCCGCGCCGGTACAGGACGTCGGCCTGCCGACGCTGCTGGAATGGGGCGGCGGCCAGCGCTGGCTCAGCGGCGCGGCCGATGCGCAGGTGATGCGCGAACTGGCGCAGCGCCTGGGCGGCCATGCCACGTTGTTCCGCAGCGCGGGCGGGCCAGTGCCCGCCGACGGCGTGTTTCATCCGTTGTCGCCCGGCGTGGCGGCCATTACCCGGCGCCTGAAACAGGAGCTGGATCCGGCCGGGTTGTTCAACCCGGGCCGCCTGGTGTTGGAGCTATAACGCAGCATGCAGACCAATCTTGCCTCGTGGGCGCGCGATACCGACTACGGCCGTGAGGCCGACGCCATCCTGCGCCGTTGCGTGCACTGCGGGTTCTGCACGGCCACCTGTCCCACCTACCAGGTGCTGGGCGACGAGCTCGACAGCCCGCGCGGGCGCATCTACCTGATCAAGCAGGTGCTCGAGGGCGCCGAACCGACGTTGTCGACCCAGCAGCACCTGGATCGCTGCCTGACCTGCCGCAACTGCGAGACCACCTGCCCATCCGGCGTACAGTACGGCCACCTGGTCGATATCGGGCGCAACTTGGTCGATCAGAAAGTGCAGCGGCCGTGGCGCGACCGCGTGCGCCGTGCGCTGTTGCGCAAGGGCATGAATTCGCCGCTGTTCGGGCCCGCCATGCGGGCAGGGCAGATGCTGCGCGGCATGCTGCCGGCCGCGCTGCGGCGCAAGGTGCCGGCGTGGCGCAACCCGGGCCTGTTGCCCGACGCATCGCGTCACGCGCGTCAGGTGCTGATGCTGGCGGGCTGCGTGCAGCCGGCCATGATGCCGACCATCGACGCGGCCACCATCCGGGTGCTGGATGCCATCGGCATCGGGGCGCGGCTGGCGCCCGGCGCGGGCTGCTGCGGCGCGGTGAATTTCCACCTGGATGCGCAGGCCGATGCGCTGGACCAGATGCGCGCCAATATCGACGCCTGGTGGCCGTTGGTGGAGCAGGGCGGCATCGAGGCCATCGTCATGAATGCCTCGGGCTGCGGCGCGACGGTGAAGGAATATGCCCATCACCTGCGCGGCGATGCCCGCTATGCCGAACGCGCCGCGCGCATCGTGGCGCTGGTCAAGGATGTGGCCGAAGTGGTGGCCCCGCATGCGCAGGCGCTGCGCGAGCGCATGGCGCCGGCAGGCCGTGCCGCCTTTCATCCGCCCTGCACGCTGCAGCACTGGCAGGGCTTGCGCCCGCTGAGCGAACGCCTGCTGGCCGACCTGGGCTTCGACTTGCAGCCGTTTGCCGATGCGCACCTATGCTGCGGGTCGGCCGGGGCCTATTCGGTGTTGAATCCGGCCATGGCGCTGGAATTGCGCGACCGCAAGCTGGCCGCGATGGCGCCGCATGCGCCGCCGGTGATCGTGTCGTCGAACATCGGCTGCGTGTCGCACCTGCAAAGCGGCACCGAGACGCCGGTGCGGCACTGGATCGAAGTGGTCGACGAGCGCCTGCGCCGCGCGTAGCGGCGCGGGCGCTCACCGCGGCGCTTATTCGACCGCCTTGACCATGTCTTCGAGCACCTTCTTGGCGTCGCCGAACACCATCATGGTGCGGTCCATGTAGAACAGCTCGTTGTCCAGGCCGGCGTAGCCGGCCGCCATCGAGCGCTTGTTCACGATCACGGTGCGCGCCTTGTAGGCTTCCAGGATCGGCATGCCGGCAATCGGCGAGGACGGATCGTTCTTGGCGGCGGGGTTGACCACGTCGTTGGCGCCCAGCACCAGCACCACGTCGGTCTGGCCGAACTCGCTGTTGATGTCCTCCATCTCGAACACCTGGTCGTAGGGCACCTCGGCCTCGGCCAGCAGCACGTTCATGTGGCCTGGCATGCGGCCCGCCACCGGGTGGATGGCGTACTTCACCGTCACGCCCTTTTCGCCCAGCTTCTCGGCCAGTTCCTTCAGGGCGTGCTGCGCGCGTGCCACCGCCAGGCCATAGCCGGGCACGATGGTGACCGTCTCGGCGTTGGTCATCAGGAAGGCCGCGTCGTCGGGGCTGCCCGATTTCACGCTGCGCTGCTGGCCGTCGCCGGTTGCGGCGGCCGCCGCGCCCTGGCCGCCGAAGCCGCCCAGGATCACGTTGAAGAACGAGCGGTTCATCGCCTTGCACATGATGTACGACAGGATGGCGCCCGACGAGCCCACCAGCGAGCCGGCGATGATCAGCATGGGGTTGTTCAGCGAAAAGCCGATGCCCGCCGCCGCCCAGCCGGAATAGCTGTTCAGCATCGATACCACCACCGGCATGTCGGCCCCGCCGATCGGGATGATGATCAGCACGCCCAGCACGAAGGCGATGGCCGTCATGATGATGAAGGGCGTCCAGGCCTGGGTGGCCATGAACCAGAGCCCGCAGCCCAGCATCGCCAGGGCCAGCAGCAGGTTCAGCAGGTGCTGGCCGCCGAACACCACCGGCGCGCCCTGGAACAGGCGGAACTTGTACTTGCCCGACAGCTTGCCGAAGGCGATGACCGACCCCGAGAAGGTGATGGCGCCGACGAACGTGCCGATGAACAGTTCCAGCCGGTTGCCCACGGGCAGCGGCGCGCCCGGCGCGGCGATGCCGAAGGCGTGCGGCTCGGCCACGACCGCGACCGCGATGGCCACCGCGGCCAGGCCGATCATGCTGTGCATGAAGGCCACCAGTTCGGGCATCTTGGTCATTTCGACGCGCTTGGCCATCAGGGTGCCGATCGAGCCGCCCACCAGCAGCCCCAGCACCACCCAGCCCAGGCCGATGCCGGCGCTGCCGGCGCGCGCCAGCTGCACGATCAGCGCGGCGGTGGTCAGCACGGCAATGGCCATGCCCACCATGCCGAACGCATTGCCCAGCCGCGAGGTCGTGGGATGCGACAGGCCCTTCAGCGCCTGGATGAAGCACACCGAGGCCACCAGGTACAGCAGGGTCACCAGGTTCAGCGAGATCATGAGCGGGCCTCCTGGGCGGGCTTCTTGTCTTTTTTCTTGAACATTTCGAGCATGCGGCGCGTGACGAGGAAACCGCCGAACACGTTCACGGCGGCCAGCGCCACCGCCACCACGCCCATGCCGCGGGCCAGGCCGCCCTCGGTCAGGGCGGCGGCCAGCATGGCGCCGACGATGATGATGGCCGAGATGGCGTTGGTGACGGCCATCAGGGGCGTGTGCAGGGCAGGGGTGACGTTCCACACCACGTGGTAGCCGACATAGATGGCCAGCACGAAGATGATCAGGTTGACGAGCGTGGGGTTGATTGCTTCCATGGCCTAGCCCTTTTTCTGGGTGACAGTGCCGCCTTCGCACATCAGGCACGCGGCGACGATTTCGTCGTCGCGCCGGATGGCCAGCGCGCCTTCGGCATCGGTGATGAGTTTCATGAAATCGAGCAGGTTGCGGGCATACAGCGCCGACGCGTCGGTGGGCACCAGGCCCGGCAGGTTGGTCAGGCCGACCAGCGTCACGCCGTGCTTTTCCACGACCTGGCCTTTTTCGGACAGCGGGCAGTTGCCGCCGCGCTCGACGGCCAGGTCCACCACCACCGAGCCGGGCTTCATCGCCTGCACCGTTTCGGCCGCCAGCAGGGTGGGCGCCGGCCGGCCGGGAATCAGCGCGGTGGTGATGACGATGTCGGCCTGCTTGCAGCGCTCGGACACCAGCGCCGCCTGCCGGGCCATCCAGGCCGGCGGCATGGGCCGCGCGTAGCCGCCGGCGCCTTCGGCGATCTGGCGTTCTTCGTCGGTTTCATAGGGCACGTCGATGAACTTGGCGCCCAGCGATTCGATCTGTTCCTTGGCGGCCGGCCGGACGTCCGAGGCCTCGACCACCGCGCCCAGCCGCTTGGCCGTGGCGATGGCCTGCAAGCCCGCCACGCCGGCGCCCAGCACGACGGCGCGTGCGGCCTTGAGCGTGCCCGCCGCGGTCATCATCATGGGGAACAGGCGTCCGTAGTAGTGCGCGGCCAGCAGCACCGCCTTGTAGCCGGCCAGGTTGGCCTGCGACGACAGCACATCCAGGCTTTGCGCGCGGGTGATGCGCGGCGCGGCTTCCAGCGCGAACGCGGTCAGGCCGGCGGCCGCGACCGCGGCCAGGCCTTCGGCATCGAACGGGTCCAGCATGCCGGCCAGCACCGCGCCGGCCTTCATGTGCGGCAGTTCGTCGGCCGATGGCGTGCGCACCTTCAGCACCAGTTCGCTGCCCAGCGCATCTTGCGCGCTGCCCAGCGTGGCGCCGGCGGCGGTATAGGCGTCGTCGGGGTAGCGCGCCGCCAGGCCCGCCCCTCGTTCGACTACGACAGTATGTTTGGCGCCGATGTACTTCTTGACTGTTTCCGGCGTCGCTGCAACGCGAGTTTCGCCCTCGCGGGTTTCTCGCGGTATCCCGATCTGCATCGTGGCTTCTCCTCCAGGGTTCGCGTAGTTATACACGAATGCGAAGGAAAATTGCCCGGGGCTGTCCATGGCCTGTTCACGGCGAAAAAAAACGCCCTGGCTTGGCCAGGGCGTCGGGAAGGCCGGCGCAGTGCGCCGGCCGCGTGCGTGCAGGCGTCCGGCGTCAGGCCGCCTGCGCGCGCGTCCAGTCGAGCAAGGCGGCGGTCAGGCCGCGCAGGTCGGCCTTCAGGCGGGCGTAGCCTTCCGAGGGCCGCAGCGTGACTTCATCCATGTACAGTTTGCGGTTGATTTCGATCTGCAGGCTATGGCGGCCGTCGGCCGGGCGGCCGAACGCGCGCACCAGTTCCACGCCCTTGTAGGGGTCGTTGACGCTGACCTGGTAGCCGCGTTCGCGCAGCCAGGCGGCCACGAACTCGCGGAACGCGGGGGCGCTGGTGGCGCCGTCGCGATCGCCCAGCACGAAATCGGGGTGCACCAGGCCGGGCTTGTCGGTGGCGTAGGCGCCGGCCACGCTGGGCATCGAATGGCAATTGATGTGCCATGCCTGGCCATGCCGGGCATGCGCCTGGTCGATCAGGCGCGCCACCTGCGCGTGGTAGGGCTTCCAGCAGGCGTCGATGCGGTGGCGCACTTCGGCCACGCTGAGCTTGCGGTCGTACAGCGGCGTGCCGTCGTCCAGCATGCGCCAGATCAGGCCCTTGCCCAGCCTGACCTTGGGCGAATCGGGCAGCGGCTCGGGCCACGGCGCATCCAGCAGTTGCGGATCGACTTCCTTGAGCGAGCGATTGGCGTCGATATAGGCGCGCGGGAAGGCGGCGGCGATGAGCGGCACGCCCATGTCGACGGCATCGCCCCACAGGTCGTCGACCCAGGTGTCTTCGGCCGTGCGCAGCGCGGCAAACGGCGCCGACGAGGCGAAATCCGGCGGGTAGGTCGTGCCGCTGTGCGGCGAATCCAGCACCAGCGGCGCCGAATCTTCCGGATAGCGGGCCGGCAGGGACAGGCGATAGGACAGGGGGTGGGTAATGAGCATGGCGAATCGATACGGCGGCGGGACGGCAGGAAGCGGCCCCCGCCTGGGCGGGGGCCGCAGATCGATCAGTCGATCTTCACGTTGGCTTCTTTGGCGATACGCTTGTTCTTGGCGATCTCGGCCGAGATCTGCTTGGCGTATTCTTCCGGCGTGTTGGCCACCGGCGCGGCGCCCAGGCTTTCCAGGCGCTGCACCACGGCCGGGTCGGCGCTGACCTTCACCACGGCGGCGTGCAGTTTCTCGAGCACCGGCTGGGGCAGCTTGGCCGGGCCGATCAGGCCGAACCACGACGAATCGTTGACGGCCTGCAGGCCGGCTTCGGCGAACGTGGGCACGTCGGGCAGCGCGGCCACGCGCTTGGGCGCGGCAACCGCCAGGGCCACCAGCTTGCCCGCCTGCACGTGCGGCAGCGACGAGGGCAGGTTGTCATACAGCACGTCGACCTGGCCGGCCAGCGTGTCGTTCAGGGCCGGGCCCACGCCGCGGTACGGCACGTGCATCAGGTCGGTACCCGAAGCCATCTTGAACAGTTCGCCCATCATGTGCGACACCGAGCCGTTGCCGGCCGAGGCGTAGGCGAACTTGCCGGGCTCTTTCTTGGCCAGGGCGATGAATTCGGCGATGTTCTTGGCCGGCACCTTGGGGTTGATGACCATCACGTTCGGCACGGCCGCCAGGTTCGAGATCGGCGTGAAGTCCTTTTCGGCGTCGAACGGCAGGTTGTGATAGATGGCGGGGTTGATCCCGTGGGTGCTGACCGTGGCGATGCCCAGCGTGTAGCCGTCGGGATCGCTGCTGGCCACCTGCGCGCTGCCGATCGAGCCGCCGGCGCCGGCCTTGTTCTCGACCACCACGGTCTGGCCCAGCGCCTGGCTGAGCTTGTCGGCGAACAGGCGGCCGACGATATCGGTGGTGCCGCCGGGCGGGAAGGGCACGACCAGGCGGATCGGCTTGGTCGGGTAGGCGTCTTGTGCGTGGGCGATGCCGGCGGTCAGCGGCGCGATCAGCGCGGCGGCGGTGAGGGACAGGCCCAGGATGACTTGGCGACGTTGCATGGATTCCCCTGTAGGAAGTTGTCGGAGCGAGTCGTTGCTATTCGCAAACCCTAAAATTCTGGGCGCGGGCCCAGGTTTGCGCAAACGAAAGATTCTCCGTAAGCTATTCCTTTTTTTCATGCCGGACGCTGTAATTCGTTACATTGTTCGTGCCCGCCATGCGCCGATTCTGTCCCTCTTTGACTGACCTGCAAGCCTTTGAAGTGGCCGCCAGGCACAGCAGCTTTACGCGCGCCGCCCAGGAACTCTGCGTGACCCAGGGTGCGGTCAGTAAACAAGTGAAACATCTTGAGGCCTTCCTGGGGGTCGAGCTATTCCTGCGGATCAGGCAAGGCCTGGTATTGACGGAAGCGGGGCAAAGCTACCTGAAGAAGATCCAGGCCGGCCTGGGCCAGATCGAGGCGGCCACGGTCGAGCTCATCGCCCACCAGGGCAAGGGCGGCACGCTGCACCTGACCTGCATGCCGACGTTCGGCGCGCGCTGGCTGATCCCGCGGCTGGCCGCTTTCATGCGGGTGCGGCCCGACATCCACGTCGAGTTCCTGCCGCACCGGCAGGGCTACGACTTTTCCACCCCCGAACTGGACGCGGCCGTGCGCTTCGGCGACGGCATCTGGCCGGGCAGCGGCGCCGACTACATCGTGGGGCGCGAGATCGTGCCGGTATGCAGCCCGCGCCTGCTCGGCGACAGCTGCCAAAGCGCCGACGAGCTGTTGCGCTACCCGCTGCTGCACCACACGTCGGCGCAGGAAGGCTGGCGCGACTGGTTCGAGCAGGCCGGCTGCGACACGCGCCGCGCCCTGGAAGGCGCGCGCTTCGACCAGTATTCGCTGCTGTCGCAAGCCGCGGCGGCGGGTTTCGGCATTGCGCTGATCCCGCGCTGCCTGATCGAGGACGAATTGCGCGACGGCCGGCTGGCCGTGGCCCTGCGCCTGCCGATCCGCGCGCGCCAGGGCTATTACCTGTGCTATCCCGAGCAGAAGGCCAACCTGCCCATCCTGCAGGCATTCCGCGCCTGGCTGATGGAAGTTTCGCTGGCTGCCGAGCCTCGCCCGGCGGGCGAGGCCGTCGCCCTCTAAAATAGCGCCCATCATGTCTTTTGCATCGCAACGTTCCGCTTCCGGCAAGGGCCGCGTCGTCGTCGGCATGTCCGGCGGCGTCGACTCCTCGGTGACCGCCTGGCTGCTCAAGCAGCAGGGCTACGACGTCGTCGGCCTGTTCATGAAGAACTGGGAAGACGACGACGATTCCGAATACTGCTCCACGCGCCAGGACCTGCTCGACGCCGCCAGCGTGGCCGACCTGGTCGGCGTGGACTTCGAATACGTCAATTTCGCCGCCGAATACAAAGACCGCGTGTTCGCCGAGTTCCTGCGCGAATACTCGGCCGGCCGCACGCCCAACCCCGACGTGCTCTGCAACGCCGAGATCAAGTTCAAGGCCTTCCTGGACCACGCCATGACGCTGGGCGCCGAGCACATCGCCACCGGCCACTACGCGCGCGTGCGCGCGGTCGCGGGGCCGCACGGCCGCGAGTACCAGTTGCTCAAGGCGCTGGACCACACGAAAGACCAGAGCTACTTCCTGCATCGCCTGAACCAGGCGCAGCTGTCGCGCACGCTGTTCCCGCTGGGCGAGATCCGCAAGACGGAAGTGCGGCGCATCGCCCACGAAATCGGCCTGCACAATGCCGCCAAGAAAGATTCCACCGGCATCTGCTTCATCGGCGAGCGCCCGTTCCGCGAATTCCTGAACCGCTACCTGCCCACCGAGCCCGGCGATATCCTGACGCCCGAGGGGCAGCGGGTGGGGCGCCACCACGGGCTGTCGTTCTATACGCTGGGCCAGCGCAAGGGCCTGGGCGTGGGCGGGGTCAAGGGCAGCCAGCGCCAGGACGGCACGGCCGACGCCTGGTATGTGGCCCGCAAGGACATGGCGCGCAACGTGCTGTACGTGGTGCAGGGCCACGATCACCCGTGGTTGCTGGCCAGCCGCCTGCAGGCGCTGGATGCCAGCTGGGTGGCCGGCCGGCCGCCCCAGGCCGGCGGCTACGGCGCCAAGACACGCTACCGGCAGGCCGATGCGGCCTGCCAGCTGGAATCCGCCGACCAGGGGACGTTCGGGCTGTCTTTCAGCCAACCCCAATGGGCGGTGACGCCGGGCCAGTCGGCCGTGCTGTACGACGGCGACGTCTGCCTCGGCGGCGGCATCATCGCCTGAGCCGCCCAGAGGGGGGCGGCGCGGGCGCATCATTTATTACATTACCCAGAGGAGATCCAAGTGGATGTAGCGATGTTGGTTTGCCTGTTGGCGCTGGGCGCCGTGGTCGGGTTCGCGGCCGGGCTGTTGGGCATCGGCGGCGGGATGCTGCTGGTGCCGTTCCTGACCATGCTGTTCGGCTGGCAGGGCATGCCGCAGGACTTGATCGTGCATGCCGCCATCGCGACCTCGATGACGTCCATCCTGTTCACCTCGGTCTCCAGCGTGCGGGCGCACCAGCGCAAGGGCACCATCCAGTGGAAGATCGTGTTCGCGATGGCGCCGGGCATCATCGTGGGCGGCCTGCTGTCGGGCGGCGCGGTGTTCGCGGCGCTCAGCACGGCCTGGCTGTCGTTGTTCTTCGCCCTGTTCGTGGGCTATTCGGCCTGGAACATGCTGCGCAACAAGAAGCCCCAGGCCTCGCGCCAGATGCCCGGGATCGTCGGCACGTCGGCCGCCGGGGCCGGCATCGGATTCCTGTCGGGGCTGGTGGGCGCCGGCGGCGGATTCCTGTCGGTGCCGTTCATGGTGTGGTGCAACGTCGCGCTGCATGCCGCGGTGTCCACCTCGGCCGCGCTGGGGTTCCCCATTGCCCTGGCCAACAGCATCGGCTATGTGGTGTCGGGCCTGAACGAAAGCGTCTCGCGGCCCGGCATGCTGGGTTACATCTACTGGCCGGCGCTGCTGGCCCTGGTGGCCACCAGCGTGCTGACCGCGCCGGCCGGCGCGCGCATGGCGCACCGCCTGCCGGTGGCGACGCTGAAGCGGGTGTTCGCCTGCCTGCTGTTCGCGCTGGCGGCGTACATGCTGGTGAAGGCCTGGCAGGCCTTCGGCGGCTAAGGCGGGGTGGGCGGCGGCCGGTGGGGCCGGCCGCTCAGGCGGCCGGTGGCGCGCTGTCGATGAACGACTGGCGCGCGGCCAGCTTTTCGTAGTGGCGCGTCAGGTTGGGGTGCCGGGCGCGCCAGTCCAGCGCGGCGAAGCGCAGGTCCAGGTAGCCCAGGGCGCAGCCCACGGCGATATCGGCCAGGCTGTAGTTCACACCCATGCAGTGGGCCTGCTCGCCCAGGCTGGTGTTCATGGCTTCCAGGCCGGCGTGGATCTTGGCGTACTGGCGGTCGATCCAGTCGGCACTACGCAGGGCCTCGGGGCGCTGGTTTTCCTTCACGATGACGACACAGGCATCGAGCACGCCGTCGGCGATGGCTTCCCAGCATTTGACGGCCGCGCGCTCGCGGCCTGGCTGGGGGATCAGCCGAGCCACCGGCGACAGGGTATCCAGGTATTCGACGATGACGCGCGAGTCGAACAGGGCGCCGCCGTCTTCCATGACTAGGCAAGGCACCTTGCCCAGCGGGTTGTAGGTCTGGATCTGCGTGTCGGGCGACCAGACGTTTTCGAGTTCGAGCTGGTAGTCCAGCTTCTTCTCGGCCATGACGACCCGCACTTTGCGAACATAGGGACTGGTAAGCGAGCCGATCAGTTTCATGGGGGCCACAAGCGAAGTCGGAAAGCGGCCGCAGTATAGCAGGAGCAACCGTCTCAAAAATGCGAAGTTCCCATTGAGCAACGCTTTTTCCGCATTGTTACATAAGGGGGGGTGATAAAATCGGCCCCCGCCTCCCGCACACTTTTTCACTTTCTTTCAAGCCATGCAGATTGCCGACCAGATCAGCCACCTCAATGCCCTTTCTCCGCTCGATGGCCGCTACGCGGCGCGCGGGGACGCGCTGCGGGGGCTGTTGTCCGAAGCCGGCTTCATGGCGCACCGGGTCGAGGTCGAAGTGGCCTGGCTGGTGGCCCTGTCCGACGCCGGCCTGCCCGAGCTGCCGCGCTTTTCCGACGCCGCGCGCGCGCGCCTGGCGCAGCTGGTGCGCGATTTCTCGGAAGCCGACGCGGCCCGCATCAAGGATATCGAGCGCACCACCAACCACGACGTCAAGGCCGTGGAATACTGGCTGAAGGAAAAGGTCGCCGGCGACGCCGAACTGGCGCGCGCGGCCGAATTCATCCATTTCGCCTGCACCTCGGAAGACATCAACAACACGTCGCACGCCCTGATGCTGACCCGCGCGCGCGCCGAGGTCGTGGTGCCGCGCCTGCGCCAGATCGCCGACACCCTGGCCGGCATGGCCCGCCAGTACGCCGACCAGCCCATGCTGTCGCGCACCCACGGCCAGCCGGCCAGCCCCACCACGCTGGGCAAGGAATTCGCCAACGTCGCCGCCCGCCTGCAACGCGCCATCGCCGCCGTCGAGGCGGTCGAGCCGTTGGCCAAGCTCAACGGCGCCACCGGCAACTACAACGCGCACCTGTCGGCCTACCCGGAAATCGACTGGCCCGCGTTCAGCGCCCGCGTGCTGGCCGGCCTGGGCCTGACCCAGAACCGCCACACCATCCAGATCGAACCGCACGACTGGATGGCGGCGCTGTTCGACGCGGTGGCGCGCGCCAACGTCATCGTGCTCGACCTGGATCGCGACATCTGGGGATACGTCTCGCTGGGCTATTTCAAGCAACGCCTGAAAGAAGGCGAGGTCGGCTCGTCCACCATGCCGCACAAGGTCAACCCGATCGACTTCGAGAATTCCGAGGGCAACCTGGGCCTGGCCAACGCGGTGCTGCGTCACTTGTCCGAAAAGCTGCCGGTGTCGCGCTGGCAGCGCGACCTGACCGATTCCACCGTGCTGCGCAACCTGGGCGTGGGCCTGGGCTACAGCCTGGTGGCCTGGGACTCCTGCCTGCGCGGCCTGGGCAAGCTCGAGGTCAACACCGCCGCCATCGATGCCGATATCGACGCCTGCTGGGAAGTGCTGGCCGAACCCGTGCAGACCGTCATGCGCCGCTACGGCCTGCCGCAGCCGTACGAGCAACTGAAGGCGCTGACGCGCGGCAAGGGCATCACCGAGGCGGCGCTGCGCGAATTCGTGGGCGGGCTGGAACTGCCCGACGAGCCCAAGGCGCGCTTGCTGGCGCTGACGCCGCGCGCCTATGTGGGGCTGGCCGCCGGTCTTGCCCGGGCGGTATAGTCGGCAGTGCCGGCATCGCCGGCATTGTCGTACCTACCGGGAGATCGTCCAATGAAGCAATTCCCCCTGCTGGCCGCCGCGGCCTGTTTCAGCGTTGCGTCGCTGTGGTCCGCGCCCGCGCTGGCGCAGTTCGCCAAGCCCGCTGACGCCATCAAGTACCGCCAGTCCGCACTGACCCTGATGGCCTCGCATTTCGGCCGCATGCAGCCGGTGGTCAAGGGGCAGGCTCCTTACGACGCGGCGCAGATCAAGGCCAATGTGCAGTTGCTGAATACCCTGGCCGAGTTGCCCTGGGCCGGTTTCGGGCCCGGCACGGAAGGCGGCGACGCCCGCCCCGAAGTCTGGAGCGATGCCGCCGGCTTCCAGCAAAAGCGCGATCGCCTGAAAGAAAACCTGGCCAAGCTGTCGGTCGCGGCCGATTCCGGCGACCTGAACAAGGTGCGTGCCGCCTTCGGCGACGTGGGCGCCAGCTGCAAGGCCTGTCACGACTCGTACCGCAAGAAGAAGTAAGGCGCGGCTACAAAAACGAGAAATCGGCCACGACTTCCAGCGAGCGGATCCAGAACACCAGCGCGGCGGCGGCTGCTGCCAGCAGGGCGGCGCGCAGCCATACGGCGGGGCCGTCGTCGGCGGGCGGGGTGCCGGGGGGCAGGTCGCGCGCGCGGGCGTCGCCGGTGATCATCGGGCGCACCAGGCGCCGGCGCCGCACGGCCGCATACCAGAACACGGCCAGCAGGTGCAACGCCACCAGGCCCAGGATGAGCCATTCGTTGGCCTGGTGCCAGGACGTGAACCACGCGGCCACGGTCTCGTCGACGCGCGCGTACAGCGGGCCGTTGGTCATGATGTCGTCCGTGGCGAACAGGCCGCTGACGGCCTGGAATCCCAGGACGGCCAGCAGGGCGATCACCGACAGGGCGCCCAGCGGGTTGTGGCCGGCCGGCGCGGCCGCGCCTTGCAGGTAGCGCCGGATGGCGCCGGGCCCGCGCACGAAAGTGGCGAAGCGCGCATAGCGCGGCCCCAGCACGCCCCATGCCAGGCGGAAGACGATCAGGCCCAGCGCGGCCAGGCCGAAGCGCACGTGCCAGTCCATGTACAGCCCGCCGAGCTTGACGCTGAGATAGGCGCCCGCCACGCAGATGGCCAGGGCCCAGTGGAACAGGCGGGTGGGAAGGTCCCAGATGCGTAGGGACGAGCGCGTGTGCTGCATGGGCGTGGCGGGGGCAGGAACGATGAGGCCGACTTTATCATTCATGGCGCCCGGGCGGCAGTTGCCGCCCGGGATACTCAGGCGTTGGTGTGGCGGGCTGGCCGGCGGCGCGCGGGCTCGATGCGATGCACGTGCTCGTGGCGGAACCGGATGCGCATGCCCGCCTCGTCGGCCTGGCCGTGCGGGTGCACCATGTCGGTGGTGTAGGTGGTCACGCCGTTGATCGGCGCGTTGTAGATGACCGTGGCGCGGATTTCCGGGCCATGGGCGGGGCGCAGGTGCACGACGTCGCCCACGTGGATGGGCATGCGGTCGAGCTTGCTGTGGGCGCGGCGGGGCAGCAATTGCGCCGCCGTGATGGGGTGGATGGTGTGGTTCATGATGTCCTGGGTTTCGAGTTCTGGTTATGGAAATGCGGCGCGGCGGCTTGCGCAAGCGCGTGGGCAGGCTGTCGCCCCGCGGTCGTGGCGGGTACATGACAGGCTGGCCTGGCGATCGGCAAGCGCGACGCGCTTGGCTTGGGTGCCCCGGTTGGGTGCGGGGCGGGCTCGTGCGGCGGGTGCCGCGGTCCGACGTGTCGTGTGCGGGGCGAGCCGTTAATGGGGCAGACGGCTGGCGACAAACCTGGTGGGATGCCTGGAGCGTGCCTGGACGGATTGGCGAGAAGCCGGCTGGTACTGTTGTTGTACGTTCTGATGCCGGGAGTTCTCATGCGCCGCTGTTGGCGTCGCAGTGCTGGTGCATCAGCTCTGATGCCGCAGTTTGGTGCCGTAGTGTTCGTACCGCAGTTCTTGCACCGCAGTTTTCGTGCTACGCAGTTTTCATCTACCGGCGTTCTGGCATGAAAATAGCCAAACGCCTGCCACCAAACTTTCAATTATATGTGTAACTACCTGTTCTGTCAAGGGTTTTCGGCCCTTGGCCGTCGTGCCGCCACGCCCGGCTAGTGGCGGCCCATGGCGGCCTGCTGGTGGGCCAGGCGCTGCGCTTCGATGATCTGGTCTTCCAGGTCGGGGGACATTTCCAGCGCGACCTGTGGGGCGGCGTCGGGCCCGGCTTCCAGCTTCAGGCGGATGCGCTGGCCGGCGAACGCGGCCGGCGCGGCCTGGATATCGACGTAGCGCTGCACCAGCGCATCGACGGCCAGCTGGGCGCGGGCCAGCGCGGCGGCGTCCAGGGGGCCCTGGGACAGTTCCTGGTTCACGGTGCGAGCCAGGTCCGATGTGAAGAACAGGAACGCCGTGGCGCCCCGGCAGTCGGGATGCGCATGGCCCCAGGGTTCCTGGCTGGCGGGGGTATCGGGGGTGGCGGTCATGGCGGGAACGGCAAGCATCGAGGTCCGCCATTGTAGGGCAGGGGGCTGCCGGCGGGGCCCGTGTCACATATCGCTTCCCAGGCAACAAATCCTGTAAGCGCTGTATGGCCGCAGCCAGTTGGGGTAATGTTCCGAACCGGCCGGGCTGTATGGGCCGGCCATGGCCAAGGGGGGATCATGCGGGTGGCGTTTCGTTTCATGGGGCTGCTGCTGGCCGCGTTGGCATTGGCCGGTTGCGTCAACAAAGAGCCCGAACAGCGCGCGGCCTTCATTGCCTGGCTGCAGGCGCGGGTCATCGATGCGCCGGGCGCCGGCGCGCCCGCGCTCGACCCGGCCCAGCGCGAGGCGCTGGGCGACTACGCCGAGCATTACCAGGTGCTGGCCGATTTCGCGGCCGTGGCCGCCTCGGCCACGCGCCGGCTAGCGAGCGCGCTGGAACACGAAGAACTGCATTCGCTGGCGCAACTGCAGGCGCGGCATGATGCCCTGCAAGCCGATCGCCAGGCGCTGGCGGACGCCCGCGCCAGCCTGGACAAGGCGCGGGCCCGCGCCCAGGCCGAGCGGGCCGAATTGAAGCAGCCGGCCGATGTGCAGCCGGTGTACGCCCAGGCCTACGACCAGGCCGTGACTCAGCCCGCGGCCCGGCTCGGCGCGTTGCTCCAGGTGGCCGCCGCGGCGGTGGACGACGCGTTGCGGGCCGCCGACTTCGTCGCCCGGCACCGCGAGCAGATCGTCATCGACGCCGAGTCGGCGTCGGTGCGCGACCCGTCCGTCCAGCGCGAACTGAACCAGCTGCTGGATGCGCTGAACAGCCATGCCGCGGCAGTCGACCAGGCGCAGCGCAGCCTGCGCGCCCTGGCGCCCGCATGACCGCCGGCGCCGCGGCGGGTTTGTACAATTGCGCCTCACGCGGCGGCTGCCGCGCACGGAATCAACCATGAACGGATCTAGCCTGCACTACCGCATTTTCCTGTTGCTGCTGGTGGTCGTGTCGATCGCTTTCGGCTGGGTGCTGTGGCCCTTCTACGGAGCGATCTTCTGGGGGGCGATCCTGGCCATCATTTTCGCGCCGGTGCATCGACGCATCGCGGCCAAGCTGGGCAAGCGGCGCAACCTGGCCGCGCTGGCCTCGCTGCTGCTGGTATTGCTGGTGGTGATCGTGCCGGTCACCTTCATCACCGGCTCGCTGGTGCAGGAAGGCGCCAACCTGTACCAGCGCGTGAAGTCCGGCAACCTGAACTTCGGCGCCTACTTCCAGCAGGTGCTCGACGCGCTGCCGCCGTCGGTGCACAACCTGTTGTCGCGCTTCGACCTGGCCGATATCTCCAGCCTGCAAGACAAACTCACCGCCGGCGCGATGCAGGGCAGCCAGTACCTGGCCACCCAGGCATTCAATATCGGGCAGGACACGTTCCAGTTCCTGATCAGCTTCGGCATCATGCTGTACCTGCTGTTCTTCCTGCTGCGCGACGGCTCGGTGCTGTCGGCCCGCCTGCGGGCCGCGATCCCGCTCACCGATACGCACAAGACGCACCTGTTGCGCAAATTCACCACGGTGATCCGCGCCACCGTCAAGGGCAATATCGCCGTCGCCGCCGCCCAGGGCGCCCTGGGCGGGGGAATCTTCTATGTGCTGGGCATCCAGGGGCCGGTGCTGTGGGGCGTGGTCATGGCCTTCCTGTCGCTGTTGCCGGCCATCGGCGCGGGCCTGATCTGGGCGCCCGTGGCGGTGTATTTCCTGGTCACCGGCGCGACCTGGCAAGGGGTCGCCCTGATCCTGTATGGGGTGCTGGTGATCGGCATGGTCGACAACGTGCTGCGCCCGCTGCTGGTGGGCAAGGACACCAAGCTGCCCGACTACGTGGTGCTGATCTCCACGCTGGGCGGCATGGCGCTGTTCGGGCTGAACGGGTTCGTGATCGGCCCGCTGATCGCGGCCCTGTTCATCGCCTGCTGGGACCTGTTCGCCACCGATTTCGCCGCCGCCGATTCCCGCGCCGAATAGCGCCGCGTGGGCCGCGGCGGGGATGTAGTCAATTATGGATTTTGTAACGGCTGGGTAATCCTTTTCAAAGATTGCAAAGCCGTCGCGGCAGCGCCATGTTTTTGCTCTACCCTGAAACAGCAGGACTTCATCAGGGAGATCAAGACATGGACACCTTCTCTGCTTTTGCTTCCAAAGTGAGCTATTCCATCCGCCCGCGCGTGCACGAAGTGGATTTCGGCGAATACCGCGGCTGCGTCGACATCATCGGCCGCGAGGGGGCCCACACGTTCAGCTTCACGCGGTTCTGCGACATGGTGCGTTCCGGCCGCGAGCGCGCCGAGCTCGATGCGCTGCGCCTGGCGCAGCACCTGCAGGCCACCGAATGCCGCCATGGCAAGAGCTGGATACTGCCAGGGCAGGTCAGCGTGCGCTGCGAGCCCGAACTGGTCGAGGACGTGCCCAGCAGCCTGTTGCGCCCGATCCGGATGCGTTCGTCGCGGCGGCATCTCCGGATCGCCGCATAAGCCCGCGCGGGCCCGCGCTCAGGGGGCGATGCCTTCCCGGCGGCGGGCCTGCCAGGCTTCGCGGGTGATTTCCCAGGTTTCCGAGGGCAGGGCGCCGCACACATAGTGGCGCATGCCGCGGGCCACCACCCGCATTCCCGATTGCACCGATATGCGGCGCGACGCGAGGTTGTCGGCCGCCTTGGCGATGCGCAGGACGGGCTGGCGCAGCGTGTCGAACCAGAAATCGGTGACCGGCCCGCAGGCTTCCGTCATCAGCCCGCGGCCCTGCCATTGCGGATCCAGCCAGAACCCGCGCTGGTTTTCCTCGTTGTCGTTCATCAGGCTGATCATGCCGATCAGGCGTTGCGGTTGCCCAAGCGGGCGCAGTGTCCAGTGCCATTGGCGGCCGGCGCGCATGGCGGGCAGCGCTACGTCGCGCACATAGGTCAGCGCGCCGTCGTCGGGGTAGGGCCACGGCACGATGTCGGCCAGGTAGCGCACGATGTTCCATTGCGGAAACACCTGCTGGATGGCGGGCGCGTCCGCCAGTTGCAGGGGCGTCAGCAGCAGGCGCGCGGTGCGGAAATCGGGCGGCGGGGTGTCCATCGCGCAATGATAGGCCCTGCCGGCTCGCGGCGGGCCGGCCGCGGCGTCATGGCCGGCCGTCGCCGCGCCACGGGACGCAGGCCAATTGCAGCGCGTCGATGATGGGCGTGGCGGGGTCGATCCAGGCCAGTGCCGCTTCCGCGGGCAGCACCACGGGCTGGGCCGGCGCATTCTGCCGGGCCTGCACCGGGCGGTCGGTGATGATCGCCAGGCCGCGCGGCGGCGCACGTGCGCCCTCTGGACGCCAGGCGGCGATGCCTGCGATGTAGATCGGCTCGCCGTCGCGGCGATGGAAATACCGCGGCAGGCGCCGGCCGCCTGCGGCGGGCTCGTACCAGCCGTCGACGGGCACCAGCACGCGCTGCGACAACAGCGGCCACCAGAAGGCATGGCCGCGCAGCAGCATGCCCAGATGGGCGTCGGATACCGGTTGATGCTGCCGCCGGTTGGGCGTGCAGCCCCACGAAATACGATCCACGGCGGGCGCCTGGCTCAGGCGGTGAATGGCCCATGGCCCGCGCTGCGGCGCGGCCCGGCCTGGCGGCCCCGCGGGGTCTTGAAACAAGCGGCCCAGGTCGGCGGACAGGGCGGCCAGGTAGTCTCCGGGGCCGGACTCTTGCACGATTTTGCAGCACATCGCTGGCTCCCGCTGGCGGCCGGTTGTTCCGGCCAGGACGGTTCTGCTGGGACTTGCCAACCCTTCGCTGATTTCCGGTCCGGCATCAAGCTGGCAGGCCGATGTCCGGATCCGGAACGCGCACGGGCGCCAGCAAATATCAGGCCGCGGGTTCGCCGCGCAGATGGCGCTTGAAGACAGACCGGCTCAGCCAGGCGCGCATCGGCACCTCGAACTTCCGGTCCATGTAATAAGCGCATGGCAGGCTGATCGCCAGCACCAGCATCGTGAACAGCCAGGGCTGATGCGCCAGGCCGTCGAACAGGCGGCGGCACACCCGGTAGATGAGCGGGTGCAGCAGATACACGCCATAGCTGGTGTTGCCCACGAACAGCGCCAGCTTGAGCGGCACGCCCTGCAGCCGGATCAGGGCGCCGCTGGCCGCCACCGCGACGGCGATGAGCGACAGCAGCAGGCCGGCCGGGCCGATCAGCGCCGAGCGGGCGTCGGGCGATTGCCACAGCGCGATGGCGGCCAGGCCGGCCAACATCGGCAGCCAATACAGGGCGGCGGGCTTGAGGGCCGCAGGCCTGGCGGCGCCGCGCAGCAGCTTGCCCAGCAGCATGCCGGCGACGAAATAGAAAATGAAGCTGAGAGGCTGGGTGTAGGCCAGGCGCGCCTCGTGCAAGCTTGCCGCCGGCCCCAGGACCTGGTTCACATACCCCAGCTGGACGGCCAGGGCCGCCAACGTCGCCAGCAGCGCAAGGCGCGTGCGCATCACGAGCAGCAGCAGAGGGAACAGCAGATAGAAAATGACTTCGATGCCGATCGACCATCCCCCTGTGACGATGGAGGTGTTGCCGGCGCCCGTCAGGCCGAACAGCAGGCTGGCATTGGCCAGGATCTTCCAGGCTTCGGGCCGGGGCGCGGAAAATATCGCGCCGAGGGCCAGGCCCAATACGATCACGGCGATATACAACGGCGCCAGCCGCATATACCGGCGGGCGTAGAAATTCCGGATGTCGATCGCGGTGCGGCACCGTTCGGCGTAACCCAGATACAGGCTGGCGCCGCTGACCACGAAGAAGACATAGACGCAGTAGGTGCCCACGGTATATAGCCGGGGCCCGCCGGTCCAGGTCAGCACGTGGTAGATGCATACCAGGATGGCGCATAAGCCCCTGGTCAAGTCGAGGCCCGGAAGACGAAGGGAAGGGCTCATTGCGGACGCGCGGAGTCGGGAAGGTGCATAGGATAATTCAAGTCCATGGGCAGGTGCCGGATGCGTGCCCGATATTCGGCTGCCCGGCTGGCTTCCCGTGCGTCGCCGAGCCAAAAAACCACACCACCCGCCTGTTGTCACCGCCGGCTCGCCGGCTGCCGGTCGGCGTCCGGCGTGGCCGACTACCACTTTCGCACTATCCCATCTAGCAAGTAGGCAGCGGCCGAACGGATCCCTAGACTCGATTCCGCAGACTGGACCCGGCGCTGGCCGGGCCGCAACGAGAACCCGGACGAGGATCCCATGCGCTGGTGGACGAGGAAAGGGCGGCTTCGCGCGAGCGGCCTGCGCGGGAAGGCAGCCAGGCGGCGCGGCTCATGGGCCTGCTGGGCGCTGTGGCTGTGCGGCGTAGTGCCGATGGCGCAGGGCGCAGGCCCCGCCGCGGTGGATGCCCAGGTGCAGCAGGCCGCGCCGGCACGATTCGACGACGCCGACACGCTGCTGAACCTGACCCGGGAAGGCGCGGTCCTGTACGAGGCCGATCCAGTCAAACTGACCGGCTACCAGTATTGCAGCCAGGCCGTGGCCATGGCCGAACAAGGCGAGTTTCGCCTGAGCGTGCGCGCCGCGAGCAAGGCGTTGCATCTGGCGCTGGCCAACCAGGATCCCAATCTGCAGGCGCTGGCGCATCGCGATCTGGCGATCGCGTTCAATTATGCCGGCCTGATCGACAAGGCCGAGCTGCACGCGCGCGAGGCCCTGAAGGCGACCGCCAAGGAGCCGGCCAAAGTGGCGGGGCCCGCCTATAAAGTCCTGGGCGACGTGCTGGCGCAGCGTGGCGATTTTCCGGGCGCGGTACGCGAATATCAAGAGGCGTTGCGCACGGCATCGCCCCGCTACGGACCATTGGTGCAGGCATCGCTGGCCAATGCCCTGATCGAATCGGGGGATGTCGGACAGGCTCGCCAGGTATTGGACGGCATGGCTGCGCCCGAGGATCCGTCCGCGGCGGTGCAACTGGATCGCACGCGCGCGCGCCTGCTGCTGGCCGAGGGGCGGCCCGCCCAGGCGGCGGAGCTGTACCAGTCCATGACGCGCGGGCACGTCGGCGTCGACAGTGCCTATTACCAATTGTGGGGCTGGGACGGCCTGGCCCGCAGCGAGACCGCGCAAGGCAACGCGGCGGCCGCCGGGAAGGCGTACGCGCAGGCCCTGGACACCGTCGACGCCGTGCGCGCCAGGTTTCGCAGCGAAGAATTCAAAATGGGCCTGTTCTCCAGCGTGCAGACCGTGTTCGATGGCGCGGCGGCCTTCTACGCCAAGCAGGACGAACCCGCTCGCGCATTCGATGTCGGCGAGCGTAGCCGCAGCCGCGCCCTGCTCGACGAAGTCCGCCATCGTGCGCGGCTGCCCGAGGAGATGACCCAGGCCATCGACGTGGCCAGCGTGCAGCGGCTGTTGGCGCCCGACGAGGCCGTGGTGCAGTTCTACGCCTTGCCGGATCAATTGCTGGTGTGGGTGGTCGATGCGCAGCGGATCCGCATGCATCGCCTACCCATCGGACGCGAGAACCTGCAGCGCCTGGTGCAGGCTTTCCGCGATGCCGTGGCCGGCGGCCGGACCACCGTGGTGGCGGGAGCGGATGCGCTGGGAAATGCCCTGTTGGGGCCGCTTGGCCTGCCCGACGGCATCCGCCTGATCGTGGTGCCGCATGGGCCACTGCACTACCTGCCCTTCCAGGCATTGCGGCTGCAAGGGCACTACCTGATCGAACGTCATCCCGTATCGATTGCCCCGTCGATCAGTATTGCCGTCGGCCTGGCGCGCCGCACGCCGCGGGCGCCGTCGGATGCCGTGGCGTTCGGGAATCCGCGGGTCGGCGACGAATACGAGCTGCCCGCCGCCGCGCGCGAAGCCGCCGATATCGCCGCGCTGTTCCAGCGCGGGCAGGCCTATACCGGCACTGCGGCCACCAAGACCGAATTCCTCGAGGTGGCCGGGCGCGCACCCATCGTGCACGTGGCCGCCCATGCGCTGGCGGACCCGGTCGACCCCTTGTATTCGCGGATCTTGCTGGCCAACGAGAACGGCCAGCGCAAGTTCCTCGAGGCGCACGAAATCAACGGCCTGGACCTCAGCCGCAATCGCCTGGTGACGTTGTCGGCCTGCGAGTCGGGGTTGGGGCGCGTGGCCCAGGGCGACGAAGTCCTGGGGTTCCCGCGTTCGTTCCTGGCCGCGGGCTCTTCCACCTTGATCGCCTCGTTCTGGCCCGTATCGGATGATGCGGCCGAACTGCTGATGCGCACCCTGTACCAGTCGTTGACGCAGGGAAAAGATGTCCAGCGCGCCATGCAGGCCGGCCAGCTTGCGGTGTTGCACACGCCGGGCCGTTCGCATCCGTTCTTCTGGGCGCCATTCAACGTGATCGGCAATTGGCGCCTGACGGTGGGGAACTGAGATGACGACATTCCAGCGGCGCGCGGCATGGGTGGCCCTGCTATGGGTGGGCAGCGCCATGGCGGGCGCGGGGCAGGCCCGGGGGCAGGCGCTCGACGGGGGCGCAATGGCGCCGCCCGATCTGAATCTGCAGCGCCTGCCGAACGAACGGCCCACCAGCGAAGCGGCGCCGGGCTTCACCTTGACGGCGGTGCGCTTTGCCGGCGCCGCACCCGAGCGCCAGCAGGCATTGCAGGCGCTGGCGGCCGCCGATATCGGCCGGCGCGTCACGCTGGCGGACCTGGATGCCCTGGCGCGACGCGTGGCCGGCTGGTATCACGCGCAGGGCCTGTTCCTGGCGCAAGCGATCGTGCCTGCCCAGGCGGTCCGCGACGGAGCCGTGGAAATCAGCGTGATAGAAGGGCGCCTGGGGAAAATATCGGTGTTGGTGGCGCCCGATGCGCCGATCAGCGAAGCGCGGGTGCGCGCCTATCTGTCGAGCCTGGACCCCGGCAGTCCCCTGGATGTGCAGCGCTACGAGCGCGCGATGCTGCTGTTGTCCGATCTGCCTGGCATCGCGGTGCAATCGGGGCTGCAGGAAGGTACGCAGTCCGGCACCACCGACCTGGTGATCGAAGTGAACGCGGCGCGGCGCTGGACCTTCGTTTTCGATGCCGACAACCACGGCACGCTGGAATCCGGACGCTATCGCGCCGGCGGCACGATACGCTGGGCCAGCCCTTTTGGCATCGGCGACAACCTCGACGCGTCGGCGATGATCACCAACGGCAACAACAGCAATGTCGGCCGTCTGGCCTACGAGGCGCCCGTGGGCGCGGGCGGGCTCAGGCTGGGGGCCAGCCTGTCGCGCGTGGCCTACGACCTGGGCGGTGTGTATGCCGAACTGGGGGCGACGGGAACGGCCCGCATTGCCGAGGTATCGGCCGCCTATCCCTTGATACGGCAGCGGGAACAGAACCTGTTCTTGCGTTGGGCGGCCGATTCCAAGCAACTGACCGACCGGCTCGACGAGTTCGACTATCGGGCCGACAAGCGCGTGGTGGGCACCGGCCTGGGGCTCAGCTGGGAAAAGCGCGACGACTGGCTGGGCGGGGGCTACTGGTCCGGCAACGGCACGCTGTACTACGGCAGCTTGAAACTCAAGGACGAAGCCGCGCGCGACCTGGATGGCGGCCCCGATGGGTTGCATACCGCCGGCGGCTTCCTGAAATTCTCGTGGCAGTTGTCGCGCCTGCAGGCCGTGTTGCCCCGCCACAGCCTGTATGTCTCGCTGGGCGGACAGGTATCGAACAAGAACCTGGATTCGTCCGAGAAACTGTCTCTGGGAGGCGCGCGCGCCGTGCGCGGCTATCCGTCCAGCGAACTGCTGGTCGACGACGGCATCCTGGGCACGGTGGAATGGCGCTGGTCCGCCACCGAGACGCTGACGCCGTACCTGTTCTACGACATCGGGCGCGGGCGCATCTGGCATTCGCCCGTTTCGAAGGCGGACAACATGCGCACGCTCAGCACCGCCGGCCTGGGGCTGTCGTGGTCGCAGCCGGGCGATTTCCTGGTCAATGTATCGCTGGGATGGCGCTTGAACGCGCCCGCCGAGACAGACGGTTCCGACAAGCGCCCGCGGATCTATGCCCAGATTCAGAAGCGATTCTAAGATCATGCGCGGCCGCCATGCGCCCGGCATTCCGGTGGGCACGGCGCCGTTGCTTTCAGGAGCGATGCGGTGAAAGCGAATTCCTCTTCCGGCCGGTACCTGCCCCGGTTGCATCCGCTGATCGTGGCGCTGGCCTGCTGCGTCGGGGCCAGCGCCGAGGCGCAATTGCCGACGGGCTTCGACCCGGTGCGCGGCGGCGTCACCCAACAAGTGGACGGCCGCGTCATGCGGCTGAACCAACAGGGCGAGCGCGCCATCGTCAACTGGAAGTCGTTCTCCATCGGGGCCGGCAACACGGTGCGGATCACGCAACCCGGCGCGGGCAGCATGATGCTGAATCGTGTCACGGGCGCGGTGCCTTCGCGCATTGCAGGCAGCCTGACGGCAAACGGCAAGGTGTTCCTGGTCAATCCCAACGGCGTCATGTTCGGCGCCGGCGCGCGTGTCAGCACGGGCGGCCTGGTTGCCAGCACGCTGAGCCTCAGCGACGACGATTTCACCGCCGGCCGGTTCCGGTTCGAACAACGTGCGCCCGGCAACGGAGCGGCTGTCGTCAACCAGGGAACCTTGCACGCGCATGCCGGCGGCACAGTGGCGCTGCTGGGCGGCATCGTGCGAAACGAAGGGACGATCCGGGCCGATGCGGGTACGGTGGCGCTGGTGTCCGCGCGCAAAATCTCTGTCGACTTCGCCGGCGACGGCTTGACGACGTTTCGCCTGGACGCTGGCGACAAGGCGGCGCAAGCCCTGGCCGAGAACGCCGCGGGCGGCATCCTGCAAGCCGATGGCGGCCGCGTGGCGGTGATCGCCGATGCGGCGCAGATGGCCGCGCGTGTGGTCAATGTCCAAGGGGTCGTGCGCGCCCGCACCTTGTCCACGGGGCGCAGCGGCGAGATCTTGTTGCAGGCGGGCCAGGACAATCTGGCCGAACTGGGCGGCACCCTGGATGCGACGGGCACGTCGCGCCAAGACGGGGGGCGCATCGAGGTCCGGGCAGGAGGCATCGTGGCGGGGGCCGGGGCTGTCCTGGACGCCAGCGGCGGCACCGCGGGTGGCCGTATCGCCCTGCGTGCGCAGCACGGCGCGGCATTGCATGCCGATTCGGTGCTGCGCGCCAATGCCACGCAAGCCGGGACGGGGGGCGCCATCGATATCCAAGGGGGAGAAACCCTGCGCGCGCACGGGGTGTTACAGGCCCGCGGCGCGGGGCAGGGGGCCGGCGGCTTCATCGAGACATCGGCGCATGCGGTGGACCTGGCCGGCGTCAGGGTCGATACGCGCGGCGCGGGGCGCGGCACGGCCGGCACCTGGTTGATCGACCCCTACGACATCACGGTCGCACACGGCGTATCGACGCCGGGCGACGTGGGCCTGCAGGCGCCGTTCGTTCCGATAGACGGTTCGCTGATCTACGACGACGACATCAACCGGGCATTGAACAGCGGCAACAACGTCGTCATCCAGACCGGCCCGGCCGGCGCGGGCGCTTCGGACGAGGGTTCGATCCAGATCGGCCGAGGGGTGGCGATCGTCCAGGATACCGGCGATACGCATCGTTCGCTGCGTTTCGATGCACACCGGCAGATCGAGGGCAACGATTTTTCCATCACGTCCAGTTCGGGCGCGCTAGACGTGATATTCAACAGCAACGCCAACGACCTGCAGGGCGAGGTCGGCTGGACGCATCTGGATGGCGCGAACATTCGCACCAACGGCGGAAACGTGCTGTTCGTCGGGCAAGGCGATCTCGACGCGGGCCGCGCCAGCGCCGATTCGACGGTAGCGGTGTATGTGCGCGACAGCACCATCGATACCCGCACCGCCGACGGGACCGGAACGGGAGGCGTGGTCATCCGCGGCGAGAGTCGCGTCAGCCATGGCCAGGGGGCGGTCCGGATCGAAGGCTCGACGATCTCGACGGATCATGGCGATGTGGCCATCGCCGGCAGGACGCCGGACGACCAGACGGGCGTGGTCATGAGAAGCACGACCCTGGCGCCCACGACCGTGAACAGCCAGTCCGGGGACATCCGCGTATACGGCAGCGTCGGCCACGCGGATGCGTTCGGCGAGAGCCGAGGGGTGCTGATGCAGGCGTTCACCGGCCTGCGCACCGAAACCGGCAATGTGGACATCCGCGGCCGGGCCGAGGCCTCGGGCTCGGACTCCGCCGGACATCGCGGCGTATCCATCGAGTCGGATGCGACCGTGGTGGCAGCCGCGGGAGACGTGAGCATCGCCGGCGAGGTCGCCGGCGGCGCGATCGGACCTGGCATCATGCTGTCGCGCGGCGGGGTGGTGATCGAGGGAGGGCGCTCGGTCACGCTGCGCGCCAGCGCCAGCCACGCCGATTCCCTTGCCTTGCGCCTGGAGGGTACGGAACTGCGGTCCAATGGGCAGGTCAACCTTCGGCCCGGGGGCGTGACCGCCGCGGGCGCGTTGCGCGACGACACCGCGCAGGTCATCCAGGTGGGCAGCCTGCCGGCGACCGGGGCGCCGCTGGCGAACAATTTCATCATCGGACAAGACATCCTCGATTCGGTGCAGGCCCCCGCGCTGGTACTGGGCAGCGACCAGCATGCGGCGCAGATACGCGTGGTGTCGGATGTCAGCTTCGCGCCCCAGAGCATCGCGGCGCCCGTGCTGACGTTGCAGGCCGAAGGTGCGGGTGGCTCCATCGAAATCGAAGCAGAACTGGACGCCGGCCCAGGCGGCGTGGGCCTGCTGGCGGCGGGCGACGTGCGCGCCACCGGTTCCGGCGCGGTGCGCGCCGACCACCTGCTGGCACGCTCGACGAGCGGCGAGGTGATCCTGGATTCGGTGGCCGACGGCGGCGCCGGCACGGTGAGGCTGGCCGGCGCCGCGCGCTCGACCTTCAGGGTCGGCACGCAAGCCGTGCTTCGGCTGGACGCGGTCGATGTCGCCGGTGTCTCGGCCAGCACGGGCGCGGCCCAGGCGGCCTCGGCCACGGGGCCGGTCGCCGGGATAACGGCGGGGAATGTACGGTTGACCGGATCGTCGATCGGGCAAGCCGCGGGAGCCGACATCGAGGCCGCCGCACTGCGTGCCGATGCGGTGGGATCGAGCACCGCCGACGTCATCCTCGACAACGGCGGCAACCGGGTGGGGCAGGTCGCCGGCCAGGCCGGCGGCGAATTCCGGTTCACCAACGCCGGGGCGCTGGCCATCGGGCAAGCCGGCGGCGCGCAAGGCATCCAGGCGGACCAGGTGCGCGTGCGCACCCTGGCGGGCGATCTCACCCTGGCCGCGCCGGTCACGGCGCGGCGCGCGGTGCTGGTGGCCGCCGCCCGGTTCCAGAATCCCGCGGGCACCGCGTTCGACGTGAGCGAGACATGGCAGGTATGGGCCGATACCTGGCGCGGCGAAAACCGCGGTGGCCTGGCGGGATCCGGCAACTACCCCAACTTGTACGGTTGCGCCTACGGAGGGCCGTGCGTCACCGATGGAACGCTGGCCGCCACGCAGGACGACAACCATTTCGTCTACCGCGAACGGCCCGTGGCGCAGATCACGCCCGACGATCAGCAGATGCTGGCGGGCGAGGCGATTCCGCCGTTGACCTACACCGTCGACGGGCTGATCCTGGGCGACGCCCAGGGCGCGCTCAGCGGCTCGTTGAGCACCAGCGCCAGCTCGGGCAGCCCGCCCGGCAGCTACGCGATCACGGGCAGCTTCGTCTCCGACGCGGGCTATGACGCCCAGGTCGGCACCGGAACCCTGACCGTGCAGGCGCGGCCGCAGCCGACCGATCCCGCGAAGGTCGCGCTGACCATACCGTCTGTGCCATGGGAACGCACGCCGCCGTCGACCTGGCTGTACGACCGCAACCTGAGCGCGGCGCCCATGTGTTTCGCACAGGGGCCGCAGACCCGGGAACGCGGCCAGCAGGGCGACATCCTGGCCAGGGAATGGGCACTGTTGCGCGCGCGTCCCAACCTGACGAATTGCGTGGCCACCGATCGCAATAATGCGTGCGCCGATTTTTGAAACCCCCAACGATCGCCCGGCAGGAATATGCCTGATGGCATATCGAAAAAACGCTTGCCGGCGCGCACACTGTCGTCACCGCGTTCTTGTTCTGGCAAGGAGAACCCATCATGAAACAGACCGCATTCCCGCGTACCCGCCATGGCCTCTGGATGGCCGCATGCGCCGTCATGGCGTCTTTGCCGCTGCAGGTGGCACAGGCCCAGAGTTCCAATGCGCTGTCGGTCGACCAGATGATCGACCAGCTGTCGGGAAAAGGCGAAGCCGGGGTGGATACCGGGCGCACCCGTGCCCTGAGGCCGGGGGCGGCCGTGCAGGGCACGGTGGTGCCGGCCCAGGACACGGCGCCGGCCGCGCCCGCGAAACAGGCGGGGGGAGCCCTGTCCCTGCAGATCCAGTTCGATTTCGCGTCGGACCGGATCTCGGCCGCATCGCGCGATGTGGTGGGCCGCCTGGCGCAGGCGCTGTCGTCCGGCAATCTGCAGGACTTCAAATTCACCGTGGTGGGGCACACCGACGGGGTGGGGACGGCCGCCTACAACATGGCGCTGTCTCAGCGCCGCGCGGCGGCGATCAAGACCTACCTGGTGCAGCACGGCGTGCCGGCCACGCGCATCCGCACAGAAGGCAAGGGGATGAGCGAGCTGCTGCACCCCGATGATCCGCACGCCGCCAGCAACCGGCGCGTCGAAGTCAAGGCGACCCCCGCCTGACGGGCGGCGCCCATCGATGCCATGGTCTCGCATGTCGTCAACACCGCGGTGATCCGGTGCAGCTGCGCGATGCCGCCAGGCACCGCGCCGCTGGCGGTGTTGCCCTTGCACCGGATGTTGTCGTCGCAGCAGCCGGCGGCCAACATCATGGATCACAAGCCGATGGTCAACATTCCGTCGTTCGGCATGTGCGCCAGCCCCTCCAGCCCGGGCGTGATCGCGGCAACGTCCGCCGCGGCGGGCACATTCACCCCCATCCCGTGCATTCCCAAGACGGTGTCGCCCTGGACGGCCGGGGCCACCACCGTCATCCTCGACCAGGCGCCGGTACTGGACGACATATCCGTCTGCCCTTGCCTGGACGGCGGAACGGTCTCGGTGGTGTACGCCGGCCAGGTCACCGAGTGGGTGCCCTGAACGCCCGTCGGAATACCGCGGGCGGCAATGCCTATTGCCTGATCAGTTCCCTTGCCAGGGCCAGAGACTCCAGTCCGTGCCGGCGGCCCATGTCCGCGCAGGCCTGCACCGCCTGCTGGATACCATAGAGTGGGCTGCCGTGTTGCGCCGCGGCGATCGCCGGATGGTCGATGCGCAGGTCGGCCAGCCTTTGCAGCGCCGCCTGCAAGGGTTCCCACGACAGAAGCAGCGCCTCGCGCTGCGCGGCGGGCAGGGTGTCGGCCTGCAGCGCCCGGATGGCTTCGGGCAAGCCCTGGATGCCCTGGCCCAGCATGGCGGGCAACGACTGCAGCGCCGCGTCCGCGTCGTGCAGGGCCCGGGCCAGGTCGGGCGGGATGTCCGCATGCTGGCCGGCCGGCGGCCCCGAACGCAGTATGCATTGCGCCCGTGCCAGCACGATGGGGCACAGGGACGCAATGGTCTGCATGATGTCGAACAAGGCAACCTGCGCCAGCGCAGCGCGCAGGCTTGCGCGCTGCGGGGCCGAACGCGCCGGCGAAGACTGCACCGGGCGATGCGTGTGCAGGTCGGGGAAGCGCTGCGGCAGCGTCGCCAGCGCCTCGGCGATCCGGGATGGCACGCAGGCGGTCAAAGCCTGGCCGCGCGCCTTGTCTACCACGTCGTCGGCGACCTGGGCGCACCCCAGATAGGCCACCGAAGCGGCCGCGGCCGCGCTGGCGGCGGTGGTGGGCAAGCCTCGGCCCAGCAGGATTTCCAGTTCGTCGATACGCGAGGCGGCCACCTGCAGGGTCGCCATCGTTCCGGACGCAGCCTGTTGCTCGGCCTCGTCCAGCGCTTGCCGGCAACGTTCGCACTGGGCGGGCACATCGTGTTCGGCCAGGCGGCGCAAATGGGCGGCAAGGTCCAGGCAGGCTTGCCGCAAGGTGCTCAGCTGGGCGGGAACGGCAGACACCTGCGGGTTCGCCGGCGCCGCGTCGGTCTCGGCCCGAGGCAATGCCGCCAGGGCATCGGCCGCGGCGGCCAGAAAACTGTCCTGGATCACGGCAAGCTGCTGGCGCAGCGATGCCGCCGCGCGTTCGAAGACTGCCTTGCGGCGGCCCGGCAGCGCCGGGGCGAGCGTTTGCTGGATCGAGGGCAACAGGTGTTCCGTCGCCAGCAAGAGGCACAGCTTGACGCGATCGAGGGCACGCGCCGTGCCCGCGCGGGCAGGCAGGGTGTCGCGGCAGGCATCCGCAAGCTGTTGCGCGGCCTGCTGCAGCACGCTGTCGGTCGAGATGGCGGCGCCGCCCGGTGGCGCATGGCGGCCCGCCAGCCAGACCTCGAACAGCATGGTGCGCGTGGCGGCGGGCAAATCCGGCAGGTTCAACAGGCCTTGCAGCTCGGCATCGTGGCGCAGGGCGTCGCTGCCCATGCTGTGGCAGGCCAGCGTCCAGCCCGCCGTCGCGCGTTGCGTCAGCATGCCGTGCCGATAGGCATCTTCCATCCAGGCTCGCAGATGGGCCGGGTCCGGCTCGCTGCCGCAGTACGTCGCCAGCCATCCGGTCAGCTGGCGATGCAGGTGGTCCAGGCCTATCGTGGCCAGTCGTTTGCGATCCAGTTCGAGGGCAGGCATGGCAAATTTCCGATACAGAGTGCGCAATCGGGCGCGGGCTATTGCGTCAGCCTAAGCAGCCGGCCGTCGGGCCGGCCGCCGGGCTCGAAGAGCAGGGCAGTGCGGGGGGTGGGGCCTTCGATGAAGAAGGCCTGGACGGGGCCGAAGAAAGTCTGCCGCTCGTCGTTGTTCAGGTGCGGCACCACGGCCTTGAATGCGCGTGGATCGTAGAAACGGAACAACAGCGGGCGCCCGCCGTTGCGCTTGACCAGCAGATTGCGGCGCAGGTGCTGGCGCAGCATGTCCAGGTCGGCATCCGTGGCCACGGCCAGCACGATGCCCCATTGCCGGTTCCATCCTTCGCGCAGGATGGTACTGGTGAAGGGTGCCTGGGCGGGCATGGCAACGATGTAAGGGGCGGCCGACGCCAGAATGGGGTCCGACAGGTCGGCGAACAGGCAGGCGAATTCGGCCGCGGCTGATCGCAGGCGGTTGGCAAGATCCTGTATGCGGCAGCCGTCCAGTACGGCGTAGAGCTGGATGTCGGTGCGGTCGAACAGTTGCCGGTGCAGGATATCCGCCGCCGCGTCGTCTTTGGGGGCCATGGCGTCAGGCCTCGACGAACGGTTGGCCGGACTGCGAGGCGGCGTACAGAGCCTGGGCCTGGGGCGAGGCCGCACCCGACGGCGCGGGGCCGCCCGTCGTGGCGCGTGCGGCGACTTGTCCGCCGGGGTCGCTTTCCAGTCGTGCGACCGGGTCCAGGTCGTGCTCGGCCGCCTGGCTTTGCGCAGTGGGATCCGCGACCGGGTTTTCGGTGGTTTCCCCTTGCAGGGGGAATGAGAAGTTCAGGGCGTTGTCGACCGGCGAGGGGCCTTCGTAATCCGCCGACATGCCCGGGGCGTTGCAGTTGATCTTGACCATGGGGCCATCGATCTCGACGCCAGAGGGGGTCAGCAGGATACTGCTCGGGCCGACCTGCAGCGCCATCCCGAACTTGGCCTCCAGGATCAGGATGGAATCGGTGGCCAAGTACATGTCGCCCACCGAAGCCTGGGTCAGCTGGTTGGCCGAGAACGTCAGGAACAGGTCTTTCGCCGAGCCGAATGTCCGTGTCTGGCTGTCGAACGACAGATCGTTGGCGGCCATGGTCGTGTGCTGATGCCCGACCGACACCGAGCAATCGCCGTCCACCCGCAGCGATTTGGTCTTGGCGTGCTCGGCGCTGGTCTCTTCCACCTTGATATTCAGGTCGCGCTGCGCATGCACCAGGATTTCTTCCTGGTCTTTGCGGTCTTCGAAGCGCAGTTCATTGGCGCCGCCTCCGCCGGGGCTGGACCAGGTCTTGATGGTCGAGCGGGTCTGGTGCTCGGGCAGCTCGTAGGGCGGCAGATTGATCCCGTTGTAGACGCAGCCCGTGACAATGGGGCGGTCGGGGTCGCCTTCCAAGAACTGCACGACCACTTCCTGGCCCACCCGCGGCAGGAAGAAGGTGCCCCAGCCATTGCCCGCCCAGGTCTGCGAAACGCGGGCCCAGCAGGAGCTGCGCTCGTCGTATTTCCCGCGCCGGTCCCAATGGAACTGGATCTTGACCCGGCCGTGCTTGTCGGTGTGGATTTCCTCGTTCTTGGGGCCCACGACAAATGCCGTCTGGGGGCCGAACACGCGTTTCTTGCGGGTATCCAGCGGGCTGCGGTAGGGCACGGCGTGCGGCAGGACGCTGAAGCGGTTGCGGTAGGTGGTTCCGCCACCGCTTTCGTCGATATTGTTGCTGCCTTCGTGTTCGACCGACAGTATCAGGTACTCGGTGTTCAGGTCGTCGACGGGATGGTTTTCCAGTTCGAACAGATAACCCGCGGCCAGCTCGCGGACATTGCTGGTACCGTACAGCACTTCATGGCGCGCTTCCTCGGCTTCCATCATGAGCCGCGCCAGGCGTTCGCCTTCCTGGCGCTCGGTATAGCCCGGGGCATACACGAACCGTTCGTACGGGCTGTTGTCGCCCTTGCGAACCAGCGTGTCCATCGAGACTTCGAGATTGTTGTGCGGCCGTTCGAAGTTGAAGTCGCGCAAGACGATGCGGCCGGTCCGCATGCCGTGCCGGCGTTCCAGGCTGCTGATGCAGTCTTCTTCCTGGACGGCGTCGTCATAGTGGTAGCGGACGACGGGGTTGTCCAGCCGGTCATAGCTGTCCGGGTTGTCCGTGATGACCAGCTCGGCGGCGGTATCGCGGTACTTGGTGTAGTAGTGCAGGCCGTCGCGTTCCATGATGCGCGCCAGGAAATCGGCCGTGCTTTCCTGGAACTGGGTGCAATAGACCAGCGGCTGGTGCTCGCCGGACAGCTTGGTGGTGTAGTCGCTATAGCCGAATTCGCCGAAGATCTGGTCGATGATGTCGGGTACGCCTTTTTCCTGGAAGTGGCGGGTGTCCTCGTGATGCAGCAGGAACCACAGCTCGGGCACGATCTCGCAGCGATACGTGGTGAAGCGAGATATCTGGCCCGTGCGGGAAAAGGCCGAGACGCGCCCGGACCAATGGCGCTCCGTGTCGCCGTCCTCGATGCGCAGGGCCGCCTTCTCGCCCAGCATGCGGCCGGCGTCGATGTCTTCGCGTTCCGACACCAGATCCAGGGTGAAGCAGAACAGCTGCGACATCGCTTCCTTGCCATGAAAGCGCTGCAGCATCAGGTCTTCGCCCAAGGGCGACGAAAAGATGTACGAACGGGCGTTCTGCGAATAAGCCATGGCGGCCCCCATTACGTCACGGTCGTGACGAAATTGCCGTCCGGCGCGATATCGGCATGCACGGCGGCGATGGCCTGGCCGTCATTCATGCGCATCAGCACGTCCTGGGCAATCTGCGGCAGCAGCGTGCCGGTCAGGATGTGGTCGATGTTGCGCGCGCCGGAATCGACCTCGGTGCAGCGCGCCGCGATGGCGTCGGCCAGGGCGGGCGTCCATTCGAAAGCCGCTTGATGATTCGCGGCCACGCGCTTGCGTATGCGGTCGAGCTTGATCTCGACGATGCGGCGCAGGTCGGCGTCGTTCAGCGGGTAGTAGGGGATGACGGTGCAGCGGCCCAGGAAGGCGGGCTTGAAGACGTCGTTGAGCTCCGGGCGTATCAGGGTGTCCAGTTCCTGGACTGTCGGCAAGGCCGACGCCGTCCGGCAGGCCTGCATGATGGTGGCGGTGGCGGCGTTGGAGGTCAGCAGGATCAATGTATTGCGAAAATCGATCTCGCGCCCTTCGCCGTCTTCCATCAATCCTTTGTCGAATACCTGGAAGAACAGCTCCAGCACATCCGGGTGCGCCTTTTCTATTTCGTCCAGCAGCACCACGCTATAGGGGCGCCGGCGCACGGCCTCGGTCAGCACGCCGCCCTCGCCATAGCCGACATAGCCCGGCGGCGACCCTTTCAGGCTGGATACGGTATGGGCTTCCTGGTATTCGGACATGTTGATGACGATCATGTTGCGTTCGCCGCCGTACAGCGAATCCGCCAGGGCAATTGCGGTTTCGGTCTTGCCTACGCCGCTGGTGCCCACCAGCAGGAAGACGCCCTTGGGCTTTCCCGGGTCTTCCAGGTTGGCGCGCGAGGTGCGGATACGCTGGGCGATGGCCCGCAACGCGTGCGACTGGCCGATCACGCGCTCGGACAGCAGCGCATCCAGCTTGAGCACGGCATCGATCTCGTCGGCCACCATGCGGCCCACCGGAATGCCTGTCCAGCCCGCGATGACGTCGGCCACCGCATTGCCGTCGACGACGGCATGCACCATGGGGGTGTCGCCCTGCTGGTCGCGCAGCGTGCTGCGCAACGCATTCAACTGGTCGATCTGCCCGGCGTCCGGTGCCGGTGCGGCGGCCGTCGCCGCGTGGGCGTCAATCTGCGCCAGCGCGGCGTGGATCGCGTCCACCGTGTCGCGTTCCTGTTGCCAGCGGGCGTTCAGCGCGTCTCGTTCGGTTTCCGTGTCGGCAATGGCCGTGTCGATATCGGCCAGGCGCGCGGCATGGTCGGCGCCGCTGGCGGCCTCGCGCTGCAATTGTCCGCGTTCCGCGTGCAGGTCGTCCAGGCGGCGCAGCGCGGCTTCCAGCGCCGCGGGGGTTGCGTGGCGGCTGATGGCAATGCGCGCGCACGCCGTATCGAGCACGCTGACGGCCTTGTCCGGCAACTGCCGCGCAGGGATATACCGCGCCGACAGCCTGACGGCCTCGACCAGGGCTTCGTTCAGGATGCGCACGCCATGATGGGCGGCCATGGTCTGCGCCACGCCGCGCAGCATGGTGATGGCCCTGGCTTCGTGGGGCTCGTCGACCTTGACCACCTGGAAGCGGCGCGTCAGGGCGGCGTCCTTCTCGAAGTATTTCTTGTATTCGCTCCATGTGGTGGCGGCGATGGTGCGCATTTCGCCTCGCGCCAGGGCGGGCTTGAGCAGGTTGGCGGCATCGTTCTGGCCGGCCTGGCCGCCCGCGCCGATCAACGTATGGGCTTCGTCGATGAAGACGATGATGGGCGTGGGGCTGCGCTTGACTTCGTCGATGACGCCCTTGAGGCGGTTCTCGAATTCCCCCTTGACGCTGGCGCCGGCCTGCAGCATGCCCAGGTCCAGCGCCTGCACCGTGACCCCGGCCAGGGCCGGCGGGACATCGCCTTGCACGATGCGCATGGCCAGGCCCTCGACCACCGCGGTCTTGCCCACGCCCGGTTCGCCCGTCAGGATGGGATTGTTCTGCCGGCGCCGCGTCAGGATGTCGATCATCAGGCGGATTTCGTCGTCGCGGCCCAGCACGGGGTCAAGTTCGCCCGCCTGCGCGCGGCGCGTCAGGTTGATGCAGTAGCGATCCAGGTTCGGCGTGGCGCTGGGCGCGCCGCGGGCATCGGACGCCATCGATGCCGACGCGGCGTCGGCATCGGCCAGGCCGCGCGCTTCCTGCGATTCGGCCGAGGGTGCGACGATGGCGCGGAATTCCTGCCGCAGCGTTTCTCCGTTGATGGGCGACAGGGCTTGCAGCCATGGGGCCGCCAGCCGTTTGAGCGCGTCGTCGCCCAGCAGGGCCAGCAGCAGGTGGCCGCTGCGTATGCGGGCTTCGGCGAACTCGATGGACGCCATCATCCAGCCGGCCTCCAGCAGTTGCGGCAGCTGGACCGACAAGGCCGGGGTGCGCGTGTTGCCGCGCTTGAAAGTGTCCAGCGCCTGCTGCAGGGATTGGTCCAGGCGCTGGGCGGGAATGTCGAACTGGCGCAGGATGCGCGTCAGGTCGCCATTGGGGATCTCCAGCAGCTTGATGAACAGATGCTCGATGTCTACGTCGTAATGGCCGCGTGCCAGGCAGAGCCCCGCCGCGGCTTCCATGGCCGTCTTGCAGGCAGGGTTCAGCCGCGCGACCAGGGTATGCAGATTTACCGCCATGATGGATCTCCAGGAGCGTGGAAATGAAACTCACATTCGTCGGCCGGATGGCGGCGCGGCCGCCCGCCGGGGCTCCCGCCCAGCCAGGTACTCCAGCCCAGGCGGGACCGGCGCCCCAGGCGGATGGCCGGGACGTCGCGCGCCAACAGGTGCAGGCGGATGCGCAGGTCGACCGCCATGCCCGTCATGAAACGCGCCAGCGCGGCGGCCTGCTCCAGGCGGCCCGTCGGGGCGCCGGGCAGCAGCGACTCGAACTGGACGTGCGCCAGCGGGCCGACATGCAGGCGCACGGTGGCTTGCCGGTCCCAGTATCGGGACCCCAATTGGCAATCGCCGGCCAGGTCCGCGTACTGCCGGCCGATCCGGCTGCGTTGCGCGCCCGGCAACGGCCGCCAGGTGCCGACGCAGGTCTCGACGCGGACGGGTACGCCCAGCCAGTCGCCGATCACCTGGGCCAGCGACCCGGCACCATGCGGCCGTTGCGAGACCAGGCCGCTGTAGTAGGCCAGCGCCGTGGCGGGCAGGGCGTCGCCGGCCGGACGCGGCAGCAGCCTGGGCGTGCCCATGCCGACCAGGTCGTAGACATGATGCACGGCGCCGGCCTGTTCGCCGTTTTCCGCGGCGATCTCAGGCCGGTAGTGCGCCCAGGCGCGCCAGAACAGCGCGATCAGGCGGTGGTTGAAAATATCCAGGAACGCACGGGGGCCGGTGTCGCGTTGCTGCGCCCGCGCCACCAGCCATTCGGTGTAGTGGGCGGGCAGCACGCCCATGGGCCCGGTCAATCCCATGAATCCGACCCGCAGCGTGCGGCTGTCGTCCTGGGTGTCGAGCGCGGCGATCTCGGCGGCGGGAAAGGCCAGCCCCGTGGCGGCGCCGAAACGCAGCGACGGCGGCGAACCGTCCGCGTTGCGATCGGCGTTGCGCATCAGCCTGACGGCCTGGAAGAAGCCGAAGCGATAGGGCGCCTGCTGCAGGGCCTGCATCGGGCTGGGCACGGCGAAAGGGGCGCGCGTCATGGGCTTTACACCAGGGGCAGAGCGCCCGCGCGCGGCGGGAACACGACCAGCGCTTCTTCGCGTTGCCGCGTGCGCACCGTCAGGCGGGTCCAGGCATTGGTCGTGCAATACAGGCCGAAGAACAGGTCCAGCACCCGCGACAGCAAGTAGACGCCCGATCCGACGTACATGTCTTCGTCGAAGACCAGGGTGATGTCCGTGCCCCGTACCCAGGATCGCCGTGGCGCCTGGCCGATGCGCAGGGACGACGACGCGGACGTAACCTCGACAATGCCGGATATCTGGCGCCGCAGCGCCGTCGAGTCGGCAAAGTTGTACAGCTCCAGTATTTCCAGCAGGGCCTCGCGGCCGCCTTCGACAATGGAAAAATGATTCAGGGCAAGGTGCGAGATCAGGCGCCATTGATTGGCCATCTGCATCGGGGCCCGCCAGGTGGACGACGGCTTGCGCAGCAGCCGCGCGCTGCCGACGACGCCGCCGTCTTCCAGTTGCAGCGCGTTGTTCTCGCCGCCGAAAGGCAGCTGGGCGGGCAGGTCGCGGTTCGTGCAGGTCACGCCGATCGACAGGGTATCCACGGCGGGAACATGCGGATTCATGTCGCGGTCGACCAGCGCGATGCGCAGGTCGGTGCCATCGTCGTCGGCGCGGCCCGACGCAACCCGGCGGGCGATCCACCAGGCATCGCCGGCCAGCGCGCCCGCGTTGGCCGTGGCGCCGTGGCGTATCGAGTAGAACGGCAGGTATTCGGTGATTCTTTCGCGCGACGCTTCGCGCGTATGCTTGCGGACGCTGTCGATCGAATAGATTTCCAGCCCAAGCGGGCGGCGCACGTCGGCGATCACCGGGTATTCGTGCACTTCGTGGCTCAGCCGTATGGGCTCGGCAGGCTGCGAAAACAGATTGACGATGGGAGTGCAGTGCAGGCGGAACATATTGGCGTCGACCGTCTGTTCCAGCCTGGGCAGCCTGTCGGGGCGCTCGAACGCGCGCAGCTCGATGCGTATGTCGATGGCGCGCGCATAACGGCCGAGGTCCAGGCCTGCCAGGTCGACGAACAGGAATTTTTCCGGCAGGCAGAAGTATTCTTGAATCAGCCGGTATCCCAGGAAAGAGCGGGGGTCGTAGTCCAGCAGGCCCTGGTCGGGGTCGAAGCCCACGGCCTGCAGGCACTCCGGGCCCAGCACCTGCGCCGTCGCGGCGGGTTCTTCGGCCGCGGCGGTGATCACCACGCGTTGCGCGCTGTTGAGCAGCAGCTCGTGCATGGCGTGCACCAGCGGGCTTTCGCCGTCCAGGTAAAAGCGCAATCGATCCAGCCCCAGCTGGCCCAGCGGCGTTTGCCCCGCCGCCTGCACGCGCAACGTGACCACGGCGACACTCTTGCTGTCGTAGGGGCCAGCGGCCGGCGCGAAGCCGGCGCGTTCGATGGAACGGAAACTGGCCTGCGTGACCGCGACGGGCCAGACGTCGACGGGCCAGGCGCTGCGATAGCGCACGGGCATGCCTTGCACGGGGCGCGTCAGCATGATGGCGCCGCGTTCGACGCGTTGCGCGCCGCCGATATCCACGCCCGGCGCCAGGGCAAGCTGGGCAATCGACATCGAGGGCACGGGCCGCAGGAAATGCGGGTACAGCACCGACAGCAACGCTTCGGTCACCTGCGGGAAATCATCGTCCAGTTTCTTGTGGATGCGGGCGGTCAGGAAGGCCAGCGACTCCAGCAGGCGTTCGGCATGCGGGTCTTCGCAGGCATCGCCATCCAGCATCAGGCGGCCCGCGATCTTCGGATAACGCTCGGCGAATTCCCGCGCCTGCTTGCGCAAGGCGGTCAACTCGTCTTCGTAGTAAGGCAGCAGGCTGTCGAGCATGGCGCAAGGGGCGGCAAGCAGCGTGGATGGCGATGCTTGCGAGTCTATGCGTGCAATGGCTGGCGGGCCATTTGCCGAATGGCCTATGCCTAAATGGAGAACAACGGAACGGTCTAGAGCGGATGGTTCAGGATGCCCAGGCGCGCCTGGCGTTGCTCTTCGATGCGCTGCAGGCGTGCCTGGCGCGCCTGTTCCGATACCCATTGCCCATTCAGAGCGGATTCGCGCGCCAGGTGATATTCGATCTGCACGATGGGCAGCAGGCTGCGGTTGTCGGCGGGCAGGAATCCCGCCAGGTTGTGCAGCCGCTGAAGCACCGCCCGCTGGCTGCCGGCTTCGGGCGTGTCGCCTTTCCCGTAGCCGGCCAGGAAGGTCCGCCCCGGCTCCAGCATCGAGGCCGCCAGCGAGCGGCGGATCATGATGACACCATGCGGGATCAGTTCCGATTGCCAGATGATGCGCAGCCGCGAGAACTCGACAGGAAAATGCGTGCTGAACCGTTCTATGTCGGCGGTATTGCCGGTGCAGACGTCGACCTCGCCGTTCGCCAGCGCCAGGTAGTTGGCTTCGTGCGTGTCGATCTGCTCTTGGGTGAAGTGGCTTTCGAGCTTGATGTGGCGCGGCAGAAAGAGTTCGAGTTGCGGCACCACATAACCCGATACCGATTGCCGTTCGCCGCGCGCGATACGCCAGCGGTTGGGTTGCCCGAGCACGTCTTCCAGATCGCGGATCGGCCCGTTGGCCCGCACCAGCAACACCGAACGGTAGCCGGGCAGGCCGTCATGCCGGGTCACCTGGGCCATGACGGTCATGTCGTATTCGGTCGTCGCTTCCAGGGCCAGCCGCCCCGACAGGAACGCGATGTCCACGCGCCCGCCGCGTATGGCCTGTTCCATGCTGTCGTACGACGTCACCGATACCGCGACCATGGGGCGCTGGCAGATGTGGCCCAGGCCATCCATGACCGATTGCCAATCCATGCGTGACTGCAGCGGCCCGCCCAGGGGCAGCACGCCAAAGAACAGCGGGCCCTCCGACGCGGCGGCGCCGCGGCCGGGAAACGCCAGGGCAGGGCCCAGCATGCCCAGCGCCGCGGCGGCCAGCAGCCGGCGGCGTCGCAGGGGCGCAGGTATGGCACCCAGGGGCTGGTTCATGGTCAATACCCTGACAAGACGTGTTTTTCGTAACTGGATGTATTGGATATATCCGTAATGGTTCCAATAATAAACGGAAAGCTGCATAATGCATACGTCCGCCGCGCGCTGCGGCCAGCAGGCGCCCCGGTTGCCGTGTCGGGCCGGTGCCATGCCACGTTGCATATCCAATGCAGACCACCGGAATTCCCGATTTCTTGGCGGCGGATTGCAGTGCTTCGCCTGCTGCCACAACCGCGTTTGGGCGTGCGCGCCATCGCTTGTCGTGCATGCCGCTGGCCCAGCGGCTGGCGCTGTTGGCCCTGGTGCCGGCCTGCGTCGCGATGCTGGCCGCCTGCATCTTGCTGGCCCAATACCATTTGCGGGAACTGAACCGGTTGTCGAACTGGCACGCGCAGGCCGTGGTGGCGCAGTTGGCCGCGCTGGCCCAGCAGCCGTTGGCGCACGATGACCGGCGAGCGCTGCTGCAGGTGGTGCGCGCAGGCAGTTGGCAGCCCGGGGTCCGGCGTGTCCAGATCCTGTCCCAGGATGGCGAAATCCTGGCACAAGGCGGCCAGCCGGCCCTGCACGACGATGCCACGACGCAGGTCGTGCACGAGGCCATCAGCACCCAGGCGGGCCCGGCGGGCCGGGTGGTCGTGACATTCAGCCGGGACCTGGTGGCTGCAGCGTGGCGCAATCAGGCCTGGACCTTGCTGGCGTTGTTGGCCGGGTCGCTGCTGGCCATCGGGCTGTCCAGCTGGTGGGTGGCCCGCCGCATCAGCGCGCCGATCCGTACCCTGGCGGAAGCGGTCGACCGGCTGGGCAGCGGGTCGCAGGCCAGCGTCGACGTGGCCGACAACGCCGAGATCGGCCGGTTGCAGCGTGGCTTCAATCGCGCCGCGCGCGCGTTGATCGAGCACCAGAGCACGCAGCAGGAACAGATCGATTGCGCTACGGCGCAGCTGACGCGGCAGAACGCCCGGCTGCAGGCGCTCAGCGAGGCCAAGACCCGCCTGCTGGCGACCGCCAGCCACGACCTGCGCCAGCCCCTGTATGCCTTGACCTTGTTTTCGGATGCGCTGGGCGTCAGCGAAAAAGACCCGGCGCGCCGCGCCCATATCGACCATATCCGCGAGTGCGTGCAGTCGCTGGATCGCCTGTTTTCCGAACTGCTGGACCTGTCCCGCCTCGATTCCGGGATCGTGCAGCCGGCCTGGCGGGATTTGGCGCTGGACGACTTGTTCGACGAAGTCAGCCGGAATTTCCGGCCGGTGGCGGAGCAGCGCGGCTTGAGATTGGTGGTGCGCAAGACCGATCTGTGCGTGCGCAGCGATCACGCGATGCTGGCCCGCATTCTCAACAACCTGGTCAGCAACGCCTTGCGGCATACGAACGGCGGCGGCGTGCTGCTGGGCGCGCGGCGCAACGGCGGGCGCATACGCATCGATGTCTGGGATACGGGCATCGGCATCGCGCCGGCGTTCCAGCACCGTGTCTTCGACGAGTTCTACCAGGTGGACGATGCCCGCGCCAACGGGGTGCGTCGCCTGCGCGGCGAGCGCGGCCTGGGGCTGGGGCTGTCGACGGTCAAGCGCCTGTGCGAGTTGATGGACGTGCCCCTGCGGCTGCGCTCGCGCCCGGGGCGGGGAACGATCGTGACATTGTGGTTGCGGCCGGCCTTGGCCGGCCTGGCTTCGCTGGTGGTCCGCCCTTTCCGCGAAGATCCGCTGGAAGTGCAGGGCTTGCGCGCCCTGGTGATCGACGACGAGCCGGACATCCTGGAAGGCCTGTCCATGGTGCTGGGCAACTGGGGCATGGTGGTCGAGAAGGCCGGCTGCCGCAACGAGGCGCTGGCGCTGGCGCGGCGCTGGCAGGATCCTCCCGATATCGTGTTGACGGACTTGCTGTTGCGCGACGATGACGACGGCCTGAGCCTGCTGCGCGATATCGAACAATTGCCCAATGTCTGCGGTCGAGCGCCCGCCAAGCTGCTGATCACCGGCGAAACCAAGCCCGAACGCCTGCACGAAATCGCGACGGCGCAGATACCCGCCCTGCACAAGCCGGTGACCACGCGGGTGCTGCGCGAGGCGATCGTCGCCAGCATCGCCGCGCGCAGCGTCACGCTGCATTGAGCCTTGGGCAGTCGGCGCCACAGTGCCGGTTCAACTGACGGAATAAGCCTGCGTGTGCAGTTGCAGCACGGCGTCGAACTGGACTTTCTCGCGCTCGGCTCCCAGGTTGAGCAGGGCTTCCACCTTGAAACGCAGTACGCGTTCGTAGGCTTGCGGCGGGTCGAGCTTGACGCGCACCCGGCTCAGCCGCTGTTCGTGCTGGGCGATGGCTTGCTCCAGGGCGTGGCGGATGCGGTTGCGATCGTGGGGGCTCAGCAGGCTATAGGAAGAAAAATCCGGGATGCCGTAGGTCAGGGAAGAGCGCCGGCACGCATCGAACCCCGCCGGAATCAAGCGGGCGCCCTCCGAACGGGTGTTGAGCAGGTGTTCCAGGTCGCGCGAGACCAGCATGCGCAGGGTGGAGATATCGCCGGACCGGAAATTGCCCGGCGAGTCTTCGACCAGCTTCTCCAGCAGGCTGTGCATACGGCGTGGTCAAGAGAAGCTGCCGTAGAACAGCGACTCGGCGGTGGATGTCTGGTTGATCGCCGCGGGCAGGACGCTGGACGCCTGGTAGGGGGCATCTTTGCGGCCCCACGGATTGTTGATCCACAGCGTGCCGCCGTTGGCGACAGGATCCGCGGCGGTGATGACGACGGCATGCGCGCCGTTGACGGTGGACGCCGCGCCCCAGGGCAGGCCGCCGGTCACCATGTGATAGAACATCAGTGGGCCGCGGCTTTGCAGCAGGGAAATGATGCCGTTCATCGTGATGGGCTCGTCGTACAGGCCGGCCGGGTAGAACCGGTATTGCGCCATCTTGCTGACGAAGTCGGCATGGCTGGTGGCGGGGTTGGCGATGCTGGCATTGCTGGGATCGAAGCCGGCGTATTTCTCGATGCCGATCGAGGTCCCGCGCCAGTACGATTCGATCATCGCCATGCTGGCCACCCAGCAGATCGGGTTCTGCGCCTGCACGACCAGCGGCACGTCATACTTGACTCCTGCCATGATGATTCCTCCGGGAAAGGCGGGCCGTGCCGGCCGTGCGGACGGCGGCGCGGCCCACGCATGCAGACGCTAGACTTTGGAATTGGCCTTCAGGTCCCATCCGGCCGAGGAATTGCCCGCCGCCTTGCCGTCGATGCCGATCTTGGTGTAGGTCATTTCCACCTTGCCGAATCCCAGCGACACGGTTTCGCGCGGCACGTCGTTGTTTTCGTTCGAGGCGTCGCCGCCCCGGCCGATCGCGGTGACGATGACGTCGCTGAGCTTGTATTCCATGTACTTGCCCTTGTCGCCGCCGGCCCGGTTCAGGGATATGGTGACCTTGGGGATCGTCTGTCCCGTGCAGCAGTATTCGAATAATTTCGGGCTGGCGATATCCAGGTTGTGCACGAACGAAAAGTTCTGGATATTGACCCGCGCCGAGCCCAGGTTGCCTGCGGACGAGGCGGTGCCCGATTGCGGTTGCTGGGCGCCGAAGCCATAGCTCAGGATCTCGATCCAGTCCTTGTGCTTGTCGTCGGTGCTTTCGCCTTTGATGCCTTCCAGCTGGATGAATGCGTCGAATGCCATGAAAATCTCCTGGATTCCGGGATACGTCAACGAGCCGATTGCGGCAGCTCGGCGACCAGACGAAGTGAAACGCTGAGTTCGTCCAATTGATAATGCGGCCGCAGGAACGCGGCGGCCTTGTATGCGCCGGGCTTGCCCGGTACGTCGGCCACTTCGATCCGGGCCTCTCGCAACGGGAATTGCGCTTTGCGCTCTTGCGTAGCGGTGTCGTCCAACAGGACGTACTGCGCAATCCAGTTGTTCAGGAACGTTTCCACATTGCTGCGCGAGGCAAAACTGCCGATCTTGTCGCGCATCATGCTCTTCAGGTAGTGCGCGATCCGGCTGACCGCGAAGATGTATTGCAGCTGCGACGACAGCCGCGCGTTGGCATTGGCCGCGTCGGTGTTGTATTCCTTGGCCTTTTGCGCCGACTGGGTAGAGAAGAACGCCGCATAGTCGGTGCCCTTGCAGTGCACCAGGGGAATGAAGCCCAGGTCGGCCAATTCCTTTTCCCGGCGGTCGGTGATGGCGAGCTCGGTGGGGCATTTCAGCGCGACTTCGCCGTCGTCGGTGGCGAAGGTATGGGTGGGCAGGCCTTCCACCAGCCCGCCGCCCTCGACGCCCCGGATCGCCGCGCACCAGCCGTAGCGCGCAAAGGCGTCGGTCACCCGGGCGCCCAGGGCATACGCCGCGTTGCTCCACAGGTACTTGCCGTGCTCTTTGCCGGAGACGTCTTCCTGGAAATTGAAGGCCTCGACGGGCGCGGTGTCCGGGCCATAGGGCAGGCGCCCCAGCACGTGCGGCATCGCCAGCCCGACGTAGCGCGAATCTTCCGAACCGCGGAAGGACTTCCATTTCGCATATTCCACGGTGTCGAAGATCTTGGCCAGGTCGCGCGGGCCGCTCAGGTCGGTGAAGCTCTCGAAACCGAACAGCTCGGGCGACGCGGCGGACAGGAACGGCGCGTGGGCCGAGGCGGCGACGTGGGAAACCTCTTCCAGCAGGTACAGGTCTTCGGGATGCCGGCCGAACTCGTAGTCGCCGATCAGGCAGGCAAAGGGCGCGCCGCCGAACGTGCCGTATTCCTCTTCATAGATCTTCTTGAACAGCGCCGACTGATCGAAATCCGAGGCGCTTTTCAGGTCGCGCACCAGGTCTTTCTTCGAGGCGTTGAACACCTTGATTTTCAGCGTGGTGCTGGTCTCGCTGCTGTCGACCAGGTACTTCAGGCCCCGCCAGCTGCCTTCCAGGCTTTGGAACTCGGGGGCATGCATGACGGCGGACAACTGGTCGGACAGCAGGCTGTCCAACTGCGCGATACGGGCGTCGATCGCGGCGATGGCGTCGCGCGAAATCGTCACCTCGCCGGCCGTGACTTGCGCCACCAGCTCTGCGATCAAATCGCGTGTCCGGGTCTTTTCGCTGTCGGTTCTGGCGATCCGGCTATTTGATAAAATGTTGTCGAGCAGCGAGATTTCGCCCGAGGCATCGGCGGCGGGTGCGCCGGCGGGGCTCGCGGATTGATTGGGATCCATATGAATTGCTCTCCATGTCAGCGGGCCAGGGGCAACGCGGCGCCGGCCCCGTTGGATCAACCTTGCGACGGCTTGTCGCTGCCCACTTCGCGGGACAACTGGGCGATCTGGTCGGTATTGCGCAGCACGTCGCTGAGCAACTCTTCGAATTTGTCATTCCCCGCCATCTTGTTGCGCAGGTCGGCCAGCTTCTGGCGGGCTTCCAGCAGCTTGCGCAGGGGCTCTATCTGGCGGGCGACGTTCTCCGGCTCGAAATCGTCCAGTTGGTTGAACCGCAGTTCCACGCCGATCCGGCTGTCGTCCTGCGCCAACTTGTTGTCCACCTGGTATTGCAGCCGGGGCTTCATGCCCTTGAGCACCTCGTTGAAGTTGTCTTTGTCAACATTGACAAATTTGCGCTCTTTCAGCTTGGGCAGGGGTTCATCCGGCTGGCCGCTGAAGTCGCCTAGTACGCCGGCGACGAACGGCAGTTCTTTTTTCTCGATCGCGTCGCCGATTTCGACGTCGTAAGTGAGCTGGACACGCGGTGCGCGCACCCGGTCGAGCTTGTGCTGCGTGCTTTCCTTCTTGGCCATGATCGACTCCCGGAAGAGGGTTTTGTGATCTGCGGAGGGGGTGCATGCAGTCTAGAAATCCTGGCCCGCGGCGGGAATCCGCCAGACGGCCAGACTTGGGCATATGTCTTTTGCGCTAGAGGCGGCCCTGCGCCGTGAGTTTTCAGGGAACCGCTACACTTTCTGATATGGATCGATCCTCCTTTTATGCCGTGCAGAATCTGTCGTTGCATCCCCAGACGGGTGTCCCGCTATATTTGCAGTTACAACGCCACCTGGAGGGGCTGATTGCCAAGGGGGAACTGATTCCCGGCACCACCTTGCCCTCGGAACGGGACCTGGCCGACTTCCTGGAAGTCAGCCGGATCACGGTCAAGCGCGCCTATGCGGAATTGCGGGCGGCGCGCCTGGTCAGCAGCCACGGACGCCTGGGAACGGTGGTGGCCCAGGCAGGCCGCCTGGATCCCGTCATGGACCGGCTCAAGGGGTTCACGGACGAAATGCGCGAGCTCGGCATGGTGCCGTCGTCGCGCATCCTCGAGCGGGCCGTGGTGCAGGACCGCGTCGTGGCGTCGATTTTCGGCCTGCCCTCGAACGCGCGCTTGCTCAAACTGGTGCGCGTGCGCAGCGGCGACGGCAAGCCCCTGTCGCGCGAGGTCGCCTGGTACAACCTGAGCCTGGCGCCCCAGATCGAGACCGAAGCCCTCGACGGCTCGGTGTACGCCGTCTTGCGCGATGTGTGCGGGGTGGCGCCGGCATGGTGCGAACAGTCCGTGGAAGCGGTCTTGTCGAGCCCGGACGAGGGCGAGGTGTTCGGCTTTCCCAACCCCCAACCCTGTCTGCTGATCAAGCGGCGTACCTTCGCCAAGGGAAGCCGCATGGTCGAGTATGTCGAGGGAACCTTCCGTGGCGATGCCTACGCGTATCGCCTGCGCATGGGAACATGAGCCATGGACGTCGCGTCCCGGGTATTCGTCTTGGGCAGTTACGTCAGCGCCACGTGCCTGCGGGTCGATCGCCTGCCGGCGCCCGGGGAATCGTTATTGGCCACGGGCTGCATCAGCGAGCCCGGCGGCAAGGGACTGAACCTGGCCGTTGCCGCCCGCCGGCTGGGGGCCCGCGTGGACGTGTTGATTCCGGCTGGGCAGGATGCCGAGGGCGACGCGCTGGCCGCGCTATTGGCGGCGGAAGGGCTGCCCGAGCAGGGCCTGTTGCGCCTGCCCGTGTCCAGTGGCCGGGGCCTGGGCCTGATCGATGCCGGCGGCGAGAACATGATCGCCGTGTGGCGCGGCGCCAATGCGCACCTGTCGGCTGCGCATGTGCAGGCCCGCGCCGCGCAGATCCAGGCGGCCCGCATCGTCTGCGCCCAATTTGAGCTCGACGACGCTCCCATCGAGGCGGCATTCGAGATTGCCCGTCGCCGGCAGATAACCACTTTATTGAATGTGGCGCCGTACCGGCCGTTGTCGGCGCGGCTGTCGGCAAGCGCCGACGTGCTGGTGTTCAATGCCAGCGAGGCGGCGCGCTGGCTGGGCATCGATCCGGCCGCGCTGGCCACGCCGGCCGGGGCGCTGGATCGCCTGGCGGATATTCCCGCCGCCGGGGCGGCGGTCGTGGTGACGTTGGGCGCGCACGGCGCGGTTGCGCGGGATGCGCGCGGCCAACGGTATATGCAGCCGGGCTTCCCGGTGCAGGCGCTGGACACCACCGGTGCCGGGGATGCGTTCTGCGCGGGCCTGGCGACGGCGCTGGCCGAGAACATGGGGTGGCCCGACAGCCTGCGCCGCGCCGCCGCCTGCGGCGCCTGGGTGGCGCAGCGCGAAGGGGTGCTGGCGGCCTTGCCCGGGGCCGCGGACATCCGCGCCCTGCTGGCGGGCTGAGCGGGCGGCGGCGGTATCTGTCAGCTGGCGCCGATGCGTTCACGGATGGACGTCAGCAGGCTGTCGTCGCGGATAACTTCGGCCAGCCATTGGTCCAGCGGCATGTCGGCCCAGGCGATGGCTCGTTCGCACAGGAATGCCACCGGGCTGTGCGGTTCGGTGCGGCGAAAATAATTGGCGATGCCGGCAAGCTGGTGCAGGGCTTGCTGCCTGCTGGCCGCCGCTGCCGGTGCGCCGGCCGGCAGCGCGCCGGCGGGGGCGGGCGCCAGGTCGGCCGCGCCGGCACCGGCCGGGATGCCCTGCGGCGACGCGTCCGGCGCGTCGGCCGTCGCGGGGCCGGCGCCGTTGCGCAGCCCCAGCGCCCTGGCGGCCTTGTCCGTGACCTGTTGGGCGCGCTTGAGCGCCTGGCCCACGCCCGCCAGGCTGGGGGCTTGGCGGCCGAAGCGCGCATCGACTTGTTGCGTCAGCTGGGCGTGGGCTTCCTGGGCGGCCTCGATGGCCGCCAGCAGTTCGCCCACAAAGGCCGGGCCACTGTTCTGGACCGCCTGGTCGAAGGTCTCGCCATCGGGCTTGCCTTCATCGCGGGCCGCCTGCCAGGCTTCGGCATTCTGGCGGGCCAGGTTGTCCACTTCGCGGGATACCTGCCAGTCGGCCAGCGTCATCGGCGGCGTACCCGAGGACAACGCAGCCTGCTGCAGGGCGCGTTCGGCGTACTGGTTGAACCAGGCGAGCTTCGAGGCGCGTTCTTCCAGGTCGTCGCCGTCGGGGCGGGGGTACAGGCCATCCCAGAAATGCTCGATCAGCCCCGACAGGACACGGCACGCGTCGGCGGCGCCCGCATAGCCATGGCGCCCGATCAGGGCCTCGCCGAGCCAGGCGGCGGATTGCAGGTCTTTGCTCGATTGGCTCAAGGCCTGCACCGCCAGGTCGATGGCGCTGCGCCAGTCCGCGACTTTCAGGTCGGCTTGCCATTCGCCCTGCGACAGGCTGGCGTCGTCGGCGCGCCGCGCCTCGCGGATGCGGTCGTACAGATCGGAAAAACCGGCGTCTTCTCCGCAAGGGTCGTTGCCGGGCAGGGGCTGCAACAGGGTGTCCAGGGCGATGGTCATGGCGGTACTCACTCCAGGATGGATTCCGGGATGGTGGCCGGTGCCGTGCGCGCGCTCAGGTAGCGCTGCATCGGTTCGGACAGCTGGATGCCCAGGTAGACGCGAACCGAGCCGATGCCCGTCAACCGGGGTTGCAGGGATTGCCATTGCGCGGCAGTGTGGGCGCTGCGGAAGTCGGCCAGGCGCAGCACGTGCGAGCCGTTCTTGAATTCGTTCAGCAACTGCACAAAGCCGTCGGCGCCGTTGTAGACGCGGGTCAGCCGCGGCCCGTCGCCGGCGGGCGGCGGGGGGGCGGCCGCTGGCGCCGGGGCGGGGGATGCCTCCTGGCCCGGAACGGGCGGGGGGGCTGGCTCGGCCGGCAGGGCAATGCGCAGGTTGACCGTGGTGCAGTGCTCGGGCGACCAGAACACCTGGATGCGCGATTCGGCCAGGGATACCGCGGCGCTGGACGCGGTGTAGCTGCGTTCCTTGCATACGATTTCCAGCTGCGTGCCTTGCGGCCCTTCGGGGCGGTTGCCGAACTGGCTGGGGCGGGTGAACTGGAAGGTGCCCGCCGGAAAGGGAGTGCCGCCATCGAGGATGGGCAGGAACTTGCGTTCCGCCGAGATCATGGCGGCATAGCCCGCCGACAGCGGGATGGCCAGACCCGCGACCTTCACCGGCGAGCGCTCGCGCTGCGTGACGAAGGGGCCCAGCCAGTCGCTGATGAATGCCGCCAGCCGGCCTTGTTCACCGTACAGCGCGGCGACCTGTTCTTTGGGCGCCAGCGCCCGCAGCTGCGCGACCACGCTGTCGCGCCAGCGCTGCTGGATGTACTGCCCGGCGTCTTGCAGCGTCAGGAACAGCAGCAACCTGGCGGGCCCCTGCATGACCGACCAGGCGGCCAGGTCTTCGTTGCGAAAGCGTACCGCATAGGCTTCGCTGGGTTTGTCGAAGGTGTGCAGCAGGGTGGCGTAGTCGGCCGCCGCGCTGTTGGCTGCCTGGGTGTCTCCGCGAAACAGCGCGGCCGCGATGTGGTAGCTGTCGGCGCCGTCGCCCGCGGCCAGCAGCCTGAGATAGGCGCGGGCATAAAGCGGTTCCTGGGCGGCCAGCTCGGGCGCCTGTTCGATCTGCGCCAGCAACCAGGCGGGAGCGGCCACGAGCGGCCGGCCGCGCCAGCTGTCCAGCCACGAGGCCATGGTGTCGGTGGCGAAGCGCCCCAGGGGGCGCCAGGCGCCCAGCCAGTCCTGGCGTGCCAGCGCCCAGGCGCGGCCCCAGCGTACGGCGGCGGGCAGCGCCAGGGGCAGCGCCGTCAGGTGGCGCTCGGTGGCGCGCAACAACTGCTGGTAGGGGTTCTCGTGCGTGGCGGCGCGGCGCGCCAGTTCCGCATATTGCCCGCGCCACAAAGAAGTGCCTTCGAAGAAGCGGGTATCGAAATTCGCCCAATGGCGAAAGTACGCGTTGAAGTAGGCGTTGCGGAAGTCCTGCAGATGCGCGGCGCCCGCGACATCCTGGGCGGCCGCGGCCGCGAGCATGGGATGGAGGTAGCCTTTCCAGACATCCAGCAGGTAGGCGGCGGGCACGGCGGGCAGCGTCCCGGCCTCGACACCCACGACCCGGTCGGCCGGCAGCCACAGGTCTGTCAGCGAGATCCCGTCGCGCCGCGCGCGCGCCCAGGTTTCCACATCCTCGGGGCGCGGGGTATAGGCCGCCAGGATTTTTTCCAGCACGCGGCGCAATCTTTGCGCTTCCGCGTCCAGCGCGACGCGGTCTTGCCAGCGCAGGTAACCCAGGTAGGTGGTGAGCAGGTCGGCCGCGTGTTCGCGGTCCGCCCGGGTATCCTGCTCACCCGAGACGAAAGGGCTGAACAATCTTCCCGCGGGATCGAAGGTGACGTTGTAGGGAAGTTCTTGCTCCAGGCAGGCCGGGTTTCGCTCTCGGCAGTGTTCCAGCAGCCTGAGCCGCTGCGCGACCGCCAGCAGGTGTTCCAGCCCGGCCTGGCGGCGGCCCAGTTCGGCTTCCAGGTTTTGATCGTAGGGCGCCAGGATCAGGTTCGAGAAATCCTGCACCACGGTCTGCTTGAGCCGCTCGATGTCGGCATCGGCACGGCGCAGGCCGAAGCCGGGGCCGCTGTCGGCGCTGGCGGTTTCGAGTTCCTCGATGGTGCGGCCGCAGCGTGCCAGCCAGGCGATGCGGGCGGCGGCGCCGTCGTTGCGGGTGTTCTCGCAGGCCAGGCGGGTCTTGGCCTGCAGGCGGCTGTCGTCCTGCCGCACGCCGGCCAATCCGGTGCTCAGCGCGGCCGACAGGCCCAACATGGCCGCGACCCCGACGCTGGCCGTCGCCAGCCGTGCGGTGTTGCCGCGCAGGCTGGGCGAGGCCAGGGGCTGGTCCGCGGGCAGGAAGCGCGCGAACAGGTCCGAGACGAATCCACCGCCCGCGTCGTCGGCGCCGGTGGCGTTGGCGACGAGATACAGCCCGCGCCAGCGAGGCGTGCGCTGGAAGGGGTTGTCCTGCAGCATCAGGTCGACCAGCGTGCGCAGGCCGCCGGTCATTTCCTGCAGGGCCTGCACCCAGGTCCAGCAATCGCGCCGGCCGTCGGCATCGTGCTGGGCGCGCAGCGCCGACAGGCGCAGGGCATGCAGGCGATCGACGATCGGCGCGTAGATATCGTCCAGCCGGCCGCTGGTCGCGGCATTGATGACTTCGTTTTCCCCCAGGCGATGGCCCAGGGCCTGCTTCAGCGCCTCGGGCGGCAAGGCGGCGCGGAAGGCGCGGTAGCCGGGCAGGGCATCCAGTTCGGTCACCACCAGGTAGACCGGCAGGCGGACCTGCAGGTGTTCGAGCGCTTCGTCGACCAGCCGGCGCAGCCGCATGCCGACCGGCTTGATGGCGTCGGGGCCGGCCAGCAGCGTCTGGGCAGAGACGCAAACCACGATGCCGTTGAGCGGCAATTTGTCGCGTTCGGCGGCGAGCTGGCGCAAGGCCTGGTACCAGAGTCCGCGCTCCAGCCGGTCCTGGGCGTCGCACACGATGCGCGCGTGCATTTCCACGGCGATCATGTTCTTGAAGAACCACCATCGCCACACTTGCGCCGGGTCGTCTGCGTCGCCATGAGGCGGCGGGAACGGCGATTCCGCATTGGCGGCGTGTAGCAGGCCGGGCACGTCGGCGGCCTCGTCGCCGACGAAGAGCAGCCAGGGGATGCGATACAGCGAGGCGCGCCCATGTTCGATCTCTGGCGAGCGCGCAATGGTCTGCTTGGCCTGCGCGATCGCCTGCTGCATGCGCGCCAGGGGCTCGCGTTCGTCTTCGGGGTTGCCCGGCCCCAGGTCGCCGAGCCTGCGGCGCGACAGGCCGCGCCGCGAGAAGCGCTGCGAACCCGCCAGGAACCACCACAACAGGGCAAAGGCGAACGCGCAGATCAAGATCAGGCGCCAGAAGTTTCCCGGCAGCCGCGGGACCAGGAACAGCAGCAAGGCCGCGACGGCAAGCAGGGTCAGCACGCCCAGCGCGATGGCGGCTGCACGGGCGGCGGGGGCGGACTTGAGCCCGGGCAACCGGCTCAGTAGCGGGGCAAGGCGATTCAGGGGCGGGATCATGGCGAACTCGGCGATCTGGGTTCGGTTTGCAGGAACATGAAGTCGGCGACCAGCTTGCCGTTGGCGCGCTGCGCTTCGAGCAGTTCGCGCAGGCGCGGCAGGTAGGTAGAGGCCGGTTCGAATTCGGACCGTTCGCTTTCGTACAACGGGGTGGGCGAGGCCATGACAGTGATCAGTTCCTGGCCGAACGGAGGGCCCACCAGCCAGCCTTCGGCAATGCGTTCGCCGATGTTGAAATCCTCGCCCGCCAGGATGCGGCGGCCGCTATCGGGCTCGCGGCGGTTGGGGTACAGGTGGATCACCGTGCCGTCGACGGTGTAGTAATCGACGTACAGGTAGCCGTCGAAGTCGGGTTGGCGCAGCTTGACGGTGACGCGCTCGCCTTCCTCGAAGCGGTCCGAATGGCCGGTGGTGGGCGTGATGGCCAAGCCCTGGCGCGTGTCGCGATTGCGGTCGCGATAGGGTTTCAGCATCGAGACCACTTCGCAATGCGGCCAGATACGGACCTTGATGTCGAAATTGCGCGTCGTGATGCCCTCTATGGTGGCGATGTCCCGCTGTACCTGGGCCAGGTCTTCTGGCCGCGAGACATAGCCGGAAATGCTCGCGGCGCCTGCCGGCGTGACCGTGCCGCTCAGGTCCGAGCAGGCATAGGCCTGCAACTGCCGCTGCACGCGTTCGGCCAGCGTCGGGCCGGTGTCCTGGGGCACCGACAGGAAGATCCACGCCAGGTAGGCCAGCGGGATCAGCAGCGCGGCGATCGCGCCGGCGCGCAGCAGCATGCGGTCCCATTGGCGGGGATAGCGGGGGCCGGACGGGTCTTTGTCTGCGTACGGTTGCGGCGTTATGGGTATGTCGCGCAGGGTATGCAGCGCGGCAGGGGCGACGGGCAACTGCCGGGCATGCAGGTCCTTGAGCCGGCCCAGTTCGCCGGTGTCGCCGTTTTCGTAGTAATACTGGCCGACAAAGCCCAGCAGCAGCGCGTGATAGTAGATTTCGCGCACTTCGTCGTCGCCGGAACCCAGCGCGGCCAGGTGGTCGAAGAATTCGTTGCCCGCATTGTTGGTGTTGAACAGCGTGACCTGCAGCGGCGTGGCGGCGTGCCACCAGCTGGGGTTGCGCGTGATGATTTCGTCGAACCATGCCGTGACGGCGAACAGCGCCTGCTGGATCTGCTCGGGGCGCTTGCCGCTGGCCAGCGCGTCGCGGCGGGCGGCATCCAGCAGCTCGCGGGCGCGCTCTTGCTCGGCGCTGGCCGTATCGCCGGCCGTGCCCGCGGCAATGCGCTTGTCCAGGTCCAGGCCATACGAGAAAAATGGCGCGAACGCCTCTAGCAATCGTGTCATGGTCACTCCTGGGCGCCTACCGGATACAGCTTGATGACGGTGGAGTCCGAGGGCAGGTCGGCGAAGATGGCCAGGCTGCGGCGCTCTTTGATGAGTTGCCAGAATTGGTGGCGCGTATCGACCAGAAAGTAGGTCGTGTTGGGGGTTTTCTGGGGCAGCTCTTCCGGGGGGACCGGCAGCAGTTCGATTTTCAGCCCGAACAGGGCGGCTTGAAGCAGCTTCGGCATTTCGTCCAGCGAGGCGATCTTGCCGGTGCGCATCAGCAGCTGGGCCAGTTCCTCGCCGCGCTTGTCGCTTTCAAAAGCCAGGTAGAAGCGCGTCTTGTCCGATTCGAACAGGGATGGTGGCAGATCGGCCCGGTAAAAGCGGCCGTCGTAGGTCAGGGTGATCCCGACCTCGGCGCCCACGGTCAATGCCTTGACCAGCGCCTGGGCGCGATCGAAGGCGATGCGGAAGCACTTGCGCAGGTCGTCATGGTCGTAGGCGGGCAGCTCGGGCATGTCGTCGCGGCCGCGCTGCTCGCCGAAGTAATTGATGTCTTCGGAGAACACCGAAAACTCTGCCACCAGGCGGCGCAAGTCCTGGTAAAGCATCCAGGGGGTGTCGTGGGCCAGCCGCACATGTTCCTGCAGCAACGGGATGTAGCGCGCGAAGGTCTGCATCATCAGCACCCGCATGACTTCCTGCGCGCTGGTCGAGGCCGACCGGATGCCGCGCTGGCGCTTGGCGGATGCGAAGTCGAACCCGCGCGACACGATCAAGTCGGCCAGCGCGCGCGTCCAGCGTTGCAGGTTGGACGATCCCGCCAGGGACGCGCAAGGGGGGATGTAGTCGGGCGACAGCTTGAAGCGCCCGGGGCCCGCCGGAATGATCTCGGCAAACTTCAGCGCCTCGCTGTTCTGCAGCAGGCCCAGTGCGTCTTCATCCAGGCTGGTGACGATGCGCGGCTGGAACACCAGGAAATCGACTTCGGCTTCCGGGGCCTGCGGGTCGAACGGATCCAGCAGGTTGTCGGATTGCAGGGTATGGCGGGCCGGCAACTCGTTGCCGGGCGCGTCGCCGGCGGGCCGCAGGGTCGCCAGGCCTTGCACCGCCGCGGGGCGGGCCAGCATCAGGTAGAGAGAAATGGGATCGTTGCCCACCACCGGCAGGCTCGTGAGCGTGCGTTCGGGAACCCAGGCGTTGCCGGGTTCGGATCCCCCGGCCGAGCCGCCCGCGATCCAGTCGCCGGCCGCCGTCAACAACGCGAAGCGGCCGAGTTCGACGACCCCGCTGTCCAGGGCGTCTTCGCCGATCTGCAACTGGAAGAACCCGTGGCTGAAGGGTGCCGCGGCACGGTGCAGCCGCAGCGCATAGTGGCGTTGCCAGGCGTCCTGGCTGTGCAGGTGCTGGGGGGTCAGGAAGGCGCCTTGTCCCCAGAAGACTTGACGTTGGGCCAACATGGGCGTGATCTCCGTGGCGGTGCCGCTAGTAGGGTTCGGCGGTTATCAGGTAGCCGCGGCGGCACAACCGGGCCAGCAGGCCTTCGTCGCCGGCGAGATGCAGACCGCCGACGGCGACGAAGGCGCCGCCGGCCTGCAGCGCGGGTTCCAGGCGCGCCATCCAGCGCTGGTTGCGCGATTCCAGCAGGCAAACGCGGGCCCGTTGTTCGATCTCGGCGCCCTGGGCATCCAGGCCGCGCATGGCATCGACCTCGGCCAGCCATGCGGGCAGGTCGCGCGCGCGATACCAGTCCAGCACGCGCGCGGCTTGCTCGGCAAAGAAGTCGGGCTGGCGCAGCCGTTGGCGCAGCACCACGGCCTGATCCCACGACGACACGCAGTTCAGCGCGGCCAGCTGGTCCGCCGCGGTTTCCAGGGGTTGCGTGGCCAGGCCTTGTTCCCGGGCCAGCTGTTCGATGCGGTGATCCAGCGTTTCGGCCGAAACGGGTTCGCCGCGCGATTCCAGCAGGGCCAGGGCCAGCCAGGGGCGCAGGGTTTGCAGCTGGGCAGGCGCGATGCCCGGCAGGCGGCGCGCCAGCTCGACAAAGGCACGCGCACCGATCAGCGACGGCAAGCTCAGACCGTCGTCGAGCAGGCGCTGCCGGTCCAGCGCGGGATCGGCGGGCGCCGCGCCATCGACCTCATTGACCAGGATGCGGGCCTCGCCCAGCGTCTGCCGCAACGCCGCGGCGCTGAGGCCCAGCTCGGCCAGGCTGCCGAAATGCAAGGTGCCGAACAGTCGGCTGGCCTGTCCATTGGGCGCGGTGACCTGGAACAGCACCCCTTTCTGCGCAGGCCAGTCCGGCGCCTGCACGCCCGGGCGGCATTCGGACGCGGCAGGCAAGGGCGTCCTGTCGGTGGCGGGCAGCGCGGGTGGCGCCAGCAGCAGGCCGGCCAGCCCAAGCAACACCGCACGGCGGCTTGATGTGCCCATCGTGGTTCGCTGGATGCATATGGAAAGGGCATTCTTCCAGAGCGATGTCCAGGCAGCCATATTCCGGACGTACTAGCCCTGTGGGCTATGTCTTTCGAGAGAGGCGTCCGCTATTGCACCGCGCGGCCAGTGCGGATATTGTGTTGGGCCGGCATGTCCGGCAAGAACAGATAAAGGGCAATGCGCGTCCCTGTCGCCGGGCGCGCTCGTTCCCTACAAGATGAGGGTGCGCCCATGAAGATACTCGTCGCGGACGATCACAGCCTGGTCATCGAAGCGGTCAAGGCCAAGCTGGCGGAACTCGGGTCCCCGATCGAGTTCGTGGTGGCGTCGCGGGTGGATCAATTGCTCGAGGCGGCCGCCGGCCCCCTGGACCTGGCGCTGGTCGACCTGGCCATGCCGGGGGCGGCCGGCCATCGCCATGTGGCCGAATTGCGCCGCCGGTTTCCCGATCTGCCCTTGATCGTGCTGTCGGGCACGGAAGACCCGCAGGTCATGCGCAGCCTGCTCGACCTGGGCGTGCAGGGTTTCATCCCCAAGGCGTACAGCGCCGAGATCATGCTTTCCGCGGTGCGCCTGGTGCTGGCCGGCGGCGTCTACGTGCCGCCGATGCTGATGGAGGCCGTACCCGCGGGGCCGGGAACGGCGGCGGCGCCCTCGTCGCAGGAACTGTCCGTCGAAAGCCTGCGCCGCCGCCTGACCGAGCGGCAGGTCGAAGTGCTTCGCCTGCTGTCGCAGGGCAAGCCCAACAAGCTGATCGCCCGGGAACTGGACATCAGCGAGGGCACGGTCAAGATCCACCTGGCGGCGATTTTCCGCGCCCTGAACGTGCGCAATCGCACCGAGGCGGTGGTGATGGCCCGCACCCTGACCGGGTTCTAGCCGCACGCCGGTCCGGCGAAATCTTTGATCCCGCGCAGGTCATTCTGGGTCCTGGGGCCGCACACTGGCGCCCATGACTTTTCCAGATCAATACCCAGAAGCGGCCCGTGCCACCGCCGCCCGGAAAAACGGCACGCCCGGCGCGGGCGAAACCCGGCGGCAGCGCCGCGCGTTCCCGGTGCCGCGCGGCCGGCTGGCATGGATGACTGGCGTGCTCAGTATCGTGCTCCTGGGCGCCAGCACGGTGTTCTGGTGCCTGTTGCTGTTTCCCGTGGCGCTGCTCAAGCTGGCGCTGCCGTTCCCGGCGGTCAGGCGGCGCGTCGATCCGGTGCTCAACGCCATTGCAACCGCCTGGGTTTCCGGCAACGCCGGCTGGTTCGAGCGGATCCAGCGCGCCCCATGGGATATCCAGGGCCATGCCGGGCTGCGCTACGCAGACTGGTACCTGGTCAACTGCAATCACCAGTCGTGGGTCGACATCTTCGTATTGCAGCAGGCGCTGAACCGGCGCATTCCTTTGCTGAAGTTTTTCCTGAAGCGCCAGCTGATCTACGTACCGGTGATCGGCCTGGCCTGGTGGGCCCTGGATTTTCCGTTCATGAAGCGCCACGGCAAGGCCGAACTGCGCCGCAATCCGGCCTTGGGGCGCGAAGACCAAGAGGCGGCGCGGCGCGCGTGCGAGAAATTCTCGCTGGTGCCCACCAGCGTGATGGTGTTCGTGGAAGGCACCCGCTTTTCCCAGGCCAAGCGCGTGGCGCAGTCTTCGCCGTACCGCCACCTGCTCAAGCCCAAGGCGGGCGGCCTGGCGGTGGCGCTGAACGCGATGGGCAAGCGTTTTCGCTCGATGATCGACACCACCATTGTCTATCCGGAAGGCATCCCTCGCTTCTGGGACCTGGCCTGCGGCCGCGTCGGGCCGGTGGTGGTACGCATCCGGCAGTTGCCGGTGCCGCCCGAATTCTGCGACGCCGACTACACCCGGGACAAGGCCTTCCGCACGGCCTTCCACCATTGGCTGGGCCAGCAGTGGCAAGCCAAGGACGAGGAAATCGACAGGCTGATGACGCGCCCCGCGGGTTGAGGGCGCGGGCGCCGCATACGGGCAGCCCCCATCATCCACGCGCGCTCGATACCGGGTTATTCATGCCGGCCACCCCTGCCGGCCGGCACGATGCCGCATGGCAGAACCAAAACAAAAGGCCCGCAAGCGAATTGCGGGCCTTTCAAATTCTTGGTGGCGCATCCCTGATTCGAACAGGGGACCTGCGGATTATGATTCCGTCGCTCTAACCGGCTGAGCTAATGCGCCAACTGTGCTGCCTGGCAGCCAGGGCCGGGCAAGAACGAAATTCTAGCATGACCTTTTATTTCGGTGCAAACCCGTCAGGCATCGCGCGCCAGCCGGATGCCCGAGAACTGCCAGCGCGCCTCGGGCGGGAAGAAATTGCGGTAGGTGGGCCGGATGTGGCCGGCCGGGGTGGCGCACGAGCCGCCGCGCAGCACGTACTGGTTGCACATGAATTTGCCGTTGTATTCGCCCACGGCGCCGGCCGGCGGGGCATAGCCCGGGTAGGCGTCGTAGGCGCTGCTGGTCCATTCCCAGGTGTCGCCGTACAACTGCACCGGCCCGCCCGCCGGCGGACGGGCCGGTGCAGCGCGGGGCTGCAGGTGGCCGCTGTCGAGCAGGTTGGCGTGGGTGGGCGCCGGGGCGGTGCGCGCCGCATGTTCCCATTCCGCCTCGCGCGGCAGCCGCACGCGCGCCCAGCGGGCATAGGCGTCGGCCTCGTAGTAGCTGACGTGCGTCACGGGCGCTTGCGGGTCCAGCGGCTGCATGCCGTGCAGGGTGTAGGCCTGCCAGTCGTCTTTCCGGCCTTCCCAGTACAGCGGCGCGCGCCATTGCTGGGCGCAGACCTGGTCCCAGCCCAGCGACAGCCACAGCTCGGGGCGCCGGTAGCCGCCGTCCAGCATGAATTCCAGGTATTCGCCCTGGGTCACCAGGCGGTCGGCCAGGTGGAAGGGCAGCAGCAGCACCTCGTGCGCCGGGCTTTCGTTGTCGAACGCGAAGCCGGGCTGGTCGTGGCCGATGCGCACGCGGCCGCCGTCGCAGCGCGTCCAGCCGGCCGGCGTGGCGGCGGGCAGCGCGCCCGGCCGCGCCGACGCATAGGCGGGCCGCAACGGGTTCAGCGACAGGGCATGCTTGATGTCGGTCAGGATCAGTTCCTGGTGCTGCTGCTCGTGGTGCAGGCCGAGTTCCACCAACTGGTCGAATGCCGGGTCGTTGCCCGCCAGCCGCTCCAGCAGCGCCAGCATGGCGGCGTCGGTGGCCTCGCGGTAGCGTTGCACGTCGGCCAGGGGCGGGCGCGACAGCAGGCCGCGCTGCGGGCGCGGATGGCGCGCGCCGATGGCGTTGTAGTACGAATTGAACAGCATCCGGTACTGGGGATGGAACGGCGGATACTCAGGTTGGAAGCGGCCCAGGATGAAAGTCTCGAAGAACCAGGTCGTATGGGCCAGGTGCCACTTCACCGGGCTGCAGTCCGGCATCGACTGGACCTGGCAATCTTCGGCGCTCAGCGGCTCGGCCAGCGCGCGGGTCTGGCCGCGCACGCGCTCGTATCGCTGTGCCAGGGTGGGCGCGGCGTCCGGTTGCGGGCAGGCGGGATGGGTCAGCAGGCAAGCGGGATCCATGGCAGTCTTCTGTCGTCGACTCGATCGAGACGGGCGCCGGGTCAGGCGCGCGCGCTGAAAACGGAAAACCAGTCGCGGGCATCGGACCAGTGCCGGATGTCGGCATAGCCCGCGCGCGCCAGCAACTGGCGAAATCCCTCGACAGTGTACTTGTACGAGTTCTCGGTATGGATGCGTTCGCCGCCCGCGAATCGGCGCTGCGCGCCGGGCCAGCCGACGTGCACGTCGGACAGCGCCTGCAGGTACATCTGGATGCGCGAGTTCGCCTCGTCGTAATGGGCCACGTGGCTCCAGTCGTGCACGTCGAAGTCGCTGCCCAGCAGGTGGTTGACGTGGCGCAGCAGGTTCAGGTTGAACGCGGCCGTCAGGTGCAGGGCGTCGTCGTAGGCGGGTTCCAGGATGCGCCGGGGCTTGACGCGGTCTACGCCGATCAGCAGGCCGCCACCGGCACAGGCGCCGCGGATGCGCAAGAGCAGCGCCAGCGCGCGGTCGGGGTCGAGATTGCCGATGCTGGAGCCGGGGTAGAAGAACAGGCGGCGTTCGGCCGGGATGCTGTCCGGCAGGTTCAGCGCGTCGTGGAAGTCCTGGCCCAGCGCGATGATTTCCAGGCCGGGGTGGGCGTGCTCCAGGCGCTCGACGGCCGTGCGCAGGTAGTCGGCCGAGATATCGATCGGCACATAGCGCCGCGGCCGCAGGCTGGCGAACAGGCGCTCGGCCTTGACGCAGTCGCCGGCGCCCAGGTCGATCAGCGAGTCGACCGGGCCGGCGTGCAGGGCGATGTCGGCGGCATGGTCGCGCAAGACCTCGGCCTCGCAGCGGGTAGGGTAGTACTCGGGTAGCTGGGTGATCGCCGTGAACAGGCTGGAGCCGAGCGTGTCGTACAGGTATTTGGGATCGATGCACGCCGGGCGGGCAAGCAGCCCCACCTGCAGTTCCTGCGCGGCCAGGGAGGGCGCGTTGGGCGAAGACGCCAGGAAAGCCGGCGGCGCGGTGGCGAGCATACTGCGGGACTGGACCATGCGGTGGTTCCTTGCAGGTGCGTTGCGCAAGGCTTATTGTGGCCGGCAACCCATTGGCACTGTCAAGCCCCGGCGGCCGATTGCAATGCTTTTTAACGAAAAGCAAGCCGAATGCGGGACCTGGCGAGAAAGTGTGTCTAAGCCGGCAAGCCGAAATACCGCATTACTGCTGGTTGCGAAACCACAGGACAGTGCCGGGCCGTACGCGCAAAATAGGGTCCAGAACTACGATGCCAAGGGACTGCGTATGTCGTCGATGATTGTTGCGCGTTTCGATAGTGTTCCATCGGCCAAAAGCGCCGCGCACGCCCTGTTCGCCGAAGGTTTCCGCGAAGACGCGGTCAGCCTGTTTCGCGGGGATCGCCGCGCCGGGCGGGTACAGCCCTGGGACGACGATTCCGATACGCAAGCCGGCCATGCGCGTTATGGCATGGCCTGGCGCGCGGCGGCGCTGGCCGCCGCCGGGGCGCTGCTGGGTACGGTGGCCGCGCTGTTCCTGGCGCGCGGCGATATCGCGGTGGTAAGCGGCGCCGTGCTGGGTGCCTGCGCGGGGTCGGCCATCGGCGCGTTGTGGGCGGGACGGCGCCTGGTGGCGCTGCGCAATGGGCGGCTGGGCAACCTGCCGGTCACCGACGAGGCCGTCCTGCTGGCCGTGCAGGTCGAGCCCGACGAAGAAGAGGCCGTGATCGCGCTGCTGCGCGACGCGGGCGGCTTCCAGGTGGACCGCGAGCGCGGCCGTTGGCGCGGCGGGCGCTGGACCGACCGCGAGACCGGGCGCCGCCATGCGTCGTCGCGCCGCACCACCGTGTCGCATCGCACGCAGTGGCAGCCTTGACGGGGCGCAGGCCATGCGACCCGGCGACCCGTGGCGGGCTGTGCGCCACCTGCTTTGGCTGGCGCTGCTGGCTGCGGGCCTGACGGCCTGTGCCACCGTACCCGATGCGCAGCAACGCCAGGCCCGCCAGGTGCAGGCCGGGCAGTCGGCCGATACCGGCTGGTCCAGCTATCGCAAGGGGCAGGACATCGTGGCCCGCGCGGATACGCAGCGTGGGCGGGATTCCGGCGCGCGCCACCAGGCCATCGAGGCCGCCATCAGCGGCGCCGCGCTGGTGCCCGGCAACGACGTCCGCCTGCTGGCCGATGGCGAAGCCACGTACCGGGCCATGCTGCAGTCCATCGATCGCGCGCGGCACTACGTGCACATGGAGACCTATATCTTCGAAGACGACGAAGAGGGCCGGCGCTTTGCCGATGCGCTGATCGCCGCCCACCGGCGCGGCGCGTCGGTGGCGGTGATGATCGATGCGGTGGGCACGCTGGGCACGCCGGACGCCCTGTTCGACCGCATGCGCGACGCCGGCGTGCAGGTGGCCGTCTTCAACCCGGTCAATCCGGCGCGGGCGCGCGCGGGCTGGTCGCCCAACCAGCGCAATCATCGCAAGCTGCTGGTCGTGGACGGCAAGGTCGGCTACCTGGGGGGCATCAACGTCAGCAGCGTGTATTCGTCCGGATCGCGGTCGGGCGGCGACGAGCGCGAGGCGCAGCCCTGGCGCGATACCCACATCCGCATCGCCGGCCCCGCGGTGGCCGAGATCGAACGCGTCATCCTGGCGGGCTGGGAATCGCAGAAAGGCCCGCCGCTGACCCAACGGGATTTCTTTCCCAAGGTGGCGCCGCAGGGCGGCCTGACCGTGCGTATCCTGGCCAACCAGCCCGATCGCAGCGATGGCTACACCGTATACCTGACCCTGATGTCGGCGTTCGAGAGCGCGCAGCAATCCATCCACATCACCATGGCCTACTTCGTGCCGGATCCGGCCTTCGTCGAGGTGCTGCAGAATGCCGCGCGCCGCGGCGTGGACGTAGCGCTGGTGCTGCCCGGGTTCAGCGATTCGTCGCTGGTCTTCCACGCGGGCCGCTCGCACTACGAAGGCCTGCTGGAGGCCGGCGTGAAGATCTACGAGCGCCGCGACGCCTTGCTACATGCCAAGACCGCGGTGGTCGACGGCGTGTGGTCCACGGTCGGGTCCAGCAACATGGACTGGCGCAGCTTCGCGCTGAACTATGAAATCAACGCGGTCATCCTGGGGCCGGACTTCGGCGCCGAAATGGAGGCGCTGTTCCGGCGCGACGTGGCCGAATCCCAGCCGGTCACGCTGGACGGCTGGCACGGCCGCGGCCCGGGCGACCGCTTCATGGAGTTCTTCTCGCGCCTGTTCGAGCGATGGCTGTAGCCGCGGCCTGCCGTCAGGCCGTGGCGGCGGCGTGCTCGCGGTGGATGGCGGCCAGCGCCACGGTGACGTCGTGCGCGGGCTGGAACGAGTCGGCGCGCGCCATCGACCAGCCCACCTTGAACAAGGTGTGGCGGAACTCGCCGCGCAGCAGTTCGCCGGGCTCGAGTTCCGGGAACAGCGCCGACAGCAGGCGCACTTCGCTGGACGAGATGCGCCGCGCGATGTGATGCGGCCGCAGCTGGCCGGGGTGCGTCAGGCCGGCGGCCTGCAGCAGCTCGGCCAGTGCATGCAGCGTGTTGCGATGGAAATGGGCCACGCGCTGCGCCTTGTCGGGCACGACCAGGGCGCGCTGGCGCAGCGGATCCTGGGTGGTGACGCCGGTGGGGCATTTGCCGGTATGGCAGGCCTGCGCCTGGATGCAGCCGATGGCGAACATGAAACCGCGCGCGGCGTTGCACCAATCGGCGCCCATGGCCATCGCGCGCGCCATGTCGAAGGCGGTGATGATCTTGCCCGATGCCCCGATGCGGATGCGGTCGCGCAGGTTCACGCCGATCAGGGTGTTGTGCACCAGGCGCAGCGCCTCGCGCAGCGGGGTGCCCACATGGTCGACGAATTCGGCCGGCGCGGCGCCGGTGCCGCCTTCGGCCCCGTCGACCACGATGAAGTCGGGCGTGATGCCGGTTTCCAGCATGGCCTTGACGATGGCGAACCATTCCCAGGGATGGCCCATGCAGAACTTGAAGCCCACCGGCTTGCCCTCGGACAGCTCGCGTAGCCGCGCCACGAAGCGCAGCAGGCCGATGGGCGAGTCGAAGGCGCTGTGGCACGACGGCGAGTTGCAGTCCTGCCATGGCGCCACGCCGCGCGCCTCGGCGATTTCCGGGGTGACCTTGGCGCCCGGCAGGATGCCGCCGTGGCCGGGCTTGGCGCCCTGCGACAGCTTGATTTCGATCATTTTCACCTGGGGCGTACAGGCATTGCGCGCGAACGCGGCTTCGGAAAACGCGCCGCTCTCGTCGCGGCAGCCGAAATAGCCCGAGCCGATGTTCCAGACCAGCGAGCCGCCGGGCTGGCGATGGTAGCGACTGATGCCGCCTTCGCCCGTGTCGTGCGCGAAGTTGCCCTGGCGCGCGCCTTCGTTCAGGGCCATGATCGCATTGGCGGACAGCGCGCCGAAGCTCATCGCCGACACATTGAACGCCGACATCGAATAGGGCTGGCGGCAGTCCGGGCCGCCCACGGTGACGCGGAAGTCGGCGTCCTCGACGCGGGCCGGCACCAGGGAATGGTTGATCCATTCGTAGCGGTCGCCGTAGACGTCTTCCTGGGTGCCGAAGGGGCGCTTGTCGATTTCCTGCTTGGCGCGCTGGTACACGATAGAGCGCTGGGCGCGCGAGAACGGCGCGGCATGGGTGTCGTCTTCCAGGAAATACTGGCGGATCTCGGGGCGGATGAACTCGAACAGGAAGCGCAGGTTGCCCAGCACCGGATAATTGCGGCGGATGGCGTGGCGCACCTGGATCAGGTCGTACACGCCCAGCAGCGACAGCAGCGCCAGCGGCACCGCGGCCCAGTACCAGGCCGGCGATGCCGCCAGCGCCAGCGCCAGGGTGATGGCGGTGCCCAGCAGCACCAGTATGAAGGCCGTGTAGCGGCCGGCTATCCAGCTCATGTGAGTCTCCTGGATCGGTGGATGACGGCAACCATACCAGATGCGGCGCGCGCCGCGTGTGTCGGCTAGCCCAGACGCAGGGCCAGCGCGGCCAGCGTAACCAGCAGCACCGGCAGCGTCAGCACGATGCCCACCTTGAAGTAATAGCCCCAGGTGATGCGCAGCCCCTTGCGAGCCAGCACGTGCAGCCACAGCAAGGTGGCCAGGCTGCCGATGGGCGTGATCTTGGGGCCCAGGTCGGTGCCGATGACATTGGCGTAGATCATGGCCTCGCGCACGGCGCCGGTGGCGCTGGTGTCGGCGATGGCCAGCGCGCCGACCAGCACGGCGGGCAGGTTGTTCATCACCGAGGCCAGGAACGCGGTGACCACGCCGGTGCCCAGCGCCGCGCCCCAGACGCCATGCTGGCCGAAGGTTTCCAGCAGCTGGGTCAGGTAGGCGGTCAGGCCGGCATTGCGCAGCCCGTACACCACCAGGTACATGCCCAGCGAGAACACCACGATATGCCACGGCGCCTCGCGCATGACGCGGCGGGTGCCGACGATGTGCTGGCGGCCCGCCACCAACAGCAGCGCCAGGGCGCCGGCCGCCGCGATGGCGCTGACCGGGATGCCGAGCGGTTCGAGGATGAAGAAGCCCGCCAGCAGCAGCGCCAGCACCGCCACGCCGGCCCGGAACGTGACCGGATCGCGCACCGCCGAGCGCGGCGCCGGCAGCTGCGCCAGGTCGTAGCGCGCCGGGATCTGCCGGCGGAAGAACAGGAACAGCACCGCCAGCGTGGCGCCGACGGCGGCGATATTGACCGGCATCATCACCGCGGCGTAGCGGCCAAAGCCGATGCCGAAGAAGTCGGCCGACACGATGTTCACCAGGTTGGACACCACCAGCGGCGTGCTGGCCGTATCGGCGATGAAGCCGGCGGCCATCACGAACGCCAGCGTGGCGCCGGGCCCGAAGCCCAGCGCCAGCAGCATTTCCATGACGATGGGGGTCAGGATCAGGGCGGCGCCGTCGTTGGCGAACAAGGCGGATACCGCGGCGCCCAGCAGCACGATCAGCGCGAACAGCCAGTGGCCCCGGCCGCGTCCCCAGCGCGCCACGTGCAGGGCGGCCCATTCGAAGAAGCCGGCGGCGTCCAGGATGATGCTGGTGACGATGATGGCGACGAAGGTGGCCGTGGCGTTCCATACGATGCCCCACACGGTGGCGACGTCGGCCGGCTGCACCACGCCGGTCGCGAGCGCCGCCGCGGCGCCGGCCGTGGCGCTCCAGCCGATGCCCAGGCCGCGTGGCTGCCAGATGACCAGGACCAGGGTGACGGCGAAGATGAGGGCGGGCAGCAGCATGGCGCGGCGGGGTCAGGAAAGCTGCCGGGTGCTGATCCAGGCGACCAGCAGCGATACGGAGGCCACCGACAGCACGGTGGACAGCAGGATGGCGCGCGAGGTGGCGCGCGCGTCGCGCCCGTAGAGCTGGGCCAGCATGAACGGGCCGGTGCCGATGGGCAGGGCGCTCATGAGCACGGCGCACCAGGCCCACAGGGCGGGCATGGGAAACACCAGGAAGGCCAGCACGGCGGTGGCGGCCGGCTGCAGCAGCAGTTTGCCGGCGACCAGCCGGCCTACCGTGGCGGTATCGCCGCCCGGCTGGGCCTGGGCCAGGAACAGGCCGATGGTGACCAGCGCGCAGGGGCTGGCCGACGAGCCCAGCAGCTCGACGTAGCGGTCCAGGCCGGTGGGCAGCGCCAGGCCGGACAGGGTGCTGGCCAGCCCCAGCAGCGGGGCGATCAGCAGCGGGTTGCGCGACAGCGCCCGCGCCACCTTCAGCAGGGTGGCCCCCAGGCTGCGGTCGCGGTGCTGGTCGAACTCGATCAGGGCGATGGCCACGCCGAACAGCACGCAGGCGGTCAGCAGCGTGGTGATGACCGCCGGCGCCAGGCTGGCCGGGCCGAACAGGGCCAGGCACAGCGGGATGCCCATGTAGCCGGCGTTGGTGTAGGACGCGGCCAGGCCCTCGATGGCGAGGTCGGTCAGGGGTTTGTCGCGGCGGCGCGACGACAGGCAGGTCGCGCCGAAGGCGATGGCGATGCCGCCGGCGAAGGCGGCCACGAAGCCCCAGTGCATCTGGCCCGGGTCGGCGTGGGCCATGGCCCGGAACAGCAGCGCGGGCAGCGACAGGTAGGCCACGTAGCGGTTCAGCGCATCCGTGGCGGCCGGGCCCAGCACCCGCCAGCGGGCCGCCAGCCAGCCGGTCAGGATCAGGGCGAACACCGGCAGGGCGGCGGTAACGACGGCGTGCATGGCGCGGGGCGGTTTTGAAGAGCGCACATTCTACTGTGCGCGGGCGGGTTCCAGACCGGCGCGTTGCCTGCGAAAATCGAGGAACGCCCGATCGGCGTGCTTTTTCGATTGACCGACCCCAGGAGACCCGCCATGCCCACCGCACCCGCCATCCGTATCGTCCTGGGAACCTGGGATCGCCTGCGCGACGATGCCTATGCCGTACGGCACGAGGTCTTCGTCCTGGAGCAGGCCGTGCCCCCGGAAATCGAGCTGGACGACGACGACCCGCTGGCCGTGCACGCGGTGGCCTACGGGCCCGGCGGCGCGCCGCTGGCCACCGGCCGGCTGCTGCCGGACGGGCATATCGGCCGCATGGCGGTGCGCAAGCCGGCGCGTGGCAGCGGCGTGGGCGGGCAGGTGCTCGACGCCCTGATCGCCCAGGGGCATGGCGACGGCCACCGGATGCTGCTGCTGCATGCCCAGACGCATGCGCGCGGTTTCTACGAGGCGCACGGCTTCACGGCGCAAGGCGAGGAATTCATGGAAGCGGGCATTGCCCATGTCGCCATGACCCGCGCGCTGGCGGGCTGACCTGCCGCGCGGCTGGCTGGCGGCCCGGCCGGCAGGGCCAAAAGAAAAACCCCGAATGCCTGAAGGGCAATCGGGGTTTTCGGCGCATCGCGAAGGTAAGTCGCGATGAAGTATTGGTGCCCAGGAGAGGACTCGAACCTCCACACCTTGCGGCACATGGACCTGAACCATGCGCGTCTACCAATTCCGCCACCTGGGCGCTGCTGTTCTGGCGCGATGTTGTTTAATCACGTTTGAACATCAGAGGACGCGGATTATGCACACTTTTCCGGCGGGCCGCAACTTGGCCGGGGCAGGGCGGCGGCCGGCGTGCGCGCGCTGCCTGCGTCCGGGCGCGCATTGCCTGTGCCGGTGGATCCCGTCGCTGGACAGCCGCACCCGCGTCCTGGTGCTGCAGCATCCGGAAGAGGCGCGCCACGCCTTGAACACGGCGCGGCTGGCCGTGCTGGGGCTGCGCAATGCGGGCCTGCACGTCGGCCAGCGATTCGATGCCGGCCTGTGGCGCGTGGCCGGGTATCGGCCCTGCCTGTTGTTTCCGGGCGACGATGCCGAGGTCCTGTCGGCCAACGAGCCGCCGGCCGCGGGGTCGCCGCGGCTGCTGGTCGTGCCGGACGGCACCTGGCGCCAGGCGCGCGGCTTGCTGGCCGCGCACCCCGAACTGGCGGCCCTGCCGCGCGTGACCCTGCCTGGCGGGGCCGCGACGCGCTACCGCGTGCGCCACGCCGACCAGCCGCAGGCGCTGTCGACGATCGAGGCGGTGGCCGCGGCGCTGGACGTCCTGGAGGCGCCGCGATCGTTCGCGGCCTTGCTGGCGCCGTTCGAGGCCCTGGTGGCCGGCCAGATCGCCGCCATGGGGCAGGCGCGCTACCAGCGCGACCATGTGCTGCGCGCCGGCAGCCGGGCGGCAGGGCACAAAAACAAACCCCCGGAAACCTGACGGTTACCGGGGGTTTGGGGCGGCGGCCGGGCATGGCCCGAACCGCCTGAATTCCGTGGTGCCCAGGAGAGGACTCGAACCTCCACACCTTGCGGCACATGGACCTGAACCATGCGCGTCTACCAATTCCGCCACCTGGGCACTGAGCAAAGTTTTCAGGGTTTGTATGATACGCTGCAAAACAACTAGCGACGCATCACAGTTTTACCATCTGGCCTTGCTGCAGTGATCAGCACAGGGCAGACCACAGAAGCAAAAGATTATATACAGGATTTTCAACTTTGGCAAAACGATCAAGCAAAGATTCCAATAACAATAACAACGGCAGATCCGGATCCGTCTTGCCCGAAACGCCCCCCGATTTCGATCCCGATGTGCCCAGTCGCGAGGCCATCCTGAAGGCCCTGCGCTCGGCCGGGGCGCCCTTGTCGCCGGCCGAGCTGGCCGAGCGCATGGGCGTCGAGCGGCCGGCCACCCTGACGGGCTTCGAGCGCCGCCTGGGCGCCATGGAGCGCGACGGCCAATTGATGCCCAACCGCAAGGGCGTGCTGCTGCTGGCCACCAAGCTGGATTTCGTGGCCGGCAAGGTGCAGGGCCACCGCGACGGGTTCGGCTTCCTGCTGCGCGACGACGGCGGCACCGACCTGTTCTTGTCGCCGCGCGAGATGCTCAAGGTGCTGCACGGCGACCGGGTGCTGGTCAAGCCGTCGGGCGAATACCGCGGCAAGCCCGAGGGCATGATCGTCGAGGTCATCGAGCGGCGCACCAACAAGCTGGTGGGCCGCTTTTTGCACGAGCACGGGCTGTCCATCGTGGTGCCGGAAGACCAGCGCATCAAGCACGACATCCTGATCCCGCCCGGCGACACCAATGGCGCCCAGCACGGGCAGGTGGTGTCGGTGCAGATCATGGAACAGCCCACGCGCCACACGCAGCCGCTGGGCCGGGTGTTCGAGGTGCTGGGCGAGATCGACGACCCCGGCATGGAAATCGAGATCGCGGTGCGCAAGTTCGACGTGCCGGTCGAGTTTTCCGAGCCCGCGGCCAAGCAGGCCGCGCGCCTGCCCGACATCGTGCGCAAGGCCGACCTGAAAGATCGCATCGACCTGCGCGACGTGCCCCTCATCACCATCGACGGCGAGGACGCGCGCGATTTCGACGACGCGGTGTATTGCGAGCCGGTCGAGCTGGGCAGCGGCCAGCGCAAGCGGCCGGCCTGGCGCCTGCTGGTGGCCATCGCCGACGTCAGCCACTATGTCACGCCCAACGACGCGCTGGACCACGATTCGCTCGAGCGCGGCACCAGCGTGTATTTCCCGCGCCGCGTCATCCCGATGCTGCCGGAATCGCTGTCGAACGGGCTGTGCTCGCTGAACCCGCAGGTCGACCGGCTGGTGCTGGTGTGCGACATGGTGATTCCCGCCACGGGCGCCAAGGCCGGCACCATTTCGGCCTACCAGTTCTACAACGCGGTCATGCACTCGCATGCGCGCACCACCTATACCCAGGTCTGGGAGGCCTTGCAGCAGCCGGGCGGGCCCGTGGCCCACGCGCTGGGCGAGGTCATGCCGCACGTGCGCCACCTGCACGAGCTCTACCAGTTGCTGGTGCAGCAGCGCAAGAAGCGCGGCGCCATCGATTTCGACACGGTCGAGACCAAGATCGTGTGCAACGAGCTGGGCCGCATCGAGCAGATCGTCGGCGTGGTGCGCAACGACGCACACAAGCTGATCGAGGAATGCATGCTGGCGGCCAATACCTGCGCGGCCGATTTCATGAGCCGCAGCAAGCACCCCGGCCTGTATCGCATCCACGAAGGCCCCACGCCCGAACGCCTGACCTCGCTGCGCGAGTTCCTGCGCACGCTGGGCTTGTCGCTGGGCGGCGGCGATGCGCCCACCGCCAAAGACTACGGCGAGTTCCTCGACAGCGTGCGCAGCCGGCCCGATTTCCAGCTGCTGCAGACGATGTGCCTGCGCTCGATGCAGCAGGCCATCTACAGTCCGGACAACGTCGGCCATTTCGGGCTGGCCTATCCGGCCTACAGCCATTTCACCTCGCCGATCCGGCGCTATCCCGACCTGCTGACGCACCGCGTGATCAAGGCGCTGCTGGCGGGCAAGCGCTACGTGCCGGGCCTGGACGACCAGCCCCTGGTGATCGGCCGCACGCAGCGCGAGCACGAGCATGCCACCTGGGAAAAGCTGGGCCTGCTGTTGTCGGCCAGCGAGCGCCGCGCCGACGAGGCCTCGCGCGATGTCGAGGCCTGGTTGAAGTGCTGGTTCGTCAAGGAAAGGGTGGGCGAGGATTTCAGCGGCACCGTGACCGGCGTGGCCAGCTTCGGCGTGTTCGTCACGCTGGACACGCTGCACGTCGAGGGCCTGGTGCACGTGTCGGAACTGGGCGGCGAGTACTTCCAGTTCAACGAGGCCCTGCACGAGCTGCGCGGCGAACGCACCGGCATGCGCTACCGCCTGACCGACAAGGTGCAGGTGCAGGTCTCGCGGGTCGACCTGGAGGCGCGCCGCATCGAGTTCCGCCTGGTCAAGGGCACCAGCTTCGACGCGCTGCGCAAGGCGGCCGCGCGCAATCCCGACGAACCGCGCAAGGTGAAGAAGGCCGCGGCCCCCAAGCCGGCCGCCCTGAAGGGCCAGACGGCCAAGCAGCGGCGCGCCCAGGCCAAGAAGGCCGCCAAGCCGGCGGCGCCCGCCAAGCCGCACGCCCCGGCCAAGAAGGCCCCGGCGCGCGGGCGCCGCTGACCGGGCGGCGCGCCGGCGCCGGCCGGGCACGCTCGCGTCGCAGGCAGTAACATGGCGCATGGCGCCGGACGCGCGCGGCGCGGCCCGGCGGGCCGGCGCGCGGATGCCGGCCTTTCGTTACGCACAACAAGGTGAATATTCATGGCGTCGGCCCAAGTATTGGCGGGGTTTCACGCGGTGGTGGCGCGTCTGCGACACGCGCCCGAGTCGGTCAAGGACATCTACGTCGAGGCCTCGCGCCGCGACAAGCGCATGCAGGCCTTCCTGGAACAGGCCGAGCGGGCCGGACGGCGCGTGCACCCGGTCTCGGTCGAGCGCCTGGACGGCCTGGCGCGCGGCACCCGCCACCAGGGCGTGGTGGCGCTGGCCGAAGAGCGGCTGCTGGCGGTGGACGTCGACGAGGTCCTGGACACGATCGAGGGCCCGGCGTTGCTGCTGGTGCTGGACGGCGTGACCGACCCCCACAACCTGGGGGCCTGCCTGCGCACCGCCGACGCGGCCGGCGTGCATGCGGTAGTGGCCCCGCGCGACCGCGCCGTCGGGCTCAACAGCACCGTGCAGCGGGTCGCCTGCGGCGCCGCCGACACCGTGCCCTACATCACGGTCACCAACCTGGCGCGCACCTTGCGGGCCCTGAAAGAGCGCGGCATCTGGGTGGTGGGCACCGACGACCAGGCCACCGACAGCCTGCACGCGGTCGACGCGCGCCAGCCGATGGCCTGGGTGATGGGCGCCGAAGGCGAGGGCATGCGCCGCCTGACGCGCGAAACCTGCGACCAGCTGGTCACCATCCCGATGCTGGGCTCGGTCGAGAGCCTGAACGTCAGCGTGGCCAGCGCCGTGTGCCTGTACGAAGCCGTGCGCCAGCGCCAGGAGTAAACTTTCCGCTTTCGTCCCCGCTGTCATGGCGCGCCATAGCCCCGCCTGCGACGTGGCCCGCGCTTATTTCGGTTTCGATCATGCACCAGAACGGCTTCACCACCACGATTCTTCATTCCGACCGCCAGCAGTCCGTCGAGCATGGCGCCGTGCACAAGCCCATCCACACCTCGTCCGAGTTCGCCTACGCCGATGCGCGCGAGCTGGCGGCGGTCTTCCAGGGCAAGTCGGGCTTTACCTACGGCCGCCAGGGCACGCCCACCACCACCGCGCTCGAAGCCAAGATCAGCAAGATGGAAGGGGGCACCGGCACGGTCTCGTTCGCCACCGGCATGGCGGCGCTGACGGCCGTGTTCTCGACCCTGCTGCGCAAGGGCGACCACCTGCTGTCCAGCCATTACGTGTTCGGCAACACCAACAGCCTGCTGGGCACGCTGGCCGAGCTGGGCGTCGAGGTCAGCTACGTCGACCCCACCGACATCGCCCAGGTGCGCGCCGCGCTGCGGCCCAACACCCGCATGGTGTTCACCGAGACCATCGCCAACCCCGGCACCCAGCTGGCCGACCTGGCCGGCATCGGCGAACTGTGCCGCGAGCGCGGCCTGGTCTACATGATCGACAACACGCTGACTTCGCCCTGGATGTTCCAGGGGCGCGCGGTGGGCGCCTCGCTGGTGATGAACTCGCTGTCCAAGTACATCAGCGGCCATGGCGACGCGCTGGGCGGGTCCATCACCGACACCGGGCTGTACGACTGGTCGGGCTACGGCAACATCTACGACAGCTACCGCAAGGGCCCGGCCACCGGCTGGGGGCTGCTGCAGATCAAGAAAAAGGGCCTGCGCGACATGGGCGGCACGCTGTCGGCCGATTCCGCGCACCGCATCGCCGTGGGCGCCGAGACGCTGGCGCTGCGCATGGCGGCGCACTGCAGCAACGCAATGGCGCTGGCCCGCATGCTCGAGGCGCACCCCGGCGTGGCCCGGGTGCATTACCCGGGCCTGCCCAGCCACGCGCAGCACCAGCGCGCCACCGAACTCTTCGGCGGGCGCTACGGCGGGCTGCTGGGCGTCGAACTGGCGCAGGGCGTCGATTGTTTCGATTTCCTGAACCACCTGAAGATCGTGCTGATGGCCACCCACCTGGGCGACACGCGCAGCCTGGCACTGCCGGCCGCGCACACCATTTATTACGAAATGGGTGCCGAGCGCCGCGCCCAGATGGGCATTGCGGACAGCCTGATCCGCGTCTCGGTGGGCATCGAAGACCAGGCCGACCTGCTGCACGACTTCGACCAGGCGCTCAAGGCCTGTCTGGCGTAACCCACGCCGGTTCTTTCCGCGGCCCGTTCATGCTTATACAAATTGCCGATGTCTTCAGCGCCGACGAAGCGGCGCAGATCCGCCAGCGCCTGGAGCAGGCCGACTGGGTCGACGGCCGGGTGACGGCCGGCCTGCAGTCGGCGCAGGTCAAGCACAACCGCCAACTGCCCGAGCAGCATCCGCTGGCCCAGGAACTGGGCGCGCTGATCCTGCAGCGGCTGTCGGCCAACAACCTGTTCATGTCGGCGGCGCTGCCGCGCAAGATCTTCCCGCCGCTGTTCAACCGCTACGAAGGCGGCGAGGCCTTCGGCTATCACGTCGACAATGCCGTGCGCGTCGTCACGGGCACGGCCGAACGGGTGCGCACCGACCTGTCGGCCACGCTGTTCTTTTCCGACCCCGACACATACGACGGCGGCGAGCTGGTGGTGGACGACACCTACGGGCCGCGCGCACTGAAGCTGCCGGCCGGGCACATGGTGCTGTACCCGGGCACCAGCCTGCACAAGGTCAACCCGGTCACCCGCGGGGCGCGCATCAGTTCTTTTTTCTGGATGCAGAGCCTGGTGCGCGAAGACGGCCAGCGCAGTCTGCTGCTGGACATGGACGTGGCCATCCAGCGGCTGAACCAGGATGCCGCGGGGCATCCGTCCATCGTGCAGCTGACGGGCATCTACCACAACCTGCTGCGCCGCTGGGCCGACGTCTAGCGCGGCGCGCCGGCGCCGCGAACAAGTCGCGCAAATTCCGGCACCTACACGTGCTTATTGCAGAAAGCCTTAAAAGCCAGTGTTGGCGCGGCTTGCAGCAAGCTTTCCTCTTGACAGCCGCTTCTGCGCAAGGCCTAATACGTCTCTGCGTCGCCGACACTTCACCGCAGCATCGTTGCAGTGAAGTCTCCGCGACGCAGCAATTTTGCAGTTGCGCTTGGCAGTGCCCAGAAGCATTTCCACCCGTCCGTTCTTCCGTTTGCCGGCGTCGCGGCCTTCACCGGTGCCTGCGCGCGCCCGACAGAACCAATACCTTGAGGGGTAAACCTGAATGAACAAAACCGAACTCATCGATCATATCGCCAGCAAGGCCGATATTTCCAAAGCTGCCGCCGGCCGCTCGCTTGACGCCCTGATCGGTGCCGTCAAGACCACGCTGAAAAAGGGTGGCACGGTCACGCTGGTGGGCTTCGGCACGTTTGCCGTCTCGGCGCGCGCCGCCCGCACGGGCCGTAACCCGCGCACGGGCGAGACGATCAAGATCAAGAAAGCCAAAGTGCCGAAGTTCCGTCCGGGCAAGGCCCTGAAGGACGCCGTCAACTGATCGACGGCCGATCCGGCGGCGTATCGCGCCGGATCCGAAAAAGCCCTTGAATCGGCGCGCAGCGCCGGGATTTCAAGGGCTTTTGTGTTTTGGGGCTGGGTACGCAAAAGGTCGGGAAAGGGGGCGGGGGGCTTCGGGCAGTACCTTGGTCCCGTCGCGGGTGACCTGACCGCAGCCAGGTGTTCCCTCAGGTGTCAGGCACCCCGCAGGGTGTCTGACACCTGGCTGCGGTCAGGCAACACGCGGCAAGACTTAAGCTGGGCAGTAGTGGGCATCCGGGCAAAGCCCAAACAGAAAGGCACCCGGGGGTTCCGAGTGCCTGGCTGAATGCTTGGGGGGGTGGTGGGTGCTACAGGGGTCGAACCTGTGACCTACGCCTTGTAAGGGCGCCGCTCTACCAACTGAGCTAAGCACCCCCGGGTTGCCGCGTGGCGGCCGCTTGAGGCAGCCGCCGGGCAATCAACGCGGTGCGCAGTATACCGGAGCCCGCCGGCCCCGGCAAATACGCGCAGGGGGTCACATGCCGGCGGGCATCGGGTGCATCATGTTGGCGTTCATGTTGTGCAGCACCCAGGCCGATCCGCCCACGATGATGGCGATCACGAACACCGCGAACACGAAGGCCGACAGGCTGTCGCGCTGCGAGCGCGAGGCGCCCATGTGCAGGAAGAACACCAACTGCACCAGCAGCTGCGCCACGCACAGCGCGACGATGCCCGGCAGGGCCAGCGAGCGGGGCACCACGCCGGCCATCACCAGGCCGAACGACAGCAGGGTCAGGACGATCGATAGGCCGAAGCCCACCAGGTACGATTTCAGGGTGCCGTGGGCGGCGCCGTCGTGGCCGTGGCCCGCCGCGGCGGTCGTGTCGTGCGACATCAGAGCGCTCCCAGAAGATAGACGAAGGTGAAGACGCAGATCCAGACGATATCCAGGAAGTGCCAGAACAGGCTCAGGCACGACAGGCGGCGCGTATTGACCGCGTCCAGGCCGTGGCAGCGCAGCATGTCGATCATGACCACGATCCATACCAGCCCGAAGGTGACGTGCAGCCCGTGGGTGCCGATCAGCGTGAAGAACGCCGACAGGTAGGCGCTGCGCTGCGGGCCGGCGCCTTCGCTGATCAGGTGGTGGAACTCGTACACTTCCATGGCGATGAAGCCGGCGCCGAACAGAAAAGTGACCCACAACCAGGCGATGACGCGCGGCTTGCGGCCGGCATGCAGGTTCAGCATGGCCATGCCGAAGGTGAAGCTGCTGACCAGCAGCAGCATCGTCTCGACCAGCACGAACGACAGGTCGAACAGTTCTTTGCCGGTGGGGCCGCCGGCGGTGGCCTTCGACAGCACGGCGAAAGTGGCGAACAGCACCGAAAAGATCAGCAGGTCGCTCATCAGGTAGATCCAGAAACCGAATACGGTCTTGGACCCGTCGTCGTGGTGCCCGGCGTGGCCGGGCCCGTGGGGCAGGGCGGTTACAGCTTGGGTCATGGCTCAGGCGGCCTTTTGCAGATTGGCGAGATGGGCGGATTCAATGCGCTCGACTTCGTGCGCGGGCACGTAGTAGTCGGTGTCGCGGTCATAGGCGCGCACCAGGAAGGAACCGATCATGCCCACGAAGCCCACGATGGCCAGCCACCAGATGTGCCAGATCAGGCCGAAGCACATCGCCAGGCCGAAAGCGCCGATGTAGACGCCGGCGGCGGTATTGCGCGGCATGTGGATATCTTCGTAGCCGGCCGGGGCGGCGTAGGCTACGCCCTTTTCCTTGTCTTCCCAGTGCTGGTCCAGGTGCTCGACGCGCGGCACGTGGGCGAAGTTGTAGAACGGCGCGGGCGACGGAATCGACCATTCCAGGGTGCGGCCGCCCCAGGGGTCGCCGGTGGTGTCCAGGTTCTGCTTGCGGTCGCGGATGCTGACGAACACCTGCTGCAGCATGAACCAGATGCCCAGCGCCACGAAGCAGGCGCCGACCAGGGCCACCACCAGGTAGGGTTGCCACTCGGGATTGTCGTAGTGGTTCAGGCGCCGCGTCATGCCCTTGAAGCCCAGGATGTACAGCGGCATGAAGGCCAGGTAGAAGCCCACCAGCCAGCACCAGAACGAATACTTGCCCAGGCGTTCGTTCAGCTTGAAGCCGAACGCCTTGGGGAACCAGTAGGTCATGGCGGCGATGCAGCCGAACACCACGCCGCCGATGATGACGTTGTGGAAGTGCGCGATCAGGAACAGGCTGTTGTGCAGCACGAACGACACCGCGGGAATGGCCATCAGCACACCGGTCATGCCGCCGATGACGAAGGTGATCATGAAGCCCACTGTCCACAGCATCGGCGTGCTCATCTCTACCCGGCCGCGATACATGGTGAACAGCCAGTTGAAGATCTTCACGCCGGTCGGCACCGAGATGATCATCGTCATGATGCCGAAGAAGGCGTTGACGTTGGCTCCCGAGCCCATGGTGAAGAAGTGGTGCAGCCAGACCAGGAACGACAGGATGCCGATCGCGGCGGTGGCGTAGACCATCGACTTGTAGCCGAACAGCGGTTTTTTCGAGTAGGTGGCGACGATCTCGGAAAACGCGCCGAAGCAGGGCAGGATCAGGATGTAGACCTCGGGGTGGCCCCAGATCCAGATCAGGTTCACGTACATCATGACGTTGCCGCCCATGTCGTTCGTGAAGAAATGGGTGCCCAGGTAGCGGTCGGCGGTCAGCAGGGCCAGCGTGGCGGCCAGCACCGGGAAGGCGGCCACGATCAGCACGTTGGTGACCAGCGAGGTCCAGGTGAACACGGGCATCTTCATCAGGTTCATGCCCGGCGCGCGCATGCGCAGGATCGTCACGATGAAGTTGATGCCGCTCAGCGTCGTGCCCAGCCCCGATATCTGCAGCGCCCACAGGTAGTAGTCGACCCCCACCCCCGGGCTGTAGTCCAGGCCCGACAGCGGCGGGTAGGCCAGCCAGCCGGTGGCGGCGAATTCGCCCACGAACAGCGACATCATCATCAGCACCACGCCCGCGCCGAACAGCCAGAAGCTCAGCGAGTTCAGGAACGGGTAGGCGACGTCGCGCGCGCCGATCTGCAGGGGCACGACGATGTTCATCAGGCCCGTGATGAAGGGCATCGCCATGAAGAAGATCATGATGACGCCGTGGGCGGTGAAGATCTGGTCGTAGTGGTGCGGCGGCAGGTAGCCGGCCGAATCGGACGAGGCCACGGCCAGCTGGGCACGCATCATGATGGCGTCGGCAAAGCCGCGCAGCAGCATCACCAGGGCCACGATGATGTACATGATGCCGATGCGCTTGTGGTCGACCGTGGTCAACCATTCGGTCCATAGGTACTTCCATTTGCCGAAATAGCTGATGGTGCCCACCAGCGCAAGGCCCGAGAGGACCACCACCGCCAGCGTGACCATGACGATGGGCTCATGGTACGGGACGGACTCTAGTGTGAGTTTGCCGAACATCAGTTGTTTCCTGCGATCAAATTCTGCGACGTGGGCGTGCAGGTCGCCGGATCCAGGCCGGCGATCTTGCTCATCTGGTTATGCATGATGTAGTCGAACATGCCCGTGGGGGCGCTCGAATACCGCGTGGCGGCCACGTTGGTGCTGGGCGCGGTCAGGGCCTGGTAGGCCTCGGGGGTGAGGGGGTTGCCGGCCGCCTTGGCCTGCCGGATCCAGTCGTCGAAGTCCTGCTGCGAGGTGGCGATGGCCTTGAAGCGCATGCCCGAGAACCCGCCGCCGCTGTAGTTGGCCGAGATGCCGGCGTAGGTGCCCGCTTCGCGCGCGATCAGGTGCAGCTTGGTCTCCATGCCCGCCATCGAATAGATCTGGCTGCCCAGCTGCGGGATGAAGAACGAGTTCATCACCGAGGCCGAGGTGATGCGGAACTGCACCGGCGCGTCGACGGGGAAGGCGATCTCGTTGACGGTGGCGATGTCGTAGTCGGGGTAGATGAACAGCCATTTCCAGTCCATCGACACCACGTCGATGTTGACCGGCTTGACGGTCGACTCGATCGGCCGGTAGGGGTCCAGCGCGTGCGACGAGCGCCAGGTCAGCACGGCCAGGATGGCCACGATGATGCAGGGGATGGTCCACACCACCACCTCAATGCGGGTCGAATGCGCCCAGCGCGGCATGTAGACCGCCTGCGTGTTCGAGGCGCGGTACTTCCAGACGAAGACCACCGTCATGATGATGACGGGCACCACGACCAGGAGCATCAGCCCCAGGGCGGTCAGAATCAGGGTTTTTTCCTGGGCGCCGATGTCTCCCTTGGGGGAAAGTATTTCCATCGTGCAGCCGCCGAGCAGCATGAGCGCACCGATACCGAGCGAGCGCCCGAGGGTGGCGAAGAGCGGGTGTTTCACGTACAGCCTTGAGGATGAGTTGCCGGGAGCCGGCAAGGTTCGCGCAATGCGCCTTGTTTGGACGCAAAACTGCGGTGAGCCGCAATGCTAATTGTTTGCTGCACCGCAAAGATGCGACGAAAAGTCGCATCACCTGCGCCGTTAGTGGCCTGCATGCAGGCCAGAACCGGGTTTGCCCCGAGGGGGGCGGCATTTGCACGTGTTCAGCGGGTGCGACAACCTGTCGCAGGCGGAGCCCTGAGCCTGGCTCCTGTTTTCGCCCGAAATTCCCCCAAAACAATAAAAAATTTCTATTGAATTTAATCTAAAATTTCATTTAGATTTTATGGACATCGGTCCCTAGAATGCGCCCATGAGTTCGTTAGGAGACAATTCATGGATTGGCGTGTTGCCTCGGACGTAGGCGGGACATTCACAGATATTGCGCACGTAGACGAGCAGGGGGTGCTGCATACGGCAAAGGTGCCTTCACAGCCCGACAACTACGGAAAGGGCGTGGCCGACGGTATCTCGCTACTGGCGCAAGCCTGCGGATACCAGGTGCGGCAGTTGGCCGAAGTCTTGCACGGATGCACGGTGGCGACCAACGCCATCCTCGAAGGCAAAGGCGCGCTGACCGCCCTGGTTACCACCCAGGGCTTCAAGGACGTGCTCGAGCTGCGCCGGATCCGCGTTCCCCGGCTGTACGAACCGCTATATGTCAAACCCAAGCCGCTTTGCCCGCGCGATCTGCGCTTCGAGGTCGCGGAGCGTGTCGGTGCTTCGGGCCAGGTCGTACTGCCGCTCTCGGTGCAAGATGTCGAGGCCGTCGCCCGGCAATTGCGGCTGCGCGGGGTGCAGGCGGTCGCGGTATGCCTGTTGCATTCCTATGCCAACGATACCCATGAGCGCATGGTGGGCGAAGTCCTGCGGCGCGAATTACCCAATGCATTCATCTCGCTGTCGGTCGACGTGTTGCCGCAGATACGTGAATACGAACGCACTTCTACCACGGTGGTCAATGCGTATGTGGGGCCGCCGGTCAAGAACTATCTGGACGAGCTGGACGCCGAACTGAGCCGGAAGGATTGCCGGGCTCCCGTCTATGTCATGCAGTCTTCCGGCGGGCAGTTGAGCAGCGAAGCCGTCAAGCAGATTCCGGCTCAGATCGTGGAATGTGGCCCGGCGGCCGGTGTCATCGCGGCGCAGTATATCGCCGAGCAGTTGGGCGAGCCGAACGTCATCACATTCGACATGGGCGGCACGACCGCCAAGGCGTCGATGATAGAAGCGGGCCGCCTGACCTATTCCGAAGATTACGAAGTCGGTGCCTCGATGAGCAATTCGGGAACCATCGCCGGCGGCGGTGGCTATTCCCTGCGTCTGCCCGTCATCAACATCGCCGAAGTGGGCGCTGGCGGCGGCTCCATCGTTTCCATAGACAAGGCCGGCGCGCTGAAGGTGGGCCCCGAAAGCGCCGGGGCGAACCCCGGGCCTGCCTGCTATGGCATACAAGATGCCTACGTGACCGTGACCGACGTCAACGTGCTGCTGGGGTACTTGAACCCGCGCCAGCTGGCCGGTGGCACGGTCGACATCGATCGGGACCTGTCCTACCGGTGTCTGACCGGCAAAGTCATGAAAGAACTCAGGCTGTCTTCGGTGGAAGAGGTGGCCTACGGCATTCATATGTTGGCCAACGAAAAAATGGTGAAGGCCATCAAGGCCGTCACCACGTATCGCGGCAGGGATCCGCGCGATTTCACCATGATCGCGTTCGGCGGCAACGGTGGCATCCACGGCGTGGGCGTGGCGCGCAGCCTGGGCATGAAACGCGTGATCGTTCCGGTGTGCGCCGGCGTGTTCAGCGCGGTGGGCCTGGCGGTTGCCGAGCGCAAGGTCACCTTGGCAAGCGCTTACCTGGTGCCGCTGCGCCAGGCACAGGACGATACCGCCAATGCCCTCTATGCGGAATTGCACCAGAAAGCGGCGAAGCTGCTGTGCCGGTCGCGCGCCGAAACCGCCTGCGTGATGCAGCTCGATCTGCGGGCGAAGGGGCAGGCCTTTGAAATATCGGTAGACCTGGGCCATGCCGAATTTTCCGGCAAGTACGTCGACGAGATCGTGCAGCGCTTCGTAGATGAATACGAAGTCCGCTATTGCCACAAGCCCGATCCATCTGCCGAAATCGAAATCGTGGCGCTGCGGATCTCGGTGGCGGATACCACCTACAAACCGCCTACGGCCATACGCATGCAGGTGGCTGAGGGCAAGCTGCTGGGCCACCGGCAGGTGCATTTCGGCGATCAGGGCAGCCATCAGACCCCCGTGGTAAACCGCGCCTACATTGCCGGAAAGCAGTTGGCCGGCCCGCTGGTCATCGAAGAATACGAGGGAACCACCATCGTTCCCCCGGATGCTCGCGCCTTGCTGGACGCAATCGGAAACATCGTTATCGATCTGGACGGAGCGCACTGACATGCATACCGACAAATTCAAGCTGGAAGTCATCCGCAATGCGCTGGAGATGATCGCCGAAGAACTGACTCTGACGATCATCCGGACAGGCTATTCCAACATCGTGCGCGACAGCCTGGATTTCTCTACGGCAATCTGCGACAAGCAAGGAAGAACGCTGGCGCAAGGCCTGTGCACGCCCATGCACATGGGGGCATTCGAAGACGCGCTGGCGCTGCTGATTCGCAAAGAATCGGCCCATCTGCGCGACGGCGATATCTTCATCATGAACGACCCTTATGAAGCCGCGGGCCAGCATCTTCCCGATATTTACGTGGTAAAGCCTGTTTATTACGAGTCGCAGCTGCGCGGTTGGGCCGCCACATTGGCACACCATTCCGACGTGGGCGGCATTGTGGCCGGCTCGAACGCGCTGGGTGCGACGGAAATCTGGCAAGAGGGCATCCGGATTCCCATTCTGAAGCTGTATGACGCCGGCCGCCGCAACGACACGCTGATCGAGATGCTGAAAATCAACGTGCGTACGCCCGAATGGGTCATCGGCGACCTAGAGGCTCAGGTGGCCGCCTGCCATACTGCCGACAAGTCGTATCGCGAGCTGTTCGACCGGTACGGAGTCAGCGACCTCGAGCAAGCCTTCGACGACCTGCACGACTATGCGCAGGCGCTCATCGAAGCCGAATTGCAGGATATGCCCGACGGTGTTTATCGCTTCACCGATCATATCGACGGCATCGGGCCCGATCCGCAGCCCGTGACCCTGACGGCGAAGATCACCATTGCCGGCAATCGCATCGCCGTCGATTGGGACGGCACATCCGCCCAGGTAGACGGTGGCATCAATTCACCGTTTCCCTTCAGCAAGGCGTGCGCGTATGCCGCCATCCGGTCGGTGATGGCGTCGGATATCCCCAACTGCCATGGCTACACGCGCGCCATCGAAGTGCGCGCCCCGGAAGGCACTATCGTGCGCCCGCGTTCGCCGGCCGCGTGCGGAGCCCGCGGCATCACCGGGTACCGCCAGATCGATTGCCTGTTCGGCGCGCTGGCGCAGGCGCTGCCCGACAAGGTGGCGGCCGACAGCTCCGGCGGCTCCACGCTGCCCACGATATCCATGTATGTCGATGGCAAGGCCCGCATTTTCTGCGAAACCCTGATGGGAACCGGCGGGGGCACCTTGCTGCACGACGGGCAGGAAGGGGTGGCGCACATCGGGGCCAACCAATCCAACGTGCCGGTGGAAATGATCGAGCAGACCTATCCGATCCGCATCGAAGAATACGGCTACGTATCCGACAGCGGCGGGCCGGGGCGCCACCGCGGCGGGATGGCCATCCGCCGGGCCTATCGCATTCTTTCAGCGAAAGCGACGCTGAACGTGCGGTCGGACAAGCGAGACCACCCCCCTCATGGGCTGTTCGGCGGCTCGGCAGGCAAGCCTTCCATGAGCTTGTTGCGCCGCTCGGGTGGCACTACCGAAATCCTGCCCGTCATGCTGAAAGATCCCATACCGGTATTCGAGGGCGATCTCTTCATTCATGACATGGCCAGCGGCGGAGGCTACGGGCCGGCGCATGAGCGTCCGGTAGAGAAGGTGTTGGAAGACGTGCACCTGGGGAATGTCTCGATCGACAGCGCCAGGCGCGACTACAAGGTGGCCGTCAAATGGGACGGCGGCCAATACGAGATCGACTATCCTGAAACGTTCAAGATGCGTTCCTGATGGACATTTGAGAGGAGACAACATGAAAACCAAAACCCTGGCCATCGCGGCCGCAAGCCTGGCCGCCGCGGCAGCCTCTTTCAGCGCTGACGCGGCGCCCGACAAGCTGCGCTATGTCGGCACCTACAGCAACCTGAGCCTGTTCAAGGACTTCGAGCGGCCCTATTGGACATCTGGAGAAAAGATCCTGGGCCGCAAGCTCGATGTCAGCGTGAACAGTTTCGACCAGATGGGGCTCAACGGCAGTGAAATCTTCAGGATGCTGAGCCAGGGAATGTTCGATGTGGGCACCACGATGTCCGCCTATGCGATCGGCTCGGCGCCCGAAATGGAAGGCGTGGACCTGCCCATGCTGGTCACCACCGCCGAGCAGTCCAGGGAAATCGTCGAAATTTACCGTCCCCAGCTCGAGCGCATTTTCGCCGAGCGCTTTCGCGGCGCGCAATTGCTGGCTATTACCCGCTTTCCGCAGCAGGCGGTGTTCTGCAATTTTCCGCTCAAGCAGCTACAAGACCTGAAGGGCAAGAAGATTCGCGTGCCGGGCGGCTCTTCGGCCGAGTTCGTCGAAGCCCTGGGCGCATCGCCCGTCAACATGCCGTTTGCCGAAGTCACCGCCGCGCTGGAACGCGGCGCGCTGGACTGCGCGACGACCGGCATATTGTCCGCATACGCGGTGGGGTGGCATCAGGTCACCACCCATTTCCTGCCCGTTCCCGTCGGTGGATGGGGTTACACCATGACAGTCATGAACGGGCGCGTGTGGAATTCCCTGTCGAAGGAAGACCAGGCAGCCTTGAAGAAAAGCGTTATCGCCGACTTTGAAGAGCCCGCGCTCAAATCGGCCGAGGCGGATTTCGAAACGGGCATCAACTGCCTTACCGGGCGCGCGGAATGCCCGCTCGGACAAAGCGGCAAGATGGTGATGAGCCCCGTGCTGCCCGAAGATGTGGAATTGGCCAGGAAAATCCTGCGGGAAAAAGTCATTCCTAGCTGGGCCAGCCGCGTTTCCAAAGAGAACCTGAAGGCCTGGAACGGCACGATAGGTGAACACACGGGCCTGAAATACGAAGCCAAGCCCGAATAAAAAGGAGCAAGCGACGTGGCACGAACAATAAATACTCAGACACTCGATCGGGCGCTGGGCTGGGTCAGCCGGACCACCGCGAGAATACTGAAGATCTATGCAGCGCTCTTCTTGATAGCCATCGCGGCAATCATCATCGAGATCGTCGCCCGGTTCTATGGCTACGCTGCCACCGTTTCGGTGGAGCTCTCGGGCTACGTCATGGCCAGCATCATTGCCTGGGCCAGCAGTTATGCGTTGCTTCAGAAATGCCACGTCCGCATAGACCTTCTGTACAGAGCCAGGTCGGACCGTACCAAAAGCCTGCTGGACATCCTGTCGATCTCGTCTTTTTTCGCGGTTGCAGTGTTCCTGGCCTGGAGCACTGCGTACCTGGCCCTGGATTCTTTCGAGTTCGGCGTGGTGTCCAACACCACCCAGCGGGTGCCGTTGTGGATACCCCAGGCCAGTTGGTCGCTGGGTTTCATCTGGCTGGCGATATGCGCGGGCCTGCTTTCCGCCAAAGCCATCCTGGCGTGGCTGAATGCAGACAGGGCCAGTATGGTGGCCGCCGTCGGCGTAAGCGACGAAGCGCCTCTTTGACATCCTGAACGAGACCCGGCCATGCTCATATTCGCGGTAACCGCCTTGCTGGCGTTGATGGCGGCGACGATTCCCGTCGCCATCGCTCTGATCATCCTGACTTTCATCCTGGGGTTTTTCTTTTCCGATTTTCCGTTTTATCTCGCCGCCGGCGAGGTGCTGTGGTCGAACTCCGACAACTACACGCTGATCGCCATCCCGTTGTTCATTCTTATCGGCGAAATACTGGTGCGCTGCGGTAGTGCGCGCAAGGCGTATTCGATCATGGACGCGTGGCTTTCATGGCTGCCTGGAGGCCTGATCCACGCCAACATCGGCGCATCGGTGCTGTTTTCGGCTACGTCGGGATCCAGCGTGGCCACGGCGGCCACCATCAGCACCATCGCCCTGCCGGAAGGGCGCCGGTTGGGCTACAGCGAAGGCATATTCTGTGGGGCGATTGCCGCCGGCGGCACGCTGGGCATCCTGATTCCGCCCTCGATCAGCCTGATCATCTACGGGATATTTACCGAAACCTCGATTCCCAAGTTGTTCGCGGCCGGCGTGCTGCCCGGCCTGTTGCTGGGCGGGCTGTTCGTCGTCGCCACGGTGATCTGCAGCCTGGCCAAGCCTTCTATCAGCGGAGCGCGAGCCCGCTATTCCTGGAAAGAACGCTTCGTGGGCCTGTTCCAGCTCATGCCGCTGTTCTTGCTGTTTCTCATCGTGGTGGGCTCCATCTACACCGGCATGGCGACTCCCACCGAAGCGGCGGCGGTCGGCGTGGTCGTCGCGCTCGTCATAGCCGTGTGCGGCGGGGCCTTCGGTTTTTCCGAGTTCACCGATGCGCTGATGGGCAGCCTGCGCACGACGGCCATGATCATGCTGATCGTGCTGGCCTCGTATTTTCTCAATTTTGTATTGTCGACACTGGGTATCAACGATCGGATAGAGGCGCTGTTCACCGGCCTGAACCTGTCGCCCCTGGAAACCCTGCTGATCGTCTTCGCCATTTATGTCGTGCTGGGCTTCTTTATCGAAACCCTGTCGCTGATGGTGATCACGCTGCCCGTGCTGGCCCCGCTGGTGTTCGCACAGGGATTCGACAAAGTCTGGTTCGGCGTCGTCGTCATCGTCTTGATTGAAATGGCGCTCATCACGCCGCCGGTCGGACTGAATCTCTATGTGGTCCAAGGAGCCCGCGGCAGGGGCAGCATCCTGGATGTCGTCATCGGCGCCATACCGTATGTCCTGGCGATGGTGGCGATGTTGATCCTGCTGGTGCTTTATCCGCAGATCGCGTTGTACCTGCCGAATAAAGTCTGACCATACTCTTGACACGCATAATGAGTTTCCCCATGAAACAAGGGCGCGCCATCGTAGTGGGAGCGGGGGTGGTCGGCACCGTGACCGCCGAAGCGCTATGGAACCGCGGTTACGACGTGACCGTCATTGAAAAGAACAGCCAGCCGGCCATGGCGACCAGCGCCGGCAACGCAGGCCAGCTGTGCGCGCCGTTTTGCCTGCCGTTCGGGTCTCCCGGCTTCCTGCCGGGGTTTTTCAAGAAGGCCGCGGCGGGCTTGGGCGTGGGCGCCAGCATGAAGGATCTTGCCCGGAATCCCTCATGGCTTCTGAAGTTCATGCGAAATTGCAACTGGCAAAGCTACCAAGAAAACAGCGGTATCATGCTGCGCCTGGCGCACGAATCCGTCGGGGCCTTGCATGCCTTGATGCAGCGTCATCAGTTGGAGTTCGACTACCGGGAAAATTGCGGCAAGCTGTACTTGTACGGATCGGCCGACGCGCTGCGCGCACCGACCCAACTGCTCGAATTGCGGCGCCAGCTGGGCTACGACGTGCATGTTCTGAACCAGCGTGAATGCACAGAGGTCGAGCCGTTGCTGCAACAGTCGCGGCTGGACTTCGCCGGGGGTATTTATGCCTCCGATTCCAGTGTCGGCGATTGCGCGTTGTTTACCCGACACCTGGCCCGACGCCTGTCGGACAAGGGCGTCGTATTCAAATACGATGCACCCGTGCACGCCGGCATCTACCGCCAAGGGCGGGTGCAGGGCGTGCGCGTGGGCGACGATGCCATCGAGGCCGATATCGTGGTCCTGACGGCGGCGATGGGCACCCGGCATTTACTGCCGGCCCGGTCGCGCGCGGCATATCCCATTGCACCCCTGAAAGGCCACAGCATAACCTTGCCGCTGCTCGAGTCGGGCCCCAAAGGCACTATTACCGACGCGCACCGCGCGGTGGCGTTCAGTGTCCTGGGCAATTCGCTGCGCATTACCGGCGGCGCTCACTTTTCTTCCTCGACCGCTGTGCAGCCTGGCGAGGTGCAGCGCCTGCTGGACGTGGCCCAACGTTGGTTTCCGGGCCTGGTCCAGTACGATGTCGATGCAGGCGGGCAGGGCTGGGCCGGCCTGCGGCCCGTATCGCCCAGTTCCGCCCCGTATATCGGCAGTACGGGCATTTCGGGGCTTTTTATCAATACCGGCCACGGCGGCTTCGGCTGGACTTGCGCGGCGGGCTCGGCGCAGCGCCTGCTCGCTGCCCTGGAGCCAACCTGACACAAGGGCAATGTGCGGCACGAGTCGGGGCAGTATCCGGTATCGTTTGTTCTACCGTAGTGTCTGCCCAGATAAACGAGCACCATGACCTTCGAACAACTCCACAGTTTCTATCTGGTTGCCCAGCTGGGGTCTTTCCAGAAAGCGGCCGAGCGGCTACATGCCACTCAACCCACGATTTCGGCCCGTATCAAGACACTCGAAGACGCCATGAAAACGACGCTCTTTGATCGAAGAGGGTACCGGGCGGTCCTTACGATCGACGGGCATCGGTTCCTGGAGTATGCGGAAAGGCTGCTCAAGCTCAAAGATGCTGCCATGGCCGATATTGCCGGCTTTTGGGGCGCCAAGAGCGCCATCCGCCTGGGCGCCTCGGACTCGATGGCGTTGACCTGGGTGCCCGACTTCATGCTTGAGCTGTCGTCGGCGCACAGCGGTATTTGCTTTGACCTGCGGGTCGCCTCGTCTCCGGGGCTGCTGGACGACGTGATCAACCAACGCCTGGACATCGCATTTCTGCTGCAGTCGTCGGCGCCCGGCCCGCTGGTGGTCGAGCCCCTGTGTTCCCTGGAAATGGTGCTGGCCTGCGCGCCATCGCTCAATCTGCACCATGCGCCTATGCGCTACCACGACTTGAACAAGTACAACGTGCTGTCGTTTGACCGCAGCACCGAACCCTACAGGATGCTCAGGAAAGACCTTGAGCATGCGGACGCGCTGCCCAGGCTGAGTGCCATCTCTTCCTTGCATGCGGCCGCCTTGCTGGCGGAAAAGGGCCTGGGCATTGCGGCATTGCCCAGGCTGGCCATCGCGGATTCGCTGGCGCAGGGGCGGTTGGTGGTCGTTGAATCCGAACTGAAGCTCACCCCTTTGGATTTTTGTACCGCCTATTTCGACGGCCCTTCGGCCCCGACCCTGGCCCTGTTGGCCCAATGGGCCAAGAAAGTGTGTCAGACCAGGCTGTCGCAGTCCGTCATCGCCTTGCCGCGAGCCGGCGGGACGCCCGCTGCATGATTTTGGCCACTCGGCCGAAAATTTCTGGTCTTTGCGGGAGGCCGATATCCGCCTGAAGGCGGGGGAAACCTGCCGGGGAGTACCCCCCGCAATACGCTCAATCCAGGGTCAGGTCGCGTTCCGGACCAGGCTTCTTGGCCAGCTTGCGCTGCAGCGAGCGCCGGTGCATGCCCAGCAGCCGCGCGGCCGCCGACACGTTGCCGCTGCATTCGTGCAGGGCTTGCTGGATGTGTTCCCATTCCAGCCGGTGCAGCGGCGTCATGGTGGATTCGATGGCGGCCGACTCGGCCTTGGCCAGCCCCAGCGCACGCAGGATCATCGGCGCGGTGGCAGGCTTGGGCAGGTAGTCGTCGGCGCCGCGCTTGATGGCCTCGACGGCGGTGGCCACGCTGGCGTAGCCGGTGACCAGCAGGATGCGCATGTCGGTGCGCAGCGCGCGCAGCGGCCGGATCAGGGTCAGGCCCGAATCTTCGCCCAGCCGCAGGTCGACCAGCGCGAACGCGGGGTGGATTTCCTCGGCCACGCGCAGGGCTTCGGCGATGCTGGCGGCGATGCGCGTTTCCAGCCCATGGCGCGCCAGGCTGCGCTGCAGCGTGCGCAGGTAGAGTTCGTCGTCGTCGATCAGCAGGCCGATATCGGATGCATTCATGCGGGAGTCCCGGTGCCGTGCGCAGCGCGTGGCTGCAGCGGCAGGTTGAAGCGGATGCGGGCGCCTCCTTCGTCGGCCGCGGTCATGGTCATTGCGCCGCCCAGTTGTTCTACGGTGGCGTGCGACAGGGCCAGCCCCACGCCCAGCCCGCCGGGCTTGCCGCTGCGGAACAGGTTGGTGGCGGGCAGCAGGGAATGGTCGGGGTCGAAGCCGCTGCCGTGGTCGCGCACTTCGCCCTGCAGCGCGCCGTCGCGGTATTCCAGGTGCAGGTCGACGCGCGGCTGGCCTGCGGTTTCGCCGGCATCGGCCGCGTTGTTCAGCAGCGCCTGCAGCAAGTGCGCAATGGCCGGATCGACCCGCAGCGTGGCCGGCAGCTCGCCGGTGCGGCGCAGGTCGATGGTGGGGCGCACCAGCCGCCACTGGCTGACCACGCGCACCAGGTCGACCTCGGTGGGCACGGCCAGGTTGCGGATGCGCTCGCGGCACAGCGCCAGCAACTGGCCCAGCAGCGCGGCGTCGGCGCGCAGGTCGTCGGTATGCGCTTCGGCGGCGATCTCGTCGGCCAGCAGCGCCATGGTGGCCAGCGGCGTGTTCAATTCGTGGGCCATGGCCGCGGCGTGGGTGGCCAGCGCGACAATGCCCTCGTTGCGGGTGAAGCGTTCGCGCAGCGCGGCCAGTTCGCGCTCGCGGCTGCGCAGGTCGGCGGCCAGGCGCGTCGAGAAATACAGCACCACCATGGCCGAGATCAGGAAGCTGGTGGCGATGCCCCACAGGATCAGCATGTACGGGTTGTGGTGGCCTTCGAGCGGCCGCCCCAGCAGCGCGGCCGTCGCGTAGCCCGCCAGGCAGGCCAGCGCCGCCGCCAGGGCCCAGCCGCGCGGCAGCGCCAGCGCCGCCAGCGCGATCAGGATCAGGAACATCAGGCCGAACGGATTGTGGATGCCGCCGCTCCAGCCGACCATCCAGGCCAGCACCGTGATGTCGACCAGCAAGTGGGCGAAGGCGACGCCAGGCGGGATCTCGCCGCGGCTGCGGTGCAGGTGCAGGCTGGCGTAGAGATTGAATGCCACCAGCAGGGCCACGCCGCTCCAGAGCGGCCACAGCGGCAGTTCCAGCCCCAACAGGGCGCTGGCCACCAGCACGGTGGCGGCCTGGCCGGCAATGGCCAGCCAGCGCAGGCTGCACAGGGTGCGCAGGAAGGAATTGGCGGAGCTACCGGACATAATGGAAAACAGGCGCCTGGGCCGGCTGGCCGATGGCTGAGGGGCAGGGCGGGCATCGCCCTTGGCCGGGGTTGCCTGCCGCGTGGCGGGGCAGGGCGTGCGCCCAGGCGCGGGGCGCGATTGCCGCATTGTATTGCGATTCCGCAATGCCTGCTGCGCTGCAGCGAAAGGCGGTTGCCCGCCCGGCGCGGGCGCAAGCATACTGGCGCCTGGGGCGCCCGGGTGCGGTGCCCGCTGGCCAAGCCCGGAGTGCTTCATGACTGAATCGAACCTTCCCCGTATCACCATTACGTACTGCACCCAGTGCCAGTGGCTGTTGCGAGCCGCCTGGATGGCGCAGGAACTGCTGTCGACCTTCGGCACCGGCCTGGGCGCGGTGGCCTTGGTGCCGGGTACGGGGGGTGTGTTCCAGATCCATTACGACGACAGCCTGATCTGGGACCGCACGGTCGACGCAGGGTTCCCCGACGCGAAGATCCTGAAGCAACGCGTGCGCGACCGCCTGGATCCGGGCCGCGACCTGGGGCACATCGACCGCGCCGGCAGCTGATTCATGCGGCCCCCATTCAGAAAGTATGTGCGAATCATTCGCATTTAATATAATATGTCGGACTTGGAATTTGCCGGCCCCGGCGTTCCCCGGCGTGGTGCCGGTTGCGCGGCCGGCCGACATTGATGTTTTTCGGCTGATTCATGCCCCCTTATCAACACGGTTGGTACGCTCGTTCGCAGTCTTCCCTGGCTTTACGCGCCGGCGCCGGCCTTACGGTACTGGCGGCGCACATGGCGGTGGTGGCGGCAATCTACTGGATGCCCGACGAGACCCCGCCGCAGTTGCTGGAACCCGAGGCCGTGATGGTCAGCGTGATCGAGGCGCCCGTGCCCCAGATCGCCAAGGCCGAACCCACGGTCGAGCCGCAACCGGAGCCCGAACCCGAGCCTGAACCGGAACCCGAGCCCGAACCCGAGCCGATGATCGAGCCCGAGCCCGAACCGGTCATCGAGCCCGAGCCGGAACCCGAGCCGCCGGTGGTCGAGAAGGCGCCCGAGCCGGCGCCCAAGCCGAAACCCAAGCCCAAGCCGAAACCCAAACCGAAACCCAAGCCCAAGATCGAGAAGCCGGTCGAGCCGCCCAAGGAAACCCCGCCGGCCGGCGCGCCCGAAGGTCAGCAGGTCACGCAGGCACCGGTGCAAGGGCCGCCGCCGGACGAGCCGGTCATGGTGTCCAGCATCGAATACCTGGGCGCGCCGCCCAAGCCGGTCTACCCGCGGGAATCCATACGGCTGCGCGAAGAAGGCACCGTGAAGGTGATGGTGACGGTCAATACCAAGGGGGACGTCGAGCAAGTCACGCTGGTGGCATCGTCGGGCTCCCGGTGGCTGGACGAATCCGCGTTGAAGGCGGCGCGCAAGTCGCGCTTCAAGCCGCTGATGCGCAATGGCGTGGCGTATCCCTCCAAAGCCATCATTCCATACAATTTCGACATGAAGAGGAAGTAAGATGTCCAACGCTATGCATAACGCCATTCTGGTGGCGCAGGCGACCACCGCGCCCGCCGCCGCGCCTGGCGCCGCGGCGCCGGCGGCAGCCGCGGCCGCACCGGCCGCGCAGCAGGCCGCCGACACCCTCAGCCAGGCCGCCCCGGCGCTGTCGCAGGCAATCTCCAACGTCCAGCAGGCCGCCGCGGCCATGCCGCCGCCGCTGCCCGTGCCGGCCGACATGGGGTTCCTGCATTTCGTGGCCCAGAGCGATTTCGTCGGCAAGACGCTGTTCGCCATCCTGATCATCATGTCGCTGGTGACCTGGTACCTGATCCTGGTGAAGTTCGTCAGCAACCTGCGCATGCGCCGCCGCTCGGCCGATTTCCTGAACAAGTTCTGGAATTCCACCTCGCTCGAGCAGGTCGAGAACGAAATCGTCACGCACGGTGCCCGCGATCCGTTCTCGCACTTGACCAGCCACGCAATGCACGCGCAGACGCATCATTCGAAGTTCGGTGCCACCAAGCTCGAGGAAAGCGGCGCCAACGGCGAATTCGTCACCCGCACCATGCGCAAGGTCATCGACGAGGAAACCGCCAAGCTCGAGAACGGCCTGACGGTGCTGGCATCGGTGGGTTCCACGGCGCCGTTCGTGGGCCTGTTCGGCACGGTGTGGGGCGTGTACCACGCGCTGGTGGGCATCGGCCTGGCCGACGGCGTCACCATCAATCGCATCGCCGGCCCGGTGGGCGAGGCCCTGATCATGACCGGCCTGGGCCTGGCCGTGGCCATCCCGGCGGTGCTGGCCTACAACGCCTTCGTGCGCAGCAACCGCGTGTTCCTGTCGCGCCTGGACGCCTTCGCCCATGACCTGTTCGCCTTCCTGAGCACCGGCCAGCAAGTCGAGCTGTCCGACGGCAAGGTGCGCGCACTGCGCCGCCAGAGCCACGTCGCCAACGGCCAAGGAGCGCAATAATGGCCTTCGGCAGCTTCGACAGCAAAGGATCGGGCAGCCACACCGTGTCGGAAATCAACATGGTGCCGCTGATCGACGTGATGCTGGTGCTGCTGGTGATCTTCATCATCACGGCGCCGTTGATGGCGCACTCGATCCGCATCAACATGCCGCAGGTCAGCGCCGAGCAGATCCAGGAAGAACCCAAGAGCGTCGACCTGGCCATCGACCCCGCCGGCGCGCTGTTCTGGGATGAGCAGCCGGTGGACCTGGAAGACCTGCCCAGCCGCTTCCTGACGCTGGCCCAGACCAAGCCGCAGCCCGAGCTGCGCATCCGCGCCGACATGGACACGCGCTACGAGACACTGGCCAAGGTCATGGCGGCGGCGCGCCGCGCGGGGCTGTCGCGCATCGGCTTCATCACCACGCCGCAACCCGGGGCGGCCGATCCGGCCGGCGCGCCCGGCCAACCTGGCCAGCCCGCCCCGGCGCCCGCCACGTCGGCGCCCGCGCCTGCACCGGCCCCTGCACCGGCCCCCGCGGGCTAGGCGACCGACGCCAACGGCCAGTATCCCACCATGCCGTCTTCGCGCTAGAATCGCCGGATGCGAGTTCTTGTAATCGAAGACGACACCACCCTGGGGCATGCGCTCCAGGAATTCCTGGCCGACCAGGGCTATGCGGTCGACTGGCTGACCGACGGCGACAAGGTGCTGGGCGCCCTGGCAGGGCAGTCATACGACCTGATGCTGCTGGACCTGAACCTGCCCGGGCGTAGCGGCCTGGACGTCCTGCGCCAGCTGCGCCAGGACGGCAACCAGGTGCCGGTGCTGATCGTCACGGCCCGCGACGGCCTGGACGACCGCGTGGCGGGCCTGGACGCCGGCGCCGACGACTACGTCACCAAACCCTTCGACCTGCCCGAACTGGCCGCGCGCGTGCGGGCCTTCGGGCGGCGGCGCGCCGGCCAGGCGCAGCCCCTGATCGAGGCCGGCACACTGACGTTCGATACCGTGGGCCGCGAAGTCCGCGCCAACGGCCAGCGCCTGTCGCTGTCGGTGCGCGAGCTTTCGGTGCTGGAAATGCTGATGGCGCGCGCGGGCCGGGTGGTCACCAAGCGCCAGATCGTCAATTCGTTGTCCGCCTGGGACGCAGACTTCAGCGAGAACGCCGTCGAAGTCTACGTCTACCGCCTGCGCAAGCGCCTGGAAGGCACTGGCGCCAGCATCCAGACGGTGCGCGGCTTCGGCTACATGCTGGACACCGAGACGGCGTGAACACGCCTCGCCGGCCCACGCGCACTGTTGCCCGGCCGGCGTCTTCCACCATGTCGGACGCTTCCCCTTCCGCCCCGGCCTCGCCGATGGCCGCGCGCTGGCAATTGCCGCGCGGGTCGCTGGCCCGCTATCTGGTCAAGCGGCTGTTGCCGCCCATCCTGGTGCTGGTCACGCTCGATTTGCTGGCCACCTGGGTCATCAGCCACAAGCTGGACATGGCCGGCTGGATGCTGGAAGACTTTTTCTGGCTGATGGTGGTGGGCCAGGCCATCCTGGTGGTGGTGTTCGCCTTCGTCATCGTGCAGGGGGTGCGGTCCGGGCTGCGCTCGGTCAACCACTTGTCCGACGCGATCCGCCAGCGCTCCATCGACGACATGCAGCCCCTGGAAGTGGCCGGCGTGCCGGTCGAGATCGAACCCCTGGTCACGCACACCAACGACCTGCTGCTGCGGCTGGACGCCTCGCTGGCGGCGCAGCGGCGCTTCATCGGCCATGCGGCGCACCAACTGCGCACGCCCCTGAGCGGGCTGCGCATGGAGTCCGAATTGATGCTGGCGCGGCCGCTGCCCGACGACGTGCGGGCCCGCGCCGAACGCATCAAGGCGGTCAGCGACCGCATGATCCGGCTGGGGCAGCAATTGCTGGTGCTGGCGCGTTCCGACCCCAACGCGCGCCCGCAAGACAGCTTCGTGCGCATCGACCTGTGCGATTGGGTGCGCGCCAGCGGCGCCGAATGGATCCCGCATGCGCGCGCCGGGCATTTCGACATCGACCTGGTCGCGCCGGACCATCCCGTCTGGATCGACGGCGACCCGCTGCTGCTCGATGAACTGCTGGGCAACCTGATCGACAACGCCGTGCGCTATGGCACGGGCAAGGGGCGCATCACCCTGACCGTGGGCGCCAACCCCCCGTCGCTGACGGTCGAGGACGACGGCCCGGGCATCCCGCGCGACGAGCGCGAGCGGGTGTTCGAGGCGTTCTACCGCTCGCCCGGCAGCAGCGCCGGCGGCTCGGGCCTGGGCCTGGCCATCGTGCGCGAGATCGCCCATGCCCACGGCGCCTGGTGGAAGCTGACCAGCCGCCCCGAATTCCCCGGCACCCGCCTGTCGGTCGTCTTCCCCGGCCCCCGCAAGGGGGCGCAACTCACCCGTCAAGACCGCGCATCATGACACAGCAACAGGCCGGCGCCGCGGCGCCGCATGAACTGGCACGTTCGTCGAAAGCGGCGCTGATCATGGGGGCGCTGGGCGTGGTCTACGGCGACATAGGCACCAGCCCGCTGTACACGCTGCGCGCCTGTCTGGTCGGCTTCGCCGACCTCGAGCCCACCCATATCCTGGGGGTGCTGTCGATCCTGTTCTGGCTGCTGATGCTGGTGGTGTCGTTCAAGTACGTCACCCTGGTGCTGCGCGCCGACAACCGCGGCGAGGGCGGCACGCTGGCGCTGCTGGAACTGGCCGTGCGCGGGCGGCAGGGGCGCGCGCGCTGGCTGCTGGTGGTGCTGGGCATTTTCGGCGCGTCGCTGTTCTACGGCGACAGCATGATCACGCCGGCCATTTCGGTGCTGTCGGCCATCGAGGGCATCGGCGTGGTGTCGCACACGTTCGATTCCTGGATCGTGCCGCTGTCGCTGGCGGTGCTGATCCTGCTGTTCGCCATTCAGTCGCACGGCACCGGCGCCATGGGCAAGCTGTTCGGCCCGGTGATGGCGGTGTGGTTCGGCACCCTGGCGCTGCTGGGCGGTTGGCAGGTGTGGCAGGCGCCGCAGGTGCTGCAGGCGCTCAATCCGCTGTGGGCCCTGCGCTTCATCGACGATTTCCCGCTGGGCAGCTTCCTGCTGCTGGGCGCAGTGGTGCTGGCGCTGACCGGCGCCGAGGCGCTGTACGCCGACATGGGCCATTTCGGCCGGCCCGCCATCCGCCGCGCCTGGTTCTCGATGGTGCTGCCCGCCCTGGTCCTGTGCTATTTCGGCCAGGGCGCGCTGCTGCTGCGCGACCCGCAGGCGATCCGCAACCCGTTCTTCCTGATGGCGCCGGAATGGGGCCTGGTACCCCTGGTGGTGCTGGCCACGGTGGCCACGGTGGTGGCTTCGCAGGCGGTGATCTCGGGCGCCTATTCGGTGACGCGCCAGGCGGTGCAGCTGGGTTTCTGGCCGCGCATGCAGATCCTGCACACCTCGGCCGCCGAGAAGGGGCAGATCTACCTGCCGCAGGTCAACGCGCTGCTGCTGGTGGCGGTGCTCATCCTGGTGATGCTGTTCCAGGATTCCGAAAACTTGGCGGCCGCCTACGGGTTCGCCGTTACCGGCACCATGCTGACCACCACCGTGCTGGCCTTCTCGGTGCTGCCGCGCGGCGCCGTGGGCGCCAAGCGGCTGCTGTGGCTGGCGGTGCTGGGGGTGCTGCTGGTGGTCGACATCCTGCTGTTCGGCGCCAACATCTTCAAGATCCACGAGGGCGGCTGGCTGCCGCTGCTGGTGGGCACGGTGGTGTTCACGCTGATGATGACCTGGCGCCGCGGCCGCCGCCTGCTGGCCGAGATGCAGCAGCGCGATCGCCAGCCGCTGAAGGAATTCATGGTGCAGCTCGAAGAATTTCCGCCGGCGCGGGTGCCGGGCACGGCCATTTTCATGACCATGAGCCCGGGCGTGGTGCCGGCGGCGCTGCTGCACAACCTGAAGCACAACAAGGTGCTGCACGAGCATGTGCTGTTCCTGACGATACACGTGGCCGACGTGCCCTATGCCGCGCAGGACGAGCGCTTCGAGGTGCACCAGATCAGCCCGTCGTGCTGGCAGCTCGAGGTGCGCTACGGCTTCAAGGAAGACCCCGACGTGCCCGATGTGCTCAGGCAGGTCGCCGAGGCGTACCCCGAGATCGACCTGGAACCGATGCGCACGTCTTTCTACCTGTCGCGCCAGACGGTGGTGGCGGCCAGAAAGCCCGCCATGCAGCGCTGGCGGCGCGCCATCTTCTCGTTCATGGCGCGCAATTCCACCCGCAGCACCAAGTTCTTCAAGATACCGCCGAACCGGGTGGTCGAGATGGGGATGCAGGTGGAGCTGTAGCGCGGCAAGGGCGATGCGCTATTTCTTCGCGTCGATGATGTTCATCATTTCGCCCAGCGAACGGTAAAGCTCGTACTGCTTGCGGGTGAATTCGCGCGTTTCTTCGGGCGAACGGATGTAGGGAATCGATCCGGTCTGCGCCGTCATGGTGCGCCACTGCTCGTCCTTGCCGATCGTGTCCATCGCTGCCACCAGCTTGGTTGCCACGTCCTTGGGCAGCCCGGCGGGCGCGAAGATGGCGCTCCAGCCCACCACCGCCTCCATTTCCGCGTAGCCCAGCTCGCGCGCCGTGGGCACGTCTGGCAATGCGGCGATGCGCTTCTCGGTCGTGACCAGCAGCGCCCTGAGCGCGCCCGCCTTGATCTGGGAAAGGAAGGGCCCCAGGCTGCCGCAGGAAAACTCCGTCTGCCCCGCCAGCAGCGACGTGACGGTTTCGCCGGTGCCCTTGTACGGAATCTGGGTGGGCGTCTGGTCGGTCAGCTTGAGCAGGCGGAACAGCTGTCGCGGTCCCATGTCGTTGGTGGTCAGCACGCCCGCCGTGCCATAGTTCAGCGACTTGCCGCGCGCCTTGATTTCCTTGGCCAGGTCGCCGAAGGTCTGGTAGGGCGACTTGGCGTTCACCACGCAGCCATAGGGATTCAGTTCCAGCGTGCCGATGAAGGTATAGCCGTCCCACGAGTACTTGGTGGTGCTGGGCATGATGGCGGGCATGATGGCCTGCGAGCCGGTGCGCGCCAGTAGCAGGGTATAGCCATCCGGCGGCGCCGCGATGGCCTGGGCCGAGCCGATCACGCCGCTGGCGCCGGTCTTGTTCAGCACCACCACGGGCTGTCCAAGCGCCTTGGTCGCGGCCAGGGCGAACGTGCGCGCCGCCAGGTCGGCGTCGCCGCCGGCGCTGAAGGGCGCGATCACGGTGATCGGCCGTTCGGGGTAAGTGGCGTGCGCGACGGTCGTGCAGGCCGCCAGTGCCGCGGCGGCGCCGAGCAGGTTGCGCAATATCCTGACGAACGGGAAGTGGGTCTGCATTTTTGCCTCCTTGCCTTGTGGAAGAAAAGCGCCGTGGATACGGCGCCTGAACGGGCTTACGCGTCCGGGTGGCGCAGCATCATCACGCAGTCGACCGCCACCGCGCCGGCCGGGCCGACCCGTACGGGATTGAGGTCCAGTTCGGCCAGGCACGGCGTCGCCGCGGCCCACCGGGATAGATCCGACAACAACCGGGCGACGGCCTGGCGGTCCGCCGCGGGCTGGCCGCGCACCCCGTCGAGCACGGCGCGCAGGCGCAACTCGTCCAGCATGGACAGGCCCTCGTCGACGTCGAACGGGGCGTGGCGAAAGGCCACGTCTTTCAGCACCTCGACCAGCACGCCGCCGCTGCCGACCATGACCACCGTGCCGAACACCGGGTCCCGGTGCACGCCCACCACCAGTTCGACATGGCCGTCGGCCATGGGCTGGACCAGTACGCCGGCGATGCGGGCATGCGGCGCGTGGCGCGCGGCGTTGGCCAGCAGCGTGGCCATGCCGTCGCGCACCGCGTGGTCGCTGTCCAGCTTGAGCAGCACGCCGCCCACCTCTGTCTTGTGCGCGATGTCCGGCGATTCGATCTTCAGCGCGACGGCCCGCCCGAAGCGCCGCCAGGCCGCCACGGCCTCGTCGGCATCGCGCGCCAGCGCCACCGGCGCCATCGGGATGCCGGCGGCCTGCAGCCAGGCGGTCGCCTGGATGCTGGGCGCCATGCCGTCCTCGCGGCAATCGGGCGCCGGCGGCGACGGCGGCGGCGTCACATCGCGCGACGGCGCGGCGCGGGCGGCGTGATGGCGCGCCAGCGCGGCGGCGGCCTCGACGGCGCGTTCGCCCGCGCCGTACACCACCAGGCCCAGTTCGCGCAGGCGTTGCAGCGCGCCCGCGGGCGCCGCCACCCAGCAGACAAAGAAGGGCTTGGTGGTGCGCGCCTGGATTTCTTCGAAGATGCCCACCAGCGTGTCCACGTGTGCGGTCATCAGCTGTAACCAGACGATCGCCACATCGACTTGCGGGTCGTCCAGCAGCGCAACGACCGACTCGCGCAGCAGTTCCGGCCGGGCCACGAACTGACCCGTGACGTCGACGGGGTTGCCGGCGGCTCCGAACGCCGGCATGACCTCGGCCAGGCGTCGTTGCGTGGCGGCCTGCAGCGTGGGCACGGCCAGGCCGACTTCTTCGGCGCGATCGGCCATCATGACGCCGGCGCCGCCGGACTGGGTGGCGATGCCCAGCCCGAAGCCGGCGCAGGGGCGAGGCTGGGCCAGGGCTTCCAGCATGTCCAGCATCTGCTCTTCGTTGCGCGCCCGCAGCACGCCGTACTGGCGGATCACGGCATCGAACACCGCGTCCTCGACGGCCAACGCACCGGTGTGCGAGGCGGCCGCGCGGGCCCCCGAGGCCAGCCGCCCCACCTTGGTCAGCACCAGCGGCTTGCCCAGTTCCCGGCAGCGTCGCGCCAGCCGCACCAGGCCGTCGCCGTCGGCCAGGCCTTCCAGGTATCCGGCCGCCACGCGGATGCGCGGATCCTCGACCACGGCCAGCATCAGTTCGGCAAAGCTCAGATCGGCTTCGTTGCCGGTATTGATGAAGTAGCCCAGTCCCAGCCCCCGCTGGCGCGCCAGCGCTGCGATGGCCGTGCCGAAGGCGCCGGACTGCGTCACGAAGGCGATCGGGCCGGCGCCGGTGTCGCCGTCCGCATATTGGCTGAAGGTGGCGTAGACGTTCTCGAACGCATTGATGAAGCCCAGGCAGTTCGGCCCGCCCAGCAGCACCCCGGCCTGGCGCGCCGCCGCGCGCAGGCGTTGTTCCAGCTGGTGGCCCGCGGCGCCCATCTCGCCGAAGCCGGAACTGAACACCACGGCCGCGGGTACGCCGCGCGCGCCCAACGCCTCGATGCTGGCCACCACTTCGCCGGCGGGCACCGCGACCACCGCCACATCGACATGGTCGGGCAGGCTGGCGATATCGGGATAGCAGGCCAGGCCGGCGATTTCCCGGTACTTGGGGTTGACGGGCAGGATGCGGCCCGTATAACCCTTGTCGATCAGGTGCTTGAGCGGCCGGCCGTTCACTTTGGCCAGGTCGGCCGAGGCCCCGATAATCGCGACCGCGCGCGGGTGCAACATGCGCTGGATGGTATCGGTGCGAGAACTGTCAGTCAGATTCATGTCCGTATTCCAAAGCCTGTAAAGGTGAAATCGGTAAACCTGCCGCCGCGGCCTTCGGGCCCGGCCGGCGGCGGGATGCAAGAGCCGTCGGCGGGTGCCGTGCCGGCCCGTCAAGTAAACGCCGAAATGCCGGTCTGCGCGCGGCCGAGCACCAGCGCGTGGATATCGTGCGTGCCTTCCAGCGTATTGACCGTTTCCAGGTTGAGCACGTGGCGTATCACGTGAAAGCCGTCCGAGATGCCATTGCCGCCATGGATGTCGCGCGCCATCCGGGCGATGTCCAGCGCCTTGCCGGCGCAGTTGCGCTTCATCAGCGACACCATCTCGGGGCTGGCCCGGCCGGCGTCGCGCAGGCGGCTCAGTTGCAGGCAGGCATGCAGGCCCAGCGTGATCTCGGTCTGCATGTCGGCCAGCTTTTTCTGGATCAGCTGGTTGGCCGCCAGGGGCCGGCCGAACTGTTTGCGGTCCAGCACATACTGGCGCGCCGCGTGCCAACAGAATTCGGCCGCGCCCAGGGCGCCCCAGCAGATGCCGAAGCGGGCGTTGTTCAGGCAGGCGAACGGTGCCGCGATGCCCCGGGCGCCCGGCAGGCGCTGCGATTCGGGCACGAAGACCTCGTCCATCAGAATCTGGCCCGTGGGCGACGCGCGCACCGAGAACTTGCCCTCGATCTTGGCGGTTGCCAGGCCGGGCGCACCGCGTTCCAGGATGAAGCCGCGAATCTCGCCCGCGTCGTCCTTGGCCCAGACCACCATCAGGTCGGCGATGGGGGCATGCGTGATCCAGGTCTTGGTGCCCGTCAGCCGCCAGCCGCCCTCGACCTGGCGCGCGCGCGCCGCCATGGCGCCCGGATCGGAGCCGTGGTCCGGCTCGGTCAGGCCGAAGCAGCCCAGCAATTCGGCCCGCGCCATCGCCGGCAGGTAGCGTTCGCGCTGGGCCTGGCTGCCGAACAGATAGATGGGCATCATCGACAAGGTGCTCTGCACGCCCAGGGCCGAGCGAAAGGCCGTGTCCACCCGCTCGAATTCGCGCGCGATCAGGCCATAACCCACATAACTGATGCCGGCGCAGCCGAAGCCGTCGAGGGTGGCGCCCAGGAACCCCAGCTCGGCCATTTCTTTCATCACCGAGACATCGAATTCCTCGTGGCGGTGCGCCAGCAGGATGCGCGGCATCAGGCGTTGCTGCGCATAGGCGCGCGCACTGTCGCGGATCATGCGTTCCTCGCCTGTCAGCAGTTCGTCCAGGCAGAGCGGGTCTTCCCAGTTGAACGGCACATTGCGCATGGAGGCGCTGCGCAGCGTCTGTACGTCGGGTTCCGGGTTCATGGCATCAGCGCAAGGGATGGAACTTGGGAATGCCGGCTTCTTCGCCGATCGACTCGAAATGGACGCCGACGCGCATGCCCACCCGGGCGTCGTCCGGCGCGCATTGCGTCAGCTGGCCATACAGGCGGGCGCCGTCGTCCAGGTCTATCAGGCACAGGATCACCGGCAGATCCTGCTGCCAGCCCGGATAGTTCATGGCCACCGAGCGCGACACCGTGTACGAGTACACCGTCCCGCTCGGCCGCGCCTCGGTCCAGTGCAATTCGCGCGAGCCGCATTCGATGCACCAGGGCTTGGGGTGGAAGTTGAAGGTGGCGCAGCGCTGGCATTTCTGCAGCACCAGGCGGCCTTGCCGCGCGGCGGTCCAGAAGGGCCGCGTCTGGTCGGTGATGGCAGGCAGGGGCTTGTGCAGTGTGGCGTCAGTCATGGCGATGGCTCTCAGTGGTCGTTGCCCAGCACGATGGAAACACAGCTGCGCCCGGGGCGGCCGTAGGGAATGCCGCCAAAGCCGCAGGCCGCGCCGATGCGCGCGTTCTTCACCTGGCGTGGGCCGGCCTCGCCGCGCAGCTGGGTGACGGCTTCGATCAGCGGCATGAACCCGCCGATGGCGCCGCCGGGCTGGCCGCCCGAGAGCTGGCCGCCGTCCGTGGAAAGCGGAAAATCGCCGTCGAAGCGCAGGTTGCGTTCTTCGATGAAGCGTCCGCCTTCGCCCTTGTTGCAGAACCCCCAGTCTTCGATCGTCATCATCGAGATGAAGGGGTAGTCGTCATAAGGCTGGAAGAAGTCGATCTCGGCGTGCGAAACGCCGGCCATCCGCAACGCGGCCGGCCCGGATTGCGCAAAACCCGTGGTCGTGACGTCGGGCAGGGCGCGCGTGCCGTGGTAGTAGTTGTTGGCCTCGCCGAATCCGCGCAGCCACGCCGGTTTGTCGGACAGGCGGCGCGCCGTCTCGCCCGAGGTCACGATGTAGGCCAGCCCGCCGTTGACGATGGGCACGCAGTCCAGCAGGCGGATGGGGTCCGACAGCATGCGCGAGGCCAGGTAGTCGTCCACGCTGAACGGCGTGCGATAGATCGCGCCGGGGTGCAGCGAAGCATGGAAGCGATTGCTGGCGGCGATCTTGCCCAGGGTCTCGGCGCGCAGGCCCGGGAACTGGTGCAGGTAGCGCCTGAGCACCAGCGCGAACTGGGCCGTGGCGCCCATGACGCCGAACGGGCCCTGGAAGTCCCAGTACACGCCGCGCGTGCGTTCGGGCGACAGGGGCAGGCCCGGCGCGGCCGAGGGGATGTTCAGCGGCGTATCGGCGCCCACCACCAGCATGCGGTCGATCACGCCGGCGCGGATCAGCGCGGCCGCCCGGATCAGCATGGCGGAGGCAGACGCGCCGCCCTGGTCGGCGCGCAGCAGCACCTGCGGGCTGATGCCCAGGTTCTCGGCGGTGGCCGCCGACCAGTTGACCGTATGGGCGGTCTCTGCGTGCGCCACGCCCAGGCCCTGGCCGTCGAAGTCGTTCTTCGACATGCCGGCCTGTTGCAAGGCCAGGTCGGCCGCCCAGGCGATGTATTCGTCGACGGTGTAACGGGTTTCTCCCGGCTTGGCTCGGCTGTAAGGCGTGCGCCCGGTTCCGATGATCGCAACATCTTGGGACATCGAATGCTTCCTTGGAGGGTGAGAAAAATGTTCAGCGGCCGGTGAACACCGGCGCGCGCCGTTCTGCGAAAGCCCGCATGCCTTCTTTCTGGTCCTGGGTATCGAACAGCAGCTCGAACGCCTGGCGTTCCAGCTGCAGGCCGGCCGCCAGCGACGCGTCGGCGCCGGCCAGGGCCACCCGCTTGATCTGGCGAACCGCGATGGGAGGGCGCGAAGCGATGTGTCGCGCCAGTTCCAGGGCGCGCGCATCCAGCCGGTCGTCGTCGACCACTTCGCTGGCCAGCCCCATGGCCAGGGCCTCGTCGGCCGACATTGGCAAGCCGCTCAGCATCAGGTACATGGCGCGCCAGTAGCCCAGGGCGCGCACCAGGCGCTGCGTGGCGCCGCCGCCAGGCATGATGCCGACGTTGACTTCGGGTTGGCCGAAGCGCGCGCTGCGCGCCGCCAGGATGATGTCGGCATGCTGGGCCAGTTCGCAGCCGCCGCCCAGCGCGGGGCCGGCCACGGCCGCGATCAGGGGCTTGCTGAAGCCCGAGATGATGCGCCAGGTCTGCAGCACCGGCAGGCGGGACACGGCGCCGGCGTCCATGTCCACGATTTCCTTGAGGTCGGCGCCGGCGGCGAAGCAGTCGGGGCTGCCCCGCAGCACCGCGCAGCGCACCGAGGCGTCGTCTTCCAGCTCCTGGAAGGCCCGGGCCAGCGCCCGGCGCAGCGCGGCGTTCAGCGCATTGCGGGCCGCGGGACGGTTCAGGGTCAGCCGGGCCACCCCGTCGGCGGGGCGGTCGAGCAGCACCAGGTCTTTGTCGTCCGAGGGCCCGTCCATGCCTGTCTCCCGTGTTGTGATGGGCTCCATTGTTGTAAGCTCCCGGGACATTCGACAACTTTATAAGTGGAATACTGAATATTCGGTTTCCAAATAAAGGCTGGGCATGAATCTGAGGACGCTGGATCTGAACCTGCTGCTGGTCTTCGACGCGATCTTCACCGAGCGCAATATCACCAAGGCCGCGGGCCGGCTGCACCTGTCCCAGCCGACGGTCAGCAATGCGCTGGCGCGCTTGCGCGAGCGCCTGGAAGACCCCTTGTTCGAGCGCAGCGCGCAAGGCATGGCCCCGACTCCGCGCGCCAAGGCCCTGGCCGAGCCGGTGCGCCAGGCGCTGGCATTACTGGAAAGCGGGCTGCGCGGCGCCGACGATTTCGACTTTGCGCATGCCGAGCGCGAATTCGTGGTCGCCGTCGAGGACTACGGCGAGACAGTGGTGCTGCCGCGCTTCATCGACTGGCTGGGTACGGCGGCGCCGGGCGTGCGCATCCGCATCCGGCCCGAGCCGGGCATGCAATTGCAGGGGGAGTTACGCGAGGGCACGGTGGACCTGACGCTGAATTATTTCCCGCTGCAGGATCCGGCCATGCACAACACCTGCGTATTGACCGAATCGCTGCAGACCCTGACGCGGCGCGACCACCCGCAAGTGTCCGAGCGGTTGAGCCTGGAGGTGTTCTTGTCGTTGCGCCACGTGGTGCTGGCGCACCATGGCAATTCCCGGCCCATGATCGACCTGGCGCTGGCCAAGCGCGGCCTGGCGCGCCAGATTGCCGTCACGGTGCCGCATTTCCTGTCGATGCCGGTGCTGGTGCAGAACAGCGACCTGGTCTGCACTTTGCCGCGCCGCATGGGCTTGTTGTACGCGGACCACTTCCGGCTGAAGTCGCATGCCGTGCCGTTGCGCACGCCGCAGTTTCCGGTTTACCTGTCGTGGCACCGGCATGCCGACACCGACCCCGGGCACCGGTGGCTGCGGGAACGCCTGGTGGATTTCTGCCAGCGGCTGTAGCGCGCGCCGGGCCTGCCGTGGCCGGCAGGCCCGTGGGTCGTGCCGGTCTTACTTCTTGGCGTCTTTCAGCTGCGGCAGCGCGGCGCCCGAGGACGGGGCCAGCAGGCCGGTCTGCACGTAGGTGAACAGCTTGTCGCGCGTGTCGGTGATGTCCAGGTTGCGCATGGTCAGCTGGCCGATGCGGTCGGCCGGGGTGAAGGGGGCGTTTTCCACCTTCTCCATGGACAGGCGCTCGGGCGCGTACGTGAGGTTGGGCGATTCGGTGTTCAGCAGCGAATAGTCGTTGCCGCGGCGCAGTTCGACGGTGACTTCGCCGGTGATGGCGCGCGCCACCCAGCGCTGGGCGGTTTCGCGCAGCATGATGGCCTGGGGGTCGAACCAGCGGCCCTGGTACAGCAGGCGGCCCAGCTTGCGGCCGTTCTCGCGGTATTGCTCGATGGTGTCTTCGTTGTGGATGCCGGTGACCAGGCGTTCGTAGGCCAGGAACAGCAGCGCCAGGCCCGGGGCTTCGTAGATGCCGCGGCTCTTGGCTTCGATGATGCGGTTCTCGATCTGGTCGCTCATGCCCAGGCCGTGGCGCCCGCCGATGCGGTTGGCTTCCAGCATGAGCTCGACCGGGTCGGCGTATTCGACGCCGTTCAGCGCCACCGGCTGGCCTTCCTCGAAGCGCACGGTGACGGTTTCGGCCTTGACGGCGACGTCGTCGCGCCAGAACGCCACGCCCATGATGGGCTTGACGATCTTGATGCCCGAATTCAGGTGCTCGAGGTCTTTGGCTTCGTGGGTGGCGCCCAGCATGTTCGAGTCGGTGGAATAGGCTTTTTCGGCCGACATCTTGTAGTCGAAGCCGGCCTGGCGCATATATTCCGACATTTCGGCGCGGCCGCCGAGCTCGTCGATGAACAACTGGTCGAGCCAGGGCTTGTAGATCTTCAGGTCGGGGTTGGTGAGCAGGCCGTAGCGGTAGAAGCGCTCGATGTCGTTGCCCTTGTAGGTACTGCCGTCGCCCCAGATGTTGACGCCGTCTTCCTTCATGGCGGCCACCAGCATGGTGCCGGTGACGGCGCGCCCGATGGGGGTGGTGTTGAAGTAGGTGATGCCGGCGGTGGTGATGTGGAAGGCGCCCGATTGCAGGGCGGCGATGCCTTCGGCCACCAGTTGCGTGCGGCAGTCGATCAGGCGGGCGTTCTCGGCGCCGTATTCCATGGCGCGGCGCGGGATGGCGTCGTAGTCGGATTCGTCGGGCTGGCCCAGGTTGGCGGTGTACGCGTAGGGAATGGCGCCCTTGTTGCGCATCCAGAGCAGCGCCGCGCTGGTGTCCAGGCCGCCCGAAAAGGCGATGCCGACCTTCTGGCCGATGGGAAGGTTGGGGAGAATAGTGGTCATGTGTGATCTAACGCCTACGGGACTGACGGGGCAGGGCGGCAGCGCGCCGCGCCGGATGCGGTTGAACCTGGCATTTTACCGCGTTTGGGTGGGGGTGGTTCTGAGGATGGGGCGGGTGCTTGATTCGTTTCGCGGGGTTCTTGGTCCGTCCCGCACCGCCCGGGCAGGCGGAGGCGGCGAAGTCCGTCGGGCTCGGGCGCGCCACCAGGCGCCCTCGGCCTGCTGCGCAGGCTGCCCCGCCGTCCAACCCGCCGCCCCCGCCTGCCCGGGCGACGCGGGACTGCGGTTGGGTGCATTCGGGGCGGTGTCTCTGTGGCGTGGGGGTGTCAGACACCCTGGGAAGATGGCCGGCGATTTGGCGCGCTTTCGCTGCGGGGTGTCTGACACCTGGGGGAGGGCGGTGTCTGATGTGAGTATCTGACTTTGGGGGATAGTGGTGTTTGATCTGGGACGCCAGACCCCTGGGGGAGCGCCAGGGGCCCAGGCCGCGAAGATAATGACCTGGGTGTGCCTATACGCTCCCCAGGTGTCAGACACCCCTATGCGACGGCCGTGGTTGACCTACGGTGCTGCCGGGTGTCTGACATCCTTGGCTTCAGTCGATGGAGCGTTCCCCAGGTGTCAGACACCCCTACGCGATGGCCGGGGTTGATCTACGGTGCCGCCGGGTGTCTGACATCCTTGCTTTTTCCTGCCGGATGCTCGCAGCGCGCTCGCCCCGGGCGCAGGACCTACCTTTGGGCCGCCGCTGCTCAGTCGATGCGGCCCAGCAGCAGGAATTCCATCAGGGCTTTCTGGACGTGCAGGCGGTTCTCGGCTTCGTCCCAGACTACGCTCTGGGGGCCGTCGATGACTTCGCCGGTGACTTCCTCGCCGCGGTGGGCCGGCAGGCAGTGCATGAAGACGGCCTGCGGGTCGGCGGCGGCCATCATGTCGGCATCGACGCACCATTCGGCGAAGGCGGCGCGGCGGGCGTCGTTCTCGGCTTCGTAGCCCATGCTGGTCCAGACGTCGGTGGTGACCAGGTGGGCGCCGCGGCAGGCTTCGATGGGGTCGGCGAACTGGCGCAGGATGCCCGCGGGCGGGGCGCCTACGCGGGCCGGGTCGAGTTCGTAGCCCGGCGGGGTGGACACGTGCAGGGTGAAGCCCAGCATTTCGGCCGCCTGCAGCCAGGTGTACGACATGTTGTTGGCGTCGCCGATCCAGGCTACCGTCTTGCCGGCGATGGGGCCGCGATGCTCGATGTAAGTGAAGATGTCGGCCAGGATCTGGCACGGGTGGAATTCGTTGGTCAGGCCGTTGATGACCGGCACGCGCGAATGCGAGGCGAAGCGCTCGATACGCGTCTGCTCGAAGGTGCGGATCATGACGATGTCGACCATGCGCGAGATGACGCGCGCGGTGTCTTCGATGGGCTCGGAGCGGCCCAGCTGGGAATCGTTGGATGTCAGGTTGATGACCGAGCCGCCCATCTGGTACATGCCGGCCTCGAACGACACCCGGGTGCGGGTGCTGGCTTTCTCGAACACCATGGCCAGGGTGCGGTCGTGCAGCGGCATATGGGGCTCGTAACGCTTGAACTTGTCTTTGATCAAGCGGGCACGCTCGAGCACATAGGCGATCTCGGCGGGGGAAAAGTCCCGGAACTGCAGGAAGTGCCGCAAGGGGCCGGTCTGGTGCGTGGGGGGAGTCATAATCGAATAGGCGAAGCCAAAAGACCAATCATATACAATTCGCGGCGCGGGCCGCATCTTTGGCGCCTGGCCGATCCTGGACGCCGCGCACGCAGCCCGTTGTGAAAATTTCATGGCAACTCGCGTCAAACAATTCGTTATCCACGGTGTCACCGAAAGCGGCGCCCGGTTCCGTCCCAGCGACTGGGCCGAACGCCTGGCCGGTGTCATGGCCCAGTTCCGCCCGCCGGGCTCCAGCGGCAGCCACCTGACCTATTCCCCCTACGTGCTGCCGGTGATGATCGACGGGGCGCGCGGTGTCGTGGTGGACCTGCGCCTGCGCGACCTGGAACCCCTGGCCTACAAGTTCGTGGTGGATTTCGCCCACGACAACAAGCTCAAGACCGAAGAGCGCGAAATCTGAATCCCCAGCAAAAAAGCCGCGACATATCGCGGCTTTTTTGCTGGGCGGCGCGCGGGCCGTGGCCCGCGGCGTTTACGCGACCGGCGTGACCAGCTTGCCGGACTGGAAGTGCGCCTGCAGGTTTTCCAGCATCAGGTCTTCCATGGCCAGGCGGGTCTCGTAGGTGGCGCTGCCGATGTGGGGCAGCAGCACCGAGTTGTCGCTGCTCTTCAGGGCGTCGGGCACATTGGGCTCGAACTCGAACACATCCAGCGCGGCGCAGCCCAGCTTGCCGCTTTCCAGCGCGGCGGTCAGGGCCTGCTCGTCGATGACCGGGCCGCGCGCGATGTTGACGACAATGCCCTTGGGGCCCAGCGCCTCGATGACTTCGCGGTTGACCAGGTGGCGGGTGCCGGGCCCGCCCACCGTGGCCACCACCAGGAAGTCGGCCCAGCGGGCCAGTTCCACCAGCGAGGCCTCGTAGCCGTACGGCACGTCGGTGCGGGCGCGGCGGTTGTGATAGCGGACGTCCATGTCGAAGCCGTTGCCGCGGCGGGCGATGGCCTCGCCGATGCGGCCCAGCCCCACGATGCCCAGCTTCTTGCCGCTGACCCGGATGCCCAGCGGGATGCTGCCGTGCACCTGGCCCCAGCGGCCGGCGCGCACGTAGCGGTCACCCAGGCTCATGCGGCGCGCGCCGGCGATCATCAGCCCCCAGGCCAGGTCGGCCACGCAATCGGTCAGCACGTCGGGCGTGTTGCTGACCTGCACGCCGCGCTCGCGGGCCGCCTGCACGTCGATGGTTTCGTAGCCCACGCCCCAGCTGCAGATGGCCTTCAGGTCGGGCAGCGCGTTGATGAGCTCGGCGTCGGCGCCCATGGTGGCCGAGGTGACCACGGCGGTGATGCCCTTGCCGTATTCGGCCAGCGCGGCCTTGCGGTCGGCGTGCTTCCAGAGTTCGAAGACGTCGTAGCCTTCGGCCAGCCGCTGGTTGGCCGAGGGAGAGCCGGACAGGGATCCGACCTGGAGAATGCGTTGCTTGGTGGTCATGGCGTTGCAAAGTGGTGGGATGAAACGCAAATGCTACTTGATTCGGCGCGCGCGCGGCGGCCCGGCCGCCCGCGCACCGGGGCAGCGCGTTATTGCAGCTGGATGCCGCCGTCTTTGATGACCTGCTTCCAGCGCTTGACTTCGGCCTGCTGGAAGGCGGCGAACTGTTCCGGCGTATTGGCCACCACTTCGAAGCCCAGGCCCTGCAGCGTCTTGGTGACGTCGGGCTCGCGCAGCGTGGTGCGCAGCGCCTCGGACAAGGTCTTGACGACGGGCGCCGGCGTGTTCTTGGGCACCGCGAAGCCTTGCCACGAATACACCACCATGTCCTTGATGCCGGCCTCGGCCAGCGTGGGCACGTTGGGCAGCTCGGCCGCACGCGCGTCGCCCGTGATGGCCAGGGCCTTCAGCTTGCCGGCCAGCACATGCTTCTGCACCGCGCCCAGGTTCTGGAACGAGACGTTGACCTGCGCGCCCAGCAGGTCGGCGATGGCGGCCGCGCCGCCCCGGTAGGGCACGTCGACGCCGGTGGTGCCGGTGCGCTGGCGGAACAGGATGGCCGACAGGTGGTCGGACGAGCCGGTGCCCGACGAGGCGTACGACACTTCGCCGGGATGCTTCTTGGCGTACTCGACCAGCTCGGCCACCGTGTTGGGCGGGAACGAGGGCGGCGCCACCAGGATGTTGGGGTTGCGCACCGCCTGCGTCAGGTACTGGAAGTCCTTGCTGGGGTTGTAGGCCAATTCTTTGTACAGCGCCTCGTTGATGGCGAAGGTGCCGATCGAGCCCACCATCATGGTGTAGCCGTCGGCCGGCGAGCGGGCCAGGGCCTGCGCGCCGATGGCGCTGTTGGCGCCGGGCTTGTTCTCGGCCACGAAGCTCTGGCCCAGCAGCTTCTGCATGCCCGGCATGACCGAGCGCGCGGTGATGTCGGACGAGCCGCCCGGCACGAAGGGCACGATGATGGTGACGGGTTTTTCGGGGTAGGAAGCCGCGTGGGCGGCGGTGCCGCCCAGCAGGGCCAGGCCGGCGGCCGCGATAGCGCTGATCAGTCTGTTCACGATGTCTCCTGGTGCGCGTGTTGTTGGAACCGCCGCCGGCCACGCGCGCCGGCAGCTTGGGGGAAACGGGCGGCAGGCGGCGTCAGTCGACCCGCGCGCCCGATTGCTGGACGACCTTGGCCCACTTGGCGGCTTCGGCGGCCATGAACTGCTTGAACTGCGCCGGGGTATTGCCCGCGGGCACGGCGCCCAGCGAGGCAAAGCGTTCGCGCACGGCCGGGTCCCGCAGGGCCTGGGCGACGTCGCGCTGGATCTGTTCGACGATGGCCGGTGGCGTGCCGGCCGGCGCCAGCAGGCCGAACCAGCTGGACGCGTCATAGCCGTCCACGCCGGCCTGGGCCAGGGTGGGCACGTCGGGCAGCGCGGGCGAGCGCTCGGCGCCGGTGACGGCCAGGGGCCGCAGTTTGCCGGCCTTCAGGAAACCCATCGACGACGGCAGGTTGTCGAAGATCAGGTCGGCCGAGCCGCCCATGACGTCGGTCAGCGCCGGGCTGCTGCCCTTGTACGGCACGTGCGTCATGCGGGTGCCGGTCATGGCCTGGAACAGCTCGCCCGACAGGTGGGTGGACGTGCCGTTGCCGGTGGATGCCATGTTGACCTTGCCGGGGTTGGCCTTCAGGTAGGCCACCAGGTCTTGCACCGAGCGGATCTGGTGCTTGTCGGCGAAGGCGGGGTTCAGTTCCAGGATGTTGGGAACCGGGATCACCAGGGTGACCGGCGTGAAGTCGCGCACGGGATCGTACGGCAGCTTGGCGTAGACCGACTGGTTGATCGCGTGGGTGCTGACGGTGCCCATCAGCAAGGTGTAGCCGTCGGCAGCGGCCCGCGCCGCTTCGGCCGTGCCGACGTTGCCGCCGGCGCCGGCGCGGTTCTCGACCACCACGGGCTGGTTCCAGGCCTTGCCCAGTTCGGTGGCCACCACGCGCGCCGCGATATCGGTGGTGCCGCCGGCCGGGAAGGGCACCAGGATGGTGACCTGGCGTTGCGGGTAGGCCTGGGCAGCGTGCGCCGCGGGCGTGGCCGCCAGTGCCGCGGCGGCGCACAGGCTGGCCAGCGCGGGTCGGAAAGAAAAATTGACAAGCATCGGGGTGTCTCCTCGGTCTGCGCGCGAGCGCATCTTGCCGTATGAACCCGCGCGCCTGGCGGACCGGGCGGCGGAATTAGCCTGTGCGAATTCTTGTAAGACAAATATAGGTATTGAGCATATGCTTGTCAACCAAGTATACTTTTTTCATTGTTGCTTCGATTACAAGCTTTCAGGAGAGCACCCGCCATGAAAACCACCCCGGTCACCGCCGCGGACCTGCAGCGTTCCGTCATCGCCGTCCCGCCGCTGGCGCGCAAGGCCGACCTGTCGCTGGACGAAGGCGCCAACCAGGCGCTGCTGCGCCACCTGGAGCAGGGCGGCGTGCGCAATGTGATGTACGGCGGCAATGCCAACTTCTACAACGTGGCGGTCGGCGAATATGCGCGATTGGTGGATTTCCTGGCGGAAGCGGCGGGCGACGACACCTGGGTGCTGCCCTCGGCCGGCCCGGACTACGGCAAGCTGATGGACCAGGCCGCCATCCTGCGGTCGCGGCCGTTTCCCACCGCCATGCTGCTGCCCATGTCGTTTCCGTACACCGATGCGGGGCTGGCCGACGGCATCCGCCGGTTCAGCGACGCGCTGGGCAAGCCGGTGGTGGTGTACCTGAAATCGGCCGGCTACCTGGCGCCCGCCACGGTGGCCGGCCTGGTCGACGAAGGGCGCATCGTGGCGCTGAAGTACGCCGTGGTGCGCGACGACCCCGCCGACGACCCCTACCTGTCGGCGCTGTTGCAGGCGGTGGATTCGCGCTGGCTGGTCAGCGGCATCGGCGAGCGGCCGGCCATCACGCACTTCCGCCAGTTCGGCCTGAAGAGCTTCACGTCGGGCTCGGTATGCGTGGCGCCGCGCGGCTCGATGCGCCTGCTGCGCCTGTTGCACGAAGGCCGCTTCGACGAGGCCGAGCAAGTGCGCCAGCGCTACCTGGACCTGGAAAACTGCCGCGACGGCATCAGCCCCATCCGCGTACTGCACGATGCGGTGACGCTGGCCGGGGTGGCCGACATGGGCCCGATGCTGCCGCTCTTGACCGGGCTGTCCCCGGCCGAGCGCCAGCGCGTGGCGCCGGTGGCGCGCGCGCTGCTGGAATGGGACAGGGAGCCGGCCGCCGCGTGACCGCCCGCGCTTTCCGCACCATCACCCCACACCGGAGACATCCATGCACCAGACCGATACGCGGCCGCACCGGGCCGTTGCCCTGCAAGACCTGTCTTGCGACCCGCGGCGGCGGCGCCTGCTGGCGGGCGCGGGGGCTGCCGCGGCGCTGGCGCTGCCGGGCTGGGCGCGCGCCTGGCAACCGGCCGCGGCCTATCCCGACCCCGCCGTGCAGGTGCTGGACCCGGCCTTCGAGGCCTACCGCCTGTTCAATGCCGGGGTAGAGCGCATTGCCACCGGCATGCGCTGGGCCGAGGGACCGGTCTGGTTCGGCGATGGCCGCTACCTGCTGTGGAGCGACATCCCCAACAACCGCATCATGAAGTGGGAAGAAGAGACCGGCGCGGTCAGCGAGTTCCGCCGGCCGTCGAACTACGCCAACGGCAATACGCGCGACCGGCAGGGCCGGCTGGTGACCTGCGAGCACCTGACGCGCCGGGTCACCCGCACCGAGTACGACGGCACGGTCACGGTGCTGATGGACCGCTACCAGGGCAAGCCGCTGAATTCGCCCAATGACGTCATCTGCCATGCGGACGGCTCGATCTGGTTTTCCGATCCGCCGTTCGGCATTGGCGGCAACTACGAAGGCCGCAAGGCCAGCGCCGAACTGCCGCACACGGTCTATCGCATCGATCCGGCATCCGGCCAGGGCGAGGCCATGATTACCGACCTGAAGGGCGCCAATGGGTTGTGCTTCTCGCCCGACGGCGCGCTGCTGTACGTGGTAGAGGGGCGGGCCACGCCCAATCGCCTGATCCATGTCTACGACGTGGCCGACGGAGGCAAGCGGCTGTCGAATCGCCGCGTGTTCCTGGATGCGCAAGGGGGCACTATCGACGGCATGCGTTGCGACGCCGACGGCAACCTGTGGTGCGGCTGGGGCATGGGCGAAGGCAAGGACGGCGTGATGGTGGTGTCGCCCCAGGGCAAGCGCCTGGGCCATATCCACCTGCCCGAGCGCTGTGCCAACCTGTGCTTCGGTGGGCCGCAGCGCAATCGCCTGTTCATGGCGTCGTCGCATTCCATCTACGCCTTGTACGTCAATACCCAGGGGGCGGCGGGCGGCTGATCCGGCACAATGGTATATAGGTGTCTGGCGTCCAAGGGAAGCCGCCCGGCCGCGCACAGGGGCCGGGCATCATTGAAGAAACAGGGGGCGAGGTGAAACGCAAGAAAACCGCGGCCGCGCCGGCGCCGGCGGCGGCTGCGGCCGGGGAAGCCGGCAGCGGCACGCTGGTGCTGGAGCGCGGCCAGCGCGTACGGTTGGCCGACCAGCTGTACGGGCAGATATTCGAGCAGATCGCCGGCGGCAGCCTGAATGTCGGCGACAAGCTGCCGTCCGAGCATGAAATCTGCGAACGCTTTGGCGTATCGCGGCCGGTGGTGCGCGAGGCGCTGCTGCGCCTGCGCGCCGACGGCCTGGTCACCGCGCACCAGGGCCTGGGCACCTTCGTCAGCCATCAGCCGGCGCCGCGCCTGAAAACGTTCAGCGACGTCCAGAACGTGGGTGCCTACCTGCGCGCGCAGGAAGTGCGCGTCGCGCTCGAGGGCGATGCCGCGCGGCTGGCGGCGCAGCGCCGTACCGACGAAGAACTGCGCCACATCGCCGACGCGCATGCCGCGTTCGTCGAAGAGCTCGAGCGCGGCCATGTGTCGCCCGAGGCCGACCTGGCCTTTCACGCCAGCATCGCGCAGGCCACCGGCAACGACTATTACCTGGGCGTGCTGGAATCGATCCACGAATCGATCAGCGGTTTCATGCGCCTGACGCTCAGCCTGACGCGCACCGGCTCGCGCCAGCGCGCCCAGCGCGTGGCCGACGAGCATGCCGCCATCCTGGGCGCGATACGCGAGCAGGATGGCGAGCGGGCCCGCGTGGCCATGCAGTTCCACCTGGGCCAGGCCCGCCATCGGCTGGTCGACCGGGAAAGAGACTGAACCCCGCCTCGCGCCGCAGTGCATCGAGGCAACCGAAAAAAAGGGCGCAAGGCCCGAAGGAGACAGGCAGTGCAGGGCAGTGGAGTGCAAGCGGCAACGGTGCGCGCCGGGCAGGTGCGCGAACAGATCCTGCAAGTGCTGACGGCCTGGGGTATGCCCGGCGACCTGGCCGCCACCACGGCCGAGCTCATGACCGAAACCGACCTGCTGGGCATCGATTCGCACGGCATCTCGATGCTGCCCTCGTACGAAGCCAAGCTGCGCGCCGGCACGCTGCGCATCGACGCCCGTCCGCGTGTGGCGCGCGATGCGTTGTCGACCGCGCTGCTCGACGGCATGGGCGGGCTGGGCTATCCGGTGGCGGCGCAGGCCATGCACCTGGCCGTGGACAAGGCGCTCGAACATGGCGTGGGCGCGGTCGCGGTGCGCAATTCACATCATTTCGGCGCGGCCGGTGTGTATGCCCGCCTCGCCGTGCGGCGCGGCGTCGTGGGGCTGGTCACCAGCAGCGCCAACACGCTCATCATGGTGCCCACCCACGGCGCGGCGCCGGTGCTGGGCACCAATCCCATCGCCTTCGCCGCGCCGGCGGCGCAGAACGAGCCGTTCGTGCTGGACATGGCCACCACCACCGTCGCCGCCAACAAGGTGAAGGTGTACGACTTCCATGGCAAGCCCCTGCCCGAAGGCTGGGCGGTGGACGGGCAGGGCAACAATGTGACCGACTCGGCGCAGGCCATGCAGTACATCTTCGAACGCCCCGAGGGCGGCCTGACGCCATTGGGCGGCACCGCCGCGATGAGCAGCCACAAGGGCTACGGGCTGGCGATGCTGGCGCAGATCCTGGGCGGCACGCTGGGCGGCAGCGCCATGGCCGCGCGCCGGGCGGCGGTGCGCCGCCCGGGCGAACCGGACGACATCGGCCACTTCTTCCTGGCGCTGAATCCGGATGCGTTTCGCGAATCCGGCTCGTTCGAGGAAGACGTCGACGATGTGATCGACATGCTGCACGACACACCGCCCGCCGACCCCGCGCAGCCGGTGTTGGTGGCCGGCGAGCCCGAGTCCGCCGAGCGCGAGCGGCGCCTGCGCGACGGCATTCCCATTCCCGCGGCGCTGGCGCAGCGCCTGCGCGCGCTATGCGAACGCAGCGGCGCCCCCTACCTGCTGGGCGACTGACCCTGCCGACATCCCCCGGCCTCTGCCGGATCACGACACCGACGCATCGAAGGATTCCGCCACATCATGACTGACCATTCCAAGCGCAAGCGCCCCGAAGACCTGCGCAGCCATCGCTGGTACGGCGTGAAAGACCTGCGTGCTTTCGGCCACCGTTCGCGCACCGCCCAAATGGGTTATCACCGATCGGATTACGCGGGCAAGCCGGTGATCGCCATCATCAATACCTGGAGCGACATCAACCCCTGTCACAGCCACTTCAAGCAGCGGGTCGAAGAGGTCAAGCGCGGCATCTGGCAGGCCGGCGGATTTCCGGTCGAGATGCCGGCCATGAGCCTGTCCGAGCCGTTCCAGAAACCCACCACCATGCTTTACCGCAACCTGCTGGCCATGGAAACCGAAGAGCTGTTGCGCTCGTACCCGGCCGACGGCTGCGTGCTGATGGGCGGCTGCGACAAGACCACGCCGGCGCTGCTGATGGGCGCGGCCTCGATGGACCTGCCCACCATCTTCGTGCCCGCCGGCCCCATGTTGCGCGGCAACTGGAACGGCCAGACGCTGGGCTCGGGGTCGGACACCTGGAAATACTGGGCCGAGCTGCGCGCCGGCAACATCACCGAAGACGACTGGCAGGGCGTCGAAGACGGCATCGCGCGCTCGCCGGGCCACTGCATGACCATGGGCACGGCGTCCACCATGACGGCCGCGGTCGAGGCGCTGGGGCTGTGCCTGTCGGGCTATTCGTCGATTCCGGCGCCGGATTCGCGCCACGCCCAGATGGCCAGCTTGACGGGCAAGCGCATCGTCGAGATGGTGTGGCAGGACGTCACGCCGTCCAGCCTGCTGACGGCCGCCTCATTCGACAACGCGGTGCGCGCGGTGCTGGCGCTGTCGGGCTCGACCAACGCGGTGGTGCACCTGATCGCCATGGCGCGCCGCTGCGGCTTCCCGCTGGACCTGGACCGTTTCGACCGATTGGCGCGCAGCACGCCGGTGCTGGCCAACCTGCGTCCGGCCGGCAAATACCTGATGGAAGATTTCTACTACGCGGGTGGCCTGCGCGCCCTGCTGGTGCAACTGGGCGACCTGCTCGACACCACGCAGCGCACGGTCGACGGCCGCACGCTGGGCGAGAACATCGACGGCGCGCGCGTGTTCAACGACGACGTGATCCGCTCGCGCGAGCAGGCCATGGTGGCGCGCGACGGCCTGGCCGTGCTGCGCGGCAACCTGGCGCCCGACGGCGCGGTGATCAAGCCGCCGGCCATGGAAGCGCACCTGCAGACCCACACCGGCCGGGCCGTGGTGTTCAGCGACTACAACGACATGGCCGCGCGCATCGACGATCCGGACCTGGACGTCGACGCCGACAGCGTGATCGTGCTGCAGAACGCCGGCCCCCAGGGCGCGCCGGGCATGCCGGAATGGGGCCAGCTGCCGATTCCGCAGAAGTTGCTCAAGCAGGGTGTGCGCGACATGGTGCGCATCTCGGACGCGCGCATGAGCGGCACCAGCTACGGCGCCTGCGTGCTGCACGTGGCGCCCGAGGCGTACGTGGGCGGGCCGCTGGCGCTGGTGCGCGACGGCGACCTCATCACTCTGGACGTGCCCAACCGCCGGCTGGACGTGCAACTGTCCGAAGCCGAGCTGGCGCAGCGCAAGGCCGCCTGGCAGGCGCCGCCGCCGCGCTTCGAGCGCGGCTATGGCGTGCTGTACCTGAAGCACATCAGCCAGGCCGACAGCGGCTGTGATTTCGATTTCCTGCAGACCGAGCAGCGTCCCGGCACGGCCGGCGAGCCCGAGATCCACTGAACCGTGGGGCGCGGCCCAAGGCGCCGCGCCCGCCGTCCGTACCACACAAGGAGACAAGCCCGATGAGCATTTCCCGCAAGCCGATGCCGGCCCGCCTGGGCCACCTGGCCGCCGCGCTGGCGGCCGTGTCCGCCGTGCTGGCCGCGCCGCTGCCGGCCACCGCGCAAGACTGGCCGTCCAAGCCGGTGCATCTGGTGGTGCCTTTCCCGCCGGGCGGCAGCACCGATTCGGTCGGGCGACTGCTGGCGGCCGAGCTGTCCAAGGACCTGGGCCAGACCGTCATCGTCGAGAACAAGGGCGGGGCCAATGGCAATATCGGCTCGGACATGGTGGCCAAGGCCGCCCCGGACGGCTATACGCTGCTGCTGTCGGGCGTGGGCTCGAACGCGATCAACTACGCGATCTACCCGACCATGCCCTACGGCAATGCCGATTTCGCCCACATCTCGCTGCTGGCCAAGGGGCCGAACGTGCTGGTGGCCAACCCCGAATTCCCGGCCAAGACGTTCGCCGATTTCATCAAGCTGGCCAAGGCCGACCCTGGCAAATACACGCATGCCAGCTCGGGCAACGGTTCGTCGGGCCACCTGGCGATGGAAATGCTCAAGCAGGCCGCCGGGCTGGACCTGGTGCACGTGCCTTACAAGGGCGGCGCGGCCGCCATTACCGATACCATCGGCGGGCGGGTCTCGGTGTTGTTCCTGAACCAGGACAACCTGCTGCCGCATGTGCGCGCCGGCAAGCTGCGCGCGCTGGCGGTGGCCAGCGAAACGCGCAACCCGGCTTATCCCGACACGCCCACGATAGCCGAATCGGGTTACCCCGGGTTCGCGGCCGAATCCTGGTTCGGCCTGTCGGCGCCGGCCGGCACGCCGGCGCCGGTGGTCGAGCGCCTGCACCAAGCTACCGTGAAGGCGCTGGGCACGCCCGAGTTGCGCCAGAAGCTGGAAAGCGTAGGCTTCGTGGTCGTGGCCAGCGACCCGAAGGCCTTCACTTCGTTCGTCTCGGCCGAGATCGACAAGTGGGGCAAGGCCGCCAGGGCGTCGGGCGCCAAGACCGACTGAATCCGCCACCACCAAGGAATCTTCATGACTTCACCGCTACCGAACCGTTTCCGCCAGCGCATCCTGGCGCGCGAGCGGCTGATCGGCTTCTGGATGTGCATGTCCAGCCACATTACCGCCGAGCTGGTCGGGCTGGCCAACTACGATTGGCTGTTGCTGGACGGCGAACATTCGCCCAATGAAGTGCCGATGTTCCTGCAGCAGCTGCAGGCCCTGCAGGGCAGCGACAGCGCGCCTGTGGGGCGGCCGTCGTGGAACGACCCGGTCGAGATCAAGCGGCTGCTGGATATCGGCTTCTACAACTTGTTGATCCCGTTCATCGAGTCGGAAGACGATGCCCGCCGCGCCGTGGCGGCCACGCGCTACCCGCCGCAGGGCATGCGCGGGGTGGCCGGCTCGCAGCGCAGCAATCGCTACGGCACCGTGCCCGACTACCTGCACACCGTCAACGACAACATCTGCGTGCTGTTGCAGATCGAGAGCCGCCCCGGCATCGAGGCGGTGGACGAGATCGCGGCGGTCGAGGGCGTCGACGGCGTCTTCATCGGCCCGTCGGACTTGGCGGCCGCGCTGGGGCACCTGGGCAACCCAGGCCACCCGGAAGTGCAGGAAGCCATCCGGCACCTGTACCACCGCGTCAGCGCGCAAGGCAAGGCCGTGGGCATCCTGGCGCCGGTGCACGCCGACGCGCGCCGCTACCTGGACATGGGCATGCACTTCGTGGCGGTGGGCACCGACCTGGGCGTGTTCAAGCAGGCCACGTTCGCCTTGCGCGAGGCGTTTCCGACCTGACCGCCGCGGCGGGCCCGGGCAAAACAAAAGGATGCCCGCGGGCATCCTTTTGCCTTGCCGTATTCATGCGGCCCCAGGGTGGGGCAGCACAATGGCTTAAGCCAGCGCCTTGATGGCGGCTGCCAGGCGGCTCTTGTGGCGAGCGGCCTTGTTCTTGTGGATGATGTTCTTGTCGGCCACGCGATCGATCACGCTGGTGGCTTTCTGGAACACTTCGCCGGCCGCCGCCTTGTCGCCGGCCGCGATGGATTGGCGTACGCGCTTGATGGCGGTGCGCAGCATCGAGCGCAGGCTGGAATTGTGCTTGTTGCGCTCGACCGATTGACGGGCGCGTTTGCGTGCTTGGGCGGTATTGGCCATGTTGCGTTTTAAAGTGAATTCGGCAAAGTCCAATATTGTAGCAACTCTGCCGGGGATTGCAAGATCTTTGCTGTTTGCCCCGCCTATCAGGCCGAGGCTACGCCGATGGATACGAACCAGGGCGTGAAGCGCCGTACGTCGATCGGCATGGTTTCTTCCAGGCGGCGCAGCGTCTGGCCGACGTCGTCGAGCGTGAATTCGCCCGTGACGGGCAGGCCGCCCGCGCCCATGGACACGCGCAGCGCGCCAGGATAATAGGGACGCAGCGCCTGGACAATTTCGGCCAACGGCTGGCCCCGGGCGTCGATCTGGCCGTATTCCCAGGCCGCCTGGGCGGCCAGGTCGCCGCGGGGAACGCCGACGCGCACCGCATCGAAGCGCACCCCCTGGCCAGGGCGCAGGGTGTCGCGCGCGCCAGCCAGGGTTTCGATATGGACGGGGTGGTCGTGCGCCACCACCAGCGTGCGATGCGGCTGTTGCCGCACCATGTAGCGGGTGCCGGACGAGCGGATCAGCCCTTCGGCGGTTTCTACCGTGAACGGCCGCTGGTCGTGCTCGGTGGCGGTAACCGTGACCGCGCCGGCCAGCAGCTTCAGCCGGCGCGTATTGGCGGTGTAGGTCAGGTCGATGCGGCTGCGCGCGTCCAGCAGCAGCTCGCTGCCGTCCGACAGGGTATAGCGGCGGCGTTCGGCCGTGCCGGTGGCGGCATCGGACGCCAGGCTGCCCAGCGGGTAGAACATGTTGCCGACATAGGCGGCCGATGCACCGCCCGCCGCCAGCAGCGCCACACCGCCCAGGAAGCGTCGGCGCGCGCGCGAGACAGGCTGCAGCGCCACGGGAGGCAAGTTGGCGTCGTAGCCGGCGGGGTAGGAATCGCCCAGCCGGCCGAACGCGGCGCCGCCCAGGGTGCCGGTGAGTTGTTGCCAGGCGTTATCGTGCTGCGGGCTGGCATCGCGCCAGGCCAGGAACTTGGCGTAATCGTGCTGCGTCGCTCGGCCCGAGCGCAGCAGTAGCAGCCAGTCTATGACCTGGTCTGCCAGCGGAGGCGTGTGGCTGGAAGGGGTATCCGGTGCCATGAGCGAACCCGAACGACTACCGAGCAGTTGCATCCTTAAATAATAATGCTTTTTTTACTTTAGATTACATTATCTGTGAGTAGTTTTTTGGATCCTTGACATTTTGAGGCCCTGGCGAGACAAAACGGGGCCCGATCGGGCTCAGCCGGCGTGGCGGCGGCCGAAATCGCGCAGCCGGAAGCCGCAGGCGAACAGCGCCGCGAAATAGGCGACGCCGCTGGCGGCCAGGACGGCGGCCAGCCACAGGGCGCGCAGCCCGGGCTGGGCCTGCAGGGCCAGCCAGTCGAGGTGGCGGTCGGCGTAGAGCAGCACCGCCGCCAGGGCGGCCAGCGCCGGCGCCAGCCGCAACAAGAAGCGCGGCCAACCCGCGGCGGGCCGATAGATGCCGCGCCGGCGCAGCCCCACCAGCAGGGCCAGCGCATTCAGGGTGGCCCCCAGGCCGATCGCCAGGGCCAACCCGGCGTGGGCCATGGCGGGCACCAGCGCCACGTTTAGCAGTTGTGTAACGATCAGCACCAGCACGGCGATCTTCACCGGGGTGCGGATGTCCTGCTGGGCGTAGAAGCCCGGCGCCAGGATCTTGACGCCCAGGATGCCCAGCAGGCCCACCGAATAGGCGATCACCGCCAGGCGGGTCTGCGCCACGTCCTGGGCCTGGAAGGCGCCGTAATGGAACAGTGTGGCCACCAGCCCGTCGGATAGCAGGGCCAGGCCCAGCGCGGCCGGCAGGCCCAGCAGCAGCACCAGGCGCAGGCCCCAGTCCAGCAGCGCCGAATAGGCCGCGCCGTCCTGGCGCCCATGGGCGGCCGACAGGCTGGGCAGCAGCACCGTGCCCAGCGCCACGCCCAGCAGGGCCGTGGGGAATTCCATCAGGCGGTCGGCGAACGACAGCCAGGTGACGCTGCCGGGCGCCAGCCAAGTGGCGATATTGGTGTTGATCAGCAGCGAGATCTGCGCCACCGACACGCCCAGGGTGGCCGGGGCCATCTGTTTCAGGATGCGCTGCACCGTGGTGTCGCCCCAGGCCTGGCGCGCGTTGGTCGATAGCCGCGGCACCAGGCCCAGCCGCGCCAGCGCGATCCATTGCACGGCCAGTTGGGCCACGCCGCCAGCCATCACGCCGATCGCCAGCGCATAGATGGGGATGTCCATGCGCGGGGCCAGCCACAGGCAGGCCGCGATCATGGACAGGTTCAGCAGCATGGGCGTGAAGGCCGGCACGGCGAAGCGCCGCCAGGTGTTCAGCACGCCCGAGGCGAACGCCACCAGCGACATGCACAGGATGTACGGGAACATCATGCGCGTCATCCAGACGGCGGCGCCGAATTCGGTGCCGCGGGCATCGCCGCGCAGGCCGCTGGCCATGGCGGTGACCACCCAGGGCGCGGCCAGGATGCCCAGCAGCGTCACGGCCATCAACGCCAGGGTCAGCAGCAACGCCACGCGGTCGAGCAGCGTGCGCACGTCGGCGTCGCTGCGTTCGGTGCGGGCGGCGCCCAGGATGGGCACGAAGGCCTGCGAGAACGCGCCCTCGGCGAACAGGCGCCGCAGCAGGTTCGGAATGCGGAACGCCACCCAGAAGGCATCGGTCAGCGGACCGGCACCGAAGGCACGCGCGACCAGGATGTCGCGGACCAGGCCGGTAATGCGCGAGAGCAGCGTGAAGCTGCTGATGGTGGCGGCCGAGCGGAACAGACCCATGGAAAAGGCGGGAAGGGCGCGCGGCGGCAGGGCCGGCGCGCGCCGGACGAGTTACTTGGGCGGCATCCGGATCGCGCCGTCGAGGCGGATCGTTTCGCCGTTGAGCATATCGTTGGTGACGATGCTGTGGACCAGCTTGGCGTAGTCTTCCGGGCGCCCCAGGCGGGCGGGGAAGGGAATGCTGGCAGCCAGGGAGTCCTGGACGTCCTGGGGCATGCCGAAGATCATGGGCGTGCCGAAGATGCCCGGCGCGATGGTCATGCAGCGGATGCCGGCCTTGGACAGGTCGCGCGCGATGGGCAACGTCATGCCGGCCACGCCGGCCTTCGAGGCCGCATAGGCAGCCTGGCCGATCTGGCCGTCGAACGCCGCGACCGAGGCGGTGTTGATCAGCACGCCGCGTTCGCCGGTGGGTTCGGGCTCGTTGGCGCTCATGGCCTCGGCGGCCAGGCGCATCATGTTGAAGCTGCCGATCAGGTTGATCGAGATGACCTTCTGGAACAGGTCGAGCGGATGCGCGCCGTTCTTGCCGACGATCTTGGCCGCCGGGGCCACGCCGGCGCAATTGACCAGGCCGAACAGCGCGCCCAGTTCAAGGGCGGCCGCCACGGCGCGCTGGCCGTCGGCTTCCTGGGTGACGTCGCAGTGCACGTAGCGCTGGCCCAGTTCCTTGGCCAGGGCCTGGCCGGGCTCGTCCTGCAGGTCGGCGATGACGACTTTGGCGCCGTTGGCCACCAGCATGCGCGCGGTACCGGCGCCCAGGCCGGATGCGCCGCCGGTGACGATGAATACCTTGTTCGCGATTTCCATGTCGGGTCTTTGGGGCAGAAAGAATCAGTGAGGCGCCGCGGCCAGCCGCGGCGCGCCGGGGAATGGCGTGCGCCGGCTCAGTTGGCCAGCGCCTGGAACAGGCGGGACTTGATGTCTTCGACTGCGCCCACGCCCGAGATCTTGCGGTACTTGGGCGCCTTGGCGTCGCCCGCGTCGGCCCACGATGCGTAGTAGTCGACCAGCGGACGGGTCTGCTTCTGGTAGACGGCCAGGCGGTTGCGCACGGTGTCTTCGCGGTCGTCGTCGCGCTGCACCAGCGGTTCGCCGGTGAGGTCGTCCAGCCCTTCGGCCTTGGGCGGGTTGAAGCGCACGTGATAGCTGCGGCCGCTGGCCGGGTGCACGCGGCGGCCGCTCATGCGTTCGATGATGTCCTGTTCGGGCACTTCGATCTCGACCACGTAGTCGAGCGCCACGCCGGCGTTCTTGAGCGCGTCGGCCTGCGGGATGGTGCGCGGGAAGCCGTCGAACAGGTAGCCGTTGGCGCAGTCAGGCTGCTTCAGGCGGTCTTGCACCAGGCCGATGATGATGTCGTCGGAGACCAGTCCGCCCGCATCCATGACCTTCTTGGCTTCCTGGCCCAGCGGCGTGCCCGCCTTCACGGCCGCGCGCAGCATGTCGCCCGTGGAAATTTGCGGGATGGCGAAGTGCTGGGTGACGAAAGCGGCCTGGGTACCTTTGCCGGCGCCGGGCGGTCCGAGCAGGATGAGACGCATGGGTGCTCCTGAATAGATGGGGAATTTTTTATGACCGGGGACGATTATGCCGCAATGCAGCAGTCGTTGTGACCGTGCGCATCAAGGGAAAACCCCTTATAACCCATTCGCGTACAGCGCCCGCACGCGCTCCAGGTCGGCGGGCGTATCGACGCCGGCCATGGGCGGTTGCGGGGTGCGATGCACGACGATGGCGTGCCCGTGTTCCAGGGCGCGCAGTTGTTCCAGCGCCTCGTAGCGTTCCAGTGCGCCCTGCGGCAGGGCCGGGAAGCGTCGCAGGAATGCCGCGCGGTAGGCGTACAGCCCGATGTGGTGCAGGGCGGGCAGGCCGGGCGCCAGCAACCGCTGGCCGCCGGCCAGCGCGTCGCGGGCCCACGGAATGGGCGCGCGCGAGAAGTACAGGGCGCGGTCGTCGGCGGCGCTCACCACCTTGACCACGTTGGGATTGAACAGGGCTTCGGCGTCGGCCAGCGGGCAGGCGCAGGTGGCGATGTCGGCGTCGGGGCGAGCCTGCAGCAGCGCCGCCACCGAGTCGACCAGCGCCGGGTCGATCAGGGGTTCGTCGCCTTGCACATTGACCACGATGGTGTCGTCGGGCAGGCCCAGTTGCTCGACCGCCTCGGCCAGCCGGTCGGTGCCGGTGGGGTGGTCGGCACGGGTCAGGATGGCCGCATGGCCATGCGCGGCGGCGGCCTGCGCGACGCGGCGGTCGTCGGTGGCGATGCAGACGCGCGCGGCGTGCGAGCGGGCGGCGCGTTCGGCCACCCGCACCACCATCGGCTTGCCGGCGATATCGGCCAGCGGCTTGTCGGGCAGGCGCGTAGACGCCATGCGTGCCGGGATCAGCGCGACGAAGCCCACGGCGTCAGGCCGCGTCGGGACGCGCGGCGTCCAGCGGCCGGGCTTCCGATTCGAGCATCACCGGGATGCCGTCGCGCACCGGGTAGGCCAGGCGGTCGGCCCGGCAGATCAGTTCGGCCTGGGCGCGGTCGTAGTCGAGACGGCCCTTGCACAGGGGGCACACGAGAGTGTCGAGAAGGCGGGATTCCATGGCGCGATTTTAAAGCAGTTTGTCAGGCCGGATGTCGCTTCAGCGCCGGATTCGCGTGGCGGCCTGGCGCAACCGCCCGTCCAGCCAGTCGAACAGGGCCGGGTCGGAGAAGCGCGCCCGCACCGGCACTTCCCATAGGCGCGGGTCGTCCAGGCGGCGGCATTTGACCGCGTCTTTCGAGGTCACCAGGATGGCGTCGGCGCGCACGGCGTCGAACGGCGGGCGGCGGTAGTCGTAGTGGTCCGGCAGCGCCAGGCAGGGTTGGGGGCGTAGGCCGGCGGCCCGCAGCGTGGCGAAGTAGCGTTCGGGGTTGCCGATGCCGGCGGCCGCGGCCACGGCGGGGAAGGCTGCCGGGTCGGCGAAATCGGCCAGCGGCCGGCGCGCGCCGCTTTGCAGGTGGCGCGCCGCGTCGGGCTCGAGCCGCATGTCGGCCCGCCGCGGGCCGGCGCCATGATCGGCTGGCGCGGCGGCGGGCGGCGGGCCGGCCCGGTTGGTGATGATCGCATCGACCGTGTCCAGCCGCGCGGCGGGTTCGCGCAGCGGGCCGGCCGGCAACAGCCGCCCGTTGCCGATGCCGCGTTCGTCTTGCACGGCGATCTCGATATCGCGGGCCAGTGCCAGGTGTTGCAGCCCGTCGTCGGACACGATCACATCCACCTGCGGATGCTGGCCCAGCAGCGCCTGGGCGGCCAGCGCGCGGCGCGGGTGCACGGCCACGGGCACGTCGGCGGCGTGGGCGATCAGGGCCGGCTCGTCGCCGTAGTCGCGGGGGTCGAGTTCGCCCTGGCCGACGCGCGGCTGCGGCCCCACGCGCGCGCCGTAGCCCCGGCTGACCACCCCCGGCGTCCAGCCGCGTTCGCGCAGCGCCTGCGCGACGGCAATGACCACGGGCGTCTTGCCGGTGCCGCCCACATAGATATTGCCGACCACCACCACCGGCACCGGCGGCCGGTGCGCCGGGCGGCGCCCGCTCTGGTACTGGGCGCGCCGTCGCGCCACCTGCCAGCCGGTCAGGGCGGCCAGCGGCCGCAGCAGGGTGGCCAGCCAGCCGTCGCGCTGCCAGTGGCGCTGCGCGAACGAGGGGCGGGGGGAAGGGGGGCTCACCGGGCGTTCTGGGCGGCGAAGTTGACGCGGCCGATGCCCGCCAGCCGGGCGGCTTCCATGACGTTGACGACCGACTGGTGCGAGGCCTGCGCATCGGCATTGATGAGCAGCAGGGGCTGGTTCTTGCCGGCGGCGGCCAGGGCCAGCGCCTGGGCCATGTCGGCCGGGCTGGCGGCGTCGACCAGCGTGCCGTTGACGGCGTAGCGGCCGTCGCGGCTGACGGCGACCTCGATGGCGGGCGGGGTGTCCTGCTCGATGGCGGCCTCGGGCAGGGTGACCTTCAGCTGGGTGTAGCGCGCGAACGAGGTGGTCACGGCCAGGAAAATCAGGATCACCAGCAGGACGTCGATCAGCGGGATCAGGTTGATCTCGAGTTCGTCGCGGTCGCCGCGCGTGCCGCGGAAATTCATGGCAGCGTCCTGGGCGGCGCCGCGGGCGGGGTGGCGCGCGCCACGCGGGTGGCCAGTTGTTCCATGGCGTTGATCAGGCCGTCGACCCGGCTGCGCAGGTAGCGGTGGGCGATCATGGCGGGGATGGCGATCAGGATGCCGAAAGCCGTGTTGTACAGGGCGATGGAGATGCCGCGCGCCAGTTGCGCCGGGTCGCCGCCCGAAGGCGTGTACGAGCCGAAGATCTCGATCATGCCGACCACCGTGCCGAACAGGCCCATCAGGGGGGCGATGACCGCCACCGTGCCCAGCGCGGGAATATAGCGGTTCAGGTCGTGCGCCACGGCCCGGCCGACGTCTTCGACCGCCAGGCGCTGGACGTCGAGCGGCTGGTGCCGCTGGCGCAGCACTTCGGCCAGGATGCGGCCCAGCGGCGAGTTGCGTTCCAGCCGCGCCAGCGCCTCGGGGGCGTCCTGGCCGTTGCGTTGCATGTCCAGGACCTGGTCGGCCAGCCCGCGCGGCAGGATCAGGCTGCGCCGCAGCGACAGCAGGCGTTCGACGATCAGCGCCAGGCCCAGCACGGACGTGGCAAGCAGCGGCCAGATCGGCCAGCCGGCTTCGCGGAAAATGGACAGCAAGACGTGGACTCCCGGCAGCGGCCACGCCGTTGGCGGCGAGGCCCGATTAAGGGCGCACTGTAACGGGCGGACGGGGGCCGTGGCAAGGCCGGGCCCGGCCACGGAACTATCCACAGTTTTTGTGGATAATTCTGTGCAGAACTTCCCCAAAACACGGGCCAATGCTGGTTCTGGGCTGGATCGGGCCCTGGAGGTCCATCCAGGTTGGGTGATTTTGTTTATATAAAACAAATACTTGCTTCGGATTTGCTGGCGTTGCGGGCAGGGGGCGGGCACTTGGCCTTGCCGCGATATCATCCAAGCCCGCCCGACAAGCCCTGTGGACAGATATCTCTTCGGAAAGCCTTATGACAATTGAATTTCCCGTAAGAAACGACGTATTTACGCGGGATATCATGACGGTTGCCCAGCTGAATCAAGCAGTGGGGCACTTGCTGGAGCGCAACATCCCGCCGTTGTGGGTTCGCGGCGAGATTTCCAATTTCACCCAGGCGGCATCCGGGCACTGGTACTTCACCCTGAAAGACAGCCGCGCCGCCGTGCGCACGGTCATGTTCCGCAGCCGCGCCAGCGCCGTGGGCTTCGTGCCGCGGGCCGGCGACCAGGTCGAGGTGCGGGCGCGGGTGTCGCTGTACGAGCCGCGCGGCGACTACCAACTGCAGGCCGACGCCATGCGGCGCGCCGGGTTGGGCAACCTGTACGAGGCCTTCCTGCGGTTGAAGGCGCAGCTGGCGCAAGAAGGCCTGTTCGACGAGGCCGCCAAGCGCGCGCCGGTGGCGTTGCCGCGGGCGATCGGGGTGATCACCTCGCTGCACGCGGCGGCCTTGCGCGACGTGCTGTCGGCCCTGGCGCGCCGCGCGCCGCAGGTGCCGGTGGTGGTGTATCCGGCGCCGGTGCAGGGCGCTGATGCCGCTGCCCGGCTGGCCGCCCAGCTGCAGCTGGCCAACGCGCGCGCCGAGGTCGACACGCTGTTGCTGGTGCGCGGCGGCGGCAGCATCGAGGACTTGTGGAGCTTCAACGACGAGGCCCTGGCCCGGCTGGTGGCCGCCAGCGCCATCCCGGTGATCAGCGGGGTGGGGCATGAAACCGACTTCACCATTGTCGATTTCGTGGCCGACGTGCGCGCGCCCACGCCCACCGCTGCAGCGGAGCTGGCCTGCACGCCGCGCGCCGACCTGCTGGCCCGCGTCGGCCATGCGGCGCAGCGCCTGGCGCGCGGGCAGCAGCGCCGGCTGGACCAGGCCGCGCAGCGGCTGGACCGCGCCGCCGCGCAGCTGGTGTCGCCCGCCCGCCGGCTGGCGCACCAGGCGGAACGCCTGAACACGCTGCGCCACCGGCTGGCCGCCGCCTGGCAGGGCCCGCAGGGCCGCCGCACGGCGCGCGCCGGCCTGCTGGCGCAGCGGCTGGCGCACGCCACCCCCGACATCGGCCGCGCCGGCGAGCGGCTGGCCGCGCTGGCGCGCCGCCTGCGCCAGGCACAGGCCCGCCAACTGGCGGCCAGCCAGGCGCGCGCCGCCGCCGTGGCCACGCACCTGCGCGCGCTCGACCCGCAGCACACGCTGGCGCGTGGCTATGCCATCGTGCGCGACGACCAGGGCCGCATCCTGCGCGATGCCACGCCGCTGGCGCGCGGCCAGGAACTGGGCCTGACATTCGCGCGCGGCGCGGCGCAGGTACAGGTGCTGGATACGCAGCCGGCACAGGACCCGATCTGACGGGAAGCGGCCCCGGGGCTTGAACTGGACCGGGGCTGGTTGCACCATAGAAGGTAACCCCGCGCAGCAGCGGGTTAACGCCGGCACCTGGCCGAAAGAGCCGATACAATGGGCCCGCTTGATCGTGCACTCAACAGAGAAGGAACCCACATGGCACATACGCTTCCCCCCCTGCCTTACGCGCTGGACGCCCTGGCACCGCACATCTCCAAGGAAACGCTCGAGTTTCACTATGGCAAGCATCACCAGACGTACGTCACGAACCTGAACAACCTGATCCCGGGCACCGAATTCGAGAACGCCTCGCTCGAGGACATCGTCAAGAAATCTTCCGGCGGCGTGTTCAACAACGCGGCCCAGATCTGGAACCACACGTTCTACTGGAACAGCCTGGCTCCCAAGGCTGGCGGCGCGCCCAGCGGCAAGCTGGCCGATGCCATCAATGCCAAGTGGGGCAGCTTCGACGCTTTCAAGGAAGCCTTCAACAAGTCCGCCGCCGGCAATTTCGGTTCGGGCTGGACCTGGCTGGTCAAGAAGCCCGACGGCTCGCTGGACATCGTCAACACCAGCAACGCCGCCACCCCCCTGACCACGGCCGACAAGCCGCTGCTGACCTGTGATGTGTGGGAACACGCCTACTACATCGACTACCGCAACGCTCGTCCCAAGTACCTGGAGAACTTCTGGGCGCTGGTCAACTGGGACTTCGCGGCCAAGAACTTCGCCTGATCGGCTTTTCGCCCCAGGCTGCAACGCCCGGCTTCGGCCGGGCGTTTTCGTTTTCCGCCTGCGCCGCACGCGCCCGGCAATGTTAAGGTAGCGGGCGCGCTGCCATCGGCGTGCGTCGGCCTGCAAGGTGTCTGTGTCCGCATGACCTCCATACCCTCGATCCACCGCCTGAGTTCCCGCCTGCGCCTGCTGTCGCGCCGCAAGCTGCGCCAGATGGGACGGCTGTCGCGCAAGAGCCTGCAAGTCGGGCTGCTGCTGGGCGGCGCGGCGCTGGTGGCCCTGGTCTCGCTGGGCTTTGCCTGGCTGGCCGACCTGGCCCTGCACTGGAACAGCGCCTGGACGGCGCGCGCGGGCTGGCTGGCCTTCGTGCTGATTCCCGCCGCGTTTGCCGGCTTGCGCTGGCTGACCTTGCGCCTGGCGCCCAATGCCGCCGGCAGCGGCATTCCTCAGGTGATCGGCGCCTTGTCGCTGCCGCCTGGCCCGGCGCAGACCAGCCTGGTGTCGCCCAGGCAGACCGTATGGAAAATCCCGCTGACCTTCCTGGGCCTGGCGGCTGGCGCGTCAGCCGGCCGCGAAGGGCCTTCGGTGCAGGTCGGCGCCGCCGTGATGCTGGCCTGGGGCCGTTTCTGGCGCCGCAACGGGGTGCCCCTGCGCGGCTTCCATGCCAACGAGCTGATCGCTGCGGGCGCGGCGGGCGGCCTGGCCGCGGCCTTCAATGCGCCATTGGCCGGCGTGATCTTCGCCATCGAGGAACTTGGGCGCGGCACGGTGCTGCGCTGGCAGCGCCTGGTGCTGATCGGGGTGCTGGCCGCGGGCTTCCTGGTGGTGGCGCTGGCGGGCAACAACCCCTATTTCGGCACGTTCGAGGGCAAGGCGCTGCCGCACTACATGGCGATGTGGGTGCTGCTGTGCGGCCTGGTCAACGGGGTGCTGGGCGGCATGTTCAGCCGGTTGCTCAGCAAGGGCGCCTCCGGCCTGGCGCCGGCCGACTGGCGCGCCTGGATCCGCCGGCATCCCATCTACACCGCGGCCGCCATGGGCCTGGCGCTGGCCTGCCTGGGCGCGCTGAGCGGCAATGCCGTGTATGGCACCGGCTATGCGGTGGCCGGCGGCCTGCTGTCGGGCGAGGCCGAAGGGCCGGCCGCCTTCGGCCTGGCCAAGCTGGCCGCCACGGTGGTGTCTTACTGGGCCGGCATCCCGGGCGGCATTTTCACGCCGGCGCTGACCACGGGCGCGGGCATCGGGCAGCATTTGTGGGAACTGAGCGGCGGCGAGATCGATCGTCGCGTGCTGGTGCTGATTTCAATGGCCGCCTTCCTGGCAGCTGCCACGCAGTCGCCGCTGACGGCCAGCGTCATCGTCATGGAAATGACCGGCAGCCAGCCCATGCTGTTCTGGCTGCTGGTGGGGGCGCTGTCGGCCTCGGTGGTGGCGCGCCAGTTTTGCCCGCAGCCGTTCTATCACTTTGCCGCCGGGCGCTACCGCCGCCAGGCCCAGGTCGAGGCGGGCCGCGCCGCGCGCGACGGGCCCTAGCGCCGGCGCGGCAGGCAGCGTCCGTCATATGGACACACGGGCGCTTTCCGGCCGCGCGGCGGACGCACCTGGCGTAACATCGACAGATTCGCCTTCCCATCATCCAACTTTCCCGAGTTTCGATCCATGACCGTGCACGCCTACATTTGTGATGCCATCCGCACCCCCTTCGGCCGCTACGGCGGCGCCCTGGCGCCGGTGCGCGCCGACGACCTGGCCGCCGTGCCGATCAAGGCCCTGATGGCGCGCAACCCCGGTGTGCACTGGGACGAACTGGCCGACGTGATCCTGGGTTGCGCCAACCAGGCCGGCGAAGACAACCGCAACGTGGCGCGCATGGCGTCGCTGCTGGCCGGCCTGCCCATCGAGGTGCCGGGCGCCACGCTGAACCGCCTGTGCGGTTCGGGCCTGGATGCCGTGGGTACCGCCGCGCGCGCGATCCGCGCGGGCGAGGCCGGCCTGATGCTGGCCGGCGGCGTCGAAAGCATGAGCCGCGCGCCCTTCGTCATGGGCAAGGCCGACAGCGCGTACTCGCGCAACGCGGCCATCTACGACACCACCATCGGCTGGCGCTTCGTCAACAAGCTGATGAAGGCCCAGTACGGCGTCGATTCGATGCCCGAAACGGCCGAGAACGTGGCCGACGATTTCAAGATCAGCCGCGCCGACCAGGACAAGTTCGCCCTCGCCAGCCAGGAAAAGACCGCCCGCGCACAGCGCGACGGTTTCTTCGATGCCGAAATCACCCCGGTGTCCATCGCCCAGAAAAAGGGCGACCCCGTCGTGGTCTCGAAAGACGAGCATCCGCGCGAAACCAGCCTGGAAGCGCTGGGTCGCCTGAAAGGCGTGGTGCGCGAGGGCGGCACGGTCACCGCCGGCAACGCGTCGGGCGTGAACGACGGCGCCGCCGCGCTGCTGCTGGCCGACGAGCGCGCCGCCGCGCGCCATGGCCTGACCCCGCGCGCACGCGTGGTGGGCATGGCCACGGCCGGCGTGGCCCCGCGCATCATGGGCGTCGGTCCCGCGCCGGCCACCCGCAAGGTGCTGGAACTCACCGGCCTGAAGCTGGACCAGATCGACGTCATCGAGCTGAACGAGGCCTTCGCCGCGCAAGGCCTGGCGGTGCTGCGCGACCTGGGCATCGCCGACGACGACGCCCGCGTCAACCCCAATGGCGGCGCCATTGCGCTGGGCCACCCGCTGGGCGCCAGCGGCGCGCGCCTGGCCACCACGGCCATCAACCAGCTGCACCGCACCGGTGGCCGCTATGCGCTGTGCACCATGTGCATCGGCGTGGGTCAGGGCATTGCCGTGATCCTCGAGCGCGTCTGATTCCGGCCGCGCAGGGCATGAAAGAGCCGGCTCAGCCGGCTCTTTTTCATGTTGCGGCGGATCCGGCCATGGCGGCGCGCGCGCCGGGCAGTGCGCCGGCGGCGATGACGTTGCCGTGCGCCCGGCTGTGCGTCAGCGCAGGCCGCTGATGCGGTTGCCGGCCTGGATGCCGTGCGCCGCGAACCAGCCTTGCGACATTTCCAGCGCGTAGCGCACCGGTTGGGTCGAGCAATGCGCGTCGTCGGTCTGCGGCGCCATGTCGGCGATATTGACGATCGTGCCGTCGTCGGCAATGAAAGCGATCGACAGCGGCAGCAGCGTATTGCGCATCCAGAAGCACTGCAGGTCGGGCATCTCGAAGATGAACAGCATGCCGTTGTTGTCGGGCAGGCTCTGGCGCAGCATCAGGCCGATGCGGCGGGTGGCGTCGGTGTTGGCGACTTCGGCGCGGATGATGTGGATGCCGGCCGTCAGCTCGGTCAGGGGCAGGGTGGCCTGCGGGCCGGCGGGCGTGGCCTGGGCGTGCGCCATGGGTACGCCGGCAAGCGAGGCAAGCAGCACGGTGACGGCGATGGCCGCCTTGACGGAAAAACGCAGGAAGGGCGGCAGGCAGCGGGTCGACATGAAGCGGGGAAACAGCGGAAAATAACAGGGCGGGGCATTGCGCCCCGCCCGGGCAATGACGCCGCCTGGTGCCGGATGGCCGGCGCGGGCGGCGCGATACGGATACTGGGCGTCAGGCCGACGTGATGTTCAGTGCCTGTTTGCCTTTAGGCCCCTGGATGATTTCGAATGCCACTTTCTGGCCTTCTTTCAGGGTCTTGAAGCCGTTCATCTGGATGGACGAAAAATGCGCGAACAGATCTTCACCGCCGTCATCGGGCGTAATGAAGCCGAAACCCTTCGCATCGTTGAACCATTTGACGGTGCCCGTCGATTTGGGATTGTCCCCTTGGACGGCGGTTGCGGTCGTATCAGACATGCGGACTGCCTCATTGAATCGTATGTTTGACAGAAGGCATTTGGCCTGGGGCCGGCAGCCTTCCGGCTTCCGGGTGGTCCCTCTTGCAGCCGAGGGCCCCCGAATGCGTGGATAATGCTCTGCTTTTCTTTCTGACGTCAAGTGTGGAAACTACGCATTTCTACGTGTAATTTTAAGTAAGTGCCGGCATTGCCGACCCCCGTTTTAATAGAATCCCGCCCTATGAGTTCGACCTTGGATACCCAGCATGACGTGGCTGTGGAGAAGGCGCCGGCCCGTACCGCGCCGCCTCCCATGTACCAGGTGCTGCTGCTCAACGACGATTACACGCCGATGGAGTTCGTGGTGAAGGTGCTGCAGAAGTTCTTCGGCAAGAACCAGGAAGACGCCACCCGCATCATGCTGCAGGTCCACCACGAGGGGCGTGGCGCCTGTGGCGTCTATCCGCGCGACGTGGCCGCCACGCGCATCGCGCAGGTCGCGCAGTACGCGCGCGCGCGGCAGCATCCGCTGCAGTGCGTCATGGAGCCGGTATAGAAGCAACCCGCTTGATTCTGGTCTTTGCCACGATCCGGCGCCGGCCGGCTTGATGGTCCGGGGCGCACCGCGCCCGCACACGCTGTACAGGGGCATGTCATGAGTGAAAGAGGGGGCGCGGCCGGGATACTGGCCGTTGTGGTGGCGATCGCGGTGGGCCTGGGATGGTGGGCCGGACGTGGGGGCGTGCCGGCGTCGGCCGATCCGCCCGCCATATCGGTAGGGCCGGCGGTTGCGCCGGCGGTCCAGGCGCCGCCCGCGCGGCCGGCACAGCCGGCCATTGCGGATGCCGCGGTGCCGGCCACCGCCACGGTCGGGCAGGCCGACCCCTTCACTGTGCTGGATTGCCAGTCCCGCCAATATAACGACACCCTGGCGCTGGCGGTGACCTTCACCCAGCCGGTCGATCGACGGGCGGACCTGAATCGCTACCTGACCGTGATCGACACCGGCGTGGCCGAGTCCGCCGACGACGAGCAGGGGGCCGCGCGGTCGGCCAAGCCGTCCGTGGTCGCGGCCGGCGCGCCCATGCCCAAGGGCAGCCAGGCGGAGGGGGCGTGGGTGGTGGGCGACAACCCGCGCATGATCTATTTCCCGTATGTGCAGCCGCAGCACGCCTACGCCGTGCGGCTGGGCGAGGCGCTGCCGGCCGCGCAGGCCGGCGCCATGCTGGGCGGCGAGCGCCAGTGTTCCGTGCAGACGCCGGCCATGCCGCCGTCGTTCTATTTCGCCAGCCGCGGCGTGGTGCTGCCGGCCGGGCAGAACGGCGGGCTGCCGGTGGCGACCGTCAACGTGCCCGAGGTCGACGTGCAGTTCCTGCGCGTGGCGCCCGAGCACATGCCCGAATTCTTCGACGACGTACTGGGCCTGGCCCCGACGGCCAGCGACGAGGACGACGCCGACGACTGGCGCTATGCCGACAACCGCAGCTTGAAAGGCTCGGTCAGCAACTGGGACCTCGATCGCCTGCACAGCCTGACCACCAGCGTCTACCAGGGGCGCTTCCTGACCGACGACCGCGCCAACCGGCGCCATGTGACCTTCCTGCCGGTCGAGTCGATCGCCGAGTTGCGCCAGCCGGGCATCTACGTGGCGATCATGAGCGAGCCCGGTCGGTTCCGCTACGAATACCAGGTCACGTACTTCTATGTCAGCGATATCGGCCTGCATACGCGGCGCTACACCGATCGCATCGAGGCCTACACCGTGTCGCTCAAGAGCGGCCAGCCCGTGGCCGATGCCGATGTCGAGCTGGTCGACAGCGCCGGCAAGGTGCTGGCGCGGGCCCGTGCCGACCAGGCCGGCCACGTGCGCTTCGATGGCGACCCGGCCCGCGCGCGCCTGGTGCGCGCGGCGCGCGGCGGCGAATTGACGGTGCTGGCGCTGGGCGAACCGGCGCTGGACCTGTCCGAATACGACATCGGCGGCCATCCCGCCCGCGACAACAACCTGTTCGTCTACGCGGGCCGCAATCTGTACCGGCCCGGCGAGACGTTCCAGGTATCGGTGCTGCCGCGCGACCGCGACGGCCGCCCGCTGGCCGCCGCGCCGCTAACAGCCACCCTGAAGCGGCCCGATGGCCGCGTGGTGCGCAGCGAGCTGTGGCAGCCCGCGCAGAAGGTGGCGGGCTATGTCGAGCACGCCATCGGCCTGCCGGTCGATGCGCAGACGGGCAAGTGGCTGCTCGAGCTGCGCGTCGATCCGGCCGCCCGCGTGCCCGATGCATCCTGGTGGTTCCAGGTCGAGGAATTCCTGCCCGAGCGCATGAAGCTGCGGCTCGATTCCACCCAGCCGGTGCTGGCGCCGGACGAGACCTGGCAGGTCGACGTGCAGGGCGACTACCTGTACGGCGCCCCGGCCGCCGGCAACCGCCTGCTGTCCAGCTTCCAGGTCAAGCGCGACCGCTACGCCCTGGCGCAGCAATGGCCGGGTTTTATCTTCGGCGATGTCGACGACGACACGCTGCGCCACTACGAGGAACTGCCCGAGGCCACGCTCGACGACGCGGGGGCGGCGCAGTTGTCCATCGATCCGCGTTCGGCCGGCACGGCGCATTCGCCGCTGCGCGTGCGCTTGTCGGCCAGCCTGCTCGAATCCGGCGGGCGGCCGGTGGTGCGTTCGCTCGAGCGCAGCGTCTGGCCGGCCGACAAGCTGATCGCCGTGCGTCCGCTGTTCGACGACGATGTCGCGCGCGAGGGCGCGCCGGCCGGTTTCGAGGTCGTGCGCCTGGATGCCGCCGGCAAGGTGGTGCCGCTGCCCGAGGCGCAACTGCGCCTGTACCGCGAGCACCGCCAATATTATTGGCGCTACGACGACCAGCGCGGCTGGAACAGCGGCTACACCGATACCGAGGAACTGGCGGATTCGCGCGTGATCGCGCTGCCCGACCGGACCTCGCTGGCGCTGCCGGTCGGTTGGGGGCGCTATCGCCTGGAGATCACCGACCCGCAGACCGGGCAGGTGCTGCGCTACCGCTTCTACGCGGGTTGGGGCGCGCAGGATGCCGAGGCCGTGGGCAATCGCCCGGATCGCGTGCAGATGAAGCTGGAAGGCGTGCCGGCCCGGCCGGGCGACAGCGTCAAGCTGACCCTCACGCCGCCGCACGACGGCCAGGCGCTGGTCACCGTGGAAGGCGATCGCATGCTGTGGTCGCGCTGGGTGCCGGTGCAGGCCTCGGGCACAACGATGGACATCCCGCTCGATCCGGCCTGGAAGCGGCACGACCTGTACGTGTCGGCCGTGGTGTTCCGGCCGGGCAGCGCGGGCGACCGCGTCACGCCGGCGCGCGCGCTGGGCCTGGTGTTCCTGCCGATCGCCAGCGCCGAACGCAAGCTGGGCGTCGCTCTCGACGCCCCGGCCAAGGTCGAGCCCGAAACCCGCGCCACCGTGCGCGTCAAGGTAGACGGCGCGCAGGGGCAGCGCGCCACCGTCACGCTGTCGGCGGTGGACGTGGGCATCCTGAACATCAACCAATACGCCACGCCGGATCCGCTCGACTACTTCTTCGGCAAGCACCGCTACGCCGCCGAACTGCGCGACATGTACGGCAAGCTGATCGAGAAGATGGACGGCACGCTGGGCCGCCTGAAGTGGGGGGGCGACGCGGCGCTGCGCGGCGACAGCCGCAGCCTGCCCAAGAAGGTCAAGCTGGTGGACTTGTTCTCGGGCCCGGTCGCGCTCAATGAGCAGGGCGAAGCCGATATCCCGCTGAACCTGCCCGATTTCAACGGCACGCTGCGCCTGATGGCGGTGGCGTTCACGGACGCGCAGTACGGCAGCACCGACGCCGAAATGGTGGTGGCCGCGCCCATCGTGGCCGAGCTCAACACGCCGCGCTTCATCACCCCGGGCGACCAGGCCGCGGTGGCGCTGGACGTCACCAACCTCAGCGGCGCCACGCAGCAGGTCACGGTGAACCTGCGCGCGCTGGATCCTCTGGCGATTGCCGACGGCACGCGCACGGTCACGCTGAAAGACCGCCAGCGCGCCACGCTGCGCTTTACCGCCACCACCACCGGCTCGTACGGCCTGGGGCTGATACGCCTGCAGATCGACGGCAAGGGGGGCGCCAAGCCGGTGCACATCGTGCGCGAATCGGTGCTGCAGGTGCAGCCGGCCCACGCGGCCGAGAACCAGCTGCGCCGCCTGCGGTTGGCGCCGGGCGAGAGCTTCGCGCCGGGAGCCGGCCCGGCGGCCGGGTACTTCCCCGATTCGGTCACCGCCAGCCTCAGCCTGTCGAACCGGCCACCCATCAACGTGGCGCGCCTGGTGCGCCGCCTGCTCGACTACCCGTACGGTTGCACCGAGCAGACCATCAGCGCCACGCTGCCCTGGGTGCTGGCCAACGAAGACGATGCCAAGCGGTTCGGCCTGCCGACCCATACCCAGCAGGAACGGGCCGACAAGGTCGCCGGCGCGCTGGGCCGGCTGGCCGGCATGCGCAATGCGTCGGGCGCGTATTCGCTGTGGGGCGATTCGTCGTCGCGCGATATCTGGCTGACGTCGTACGCCGTGGGCTTCATGCAGGACGCCCGCGACCAGGGCTTCACCGTGCCCGAGGCCGCGCTGGCGCGTCCGCGCCAGTGGCTGCTGGAACAGCTGCAGCAGAGCGCCGGCAGCTTCGGCACCTGGCCCGACAACCTGCGCCGCGGCCTGCAGGGCGGCCGCGTCGACCGCGACTACGCCGAGACGCTGCGCAACGACCACCGCCGCTTCGCCGGCTTCGCCGCCGCCGCGCTGGTGCTGGCGCGCGACCGCCAGGCGCCGTTGTCGACGGTGCGCCAGCTGTTCGACCGCTACCAGGAACGCGCCTTGTCGCCGCTGCCGCTGATGCAGCTGGCCGCCGCCTTCCAACTGATGGGCGACGCCGGCCGCATGGAAAAGGCGGTCGACCTGGCGCTGGCGCGACCCTACGGCTATCGCTATCAGGGCAGCAGCGGCTATTTCGACGAATGGCTGGGCGACTACGGCAGCGCGGTGCGCGACTATGCGCTCAGCTACGCACTGGCCGCGCAGTACCAGTTGGCCGAGCAGGGCCGCGAGCCCTTGCTGGCGCAACTGGACGGGCGCCTGCAAGGGCGTTCGTACCTGTCCACGCAAGAGCAGATGGCGCTGGTGCTGGCCGCCCGCGCCGCGGGCGGCGATGCCGGGGCGCCCTGGTCGGTTGCGCTGGCCACCCCCGCGGGCAGCCGCGACCTGACCGGCAGCGACGACCGCAGCGTGGCGGTGCCGGGCGCCGACCTGGCGACGCTGCAGCTGACCAACACCGGCACGCAGCCGCTGTTCGTCGAGCTGGACCTGCAGGGCACGCGGTTGGAACCGCCGGCGCCGCGCAGCGACGTGATCCGCCTGCAGCGCCGGTGGTACACGCCGGATGGCCGGCCTTGGGACGGCGGCGTGCTGCGCACTGGCGACCTGCTGGTGGTGAAGCTGCGCGTGTCGGCCAACCAGTCCCTGCCCGATGCGCTGATCGTCGATCGCGTGCCGGCCGGGTTCGAGGTCGAGAACCTGAACCTGTCGCAAAGCCCCGACATGCAAGACTGGGAAATCGGCGGCACGCGCGTGGCCGATGCGTTGTCCAACCCCGCCATCAAGCATCGCGAATTCCGCGATGACCGCTACGTGGCGGCGGTGGCGCTGGGTTCCAGTGCGATCGAGGTGTTCTACATGGCCCGCGTGGTGACGCCGGGACGCTATGCCGTGCCTTCCAGCGTGGCCGAAGACATGTACCGGCCCGAACTGCGAGGCGTGGGCGAGCGATGGAGCCCGATCGAGATCCGCGACCGCGCCGCCGCGCGCTAGCCGGGCCCGGCGGGCGGGCCCGCCGGCTGGCCTGGCTGGGCGCCGGCGGGCTGCTGGCGGTGGCCGTGCTGCTGCTGGTGCTCGACCGCCTGTTTCCGCTGCCGCCCGTGGGCGGCGGCGGGGCGGCGGTCGTGGTGGCCGCCGATGGCACGCCGCTGCGCACCTATCCCAGCCGCGACGGCATGTGGCGCTATCCGGTCACGCCCGCGCAGGTGTCGCCGTACTATCTGGAAACCCTGCTGGGCTACGAAGACCGCTGGTTCTACTGGCATCCCGGCGTCAACCCCGTGGCGCTGGCCCGCGCGGCATGGCAGTGGCTGGCCCATGGCCGCATCGTTTCCGGCGGCTCGACCCTGACCATGCAGGTTGCCCGGCTGCTCGATCCGCAGCTGGCCACCCGGCCTTCGCGCTCGCTGGCCGCCAAGCTGACGCAGATCGCGCGCGCCGTGCAGCTGGAGTGGCACTATAGTAAAGACGAGATCCTGGCCATGTACCTGGCGCATGCCCCGATGGGGGGCATCGTCGAAGGCGCGGAAATGGCCGCGCGCCTGTGGCTGGGCAAGTCGGCCAGTGATCTCAGCCGGGCCGAGGCGGCCTTGCTGACCGCCTTGCCACAGGCGCCGTCGCGGCTGCGCCCCGACCGCCATCCGCAGGATGCCCAGGCAGCCCGCGACAAGGTACTGGACCGCATGGCCGCGCGCGGCGCCTGGAGCGCCGCCATCGTGGCCGACGCCAAGATCGAGACCGTGGTGGCCCCGCCGCTGCGGGCGCGCTGGCTGGCGCCGCTGGCGGCGCAGCGCCTGATGGCCGGCCAGCGCCGCGCCGGCGCCCGGCCCGGCATCGTCGTCTCGACCCTGGACGCCGACCTGCAGGCCACCGCCGAGCGCATGCTGCTCGACCGCGTCGATGCGCTGCCGCCCAAGGTGTCGATGGCGGTGCTGGTGATGGACAACGACTCGCTCGAGATCAAGGCCTACGCCGGCTCGGCCGATTTTTCCGACGACAGCCGCTATGCCCACGTTGATATGGTGCGCGGCGTGCGCTCACCGGGCTCTACCCTGAAACCGTTCCTGTATGCGCAGGCTCTGGACGACGGGTTGGTGCACTCGGAAAGCCTGCTGCTGGATGCGCCGCTGTCGTTCGGCGGTTATGCGCCGGGCAATTTCCAGGCGGCGTTTTCCGGGCCGGTGAGCGTGGCGCAGGCCCTGCAACGCTCGCTGAACGTGCCGGCGGTCGACCTGCTGGACCGGGTGGGGCCGACCCGCTTCGCCGCCACGCTGTTGGCCGGCGGCGTACGGCTGCGCATGCCGGACGGCGCCGCGCCGAACCTGAGCTTGATTTTGGGCGGGGCCGGCACCACATTGGAAGAACTGGTGGGCGCGTATCGTGCGCTGGCGCGCGGCGGCCTGGCCGGCCGGCCGCGCCTGGCGCCGGGACAGCCGCGGGTCGAGTCCCGTATGATGAGCCCCGGGGCCGCCTGGATCGTGCGCGACATCCTCGAGGGCGGTGGCCATCCCGACCGCCCGCTGGACCAGGCCGGCCGGCGGCTGGCCTGGAAAACCGGCACCAGCTTCGGCTTTCGCGATGCCTGGGCCGTGGGCGTGACCGACGCCTGGACCCTCGGCGTCTGGGTAGGCCGTCCCGACGGCACGCCCAACCCGGGGTTTTTCGGCGCCAACGTGGCCGCGCCGCTGCTCAGCGACCTGGTCGCCGCGCTGCCGGCCGGGCCGGCGGCCGGGCGCCAGCGGCCGGCCAGCGTGCAGCCCGTGGTCACCTGCTGGCCACTGGGCTGGCGCCAGGGCAGCGCGTCGGCGGGGCCGTGCGGCCAGCCGCGCTCGGCCTGGGCGCTGGACGACACGGTGCCGCCTACGTTCGCGGGCTATGCCGATGTGGCGCAGGGCCCGTTGCGGCTGCAGGGCGTGGCCAGCGGTTCGGTGCTGCGCCCGGTGCCGGGGCGGCAAGAGGTAGTACTGGATGTAAGCGTGCAGGGCGCACGCGGCCAGGTGTGGTGGATGCTCGACGGGCGTGTGCGCCAGCGCGGCGCGGCGTCGGCGCCGCTGACATTGTCGATGGTGCACAATGGCCGCTATACCCTGACCGCCATGGACGAACAAGGCCGTTACGATCGTGTGGTTTTTGAAATCGCTGGCGTTGCGCCCTGAACAGCTTAGAATATGAATCGTGTATTTCGACCGCTTCGATGCGTTACGGAGGAAGCGTGATTTCCCAAGAGCTTGAAGTCAGCCTGCATATGGCTTTCGTCGAGGCCCGCTCGGCCCGGCATGAATTCATTACCGTCGAGCATCTGCTTTTGTCGTTGCTCGACAACGCGTCCGCCGTGGAAGTTTTGCGTGCCTGCGCCGCCAACCTGGATGACTTGCGCCGTAACCTGCGCCAGTTCGTCACCGAGAACACGCCGGTCATTCCCACCGGCGCCGAGGTCGACACGCAGCCCACGCTGGGCTTCCAGCGGGTGATCCAGCGCGCCATCATGCACGTGTCGGCGGGTGGCACTGGCAAGAAACCGGTCACCGGCGCCAATGTGCTGGTGGCCATTTTCGGCGAAAAAGACTCGCACGCCGTGTACTACCTGCAACAGCAGGGCGTCACCCGCCTGGACGTCGTCAATTTCCTGTCACATGGCATCACCAAGCAGCCGCAGGAAGAATCCTCGGCCGCGCCCAAGGAACAGCCCGGCCTGGAAGAACCGGCCGAATCGCGCCAGTCGCCGCTGGACCAGTACGCCAACGACCTGAACGCGGCCGCCCTGGCCGGCCGCATCGATCCCCTGATCGGCCGCGAGCACGAGGTCGAGCGCGTCATCCAGGTGCTGTGCCGGCGCCGCAAGAACAACCCGCTGCTGGTCGGCGAGGCCGGCGTGGGCAAGACCGCCATCGCCGAAGGGCTGGCCTGGCGCATCACGCGCGGCGAAGTCCCGGAAATCCTGCAGTCGGCCCACGTGTATGCGCTCGACATGGGCGCGCTGCTGGCCGGCACCAAGTACCGCGGCGACTTCGAACAGCGCCTGAAGGGCGTGCTCAAGCAGATCCGCGGCAATCCCGACGCCATCCTGTTCATCGACGAAATCCACACCCTGATCGGGGCCGGCTCGGCCTCGGGCGGCACGCTCGATGCGTCCAACCTGCTCAAGCCGGCGCTGTCGTCGGGGCAGCTCAAGTGCATCGGCGCCACCACGTACACCGAATTCCGCGGCGTCTTCGAGAAAGACCACGCGCTGTCGCGCCGCTTCCAGAAGATCGATGTCTCCGAGCCCAGCGTCGAGCAGACGGTGCAGATCCTGCGCGGCCTGAAAAGCCGCTTCGAAGAGCATCACAACGTGCGCTATTCGGCCGCCGCGCTCAGCGCCGCGGCCGAGCTGTCGGCGCGCTACATCAACGACCGCCACCTGCCCGACAAGGCCATCGACGTCATCGACGAGGCCGGTGCCGCCCAGCGCCTGCTGCCGCGTTCGCGCCAGAAGAAGCTGATCGGCAAGATCGACATCGAGAACATCGTCTCGAAAATCGCCCGCATTCCGCCGCAGTCGGTGTCCAACGACGACCGCAGCAAGCTGGCCACGCTCGAACGCGATCTCAAGACCGTGGTGTTCGGCCAGGACAGCGCCATCGAGGCCCTGTCGGCCGCCATCAAGATGGCCCGTTCCGGACTGGGCAAGCCCGAACGCCCGATCGGCTCGTTCCTGTTCTCGGGCCCCACCGGCGTGGGCAAGACCGAAGTGGCGCGCCAACTGGCCTTCACCATGGGCGTCGAGCTGCTGCGCTTCGACATGTCCGAATACATGGAGCGCCACGCGGTGTCGCGCCTGATCGGCGCGCCGCCGGGATACGTCGGCTTCGACCAGGGCGGCCTGCTGACCGAGGCCATCACCAAGCAGCCGCACTGCGTGCTGCTGCTCGACGA